>ERZ773115.31-NODE-31-length-158264-cov-5.412372_pt1 | contig 158264 bp, 151 predicted proteins | sample MGYA00511116_ERZ773115 | MGnify/ENA primary metagenome ERZ773115 (study PRJEB29015, sample SAMEA2737869) | human gut metagenome | biome: human gut; feature: human-associated habitat; material: faeces | place: China | collected 2012 ... | reverse complement strand
TCCAACACATTTATATGATACATTGTCAAGTTTTTCCAATCAGGATGACGGTGGAATTATTATATTTGGTATAGATGAAAAACAAGATTTTAAGGAAGTGGGGGTATATGATTCGCAAGATATCCAAAAGAAAATAAATGAACAATGTTTGCAGATGCAGCCGATTGTCAGACCATTACTTACAGTTATAGAGAAGGAAAATAAATTTTTTGTTTCAGCAGAAATACCTGGGGCAGATATTTATGACAGACCTGTCTATTATAAAGGAAAAGGGGTAGTAAAAGGTTCGTACATACGTGTAGGTGATAGCGATGAGCCAATGACAGAATATGAAGTATATAGCTATGAGGCATACAGAAAAAAGTATCAGGATGATGTTAGAGTTGTTGATAGAGTGACATTTGCATCACTAGATTATAATTTGCTGAGTAATTATATTCAATTATTAAAACAGGATAAGCCAAGATTAGCTGCAATTTCAGATGAGGATATATACGAATTAATGAGTATAAAGAGAGATAATAAGATTACTTTAAGTTCGGTTATGAATTTTAGCCTTTATCCACAGGCATATTTTCCGCAGTTATGTATTATAGCAACAGTTGTACCAGGTAATGAAATAGGTGAAGTTGGGGATATGGGAGAAAGATTTCTGGATAATCAGCGAATTGAAGGAAATATAGCAGAAATGCTTGATGGTGCGATACAATTTGTTAATAGGAATATGAGAGTGAAAACAATAGTTGACTCTGAAACAGGAAAACGTAAAGACCGTACAGATTATCCAATTACAGCTATTAGGGAAGCTATCCTTAATGCATTAGTGCATCGTGATTATAGTATTCATACAGAAGGCATGCCTATACAGATTATTATGTTTGAAAATAGAATAGAGATTAGAAATCCAGGTGGAATATATGGAAGAATAAGAATAGACCAATTGGGAAAAGTACAACCAGATACGAGAAATCCAATAATTGCATTAGAACTAGAGGTGTTGAAAATTACAGAAAATAGATATTCAGGTATTCCTACTATAAGAATGGCAATGCGTGAATATAATTTACCTGAACCTGAATTCTTGGATGAAGGGGGATGCTTTATAGTTAAATTATATAAATACAAAGAAAATGAAGATAATAAAATGATTGAAAGCAGCGAAGAGAAAAATTTAATTATATTCTGTAAGACACCTAGAACAAGAAATGAAATTTGTCATTATTTAGGTATAAATTCAGTGTCATATGTTATGAAAAAATATGTTATGCCATTAGTTGAAAGAGGAATATTAAAAATGAGTATTCCTGATAAACCTAAGAGTACGAAACAGTTATTTTATTGTGAATAGGATTTATTGATGGTATATGTTTGGATATGTGATGGGGATTGAGTAGATGGAAATAGCATTTAAGAATGGTATTGATTATGTGAATGCTCATTATGGAGTAACATTGCAATACGAACAAATGCAATGTAGATTCACAGATTTTAATGAGCAGTGTATAAAGGAGAGGTGTCCATTTCATGAGTAATGTAAAAGTGGCATTTATTTGTGTCCATAATTCCTGCCGAAGTCAGATTGCTGAGGCTTTTGGAAGACATCTGGCATCAGATGTGTTTCAAAGTTATTCGGCGGGTACAGAAACAAAACCACAGATTAATCAGGATGCTGTCCGTATTATGAAGGAATTATATAATATAGATATGGAAGCAGAAGGACAGTTCAGTAAGCTGGTTAGTGATATTCCAGATCCGGATATTGCAATATCGATGGGATGTAATGTAGAGTGTCCATTTATAGGCAGACCATTTGATGATAATTGGGGACTTGAAGATCCAACTGGAAAAAGCGATGAGGAATTTAAGATAGTCATTGAGCAAATAAAGAAAGATATTTTGAAGTTAAAAAGTAGATTGAACCATAACAGGTCATCAGTAACCTGATTATTAAATAAAATGATATGAAAATGATATGAGATAAAATTAAGTAATAGAAACAGATAATTATTATGTTATACTATATATGAATATGTATACTATGTAAGCATATGATATGTATTTATATATAGGGAAAGAGAGGATATAATGTTGGCAAAGGCTACAGATGAACAGAAAGATAGCTTGAAAAAATACATGAAAAAAATTAAAGACATAAAATTGAGAGTGCCAGAGGAATATCTTGAACCTATTAAGGAATATGCAGAATAAGCAAAATGAGGGTGAATAATTTGTAATTTTGAAACATGCGTTTCATTCGAAATTTTAAAGGAGGTATGACCTATGACAGCGTTAAGACAGAGTGCAATGATGGAACTGGAAAAGATACCAGAAGATAAATTATCCTTTGTGATTCAGATAATGCAAGGGGTAAACGGATTATATAACGATACCAATAGCGAAAGGAAAGAAGCATTTGCCAGATTAGAACAGTTACGCAAAAAGGGAACTGTTACAGATGATGTTGCAGAATTAGCTTCTTATAGGGAAGATAAGTATGGCAGGTAAAATTCTGATAGATACTAATGTACTGCTTGATTATCTTCTGGAAAGAGAGCCATTCTTTGAGGATGCAAAGAAAGTAATTATGTTATGTACAGAAGGGAATACAAAAGGCTGTATTGCAGCACACTCAATATCTAATATGTTCTTCATATTAAGAAAAGATTATACAGCAAAGGAACGCAGAGAAATATTGTCAAGTCTATGTACAATTTTTGATGTTGAAGGCATAGACAAAGCAAAATTATTATCTGGTCTTGCAAACGGAGATTTTTCTGATTTTGAGGACTGCTTACAGATGGAGTGTGCAAAGAGTTATGGTGCAGATTATATTGTGACAAGAAATGTGCCAGATTATTCTATATCAGACATAAAGGCAATTTTACCAAGTGAATATTTAGGATTATAACAAACAAAGCACCAACGGAGCTACAAGTGAAAATGGAAACTGTCTATAAAGGTGTCATTTTACGGAGAATACTTATTATGTAAGGAAATGTATTTGTAAAGGTATCAATTCTATTTGCAGATATATCCGAAAAGTGACAAGTGTTTTACGAACAGAAAGGACAGTAATATGAAAAATGAAGTATGGGGATATGCAAGAGTTTCTACAAAAGAACAGAATCTTGCACGACAAATTGAACAGTTAAAAGAGTTTGGAATATCTGAGAGAAATATTAAGTGTGACAAAATAAGCGGAAAGACATTTAATCGAATGGAATACAACGCATTAGTTGGAACAGAAACAACAGCACCAACTTTAAGAGAGGGAGATTTGCTTGTTATTGTCAGTCTTGATAGGTTAGGTAGAAACTATACGGAAATCAAAGAACAATGGAATTATATTATCAATGTTATTGGAGCAGATATTATTGTGTTGGATATGCCATTACTCGACACAAGGCAATCTGGCGATAATCTTGATAAAAGATTTATTGCTGACCTGGTATTACAGATTTTGTCTTATGTGGCACAAAAGGAACTTGAAAACACAAGACGTAGACAAAAACAGGGAATGGATGTTATGCCAGTAATCAATGGAAAGAAAACTTCTTTAAAGACAGGCAGACCAACAGGCAGACCAAATGCACAGTTTCCCGATAATTGGAAAGATTACTATGAAAAATGGAAACTAGGAGAAATGACAGCAACAAAGTGTATGGAAATACTGAATTTGAAAAGGTCAACATTTTATAAGCTGGTTAATATTTATGAAAAGGATCTCTGAAATTTAATAGAAGAATGTAGAAATATAGAGAAACATTATATGAAGCATTTACCAAAGATGGGAGGCATAGATAGATGAAAAGATAAGTAGCATATAAGCAAGGATATAAAATTGTTATCTGTGGAAAATTATGAGGTGGCAGATACAAAGAGGATTTTACATTATGGAAATCTATCTCATATACCGACAGTACAAGAGGTATGGAATAAAACAATAGGGATACAGTTAGCAGAAGAGAATTATAAAGTACATAAGAATAACGCTTATAGCAGATTGAGAGGAAAAGCCCTTGGAGCATAAAGAATCAAATAATCATAAGTGTATCAGATTTGCTATATCTCTGATTATACTTTGCGGCTTATTTTATTTATCGTGGAGGTGGAAATTATAATGGATGGAATTTTTGAAAGTCAGGCTTTTTGTAATGGAGTTGCTGTAGGAATCAACCTTTATCAGCAAAAGGTTATTATGGCACATAAGAATAATGAAGCTATTAAGATTAATGGAGAATTATATTATATCCAAAGCGGAAAGGAACGATTGCAGGAAATGATTGATAAAATGTGTAAATAGCTTATCGAACCCTATATCGCAAAATGCGGAAATGCTTGATTTTCCTGTACTTTTTGTTTAGGAAATACGATAACCTATCTATTCACTAGGAATTGAATGACATCGTAAAAACTTTGTAACTACAATGTAATTATAAATTGATATGCAAAATATTGAATTGCATATACAATTTGGATTTTATGCTGTAACTACAATGGATTTTAATAATTTTTCTTGAAAAAGGTTTATCGTTAATAGAAAGCAATTTTTAGATATAACCAGTATCATTACAACAAAACAACCACAACACACAGGAAAGAGAGGTCAACACAATGCAAATAAATGTAGAAACAAAATTCAACATCGGTCAAGAGGTCTATATCATACAGAAAGCAAGATCTAAAGAACCATGTGCAGCTTGCAATGGAGAAGGACATATTATCATAGATGGTAATAGATTCTCATGCAACACATGTTTTGGCACTGGTAGATTACACGGAAAGAGAAAAATATATCAGTTAGCAGGTAAAGACACCATTGCTAATATCAAGGTATATAATTATCTGCTTAACACTGGTGGACACCACAACGAACCGAAAACAGTTGTGAAATATGGCTTTGCTGATAGGAGCGACTATACAGAACAGAAGTTATTTGCCACACAAGAAGAAGCAAAAACCAGATGCAACGAACTTAATAAGGAGGAACAGTAACCATGAATAAAAGTACAAAAAATAATGATATGAAAAACTATGCGGAGAAATTGAAAGTATATACTTACTACTCTTATATATCCTTAATAGCATGGATAATAAGCGGTGTAATACTTGCAGTTTTACTTATAACCGATATTAAATTACCAATTATCAGTTTAATTGTGATGCTGGTATCTTGCGGAATTGATTTGTATTTTTCTCATAAGAAGAAACAATTAGGAGTAGAGGAAGGAATTACACAAGCATTTCTTGTAAATGATGATACAGGCGAAAAAATCAAAATCAACATGTTAAAAATTGATAAGATGGAAAAGTTGTTGAATTTCTTAGGAATCGAATTTACGGAAAGCACTGTAGAGAATTAAATAAGGAGGTCTGACGAATGAAGCTATCAGTAATAAATCAGATGAAGGAATACAAACGTAGAAACAATATCAAAGCCATCAAATATGAAGAGGGGATGGAGGATGGTTGGATATGCAGATATACAGATGATGCTGGACAAGAAGCTAACAAAATATTTGACACAAGAGAAGAAGCACAGGCATATAGATATTCTTTGGAAAATATAGAAAATGTTAAAATGATTCCAGTAATGCTAAATGAAATAGATGGCGAAACTTATTCTGAAGAGTATGATTTTCAAATTTATCATAATGGAAAATATTATGATATTGATGAACTAAAAAATGGTAACTGGATTTATGTTGAAGACAATTATGTATTTGTCGAGGAAGATTCACGATGCTTCTTTGGAAGATATGAACCGTGTATTATCGGCTGCAACAATACAACAGTAAATATTGAATACGACAAGGAAATAAACCAAGTATTTATCAGTGGTGAAAACAAATCAATTCCAATAGACAGGACAGAAGTAGCAACAGTGGAAAAGATTCTGGAAGCATTGGAAATTCCATATACTGAAAAGCTGGGTGAGGTTTTTCTGTTTGATAAGGAAATAGCCGATGAAGATAGGCAGACAATGTTATCTCAGCTTAAAGAATTGAGAGGAGGTCACAACTAATGGCAACAGATAGACAGACACCATGTTTATATTATGTGTGTGCCGGACTATGCACAAAAGGTAGAAAAGCGGATCATGCTCATTACTGCCAGCTAGGAATGATCCTATGGATGTGCGGTTTGGTCGCATCTATGACTGTGGATAATGTTACAATAAAAATGCTTTTGATATTTATACCACTAGCAATATATCAGTTTTTCACAATAGGCAAGGGAATTATTGAGGATAAGATTAAGAGAGGAAGGTATTAAGATTATGGAACAGCTAAAATACAGACTTGCAGATTTACATTTACAGAGTGATAAGAACTATACAGATATAAATGATACGATAGTTGGATTTTTATTCGACAGAGATATTATTGTACCTTCTGACATTCAGATTAGATTAGAGGATATAATCAATAATATGTTAGCCGAACATTTTGTGGAAACACGGCAGGTATTATATCCTTCTGATTTTGAAGCATCAATCAGCATGGAAATGGACACACGAACAAATAAAGTGATTATTAGTACATATATTGTCAATGCTGATGATTTAAACTTACATACAGAAATCGACACAGATACATTACATGATTATGGAAGGACAAAGAAGTATTTCTTTAATGAATTAGGTTGCATTGTATTAAATAGAATCGGACAGTTACAAAAGGCAGCCAATGTAAAAAGCTGGTTAGCATCATAACATTATAATAAAGAAGAAAGAGGTCACATTATGATAGATACAAATATTGAATCATTAGCAATCAAAGCGGAAATTAAGCAGAAACTTAGAGAAGAAATGGAGAATAGTATATCAGAAGATGATATGAAATTCCTTCTAAAGACATTATTAAGCCGATACAGATTTTCAAGAAAAAGCAGATAGAAAAAATCGACAAGGTATGTTATACTCATTAGGTATTAAGGGCGTGATGAACCCTTGATATACACATTTTTTAATCATAGGATTACCTATAGATTGAAATTGTTTTGTTGTTGAAAAGTCATGGCTGTAACAGGTCATGGCTTTTCTATTAAAAAACTTGACAATAATACATATAATATGATACTTGTTATATGAAACCACTTTAATTTATATGTAATTTATTGAAGTTAAGACTAACTATTTTACGAAAGATGAAATTTCCTGATGGAATATTGAAACGCTGGTCAGTAAAATGGATAGTCTTTTTTGTTTTTGAATGGAGGTATGTGTTATGTATGATTTTGGAAATATTCTTGCGTTAAAAGATGGTCGCACAGTAGTTGTTTGTATGGTTCAAGGTGATAAATATTTGGTTACTGATTGCGATAATCAAGAAATATCATTTTATATCGAGGAAGATGACGTGATTATGCAAATATTATAACGATGATTAATAGTTTGTCATTATGTGCTTTTTTATAATAGAAGCAGAATTTAGAATAAAGGCGGTTTTATATATGGAAGAAAATAATAATGTTACTAAGTTGACACAGAAAGACTACCAGAAGAAGTATGATGAAAAAACACAATCAGTTACAATAAAGTACACACCTGCTGATATGTCAGATTATAATAGGATGATGAAGTATCTTGAAAAAACTAAAAAATCAAGAAGCTCATTCATAAAGGAACTGATAAATGATTTTTTTGAAAATCAGAAATACACAATAACTGAAAGTCGAATAGCGGATTATTACAAAATATATAATGTAGATGGCGAGTTACTTGATAAATTAAAGGTTGTTGTTGGTGAAGAAAAGTACAATATAATATTGGATTTTTGCAAGACTGTTGTAGAATGTGAATTATATGATGCTTATATAGATAAAGGGGATGATTTTGATAATTGGATTGAAGAATTTTTAGATGAAATTCAAAATGGTGAAGTTGATATAAATGTGTCCAATGAAGAATTTGAAAAAATTATTGATAAAAGTATAAGTTATAATTTAAAATCTGTTATCTATGGCTAAGATCTCATATCATATTTTTGCGATTTTGTCAAACCCACTAAAACTGAATATAGGTGTTACATAGTTTTGAAACGAACCACTATATATAGATTGTTATATCTGTATGTAGTGGTTTTCTTTTTGCGGAAATTAAAACAACACAAAAATACAAAAACAAGTGGAGAATATTATATATGAAAGGGTTGATTGCAAAACACTTCATAAAAATTTTCTCATTCTATGGAAATCTGATAGGAGAATGTTTTGACAAAAAATTTTGATGGTGTGGAAATTTTGCAAAAAACAATTTTCAAAAGGCGAATAAGTATATAGAGGCAGAAATGCCAATATATTTTTTAGCATTTAATGACAAGAGATAAGGAGGTGTGAAAGGTAATGACAAAGTTTGATTATGAAATCCTGATGTTACTGAATGAGAAAAAGGTGGACAATCCGCTAAAAGCAATCAATATCTCACAGATATTAGAAGATATTTCAGTAGCAAAAAGGAAATCGTACAGCACAGCTTATAGACATTTACAGGAAATGAATAAGCAAGGATATGTGAAATGTGGTCTTGTAGATGGACTGGCAAGCACATATTACATTGATGAGTTAGGAAAAGCATATTGCAAAGCACAAAATTAAGGAGGTCACTATGACAGATACAAAGCAGTTTACATTATCAAAGATTGATGCAGAGAGAGCAGTTGTTACATATTTGAATCTTGCTACAAAGAATAAGGGCATGGGATTTGAAAAATTCTCTTCATATTGGAACAATTTGTTCTCAATCAAAGGATATAAAAATTCAATTAAATTAAAAAGAAAAGCGTTTAGAGAAGCACAAGATATATTAGGGGATAAATCTATAGAAGAGATACAGACATATAGAGACGATATTTGTATTTTCAAGGGTTCAAAAGTACCAGATGATATATTAGAACTTGCAAAAACAAGGATAAAAGATTTAAAAGTACGTCTTGCACAGAACAGGAACAAAAATTTAAGTGGATTTGATGTACTTATTAAATATAACTATCGAGATACATTGAGATTAAATGCTGTTCCTTTTGGGCTAGATAAAAATGCTGTTAAAAAATTCATTGAATCTATACCAATTAAAAGTGTGTTGGTTGCTAATGAAAAAGAGCTTATGAAGCTGTTACAGAATGATGATATTTCTATTGGAGATAAGAGACGAGCAGTACAAAAGTATAAAGCACCATTTGCAACACAGAATTTTAGAGTGTTTATGAACAGATTTACTATTCATGGGTGTAAAGATAAGTAACTTACAAATGATTGTGTGAATTTATGTAATAAGGTTCACATTATGAATCTTAGCAATATGAAACCGATTGAATATAAATTTTGTGAAGGTAGTGGAAAACGAAAAGCCACTATGAAAAAAGTTAAGAGAAATATTAAAAGAGGTAAGAAAAATAAGAAGCCTAAAAAATAGGCTTCAACCGAATGGGAGATATTTATTTATGGCATACGGAAAGATTTATATTGCGGATTTGAGCAAGAAGGTAACGGATTTATTTAATGAGCTGATAGATGCAAAGAAACTGAATGAGAAAGAGTTTATCAGCTCTTTCAAAGAAAAATATCCTAAAGACTATGATTTGCTGGTCTACGAATGGAAATTTAAGGTACACGCATTCAAGAAGAATAAAAAAGGACATCCTGTACCTCATCCAATTAGACCAGACAGGATATTGAGTAATATGTATCGTAACTATTATTACAAGCTGATAAAGAAACCTAAGATACAGAAAGCCAAGGAGAATTATATTAAAAGGCTGAAATGTGAAATGGGTAAAATTGGTTACAAAATAAAGGAGAATCCATTAAATAAATGGAGATTTTCAGTAATTGACAAGAACGATAACAGGGATATTGCAACAGATATTCAGTATCAAGAACTGAAAAAGGTTTGTAATCAGCTTATGAATAACAAAAAGAAGGGAGGTGCGAAGTAGTGAGTTTATCTATTAACAGGCTTGATGTAAATATAATGAAGATTCTTGCACAGGAAAAATGCTTTGATGAATTGTGTGGTATGACAATCAACGAGATCAACACATTTTATGGTGAGGATGATTTACTTACTACAAGGCACAATCTGGTAATGCGTGTAAGAACATTAGTAAAAGATGGATATATGGAGAAAGGTATTAAAGACCATTTAGAATTTACCTATTTTATCACAGAAAAAGGATTAACAACAATCAAGTGGAACGGAGGAAAAGACAATGAGTAATAGAGGTTTAGTGAATGATGTAGCAATAGTTGGTGTAGGTGGTGCAGGAACAAATATAGCCTTCTGCCTTGAAAGGTTAGGTTACACGACAATTCATATCAATTCAAGCACACAGGATGAATCAGCTATTAAAGGTGCAAAAAATATCAGACATTTAAAAGGATTCAATGGGTGTGCTGGTAATCGTGCATTAGCAGAAAAGGCACTTGCTGAAAATATGGATATTATAGATGAAATCTCTGCTCTTGAAGAATCTATTGTATATGTGATTTTTTCAAGTGCAGGCGGTACAGGTAGCGGAGTTTCTACAGCATTGATTGATATGTTGGTTGAGGAAACGGACAAGACTATTTGTGCAATCGTGGTACTTCCAGATAAAGACGAAGATTTTGATTTTCATGTAAACAGTTATAAGTGTTGCCAGGAATTACTTGAAATTGAAAATATGGGTTCTGTTATGTTTCTTGATAATAACAGTGGCAATAAGCAGACAATCAATAGTATCTGTACCACAATGCTTAATACATTTCTTTCAAATAATTCTGTATCAGAATTAGGAAATGTAGACGAACAGGAAAAGAGAACTATTTTAAGCACACATGGAAGTATGGTGTTATCTGTTTTAGGTAATGAGAAAGCAAGTGCAGAAAAGGTTATTGAAATGCTTACAACGAACAATATCTTTGCACCAATTCAGAAAGATGGAAAGTGTGAGTATATCGGTATCATCAATTCTGCTAAGAAGATTAACAAGGACGATATTATTAAGATTGTTGGTATTCCAAGACGAACATTTGAAGGATATGGAAGTGACAAGACCATTACTGCTATATCTGGTTTATCATTCCCATTTGACCATCTTAACAGTATTAAGGAGATTGCAAAGCAGAAACATGATGAAAGAATCAACGCTGCGAAAGCAATTAAATCTAATGAGTTAGAAGATTTGGATTTTTTAGATGATGTAGTCGTTGAAAAAGAGGAAAAACAGAAGCCTAAGAAGTTATCAAGACGAGATAAGTTGAAAATGCTTAGTAATTAAAAATGCAGATAGATAACAGAGAATGTATATATAGGCAATAGATAGATACTATTTGCATAGCAGAAAAATACAGAAGTGAGGCAAATAACATGGAAAAAACAAAAGTAATTCAGTTTGAGAAGAACGAAGATACAAGGGAACAGGCAAGACAAATTTTAAAGAATGGCATTCTTGACATGAGCGTTGAAAGACTTATCCAGATGGTGAATTTTGGACTATGTGGAAATGTAGAGGTTATGACTGGTCTTTGTGGAACAAGCCATTACTTTAATCGTATGGAATATGTCAAGACAGAAAATGAGGAAGAGTGTGATATTATCAATTATTACTTTGAAGAAGAGGAAGATATTATTGCATCAACAACAATCAGCATAGAGCATATTGAAGAAATCTTTGGTTCTGTCAATGAAGATAATCCAGATAATGTACTTGATATTAACATTGTCATGGCAGATGGTTTAGAAATCACAATCAACATAATCTATTAGGAGAATATATAGTATGAGAAAAACAACAGCAAGCAGATTATTAAAAGCAATCACAGACAATCTTGTATCAGTTACAAGTGCAGTAGTAAACCATGATGAAGGTAAGAAAGAGCCAATATCAGATGAAAAATTCACGGAAGATTTGGAGTTCTATATCAATTCAGGCATATTTGCAGATACGATTGATTTTATTTATGAAAAAATTGCAGAAGATAAACTGCATATTGCGATCGGAAAAGCAAGTTGTTACTGCTATGACGATATAGACGTAACTTTGCAGCTTAGTGATGGTGTGGATATGGAAACTGCCACAAAACAGTTATATGAGAACTTTGACGAAAAATGGTCGGTATAAAGAGAGAACAATATAACAGAGGTCATTCAGTTTGAACGATAAAGGAAGTCACGAGATACTTTCTCATTCCTGCCTTATACAGAAGAAAGGAAACAGAAGATATGGCAAAAGGATTAACAAGATGTAACGTATGTGGAAAGACAATGGAACAGGTATTTGAAGGTCAGATGGTTATTAGCATCCATGATCGTATCGGTTATGGCAGTAAACATGACGGAAGTATGCTTGATTTAGATATTTGTCCAGATTGTTTTGACAAGCTGATTGATGGATTTACAGAAAAATGTGCTATCAATCCTATGAAAGAAAATTATTAGAATACGGAGGAATACAGAATATGAATGGAAGCGTTTTACTCTTTGATAATCAAAAGGGATGGGGATTTATAAGAGGTTCGGATAATAAAGACTATTTTGTGCATTACAGCAATATTGAAACTGATAGAAAAAGGAATTTATCAGAAGAAGATCTTGTGTCTTTTGAGGTGGGAATTGGAACTAATGGCAAAAAACAGGCACTTCATGTACAGCCAATTCTTACATACAAGATGGTAAAGAAAGCATTAAAGGATGAAGGCTACCATATCAAGCCAATTAAAGACCAGTATAACATCAATAAGTATATTGTCATAAATTCAGATAATGTAGTACAGACAGATGAACACGGAATGTCGTTTGCAGAATTAGTTGCATATGCTGGTTTACATTATCCGATGTAAAATCATTCTCCAAGTGGAGAATATATAAGTAACAGAGATATATTTGCAGTGAGAGTAGCAAGTCTACCAATGAATGAGATTGGTTACAATGTCATCTAATGTAGATGCACATAATTCCCCTTTTATTAAAACAATTATCAGTGAAGATGCTGATTATATATTTGACAGAATCACAGGCACATTACCTTTATGGTGGTGTACCTACATTAAATTGAAAGCAGTGATAATACTATTATGAATAATTATATAGTTTTAGACAAAAGGAAAAATTTCAGTCGTATATCTTCTATTATTAAAAATTTAAATTTAAAAAACACTTTAAAAAATAGAAGAACTTCGATATGGGAAAATGATGATTTGGAAATAAGTATTGATAGAACTATAATTAGAGTTTTAATTTTTAAGTCAAAAGACATTTCGTATTACAATGAATTTTTCAGAGGAAAATAGTGTGAAAAAGAGATATATGATGAAATTACTCAACATTTGATCAATGTATTTAAAGGTTCAAAATTAATTGAATATATGAAAAGAATTCCCCAAAGAGAAAAGAAGTTGCATGTCAGATAAAAAAGAGGTTCACGGAAGAAAAACTTTTAGATAGAGGTACATTTATATGGAACAGAGAGAAATCATATTAAGACAAAAGTTAGGTAAGCATGGCTATAAATTAAAAGGTGCAAATGAAAGATTCTTTGTCAAAGGTACATATACAGACAAGGTAGCATCACCATTAGATGATAAGAAACAGCCAGTTTATATGACATTGGATGAAGTAGAAAAATGGCTGAATGACAGAATCAATGAAGAAAAGCAGAAGGAGCAGCTATGGAAAGACAAGCTCAAAAAATATTGGCGTGTTTTGAAATATCCACAGTATGATGATTGGTGTAAAAATGTTGTATTTGATACTTTGAAGGAATATAAAGCAGTTGTAAATGAAAATATCGACTTTATTGAATCAGAGGTATTTAATCCAAAGAGTGAATTGTATGCTTTTACAGAATATAGTGCATCAAATATTCTGGACGAGTTGCATATTCACAAATACAATATGTCAATCCTAGAAGAAATAAGACTTGCTTTTTCGGAGACATATTACAAAAAGTATGAAGAGCTGAATGCAGATGTACTTGAAAGGGAAGTTGATGATGGAGAGTTTATCTTACAGGATTTGGTAGGTTGTGCCGGACTGACAGAGAATGATCTATTGGTGATTGCTTTTAATGATATTGGTATTGATGGTCTGAAAAAATTTATTTTGAATGTGGAGGATTAACAGTATGAAATCAGTAAAATTATCAAAATTGAAGTTTAAGGATTTGGGACTGGATATAAAGAAAAATTTTCTTAATCCACCAAAATGTGAGTGTGGGTGTGGCGAGTACGGTCTATTGAGATGTGATAATTCAAATAAATTACAGGACAATATTTGTCACATGGTTTGTGAGAGTGGTAAATATCCATGTGGAGTAGTGGTGTTAAGAAAAGACAATACGATTTTAATTGGATTTTCAGACAAAGAACAACCTGCATTATTATGCGGATATAGAAGCTATGCTTTCAAAAATGCACCAAAAGAACAGCAGTATTTATCAGTTGGAGAATTGGTTACAAAAAACACACGAGTTAAAACATTATGGAGTAATGATTGAATTAGAGGATAATTTTTATCAAACAATAATGGAATAAATGGGAGTGATGCACTATGGAGCAATATGTCAATTTGGAAACTGTAGATATGTTTAAAAATAAATCAATTGAAATTATGCCATTAACTGTATTAACAGGAGTGAATGGTAGTGGAAAAACAACAATTCTAAAAGCTATTGAAGATCAATTCTCTAACACGAAACATTATAAATGGACTGGATTTTCTATATTTAAAGAACATTTTGAAGGGGAAAAAGGAGATATTCTTTTATTTGAGCAACCAGAAGTGGGACTTCATCCAAAATTTCAGCTTGCACTTGCAGATATTATACTTGCCTATGCTCAAGCTGGACGAACGGTTGCTGTAGAAACTCATAGCGATCATTTTATAAACCGTGTTTCACGAAGAATGATGGAAAACGAATATATTAGAAAAAACTCTGTTATTTATTTCTTTAATAAAGATAGCCAAGGAAATTCTTCTTACGAAATAATTGAAGTAGATCCGATCCGAGGCATCATCACAAATAACGAGAATTTTTTTATGGAATTTTCTTCTGAAACAGAAAAAATATTAATGGCTGGTTATAAAAATTTGCAAAAGAAATGTAAAGGAAATGAAAGATAAGAAATATTTTGAGACGGAACATTTCAAGATTGATTTTATCGAGTTAGATTAGGAGGAATGAGTTATTAGTAAAATTACAGTAGTGGATTCTATTATGGGATCAGGAAAAACAAGTTGGAGCATCCAACATATAAATGAAAGTCCATTTGAAAATGTTTTGTATATTACACCATTTTTGAATGAGGTAGAACGAATTATTGAAAATACAAACAGAGATTTTAAACAGCCATCATATAAAGGTGGAACAAAGTTACAAAATCTGAATGAACTATTAGCTTGCCAGTATGATATAGCATCAACACATGAACTGTTTAAGAAGTTGACCGATGAAAGCCGAGAATACATACAGAATGGACATTATACATTGATTCTTGATGAAGTTCTTAGTGCGATTGATCCATACGATGATATAAAAAAGGATGATATGAAACTTCTGCAAGATAGCGGATGTATTACCATAGATGAAGATGGTTTTGTTATCTGGAATCAAGACAAAGCAGATTATGATACCCAGTATAACAGAATTAAGATTTTAGCTGAAAATAAAAGTTTACTGTATGTAAATCAGAAGCTATTATTATGGAGATACCCACCAGAGATTTTTACATTGTTCGATAATGTGTATATTCTGACATATCTATTTGATGCAAGTATTCTGAAAAACTATTTTGACCTTTATCATATCCAGTACATGAAGAAAAGCATTGTACATGAGAATGATAAATATGTCTTGTCTGATTTTTATATTCCAGATACAAAGAAATATTCCCCATTGATTGATATATATAATGGAAAACTAAATATAAATTTTGAACAGAAGCAAAATGGATTATCTTCTACATGGTTCAAAATAAAGAGTAAGACCAGTGTTAAGACTATCCAACAGCTTAAGAAAAATCTGAATAATTATTTCAGAAACATTCTTGAAGCAAAGAGTGACACAATTATGTGGACTTCATTCAAGGATTACCAATCAAAACTAAGAGGAAAAGGGTATTCTAAAGAGTTCAAGACAGAGCAATTAAAAGAGATTGATAATGCATATGGATTTTTAGCTTGTAATGCAAGAGCAACCAATAAATATGCACGATGCTACAATCTTGCATATTGTGTAAATATTTACCTACATCCAGCAATTTCACAGTTCTTCTACCAGAAAGGAATCAAGGTGGATGAAGATTTATATGGATTATCTGAAATGATTCAGTGGATATGGAGAAGTCGTATTCGCAATGGAGAGAAAATAAATATTTATGTTCCATCTATCAGAATGAGAACATTATTGAAATCATGGTTAGATATGAGTTTGGAATATCAGAATGAGAAAGCAGCTTAATGAATTTAGCACTTTTTTGGTGCTAAAATTTTTGAAAAACCTAGTAAAATCAAGGGTTTGAGGGGTGTAACCGTTAAAAGGAAAAAGGTAATAAAATGAAATTATTTTCGGATGGTTGGACTGGCATGTTGCGTAAGCAACTGACAGGACACACCAACGAAAAAGGCAGACAGATAAGGATTGACACCGTAGGTGGCAAGACTATCTGGCTGACTAACAGGGTGTGGGATGTTCCCACTAATATATTGTGTCACAGACAGTTGGTCAATCGCTTCTTACGAAGCTCATGCCCTTGCATCCGTTCTTACGAACGTCTGCAAATAAAATCAGATAAAAGAAGGAGAATATTTAAGATGAAAGTAGAAAATTTAACAGTAGGCAATATCTATTATGTTTCAGTTACAGATTATAAAGGAATAGCAACTTCTTTTAAGGTTGGGAAGTTAGTAGAAATTGTTAATAAAAGTAGTGTAATTCTTGAGGATAGAAAAGGAAAACAATTTAAGTGTGCAGTAAAAAAAATACATAAAACAGCAGATAAGGCAGTTCAGACTAAAAAAGGAAAGCAGTTAGCAAAACAGTATATGGCTGAATTGAAGCAAAAAGAGGAAGAAAGTCTGGTTGATAAGAAAATACAAAGCAGAATAAAACAGTTGGGAAAATCAATATATGTAACAATGGTAAAAAATAAATACATTGTTAAAGGTTATGAGCAATCAATATCTTTTCGTACAGTAGAAGAATTAAATGCATGGATAGATACCGAACTTGCAAAATTTGAGATTATCAAAGCAGAAATATTGAATAATGGGTATAAGCATTTATGTGTAACCTGTAAAGATGGACATAAGGAATACTACACCATTATCAATATATCATTCAAAAAATTTGAAGTGTTTTGTAAGCACTTTAAAGGCAACATCAAAGATATTGAGGATGAAAAATTATTGAAGCGTGAAGATGTAAGAGGTCTTAAATTGAAGATTCATAAATAAAGGAGAGATACGAAAAATGGCAAATAAACCAATAAAATTTGAAACAAAAATTTTTCATAATAGCAAAGTATATCTGAAGGTAACAGATGTAGCAAAAGTATTCAATCGAAAAATTACAGACTTCAAAGAAGCTCATTCTGATATAATTACAAAAATTTCCTCATGTGGTGACTGCATTAGTGAAACAGACTTCAATCAGTTATTGGTTGATGATTCTACAGCAATGAATAAACAAGGTCAGATAGAGATTACTAAGGTTGAATCTCTTAGAACTAAGACAGATGCAGTTATGAGCTTTCAACCATTCAAAATGTTACTTGGTAGAAAGATGTTACAGCAGTTGGCAGATATAAAAGGTTGCAGGTCTATTGAGGAATATATAACAAAATATGAATTGCCAGGAGAAATGGATAAGGCATTACAGGAATTGTTACAAAGCCATGACAAGAATAGCGGATATGACAGAATGGTAGATTATTTGTTTCATAAGACGAAAGAATTTGATATTGAAAAAATCAGATCCTTTGGGTTGGATGTGCAGGTGATTACATCTATACGATGTGATGGACGAGCTGATTTAGAGACATTTGTGGTTGGTAAGGGAGTATTCCATAGAGCGACAGATTTAGGAGATTATGAGTTATGGGATGAATTGTATATAGATGACAATGGAGATTTAATTCTTCCTTATTGTGATTATGATTCACATCCAGTAGAAGAAAGAAAAATCAATATTTCTCATAGTGGAATTGACAGAGATTTTCGTGAGTACAATGTCATAGAAAATATTATATGGTGCATAGAAAATCTGAAAGTTACTGGAATTGAAGATTATGAGTATGATGTTATTGGTTGTGACCTAGATACTATTCAATTTTCAGTACCAATTGAATTACTTATCAAGATGATAAGACCAGATGCAGTCAGTACTATATATGTTGATAAGATTGTAGATTTGGAATATGACGGATATTTGACGGATGTAAAAGATATGAAAGTTTTTGCATCATAATGTTTCCAAAATGGAAAATACTTGATTAGCCATATCGGGGGTTGGTTTATACCAAATGATAATGATTCTTCCGGTTGGACACATTAAGTCAGTTTCCTATACAGGGGGCGCATATAAGAAAGTAAGGTGATTGCAATTAGAGACAACATAACACAGATAAAATATATCAAGGTCGTAGACAAGCTATACTATGTCACTGATATATCATTTGCAGAAATGACTATAAGAGCAGTAGAGACAAAGACTGCTGCATCTGTTCCCCAAAATGAGATTTTTTGCTTGGATGAGCTGAAGGAATTTAAGATCAGACTAATAAACAACGATGGAATGGCAGATATAGTGGATTTTGGCGTATGGAAGAAAAATAAAAACAATATATAGCATACAAAATAGGGAGAAACATGTTATATATTGATTGAAAATCGGATGAAAGCGTTGTTTCAAATTAGGGTAAAAAAGTACATTGAAAATTGAATATTGGCGGTTGAAATGATATAATTAATTCAAATTCCATTACAGAGGAGAATGAATTAATGTACAATGATTTATATAGTGAAATGATAGTGTTTTTTACGTTATTGCTATTAATTTACGCTTTAATAATTCCGTTTATATTGAATACAGATGATAAAATAAAGCATATAAAATGGAGTGCTTTAGCATTAAAAAATGTTTTGAAGAATTGTGAACAGAAAGATATTAAGAGTATTTCAAAAGAAGTGCAATTATTGTATGATGAGTATGTACAAGAAAAACCAAGTGCAAAAAAATATTTTTCAAATGTCATCGTATGGCTTGATACCATTATTTTGAGAATAAACACGGAAACAAAAAGTGTTAAATGCGTTTCGAGTTACTATGAGGTGTTGAAAAATGTAAGGGAGTTACTGGATGAAACTATCCCGTATAGTAATTGTACACAATATCAACAAGGCATTTTAAATGATATGTATGGATTAAGAACTGACCAAAATAAAGCAATTGTAGACAATATTATTGGAAGAACAGAAAGTGAATTTTTGAGACTTCAAAGCGATATAAGAAAAAATGATCGTTCTAATAAATTATCATTGATGATAGGAATACTTGGAATAGCTATATCAGTATTATTAGCAATAATAAAATTTTAATTTCTACCAACCGTCAATATTCGATGGTTGGTATTTTTACTTTTCATAGGTCATTACATAGGTTTTCTATGCTTGTGTAATGCCTTTTCGTGCGTAATTCACGCAACTATCCATAATGATTCAGATAACAATAGAATAATCAAAAAGGTTTCTTCCTAAGTGGAGAACATATTAAGTAGAGAGCAGTGTAAACATAACTTAGTAGAATAGAGAGGTGTGTTATTATAGGAAAGAAGACTATAAACTATACAAAAGAATTAAAGCCAGTGTACATAGAGTCAATGCAAGCAAATCAAGTGTATATTGATGCGTTAAAAAATGAGGGGATTGTAACTCACAAGATAAAAGATAAATGGGTAGAATTGAATAGGGTATCTACTAGAAAAGCAGTACTTGCAGATAGTTTATTTCTTAGATTTATGGATGAAAGTATTACAAGAATTGGTGGTAAATTTAGCAAGGACTTCATTATATTAAAGTTTGATTATGATGCTGAATATAAAATTAATGGTGGAGAACCCCAAAAGATAAAGAAAGACGATTTAAGAACATATTACTATACAAATGGAGTGACATTTACTTCTGAGGTCAAGGACACAAAAAAGAGGAAACAGGCAAAGGAAGAGGAAAGATGTCATCCAATACATTATAAGATGCTTATGCGCTCCCCTGGTAAAGCAAAAGATGGAGAATGTGTATTTATTAGAGAAAATCTGCATCATAAAGCTATAAATTTTTTAACTATGGGTTTATACGACATAATGGATGAGCAATCAAAACAGAATCCAGATAAAATATTTAAGATAGTCGAATTATCAGCATATCTTACATTGACAACAGCATCTGCCAATGGTTATATAAGAATCCCTTGGAATAGAATACTAGTTGTTCCAGATGAGGAAGTTTATTCCAAGCCACAAAAAGCTGTAATTGTAAGCAATAAATCTGTGCCATATACATATGAGGAAAAAGAGTTTTTTATTCATTTTGACGATTCACATATTGAAGAACTTATTAACAAGAAGGGCTTTACATTTGATAAGAATAAAGTAATCAATGAAAATCTTAAATACATTGAGAAGACAAAGGAAGCTCTTAAAGATAATGGTATTAGATGGAATGGAAACTATGGTCATTCAGAGATAACTAAAAGAGAAGAAATACGACAAGAATGTGATGCAAAATATGTTCCTGATGAGAGGGTAAAAAATATTTTGTGGGATGGAATGGGATTAATTGATGAATCAATTTTTCCTAAAAATATGAATGGATTTATATACTGTAGATCACATTTTTTCAAGAGTTGTTTGTTCCGTGGAAACATTCAAGAATTTTTCAGGGACTATTGTGCGGAAAATGGAATTGACTACAATAGTTTTACTACTGAGAAAATTGATTTGTTTGGACGAAAACTAAGCTTATCAAATATTGATGTTGTAATTACAGATAAATCGCTAAAATGGTTGAAGTTTGTTGATATGATGGGAGGAACGCAAAAAGAAGCGTTTAAATTTTATAAAAATTATATGAAAGAACATGATAATTGGTTTACGATTGTAAAGACAGCTCATCCTAGTAAATGGGGAGATATGCAGTTGATGGCATACCAGATGGATAATTCGCTTCCAACTACGGATAAAAATGTATTAGGGCGTATTGCGGATCAGTCGGTGCAGTTTTGCAATGAGTTAAAACTTGCAGATGATGAAGCATATCTGAAATATCTGGATCAGAGAAAAAACAATTTTAATATCAATGAAATGTTGATTGAATTGGTAAAATGGAATCCTGACTTTAGACGTACAGAGTTTTTTAGAAGTAAGAAAACTAAGGATATAAGTAAATTGAAGAATGAATACTTTAAACAAGGACGGTTACTGCAAAATGGAGATAATCTTACTATTATGGATAACCCGATTGCACTTTTGTTAAAAGCAGTAGGTGCAGATCCGTTGCAGGAAGGTTGCTTTGATGTAGTAGAGGATGGTGTTCAGTGTTATACACCAAGATTTAAGGCTGGGGATAGGTTGGCTGCATTTAGAAGTCCTCATAATTCACCCAATAATATAATTCATTTATACAATATATATCCTGATAGGCTGGTTAAGTATTTCCCTAATATAGGTCAGAATGTGATTGTATTCAACGCTATAGGTACTGATACACAACCAAGGCTCTCGGGTCATGATGTTGATAGCGATTTTGTGTATACAACAAATCAGCCTGATTTAGCAGAATTGGCAAGAGTAGCCTATGTCAATTATCCGACAATAATTAATGGCGTTGAAGAAAAAGGTAGCAGTTTATATCATTTTGTATTAGAAGATTTTGCACAGATGGATAATAAAATTGCTTCCGCACAAGAATCTATTGGAACATCAACAGACACTGCGCAACTTGCGTTGAGTTATTACTATGATGAGGGCATGATAAGTGAAGAACTGAAGAAATGCTTTGTTATTCTATCCGTAATTGGTCAGATCAGTATAGACTTGGCTAAAAAGGAATTCAATATTGATGTTGTGAATGAGATTAATCGAATTAAAAGATTGCCATGTATGAAAGATAAAGATATTCCGGCATTTTATGCTGCTACTAAGAAAAGTCGGAATAACAAGGATTTTGATATGGATAAGATTCGTTCTATGAATTGTCCAATGGATATAATTGCAGATTATATTGATGAAAAGGTAATAGGGCGTGCTGATGGAATCGACCATCTTCCGATTCGTAATTTCTTTAATAAGCAAGTTATAGGCAAAGGGAATCGCTACAAAAAGGAAAAGTTAATTAGACTTGCTAAATCATACAACGACTCAATAAGGTATTTGGAGAACAACAAAGACCAGTATACAGATGATTGTTTCATTAATTTGAAAATAACCAATATGAATCAGTTTTTGAATCGTGCAAGTAAAAGTCTGGATCAAGAAACAATTATGCAGTTGGTTATATATGCACTTAAGGATGACAATTCAGATGTAAGCTCGATAATCCTCAATTTTTTATTTAGGGAGCATCATGACGAATTTATGAATTGCTTTGTGAAAAAGTACCAAAAATGACAATGAAAAATTACGTGAAACTGTTATAATGCAACAAAAAACAAGCGTTTAGAACATCTCCTTATGGAAAGAGATCTGTGCATGAAAAGACCGTAGGCTGAGTAGTGCGTGGGAAACTTCATTTCCATTTTCCATGTTTAAAAGTTAAATCTAAGTAATTTAACAAATTGCTGATGCATTGTCCTCAAACAGCAATGTGTTGGTAGAGTACCGAGTGTATTCAAACAAAACAATGATTGAGCGGACAGGCTGATTCAAACTAGGTCTGTCTGCAAACTACAAAAACGAAAGAAATAGAAAAAATGAATAGTATTCTGTTGACTATTGATATATAATGGAAAAAATATTACTAATGATTAGTGGAGAAATTAGTTAAAAATGATATAGAGCCGTTTGGCTACTCTTTTATAATATAAAGTATATAAACATATGTTCTTGTGGATATTTGTCATATTTTGTTATATACTATTATACGTTACAATATTTGTGAGGTATAAAACCGTGTTTGATATAACAGATCCAAGTACAAAATTTAATAAAACATATATGTTTATTGGGAATGGCATAACAATAATTACTGGATTAACTGCTTTTATATCTTGGTTTATTAAAGAGCTTTCTAAAATAACAAACAAGATACCAGATAATATTGTTTATGTTTTAAGCCATGTATTTAATTTTTGTATTACTATTTTTATTATAGCATTAATTTACTTATTCATAAGAATAATATATGTTGCAATAAGAACTAAATCAGAAGCATTTTATATACAAAGAAAGTTGTCAGAATTTATACATATAAATCTTATTCATAGCATAAGAAATAATATTGTAGAACTAGAACCTGTATTAGAAAGATTAGAAAGATATAACAAAAGTAACAACACAGAAGCGATAGACGAATGTTATAAAAGCGAAGTAAAAATATTGCAAAATAATTTAAAAACTTATGTTGATGCTCTTTCTTCATATTTGAGCCAATATAGGAATTCTACTATTTCTGTTTGTGTAAAAATCTTTAAAAAAAGGGATAGAAATAGAAATGATTTTCTATCAGAAGAGATTATATCACTAGCAAGGTCTTCTAACACTGAAAATGATAGAGCGAATTGTGAGAAGACGATCATAGGACAAAATACAGATTTTACCAATTTATGTAAGGGACAAATAATCTTTTTTGCTTCATCAAATTTATATAAAAATAAAGAATCTGGGCAATATATAAACGATTCAAAGAATTGGAAAGAGAATAAATATAAAAGCACATTAGTTACTCCTATACAATATCATAATAACAACAATTCTAATGACGAACATAACAAAAATATAAAATCCGATGTGATTGGATTTTTATGCATAGATTCTCAAGATGAAATAAAAGAATGGGAAAATTCGGATTCTTTTGAATTACAATTTATGGCTATGTTTTCTGATATACTTTATGTATATATTAAGGAATTTTACAAATGTTTTGAAAATGTTGGTTATAATATAAATTAATTGGAGGAATATTAATGCTAAAACTTTTAACTACAGATTGGGTAGAATATATATTTAATTACGTTTCATTAAAAATATATGAAAAAGAACAAGAAAAACATAGAAGATTAAAACAGTTAGAAAAAAACAAAATAATTAAAAACAATAGAATCATAGTTAAAGTAAACGATTGCACTATATATGATAGTAAAAAAAATAAAGATATGTCTGATGATTTGTATTACGCTCTATTGTCCTATGGGCTAATAGATGCCGTTAATTCTAAGAAGCGTAAAAAAAATACTCCAATCAGTTACAATATAGTACCTTCGATTAGCACAATGCCAACTCCTCCATCTTTAAATGCAGAGGTACAATAATTATTTTGCTTTTATATAATTTACATGTATAACATACTAAAAGAACAGGATTAATCTCCTGCTCTTTTGTTATGTACGAATTCGATTATAGAAACCAGTGTGATTGATTTTACACTGGTTATTCTTTTTTATCTACAAAAATAGCAAAGGAGGCTGAGAAATTGACACAGGAAGAATTGCGTAATCTGTTAAGAGAACGGGCACAGAAAGAAAAGCAGATTTATATTGCCAATGTAACAGGCATTGACAAGGATGTACTTTCAAGATTCAAACTAGGAAAAATTGACCTATACCCACATTTATTTACAAAATTAGAAGCATATCTTACAAATTCTTAAAAACAATTCAAAGTAAAATTCACATTTTATCTATTAATAATCCCACAATAAGGAAGTAATTGAATGAAATTAAATCAAAAAGATAGCATCTTTTATGATGGTCATGTATATGAGGTTGCCGCTGTGATTTGGTCAACTGTTTATTTGAGTGCCATTTCGGAAGAAAGCACCTACCAGTATACAATTGAAGAGGTATATAAGAGTTATAGAGACATTGAATTTTTAGAGGAAAGGAATTAATGAATGGAAGAAGATAAAAGAACTTATAGTATTAAAAATATAACTGAACAATGGTTAGCGGATAAGGATTATGAATAATGGCAAAGAATAAAAATTATGACAGCCTAGATAAATTTGTAAAAGATTTAAAATCCGAAATAGAAGATACGCTGTCTAAGGAAGTATTTGACGAGGTTTGCAATATCGAAATGGAGCATATTCGGATGGATGTTTTGAGTCGTTATCAGCCACAAATTTATAAAAGGAGAGCAAGTGGCGGCATTGATGATATGTCTAATCTTAGGGGAAAAGTAAGAGATATGGAATTAGCCGTAGATAATGTGACTCCGTTTAATCCAGGATACGGTACATATAATAGTGGCAATGATCTTGCAACGCTTCTTAATGAAGGTTCTGGGGGAAAACATAAAATCTATTATGATTATCCAGGTGAATTTGAACAACCTACTTATTTTCTGGAAAATACACAGACAGAAATTGACAAAACAGATAGAGTTGAAAAAGTTTTGAATAAGGGACTTAAACGTAGGGGCTATGATATAAAATAACAGGAAAGGAAAAACAGATGCCAATAAATTTAAAGGTTAATTTAGATGACAAAGAAGCGAAGAAAAAATTAAAGGACTTACAGAGTGGTAAGTATAAAGTAAATTTGGATGTGGATGCATCAAGTATCAAACATGCAAGCAATCACATGAATACTCTTGCTAAAAGTACGAGAAATGTCAATACAGTTTTTGGAAGATTGAAGAATCTTATATTAGGAACATTTTCTGAGGGAAAATTAGAAACTACAGGATATTTGCTGGTTTTGAATGAAATAAATAAAGCTGCAAAAAAGGCGAAGGATGCTATTACAGATTATAATAAGGCTATTACAGATTTATCTATTGCAACAAATATGAATCGTGAGCAGACAGCAAAGCTTGTGACAGAATATAATAATTATGCAAAGAAGTTAGCAAGTACAACGACTCAGGTTACTTCTGCTGCTGATGATTGGCTTAGAGCTGGAAAGACGATGGAAGAAGCCGAAGAATTAATTCGTGATTCTATTATGTTGTCAAAGTTAGGACAGTTAGATTCTAGTGTGTCTACAGAAGATTTACTCGCTGTAATGAATGGTTATGATATGTCTGTGAAGGAACTTAACAGTGCATTAGATACAATGGTTGCCATTGATATGAAAGCGGCAACCAGTTCTGGCGACATTGCAACAGCATTAAAATACTGCGCAAGCAGTGCAGATATTGCAGGTGTCTCATTCAATAGGTTAGCTGCCATGATTGGTACGGTACAGGATAAGACTCAGGCATCAGCAGAAGTCGTGGGTACATTCTTTAATACATTGTTGTCAAGATATAGGAATGTTAAGATAGGTAATTATCTATCTGATGATGGTGAAGACTTATCAGATTATGAATCTGTATTAAAATCAATAGGTATTCAGTTAAGGGATAGTCAGGGCGAGTTTAGGAATTTTGAGACAATCCTTGATGAAATGGCTCAGAAATGGAATACTTTATCAAGTGTACAGCAAGCGGCGTTATTGAAAGTTGCAGCCGGAACAAGACAACAGAATAGGTTTTCAGCGCTCCTTGAAGGCTATAATAAAACATTGGAATTGACAGAAGTTGCAGCCAATTCAGCAGGAGTTGCACTTGAAAAATTCAATAAAGCCTACGTGGGATCACTGGAGGCAAAGCAGAATACATTACAAGCCAATTTTGAATCCCTGATTAACAGTACTGATTTGGAAGATGCTTATGGTGGCATTCTTGATGCTGCTTCAGCAATGATTACTTTTGTGAATGAGACAAACGCATTAAAGGGAGCAATGACGGCACTTACCATGACGGTGGCAATTAAGGCTTTCTTGTCTCTGAAAATTGGTATCACAGAAGCATACATATCATTAAATCAGTTCCAACAAGCATTGCAGATGGTAAATCATACAAATCTGACAACGAATGATTTTACACGTCTATTACTTCTTACTAAGAATCTTAGTGCAAGTCAGACAAAGCTTATCTTAACGAGTAAAAATCTTACTCTTACCCAGAAGAAACAAATACTTATGAACCAAGGACTAAGTGAAAGTGAATCGAAACTTAGATTGCAGAACTTAGGACTGTCCACATCATATACAGGATTGAAAGCAGCTACTGCATCAGTGACAAATGCTTTTAAAGGTCTATTTGCTACATTGAAAGCCAATCCATTATTTCTGATTGTAACGGCGGTTTCTGCTGTTACAATGGCATGGGAATCCTATAAACAGAAGATAGAAGAAGCTAATCAGAAAGCAAAAGAATCAGCAGATACAGCAAGCAATCTGATAACAGAATTGGGTGAACTAACGGGTAAATATCTCAAATTGTCCAAGGCTGTAAAGACCGATGATTCTGTAAAAGATGAGCTTTTATCGACCCAGGATAAGCTACTTGAAAAGTTAGGTCTTGAAGGTGAGACTATTGATAAATTAGTCAAAAAGTATGGGAGTTTATCGGAAGCAATCAGGCAGACAAGCATTGATAGTCTGCGAAAATCAGAGATTGATTTATTAGCTGGTGTTGATGCTGCCAGAAAAGAGCTGGAAGATATTGGCAAAGGGTATGAGCATTTTTACAGTGCGATAGATAGAAATATCTTATCGTCAACAGGTGAAGAAGCAGGGAAAGCATATAATGTACTGGAAAAAGCAGGTGTCATTAGTGCAGAGTCACATACAGACCAAGGCGGTGCTATTGTGCTGACTGGTGATGATACAGCAGAGGGAATCATTCAGAATTATAAAAAGCTTGAAGAAGCTTTAGAAGAATTAAGGGCAAGTAATGAATTTACGGCAGAAGAGTTGTCGGAAAATCCTGTTTATAAGCAACTTTATGAGCGTATGAATGAAATGACTGATTATGTAGAAAGTTATAAATCTGCTATAGATAGTTACAATGAAGCGCTTGCACAGGATACAATGTTTTCATCTTTGAAAGGAATGAAATTACCAGATACCAAAGAAGATTTTGAAGCATTCAGAAAAGAACTGATTGATACTGCCGTAGAGAGTAAGCAGTTCATAGGGACAGAGAAGGAAATAGAAAGTGCGGTCAATGCATATTTGGCTACATTACCTGAGTTTGTTCAATATTATAGCAGCGCTATAGAAAATGGATTGGATGAAGCAGCGGTAAAAACAGAACTAAATCTTGATAATCTCTTTACGGCACTGACCAATTCGAAAGATGCATTATCGAATTTTACATCTTCTGTAGAATCTGCATATGAGGCATATTCAAAACTTTTGAATCCTGATGTATCATCAGCAGATATATTATCATCTTTACAGTCTATTACGACTTTAGTATCTCAGATGGGCGGTAGCTTAAATTGGGAATATATCAGTAAGCAGAGTGATCCGCTTAAATTGTTAGGCGATTCAATAGAGTATGTATCAGAAAAATATGCAAATAGTGTATTATCTGGTGCAGGTATAGACATCAACAGTAAATTCGGTCAGATGCTTGCAAACAATATCATTCAGACGCAAAAGGCAAGCGTAGAACTTGAAAACCTGAATACGAACATTGATTCTTTGCAGTCTGCTTATAGTAGTCTTGCAGATATTGTAGAAACCTATAATGAAACAGGATATCTTACATTTGACCAGTTACAGACGCTACTTGAATTAGAACCCCAATATTTATCTTGCCTTGTAGATGAGAGTGGACAGTTACAGCTTGATAAACAGGCTATGACAGAGCTTGCAAATCAAAGACTGAATGATGCGGAAGCCCAGGCAGTACAGCAGGCAATATCAGAGTTAGGACAGCTTGCATTACAGGATGAGACAACAGCAGTAGAAGAGAATGGAAATGCTTTTCAGAATCAAGTTGAGAAGTTACAAGGCTATAATGAAGAGTTGGCTACTACCATTGCAGAAGCTACGGTTGGAGCTGCGCAGATTCGTGATTTGAATGCGGCTATTGAAGGCGCTGAGACTCAGGGGGCAAGTGATAATCAGATTGATACTGTGTTGAGCAATCTGAATACGAAGTTGAAACTCATTGAAGACACAAGGAAAAAGCTAAGTGCTGGTGGATTAGGCGATATTGTAGGTACTAAGTCAAGCAAGACAGAAAAAGATACAACAAAGCAATTTGACTGGGTGCAGAAAGCTATTGATGAAGTAAAGGCTAGAATATCAAGCCTACAGAAAGTTATTGATTCAACCTTTTCGACTACAGAAGCTAAAACTAAGGCGCTTACGGAGCAGATAGGTCTTATCACTAAGGAGATTGATCTACAGCAGAAAGCATATGATGCTTATATAGCAAAGGCAGAATCTGTAGGATTATCTGATAAGTATAAGAATTTAGTGCGGAGCGGTGCTATTAATATAGAAGATATTACTGACCAAGATTTGCAAAAAGCCATTGAGAATTATGAAAAATGGTACGATGCTGCACAGGAATGTTTAGATAATATATCAGATTTGCAGGAAGAAGCATTGCAGAAACGGGTAGATGCTTATGAGTTGGAAGTCAGTGATTTAAAGGATATCTATGATAGACAGGCAATCACAGAAAAGCAGTACATTGATAAGATGCTTGATGCGTGGGAGCGTTATTATGCAGATCAGGTAGAGTTGGCACAGGTTGCATCTCAGAAGAAGATTGAAATATTGGAAGCCGAGAAGTCATACCTTCAGAAAGTAGGTAGTGCAGCCATTGCATTATTGAATGACCAGATAGATGATGTCGAAGCTGAAAGAGATGCTATGACCAAACAGTATCAATCTCAGATTGATGCATTAGAAGTTATTAAGAAGCCTTTACAAGATGAACTTGAACTAATGGAGCGACAGAAAGATGCCGCCGACAAGCAGTTACAGTACCAAAAGGCACTTTATGAACTTAGACGAGCAGAACAGCAAAGACAGAATTATACTTACACTTCGGATAAAGGGTTTATATATAAGGCTGATGACCAAACCATTAAAGATGCAAAGAAAGATGTCAGTAATGCAGAATATGAATTGTTGAAGTTAAATATTCAGCAACAAATTGATGCTATTAACTACCAAATAGACCGTCTTAATGACCTCATCGACCAGACTGAAGCATATTACGATACCCAGATAGATGGACTGAACGCATATAAGGAAGAATGGCAAAAAGCTATCGACATGGAAGAACTTGCTACAAATATGCAGACATTCATCGACAAGTTTGGTACAGATGGTTTACAGAGATTGTTCAATGAGGATATGTCTCTTATCGCAAATTGGAAGCAGTCATATCTTGATAACATGGCAGAGATAGATATGGAAAGCACAGGCACGATTGGTAATCTCACAAAGAAATTCCAAGAGTTATCTGGTTTGGTTATATCTCCTACTATTACAGCTATGGTAGACTTTGAGACAACAGGTACAGAGGCTGCAAATGCGATAGCTGATTCGTTAGCTGGTGAAGAGGATTCACTGTCTACTGCTATCTCAGATGTAAATTCTAAGATTAATGGTGGCGGTGCTTCTCAGAGCAAGGAACAGTCTGCTAATGGTGAACAAGGTCAAGGCGGTGGCAATAAGGAATCAGGCGGTGATAATCTTGTAGATGCTATGACGGAATTATCTGATACAGCACTTAATGAAGAAACTGGTATTCCAGCTCAAACACAGGCTTGGACAGATATGCTTGATCCATTACAGGAAGTTTCTGATAAACTGAATGACATTGAATTGACATTGGAGAACCTTAATGGTAAGACATTTTCTATTAATGTAGAGTTCAAATCAAGTGGTGCTTCTGGTTCTGCTAATGCGAATGGTAATTTTACTGGTGCTGTAATCCGTAGTGGTGCTGCTTTCGCAAGTGGTACTCTTGGTGCATCGAAAGATGAAACTGCACTTCTTGGCGAACTTGGTAATGAATTGGTTGTACGTGGAAACCGTTTCTTTACAGTTGGCAACAACGGAGCAGAAATGTTCAATGTAAAGAAGGGCGATATCATTTTCAACCATCAGCAGACAAAAGACTTATTAGATAAAGGCTGTGCTATGGGACACGGTGTTGCTTATGCTGAAGGCAATGCAGGTAGGGTTACTATGACTGCTGGCATTCGACCTTTTAGACCTGGCGATCCGACTTATGACATGATGCAACAATTCAAAGCTTGTTACTCAAATAATGTCGATGCTTTGAATCTAAATACGAATGCTTTGAATCAGAGACATGAAGACTTTATGAGACATGTTCAGAATATAAATAACAGTGTTGTCAATAGGCAGCAGACAGAAACTATTAACATAGGTGATATCCATGTAACAGGTGTTCAAGATGTAACAGGTCTTGCGAGAGCGATTAAGACTCAGTTGCCTAATGCACTGTTACATGAAATGAGGAAACGATAAAAGAAACCGTACCCTGAAATATGGGTACGGCTTTGGTATGAATGATTGGAATATGGAGGGTTTATGATAAAAGTAATTCCACAAAAAATTATTGCTAATATGGAGTCAATAGAGGACGCACATGGTAAAATTGTACGCCCAGGTATAAATATGGATATAGATATTAATGCATTGGATTTTGATAAAAAATTAATTAAAAAATATTTGGATTCATTATTCACTGAAGTCCTTGAATACTTTGATTAATTTTATCAAGTGCAGATATAGCATCTCTTGACTCTGCTTTGCTATCAAAAGCACCTTCAAGAAACTTATAATTAATATGACATGTAGATTTTATAGTTTTATTTAGTGTTTTATATGTTATGTCTACATCAAATTCTTCTAAAGGCACATCTGATGAATTCAATTTTGAAAAAATTGTAGTAAAAGATTGACCAGAAGCAAGAGATAATCCTTTATAAAAATCAAATGGATTAACTATTATGTTTTCGGTTGGAATTTCCTCTGATATGGTTACATCTGTTATTGTTCCAATAGCTTTGCCAAAATTTTGAATTCGTATTCGTGGAATATAGTCGCCCTTAATCTTGAATGGGAACACTTCTATTTGTGCTATATTAGCATCTTTTGTAATCTTTGCAGTTTGAATAAGTGTTACAATAGAGATTAAAATTGCAGTTAAAACACTTAATAATTGAATAATATCTGATACAGATAAATAGTTAAAAATGCACATAAAGCATACCTCCTATAAATGGTGTGATTGATTTATCAATAAATATTATATCAAAGATATAAAATATCTGACAATTAAATATATTGAGGAAAATAAAAAATGTTAGAAACAAGTGAATATAAAGAGTCTGTTGCCAATAAAGAAGCAATTATGACTCTTGCAAAGGAAATAGCAAAGATAGCAAATGGATTATCTGGTAATTACGACCAAACATTTAAGTCTGTAATAACAGGCATAACAGACAAAGGTTATACTATCCGTGATACCAGTGGAGTTGAACGTGGTGTAAAATGTTGTATACTTGGGGCGAGCCTGAAGATTGGGCAAAGTGTCTGGGTTACTGTACCGTGTGGGAAGATTGGTGAAATGTTCGTGTGCGGTGTTGGGTGAAATTGAGAGGAAAAAATTGAATATTGATTGATGTTTATGGGACTCGGATGGTTTTCTGAGTCCTATTTTTGAATATTGAAAGTAATAGATAGGGTGATTTTCATAGAACAAAAGAGTTTAGATATACCGTTTTGGCTAAAAATGAATATGACAATTAAGGAAGCAGCAGCCTACTCTGGAATTGGTGAGACAACGATACGAAACCTTTTAGCAGAAAAAGCGTGTCCTTTCCTATTAAAAATAGGTAGTAAGAATTTAATAAAGAGACAAGAATTTGAAAAGTATATGCAGGATAAACATTATATATAATTGAATTGAAGGATTCTGTATGATAATATTATCAATGACAGAAGCTTTCGTTCATGTGGAAGGAGTTACTACATGGGCAAAGACTTACAAGGCAAAGAATTAGGCAATGGCATTTTGCAGAAGAAAGATGGTAGGTACGAAGCAAGGTACGTTGATAGATTTGGAAAGCGTGTTTCTGTATCAGGTAGAGATTTAAAAACTGTAAAGAAAAAGTATAATGAAGCTCTATATGAAAATGAAAAGGAACTAAATCTGAGAAAAAATATAAAGCTGGATGCGTGGTATGAGCAGTGGATGCAGGTATATAAATTTGATATAATCAGAGAAAATTCAAAAAGTTACTATAATCAGATTTATAAAAAACATATATCGCCATACATAGGAAATCTTTATTTGAAAGATATTCAGCAACTGGATATCAAAAAGATAATAAAGAATCTTGATAAAAAGGGATATGGTTTTGAAACGAAGAATAAAATAAGGATATTGATGAGCGATATCTTTAATAAGGCGATTATTAACGAATATGTTTCAAAGAATCCAGCCAAGGGAATTACTGTTAAAAGAAATGAGGAAAAAGAGATTAAGGTACTTTCTACGGAAGAACAGACTATCTTTTTTGATTGTTGTAAAGGTACATTTTACGATAATCTGTATATTACAGCAGTATCAACAGGTATGCGAATTGGAGAATTGGCTGCCCTAAGATGGAGCGATATTGACTGGGATAAGAAATTGATTCATGTAACACGTACCTTAGTTTATCAAAAGTATGAGGGCGATTCAAAAAAAGAATTCCATTTTGAACCACCTAAGACAAACACAAGTAAAAGAGATGTTCCTATTAATAAGCAATGTGAGATTGCATTGAAAAAGCAGTATATGCAAAAGTTGGTTGTATCAGATAAAGCCCCCAAAAGCAAAAAGCCGAGTGAAGAATATAGGGAATTACTATTTACGACAAAATATGATACACCAATTAATTCTCAGATTATATGTGATGCCATCAAACGAATTGTTGATGAAATTAATTTAACGAGAGATTATGTCGATGAGATGGAATTGTTTTCAGCACATTGTTTTCGCCACACATTTGCGACACGTTGTTTTGAAGCAGGTATTCAGCCTAAAACAGTACAAAAGTACTTAGGTCATGCTACGCTTCAGATGACTATGGATTTATATACATCGGTCATGCCTAAATATCTTACAGATGAAATGGAGAAGGTATCCGTATTGCTTGATAAGATCTCAAATGATGGAGAAGCTATTGCAGAGAAACAATATGAGTCAGTAGCTAACAAGACAAATATTGTACCTTTTGATGGAGATATTAAGGTGGTATAATAGATGACTGTGGAGACAACAATAAAGAAAATGTAGGAAAATCAAGGCTTTTTAGATGTAGTGATTTTATACCTAAGTTATTTATTATGTTTACCAGACAACTCCTTACGAACTGTAGGGAATGGCTTGAAAATGAAAATAAATATAATTTCCCTGAATAAATCTGCCATCTTGTCCATATACTATAAGCAGATGACAGCAGTGTATACGTGCACTGCATTGTATCATCTGCTGTCATAAATAGATAATGAGAAGGAGAGAGAATATGGCAAGAGGGGCTAGAAAATCTTTGCAGGAGAAGATTGCGCAGAAGGAAGAACTGATAGAAGCACTGACAACCAGATTGAAGAAGGAAAAAGAAGAACTGAATGAACTGGTGCAGCAGCAGAAAATGGAAGAGCTGGACGAATTGCGTGCAGCCGTTGAAAAATCAGGAATGGAGATACAGGACATTATCCAGTATGCGCAGGCACAAATGAGCTGATACAGTGCCTTAGCGCACGATATGAACACTAAATTGACAAAAATTACAATAAAAAAGGTCCAAATACATTGCGTACATAGCCTAAAGTGGGTATAATGGAAAGCATGTGATGGACTTTTTTTAGTAGGAGGTTGCTTATGATAAACATTAAAGATTTATACCGCAATTACAAAGATTATGCGGATAAAGAGGTGACAATAGGAGGATGGTTAAGAAGCAAGAGAGATTCTAAGACATTTGGTTTCCTTGTAATTAATGATGGCACATTTTTTGAACCACTGCAAGTAGTATACAGTGATGCATTAGCTAATTTCGCTGATATTTCCAAGCTGAATGTGGGTGCAGCAGTGATTGCTACAGGTGTGGTTACTTTAACACCGGATGCAAAGCAGCCATTTGAGATTCAGGCAACAGCAGTAGAAGTAGAGGGAGATTCCACGCCGGACTATCCTTTACAGAAGAAGCGTCATAGCTTTGAATATCTGCGTACTATCTCTCATCTGAGACCTCGTACTAATACTTTCCAGGCTGTATTCAGAGTACGTTCCTTATGTGCTTATGCAATTCATAAATTCTTCCAGGAGAGAGATTTCGTGTATGTACATACACCCTTGATTACCGGAAGTGATTGTGAAGGTGCAGGCGAGATGTTCCAGGTAACAACTCTTGATATGAATAATCTGCCTCTGACACAGGATGGCAAGGTAGATTTCAGCAAGGACTTCTTTAATAAGCCCACCAATCTGACTGTAAGTGGTCAGCTTAACGGTGAGACTTATGCAATGGCATTTAAGAATATCTATACATTTGGACCTACTTTCCGTGCAGAGAATTCCAATACTACCAGACATGCAGCAGAGTTCTGGATGATTGAGCCTGAGATTGCATTTGCGGATTTAAAAGACGATATGATGCTTGCAGAGAGCATGCTGAAGTACGTAATCAACTACGTTCTGGAGAATGCGCCGGAAGAAATGGAATTCTTCAACCAGTTTGTAGATAAGGGCCTGATTGAGAGACTTCATCATGTAGCAACATCTGAGTTTGGTCATATTACCTATACAGATGCAATCACAGAACTTGAGAAGCATAATGACGAGTTCGAATACAAGGTTTCATGGGGATGTGATCTGCAGACAGAGCATGAGAGATATCTGACAGAAAAGGTATTTGGACGCCCTGTATTTGTAACAGATTATCCAAAGGAGATCAAGGCATTCTATATGAAGCTGAATGAGGATGGTAAGACCGTAGCTGCTATGGACTGTCTGGTACCTGGTATCGGAGAAATCATCGGCGGCAGCCAGAGAGAGGACAAGCTTGAGATTCTGGAACAGAGAATGGCAGAATGTGGTCTGAATAAAGAGGACTATGATTTCTACCTTGATTTAAGAAGATACGGAAGTGCAAGACATGCTGGATTTGGTCTTGGATTTGAGAGATGTGTTATGTATCTGACAGGCATGGGCAATATCCGTGATGTCATTCCATTCCCAAGAACAGTAAACAATTGTGATTTATAATTGAAATTGTAATAACAAAGGCTCATTGTGAAAATGATGTTTTCCAATGAGTCTTTTTATGTGGAATTATGTAAAAGTACGATTGACATATTTTAAGGGGAACGGTAATATGTAGATATGTGGTTGGAAATTGGAACTTATTGTCAAATAATCCGTTTTTCACCTACAAAAATACACAAGGAGGCAGTTTTATGAACAAATTTTTAAAACGTCTTGCTGTTGGTGTTTTATCCTTAGCCATGGTAGCTGGTTTAACAGCATATGTACCGGCAACTACAGTTAAGGCAGCAGAAGACCTGTCAGGTAAGCTTGTAGTAATCCATACAAATGATATGCATGGACGTTATGCAGCTGATTCTAAAGAAGGATCATTAGGAATGTCCACTGTAACAGCATTGAAGGGTTATTACCAGAAACAGGGAGCAAATGTATTGCTTCTTGATGCAGGTGACTTTTCACAGGGTACTAATCTTGTGAACTATTACAAAGGATTAGATGCAATCTACTTCATGAATGCAGCAGGCTATGATGCAGCCAGCCTTGGAAATCATGAATTTGATTTCGGACTTGATGCATTAAAGGCTATGTCTGATGCAGCGCAGTTCCCTATTCTGGATGCAAATATCCTGAATAAGGAAACAGGTGAACCATATTTACAGGATCATACAGTATTCACTTTCAAAAATATGAAAGTTGGTGTGTTTGGCCTTGATACACCTGAAACACAGACTAAGGCTAACCCTAAGAATGTAAAAGATATCGACATTCTTGCAGGTGCAGAGCTCTATGCATGTGCACAGGCACAGGTTGATGCATTAAAGGAAGCAGGTTGTGACTATATTATCTGTGTTGGACACCTTGGTGTAGATGAAGAAAGCATAGGCAATCGTTCCGTAGATGTAGTATCTAACGTAAATGGTATTGATCTGTTCGTTGATGGACACAGCCATACAAAGATTGATACAGGATTAGATGTAAACGCAACCAAGATTGTAAGCACAGGTAACTATCTGAATGCAGTAGGTGTAGTTGTATATGATGGTAAGACTACAACTGCCAAGCTGGTAGATGATTCCAAGCAGATGTACAATATTGGCGGTTGCCCATCCATGGATGAATATGTAGCAACATTTGCTGATATTGTAAACGAAGCTTACGCAGGTAAGTTTGCTACTACATTATATACACTGGATGGCAGCAGAGCTCCCGGTGTACGTACACAGGAGACTAACCTGGGTGATTTCGCTGCTGATGCATATAAGTATACAGCAGAGACTTACGTAGCAGATAATAATCTTGACTACACGATTGATGGTGCTATTCAGAATGGTGGCGGTGTCAGAGCAACTGTAGAAGCTGGCGATATCTCTATGGATAAGCTCTATACAGTATTCCCATTTGGCAACACAATCTCTATTGTAACAGTAACAGGTGAACAGCTCCTTGAAGCATTGGAGGCATCCTGCTCAGCTTGCCCGGAAGCACTTGGTGCATTCCCACAGGTATCAGGAATTGTATTTACGATTGACACATCTGTTCCTTATGCAAAGGGTGAGCAGTATCCTGATTCTACTTACTATGCACCTGCTAATCCAGGCAGCCGTGTAACAATTGAGTCTGTAGGTGGTAAGGACTTCGATCCTAAGGCTACATATCACATTGCAGTAAACAACTTCATGGCAGACGGTGGTGATACATACTACAGCTTCTCAGAAGTTGAGAGCGTTGATACAGGTGTTGTAGATGCAGAAGGCCTGATTTCTTATGCTAATTCTTTAGGCGGCGTAATCGGTGAAGAATATGCTGCAGCAAAGGGCAATATTACAATTAAATAATGAATTGATTTTATGGTAAGAGAAGCTTCTGGCGGATTATGTATCTGTCAGAAGCTTTTTTGTATGGTTAAGGCAGGTTATAGAATTTTTAGAAATATATATTTATTTTATAATGTGTACATTGTTTTGACACATTTATCGTTTATTATTATAAACATAGACAAGGAAATAAGAGGAAAAAGAAAACACGATACAAAAATATACAAATATTTTTGAAAAAAGTCGATTCTATTGTTAATATGTTATACAATGAAAAAGTAATGGAGAATATGGTATATAACTACTATAAGGACAACACAAGGTGATTAGGAGGATGTGCAATGAATGTTATGGCAATGCTGAAGCCAAAATGCAGCACTACATATTTACACGATACAGACAGTTTAAGAGATGGACTTCATATTATGCATGAAAGCGGTTATAGCGCAGTTCCCGTAGTAGATGCGGAAGGCAGATATGTAGGAACCGTAAAAGAGGGAGATTTCCTGTGGAATATGATGGACAATGGAATTGCAACATTGGATTCCAGACAGGTAAAAGACATATTAAAAACAGATTGGAATCTGGCTGTAACCGATGAAGAAGGAATGAGTACTTTAATAGAGAGAGCATTGTCACAGAATTTTGTACCTATGGTCGATGACAGAAACTGTTATATAGGAATCATTACCAGAAGAGATATTATACAGAATATTTTAAATAAGAGAATCGATAGCCGGTATATTGTATTACCGAAGGAAGCTGGAAGTTTTCAAACAAAATAGGCAATAACCAATATTTGGATCAGTCATTATATGACTAAATAAATTTTTCATAACTACTCCTCAGAAAAAGTCTGCTATTTGGCAGACTTTTTCATATTATTAGGGAAATAACCCTTGCAAAAACTATTAATTATATGCTATAGTTTTAATTGTAATAAAATTGCAACATATTATGTAAAGTAGGATTGGAGGCATTAAATGAAAGGAGTTACGGTGGAAGAGAGTACCATTGATCGATTAATGACATTGGGAACGATTACGTATGAGGCAACTGGTTGGGGAACTGGTGAAATCGTTGTAAAGTGCAGATCTAATACGAAATGTGAAGAAGAGTCCTTGAATAAGGCAGTGATTACATTTACAGTAGAAGAGAGCAACATTGATCGTGATAAGGTCGGAGAATGTGTTGTAAAAGAATTGGGAAAAAGATTAGCAGCTAAAGAAGTTCGCGTTTTGTCTGTAGAAGATAAGAAATACAATATTGCAAAGCGTAAATTCAAGGCTTGGAAAAACTCTTACAAAAATGAGCATAAATCAAATTAATAAAAGATGGGAATATAAATAAAACTCATTCTTCATAAATTATGAAGAATGAGTTTTTTGTTTAAGCAGATATTTCACTGTCTTTCTTTGCTGAACTATCGACATCTGTATTTTCTTTTTTTAACAGATTCTTCTGAGCAGTAGAGAGCATCAGCTTAATACGATTCAGCTGATTTACTTCAGAAGCGCCAGGGTCATAGTCAATTGCTACGATATTAGCTTCAGGATGACGCTTACGCAGTTCTTTGATAACACCCTTACCAACTACGTGATTAGGCAGACAGCCAAATGGCTGTGTACATACGATATTAGGTGTGTCTGTGTGAAGCAGCTCTAACATTTCACCTGTCAGGAACCAGCCTTCACCAGTCTGATTACCGATGGATACGATCTCAGAAGCATTTCTGGCTGTTTCTTCAATATCAGCAGGTGGAATAAAGTGCTTGCTCTTTGCAAAAGCTTCAGCAGCAGGTTTACGTAGGCGCTCAATGATTTTGATGCCCATTTTACTGATCTTCGCACTTTTTTTGCTTGTTCCCAGATTGTCTGCTTTATATAACTGATTATAGAAGCAGTAGAACATGAAGTCCATAAGATCAGGAACAACAGCTTCCGCACCTTCAGCTTCCAGCAACTCTACCAGGTGATTATTGGCAGTAGGAGAGAATTTAACAAGAATTTCTCCAACAACACCAACACGAGGCTTTTTGATATCGAGAGTAGGAATTGCATCGAATTCTTCTATCATTTCTACACACATTTTCTTGAATGTAGAGAATGGCATATATTTACGACCGAGGAATTCACAGCATTTCTTGATCCATTTCTGGTGAACTTCATTGACAGAGCCAGGAACAGCTTCGTATGGACGCATTCTGTATACACATCTCATGAAAATATCACCAAAAGTAACCGCATATACTGCACGAAGCAGCAGCATAGGTGTAAGCTTGAATCCGGGATTGCTCTCCAGCTTGGATAAGTTAATGGAGATAACAGGAATATGGCTGTAGCCTGCCTTGGCAAGTGCACGGCGGATGAATCCAATATAGTTTGTTGCACGACAACCGCCACCGGTCTGAGACATTACGACTGCCAGATGATCCGTATCATATTGACCGGATAAAACAGCATCCATAATCTGACCAACGACCAACAGGGAAGGATAACATGCGTCATTATTTACATATTTTAATCCCATGTCAACACTGTGTTTATTGTCATTATTTAATACAACCAGATTGTAACCGCATCTTCTGAAGGTAGGCTCCAGAAGGTCAAAATGGATAGGTGACATCTGCGGACACAGAATGGTATAGTTCTTTCTCATTTCTTTGGTAAACAGAACTCTGTGCATCTGACTGGAGTGGATGGTACGTGTCTGATGACGCTGTTCTCTTACACGGATAGCGGAGAGTAGAGAGCGGATTCTGATACGTGCAGCACCCAGATTGTTGACTTCATCAATCTTTAAGCAGGTATAGATCTTGCCTGAACCGGACAGAATATCATTTACCTGATCGGTTGTAACGGCGTCCAGACCACATCCGAAGGAATTGAGCTGGATCAGGTCGATATCGTCACGAGTCTTTACAAAGCTTGCAGCAGCATATAATCTTGAATGATACATCCACTGGTCGGAAACAATAAGTGGACGTTCCGGTTTAGCCAGGTGGGAGACAGAATCTTCTGTCAACACAGCGATACCATATGAGGTAATCAGCTCAGGAATACCGTGGTTAATCTCAGGGTCAATATGATAAGGACGGCCGGCCAGGACGATTGCGCGGCTGTGATTCTTCTCGATGTATTGGATGACTTCTTCGCCTTTATGATACATGTCCTGACGAACGGCTTCCAGTTCCTTCCAGCCTGCATTTACTGCGTCTGTAATCTCGGAAGCATCAATATCCGGGAACTCTTTTATCAGTGACTGTGCAATCAGTTCCGGGCTTGTGAATGACATAAACGGATTCTTGAATACGACTTCACCACGTCCAATCGTTTCTACATTGTTCTTGATATTCTCAGAGTAGGAAGTAACGATAGGACAGTTATAATGATTGTTTGCATCCTGGAATTCATTTCTTTCATAGAACAGAGCAGGATAGAAGATGAAATCTACATGCTGTCCTATGAGCCATTCAATATGACCATGTGCTAATTTTGCAGGGTAACACTCAGATTCACTTGGAATGGATTCGATACCCATTTCATATATCTTTCTGTTAGATACAGGAGATAATACCACCTGATAATGCAGCTTCGTAAAGAATGTATACCAGAATGGATAGTTCTCATACATATTCAGAACGCGGGGAATACCAACACGACCTCTGGCAGCTTCTGCATCTGATAAAGGTTCGTAAGAGAACAGTCTCTGTAATTTGTAAGCAAATAAGTTAGGAACACTATTATCGCTCTTAGCCTTGCCTAATCCACGTTCGCAACGATTACCTGATGTGAAACGTCTTCCATCAGAGAATTTGTTAATAGTGAGACGGCAGGAATTCGTACAGCCCTGACATTTTACCAGTGAGGTAGAGAATGTCAGTTCATTGATCTGGTCGATAGTCAACATGGTTGACTGCTCATTTTCACCATTCTGGTAATGTTCCCTTGCAATAAGGGCTGCACCAAACGCGCCCATGATACCTGCGATATCAGGACGGATAGCTTCGCATCCTGCGATCTTTTCAAAGCTTCTAAGGACAGCATCATTATAGAATGTACCACCCTGGACAACAATATTGCGTCCTAATTCAGAAGCATCAGATACCTTGATAACCTTGAAAAGGGCATTCTTTATAACTGAGTAAGCAAGACCTGCGGAGATATCAGATACCTCTGCACCTTCCTTCTGTGCCTGCTTTACCTTGGAATTCATAAATACAGTACAACGTGTGCCCAGATCAATAGGATGCTTTGCGAAAAGAGCAGCTTTTGCAAAATTCTGTACACTGTAATTCAGAGACTTGGCAAAGGTCTCAATGAAAGAACCACAGCCTGATGAACAGGCTTCATTTAACTGTACAGAGTCTACAGTCTGATTCTTGATTTTGATACATTTCATGTCCTGACCGCCGATATCAAGGATACAGTCTACTTCAGGATCAAAGAATGCAGCAGCGTAATAATGTGCTACAGTCTCTACTTCGCCATCATCCAGCATGAATGCGGCTTTAATCAGAGCCTCACCATAGCCTGTGGAGCAGGAGCGCACGATTGTTGCATCATCAGGAAGCAGAGAGTAAATCTCCTGAATAGAGCGGATTGCAGTTTTGAGAGGGCTGCCGTTATTATTGCTATAGAAAGAATACAGCAGAGTACCATCTTCATCTACCAAAGCTACTTTGGTAGTGGTAGATCCGGCATCAATACCCAGATAGCATTTTCCATGATAATTGCGGATATCCTCCGCTTTTACATGATGTCTGTTGTGTCTGTCCTGGAATTCCTCATATTCTGCTTCGCTGGCAAAGAGAGGATCCATACGTGCTACTTCAAATTCCATTTTAATATTGGAAGAGAGCTTATCCACCATCTCCTGCATGGTAAAAGATACTTCTTCTTTGGCATTCAGGGCAGAACCGATGGCAGCGAACAGATGAGAATTGTCCGTATCAATAATATGTTCCTCATCCAGCTTTAAGGTCCTGATAAAGGCTGTCTTTAATTCAGAAAGGAAGTGAAGAGGACCACCCAGGAATGCAACATGTCCTCTGATAGGCTTACCGCAGGCAAGACCACTGATTGTCTGGTTGACAACAGCCTGGAAGATAGAAGCAGACAGATCTTCCTTGGTAGCTCCTTCATTGATCAGGGGCTGGATGTCTGTCTTTGCAAATACACCACATCTTGCAGCAATAGTATATAAAGAATGATAATTCTTGGCATATTCGTTCAGGCCGGATGCATCTGTCTGTAAAAGAGAAGCCATCTGGTCAATAAAGGAACCTGTACCACCGGCACAGATACCATTCATTCTCTGTTCTACGTTGCCATTTTCAAAGTAAATGATCTTGGCATCTTCACCGCCTAATTCAATGGCAACATCTGTCTTGGGTGCTAATTCCTGCAGAGAAGTTGATACGGCAATTACTTCCTGTACGAATGGAACACCCAGATGATTGGCAAGAGTCAGACCACCGGAACCTGTAATCATTGGATGAAGTTCCAGATTGCCAAGCCTGGAGAAAGCGTCCTCAAGCAGAGAGGAGAGAGTCTCGCGGATATTGGCATAGTGTCTCTTATAATCGGAGAACAATATAGTATGTTCTGTATCCAAGATTGCAATTTTAACTGTAGTGGAACCGATATCGATTCCCAATGTGTAAAATTCTTTGTTCATGTATAACCAATCCTTACTAATAATATACATAATAACCATTTTTTCGCATACATTTGCTATTATACGACAGTGGTGGTAAAAAGGCAACCAAACAAATTTTAAAAATATATGAAGAAATTTATTAAAAAATAATAATTTCGCAGATAGTAACTGTTGGATTGGTTTACTTTTTTTATACTGAATGATACAATAAATCTATTCATTTAAAATAATTTTAGAGGTGTTATATGAATTTTTGGGACAAAATGGAAAAAAAGTTTGGCAGATATGCGATTCCTAATCTTTCGCTGTATCTGATTTTATGTTTTGGATGCGGATATCTGATCTATGCAATCAATCCGGCAATGTTGAATTATCTGACGCTGGATCCATATAAGATTCTTCATGGACAGATCTGGAGATTGTTTACATGGATTCTGATACCGGGTGATGGGGGCAGCATCAATATCTTTACTTTAATCATGCTGTTTTTCTATTATTCTATCGGGTCATCACTGGAGCGTGCATGGGGAACCTTCTATTATAATGCATATCTGTTCCTTGGAATGATATTTACTGTAATAGAGAGTTTTATCATAATGGGTATCAGTTATCTGATGAAGGATGCAGCATTACTTGCAGGAACAACCGTGATCAAAGTAGCCAGTGAGACATATTTTGCAGTGATTGCGCAGGAATTCAGTATGTATTATATCAGTATGAGTATTTTCTTCGCATTTGCGGCTACATTCCCTGAATCTACAGTATATCTGATGTTCATTCTTCCTATTAAAATGAAGTGGATGGGAATTGCATATGGCGTACTGATGTTAGTAGAAGCTATTTCAGCATCCTGGATTGTAGACCGTATTATTGTATTGGGGCCATTGCTTTACTTTATTATTTTTATACTGATTACGAGAACCGGTATCGGTATGCGGATATCCCCGAGACAGGTGAAGAGACGCCACGATTATCGTAAGGAAGTCAAGAAAGCCAAGCCTATGTCTATAGCAAAACACAAGTGCGCCATCTGCGGAAGGACAAGCGAGGAATATCCTGATCTGGAATTTCGTTTCTGTTCAAAGTGCAATGGCAATTATGAGTATTGTCAGGATCATCTGTTCACACATACTCATGTACAGTAATTGATAGAGAAAGGTTTGGTTATAGGGAATATGGAAATGAATCAGTTAGAGTTTGCCCAGACTCTTCAACAGTTAAAGGACACAGCCAGATTACAGGAGAACATGCTTACCAGTGAACAGATCAGTGAGGCATTTGAAGACCTTTCTCTGACAGAAGAACAGATGGGCTTGATTCACGAATATCTGAATAAGAATCATATAGGAATTGATGAACCGGCAGAGCAGAATGCAAATCTGTCAAGTGAAGATACGAACTATCTGAATATGTATCTGGAGGAACTGAAGGATCTGCCAGAGGTATCGGATGGAGAGAAACGTGCGGTTATGATGTCTGCACTGGCACAGGACAATTCTGCCTGCAATAAGCTGATAGAGATTTTCCTTCCACAGGTGGTAGAGATTGCCAAGCTTTATGCCGGGCAGGGTGCTTTGGTGGAGGATCTGATCGGAGAGGGTAATGTGGCACTTTCCATGGGTGTAACGATGCTCGATTGTGTGGAGTCAATCGAAGAGATTGATGGTTTTCTGGCTAAAATGATCATGGATGCCATGGAGGAATACATCAGTGACGATACAGACAGCCATCAGACAGGTGAGAAGGTACTGGACAAGGTAAATCTGGTCAATGATAAATCAAAGGAAATGGCAGAAGAACTCATGCGTAAGGTTACAGTTGCAGAATTAGCGCAGGAGATGCAGATGGATGAAGAAGAAATCCGTGATGCAATTAAACTTTCTGCAAATCATATGGAATACATTGAAGAGGATGCAGAATTATAATGGAAAATAATGATGATTTTAAATACGTAATCCAGGATACGGGTCATGTATATTTGGGCAAAGAGCTGACTTATCAGGAGATACTGGATAAAGAGGATGCACCTTTCAAATTCAAGGCGATTATCAGTGCATATGTGTTGAAGGATACAACGGTTGATGTGAAGCTTACAGATCATATCATGACGGTGCAGCCGGATGCTTTTTCCTATAGAATCTTTCAACAGCTGAAGATGCAGATAAGATTTTTCTACAGTGTGGATAAGAAGAGCCTGCGTGGAAGGATTAAGAAAAAATGGATTCACAAGGTCTGTTCTTTTGATGAATTTCAAAAGCAGTATGCCAGCCTTGTGATGGAAGAAAAGGCTCAGATAGAAGATGTTTCCATCTCCAAGCTGGCATTAATGGCAATCAGTATCTAATGGAAAGGCGCGGTAGTAGAATGAAAAAAGCTAGAATTGAAGACGTAACAGCATATGAAATAATTGAGAAGCGGGAAATCAGGGATATTCACTCCATGAGTTATCTGCTCAGACATAAGAAGACGGGAGCAAGAATCGCCCTGCTTGAAAATGACGATGATAACAAGGTATTCTGTATTGGATTTAGAACACCACCAACAGATTCCACAGGTGTTCCACACATTATTGAACATACTGTATTGTGCGGTTCTAAGGAATTCCCGGTCAAGGACCCATTTGTAGAACTGGTAAAGGGATCTCTGAATACATTTCTGAATGCAATGACATATTCTGATAAGACAGTATATCCTGTAGCAAGCTGCAATGACAAAGATTTCCAGAATCTGTGCCATGTATATATGGATGCTGTCTTTTATCCCAATATATATGAGGAAGAGAAGATATTTCGCCAGGAGGGATGGCACTATGAAATGGAGAACCCTGAGGATGAGTTGACGATCAATGGTGTCGTCTATAATGAAATGAAGGGAGCTTTCTCTTCACCAGACGATGTGCATGACAGAGAAGTATTGAATTCCTTATATCCGGATACGGCATATGGAGTGGAATCAGGTGGAGATCCTAAGGTAATCCCGGAGCTTACCTATGAGGCATTTCTGGATTTCCATCGTAGATATTATCATCCTTCCAACAGCTATATTTATCTGTATGGCAATATGGATATGGCAGAGAAATTAAGATGGATGGATGAGGAATATCTGAGTAAATTTGACAGTTTACAGATTGATTCTGCGGTACAGTTACAGAAGCCTTTTACACAGCCTGTATTTATTCAGAAGGATTATCCTGTCATGGAGGGTGAGTCCTTAGAAGATAACACATATTTATCATACAATACTGTAGTAGGAACCAGCCTGGATAAAGAATTATACTATGCGATGCAGCTGATCGATTATGCATTGTGTTCTTCATCGGGAGCACCGCTGAAACTGGCATTGATCCATAAGAATATAGGAACAGAGGTATACAGCGTATATGAGAATGGTGTATATCAGCCATATTTCTCAATTGTGGCAAAGAATGCCAATGATTCCCAGAAGGATGAATTCGTACAGACAATTGAAGAAGAACTGGCTCGTATCGTGAAAGAAGGTCTGGATAAAAAGGCATTGCTGGCTGCATTGAACTATTATGAATTCAAGTACAGAGAAGCGGATTTTGGTTCTTATCCCAAGGGATTGATGTACGGTCTGCAGATGTTTGACTCCTGGCTTTATGATGACAAGATGGCATTTGACATGATCGAAGCCAATGACATTTTTAAGACATTACGTGAGAAGATCAATACCAATTATTATGAAGAACTGATTGATAAATATCTGCTTCACAACCAGCACAAATCTATTCTGATGGTATCGCCTAAAGAAGGATTGACAGCTGCCAACGATAAGGCGCTGGCTGATAAGTTACAGGCATATAAGGCGGCTTTGAGTCAGGAGGAGATTTTAAAGATCGTTGAAGAGACACAAGCGCTCCACGATTATCAGGATGCAGAGGATTCACCAGAAGCATTGTCTAAGATTCCCATGCTGACCAGGGCAGATATGAAGAAAGAAGCAGAAGGCTTTGTCAATGAAGAGAGAGTGGCAGGAGATACTAAGGTACTGTTCCATCAGCTTCAGACCAATGGAATTGGCTATGTGAAGCTTGTCTTTGATGTATCCAATATTCCACAGGAGTTATTCGCCTATATGGGTATCCTCAAAAATGTTCTTGGCTATGTGGATACACAGAATTACAGCTATGGTGAGCTTTATAATGAAATCAACATTCATACAGGCGGTATCTCATCTACTGTGAATACTTATACGAATTCAAAGAAACTGGATGAATACAGCCTTACCTTTGAAGTAAAGACGAAGGCAATGTATGGAGAGCTTGCCAAGACATCCGACTTATTACAGGAGATTATGACAACATCCAGAATGGATGACCAGGACAGAATCTATGAAATCATTGCAGAACTAAAATCCAGAATGCAGGGAAGCATGACGGCTTCAGGACACTCTTTGGCTGCAATACGTGCATTGTCCTATTTTAGTGAGACAGCAGCAATTATGGAGCTGGTAAGTGGAATGCCCTGCTATAGACTTCTTGAGAAGCTGGAAGCAGAGTATGATTCGTATAAAGATGAACTGGCAGACAAGCTTAAACAGCTGGCACAATGTATTTTCCGTCCGGAGAATCTGATGCTGATGGACTATACAGCAGAAGAGGAAGGATATGAGACATTTGCCAAGCTGATTCCCGGATTAAAAGCTTCTTTGTATACAACACAGGTTCCAAAGGAGAAGCTTCAGATAGTACTGAATAAATTAAATGAAGGCTTTGCAACCTCAGCGCAGATTCAGTATGTAGCAAGAGCGGGAAGCTATAAGGGAAATGGTTATGATTATCCTTACACAGGTGCACTCCGTGTTCTGAAAGTAATCATGGGCTATGATTATCTGTGGATTAACGTCCGTGTTAAGGGTGGTTCTTATGGATGTATGTGCAGCTTTGCCAAGACGGGAGAGAGCTATTTCGTATCCTATCGTGATCCTAATCTGAAGAAGACAATGGAAGTATATGAGAAAGCCGGAGATTATCTGAGAAGCTTTGCAGCAGATGAGAGAACAATGACCAAGTACATCATAGGAGCAATCAGTGACTGGGATATACCTATGACACCTGCAACAAAAGGCAGCAGATCCCTGAGTGCTTACCTGTCTCATATGGATTATGCTGACCTTCAGAAGGAGAGAGATGAGCTTCTTGGATGTACACAGGAAGATATTCGTGCCCTGGCAGATTATATGGATGCCATCATGAAGGAAAATGCTGTATGTGTAGTAGGAAATGGTCAGACAATAGAAGAGAATAAAGAAATGTTTGGTACGATTGAGAATTTGTTTCATTAAAAGAAAAAGAGGAGGGATTCTTTGAAAAAGAGACAAAATGTGACTAGATGGAAACTGGCAGCAGCATTGCTGTCAGCGGCAGTTATGTTGGCAGGATGTGGTTCTGCATCCAGTTATAGTGATACATCCAGAGCAGTGTCCAATACGCAGGCATATACAGGTGGTGGCAGTGATTTCTATTCAGAAAGTGCTGTAGAAGAGGATGCTTCGGCAGATAGTTTGGCAAGTACCGCCATACAGGAGACCAATCGCAAACTGATTAAGACTGTGAACATGACAGTAGAGACAGAGGATTATGATGGACTTCTGAATACACTGGATAAGAAAATTGCGGAGCTTGGCGGCTATACAGAGTATTTCAGCACGCAGGGAAATAGCAGCAATCGTTATGGAAGTATGACAATCCGCATTCCTAAAGAAAAACTGAATACTTTCCTTGAAATGGTCGAGGGTGTGTCTAATATCACATACCGGCAGGAAAATGTAGAAGATGTGACCCTGGATTATGTAGATGTGGAAAGCCGTAAAAAGATGCTGGAGACAGAGCAGCAGCGTCTGTTGGAGCTTCTGGAGACTGCTGAAAGTCTGGATGATATATTGACGATTGAGAGCAGGCTGACAGAAGTGCAGTATGAACTTGACAGCAAGGAATCACAGCTTCGCACGTACGATAACCAGATTGATTACAGTACAGTATATCTGGATATTAATGAGGTTGTCAGATATACACCGCAGGAACAGAAGGGCACCTGGGAGAGGATCAGCACGGGATTTAGGGAGAATCTCTACAGTGTAGGAAACGGTATTAAGAACTTCTTTATTCAGTTCATTATACATATCCCATCTATTGTGGTATTCCTTGCGATGGTTGGCATTCTGGCTTTGATTGTCAGATTCATTATCCGCATGGAACAGAAGCACAGCCAGAGAGTACAGGAAAAAAGAAAGAAACAACAGATGCAGCAAGTACAGCAGATACAGAACATACAGGAAGGAAAAAAAGATGCAGGAAAATAAGCAGTATAAATCAGGTTTTGCAGCTTTGATAGGAAGACCTAATGTAGGTAAGTCAACATTGATGAATTGCCTGATTGGGCAGAAAATAGCTATTACATCCAAGAAACCACAGACAACAAGAAATAAGATTCAGACTGTATATACTTCAGACGAAGGACAGATTGTTTTCGTGGATACACCAGGTATTCATAAGGCGAAGAACAAGCTGGGCGATTATATGGTCAATGTGGCAGAGCATAGTCTCAAGGAAGTAGATGTTGTATTATGGCTTGTTGAACCTACAGATTATATTGGGGCTGGAGAACAGCATATTGTAGAGCAGCTGAGTAAAGTAAAAGTACCTGTGATTCTGGTTGTTAATAAGATTGATACAGTAAAAAGAGAACAGCTTCTTGTATACATTGATGCATATCGCAAACTGATGGATTTTGCAGAAATTGTACCGGTGTCAGCATTAAAGGACGACAATACGGATACGCTCATTAAGCTTATTATGAAATACTTGCCTTACGGACCGGCTTTTTATGATGAAGATACGATTACAGATCAGCCAATGAGACAGATTGTAGCAGAGCTGATCCGTGAGAAGGTTCTCAGAAGCATTGATGAAGAAATTCCTCATGGAGTGGCAGTCACAATCGAATCCATGAAGTTCAGCAAGAAGATCGTGGATATAGATGCGACTATTATCTGTGAGAAGGATTCCCATAAGGGCATTATCATAGGAAAAGGTGGCGCCATGCTTAAAAAGATCGGTTCACTGGCAAGACCTGAAATTGAAGATCTGCTGGAACAGCATGTGAATCTTCAATTGTGGGTAAAGGTAAAGAAGGACTGGAGAGACAGTGATTATCTGATTAAGAATTTTGGCTACGATCCCAAAGAGACCGAATAGAATCTATGCATTAAGTAAATCCTAACCGTATAGGGAATGAGATACGGGAGGAAATACAATGTACGAGAATGGATGGAACCGCTTTGCAAGAACGGGACAGATAAGCGATTATCTGACATATAAGGGGTATCCTGCCACTAAGAATAAGACGGGAAATGCAGGTGAATGCAGAAATGCAGGATTATATCACGGTAACGGGAATTGTGATCAAAACAGAACCAATCGGAGAATATGATAGACGTGTTGTAATACTTACCAGGGAAAAAGGTAAGATATCCGCATTTGCCAGAGCTGCCAGAAAGGCGGGAAACCGCCTGATGGCACCCAGTAACCCTTTCTCTTTTGGGCAATTTCGATTATATGCCGGCAGAAATTCCTACACAATGGCAGAGGCTGACATATCCAATTATTTTGAAGAACTCAGACAGGATTTTATCGGGGCATATTATGGGATGTATTTTCTGGAAATATGCGATTATTATTCCAGAGAGAATAATGATGAGATAGAACTGCTCAAGCTGATTTATCAGTCATTGAGAGCATTGAGCAATCAGTCAATTCCACACAAACTGACAAGATGCATATTTGAACTCAAATCCATTATGATCAATGGAGAATTTGATGTTCGCCTGATTACGGAGGATCTGCTGGAATCCACGCGATATACGATAGACTACATAATGAAGACACCGGTGGAGAAGCTGTATCGTTTTCTGGTAAATGAAGAAGTATTGGAGCAGTTGAGAGAATTCAACAGGCGATTATGCAGACAGACCTTTGACAGAGATTTTAAAAGTCTTGAAATACTTGAAAATCTTGAATAAGTTGGTTATAATAGGACGCAGAATCTATTAGGGATTTGTTGTGGAGGAGATTATGAAGAAATTTAACACGGCAGGAATGCTGGCAGTGCTGATGCTGTGCCTGACAGCATGCGGTTCCGGTACAGACGCCGGGGAGACTGACATGAATTCCCTGACACTTGCAAAAAATGGCAGCGTGGAGAATACCATTGTAGAAAGCTTTGATAAGGAATATTATGATTTGGAAGGCCTCAATACCATGATTGGAGATTCGATAGAGCAGTATTGCACACAGAATCCCACAGCAGAGATCACATTAACACGCAGTGAAGTAACGGATGACAAGGTCAAAGTCAACATGAAGTATGACAGTGCTGCTACTTATATGGGATATAACAGTGAATTGCTGTTTGTTGGAACAGTTCAGGAGGCATATGCAGCAGGTTATGATCTGAACCTGTCATTGGCCAGTGCCGGAGATGAGACAGACAGAATTGGCAAGCAGGAATTGCTGGAGATGGGTGAACACCACATAGTACTTATGGAAATACCTGATTCAATGGAGAATGGTCTTAGACTGGAATGTTATGGAGATATATTATATGTGGGGGACAATATAAGCGTTGTTTCCAAAAAAACGGCAGATATAGAACAAACGCAGGGTGTTAGCGTTGTTGTATTCAAATAAATAACGATAAGGTGAGGAAAGAATAATGGAAAAGACAATGGACAAAATTGTTGCTTTGGCAAAAGCGAGAGGATTTGTATATCCTGGCTCAGAGATCTACGGTGGACTTGCGAACACTTGGGACTATGGTAACCTTGGTGTAGAGCTGAAGAACAATGTAAAGAGAGCATGGTGGCAGAAATTCGTCATGGAGAACCCTTATAATGTAGGTGTTGACTGTGCTATTCTGATGAATCCTCAGACATGGGTAGCTTCCGGACATCTGGGTGGTTTCTCTGATCCTCTTATGGATTGTAAGGAATGTCATGAGCGTTTCCGTGCAGATAAGCTGATTGAGGATTATTGTGAGGAAAAGGGCATCACTCTGACAGAGTCTGTAGATGCATGGAGTCAGGAAAAGATGATGCAGTTCATCGAAGAGAATCAGATTCCATGCCCAAGCTGTGGAAAACACAACTTTACAGATATTCGTCAGTTCAACCTGATGTTCAAGACTTTCCAGGGTGTTACAGAGGATGCCAAGAATACTGTATATTTAAGACCGGAGACTGCACAGGGTATTTTCGTAAACTTTAAGAATGTGCAGAGAACTTCCAGAAAGAAGATTCCATTTGGTATTGGTCAGATCGGTAAGTCTTTCAGAAACGAAATTACACCTGGTAACTTTACTTTCCGTACCAGAGAGTTCGAACAGATGGAACTTGAATTCTTCTGCGAGCCTGGCACTGACCTTGAATGGTTCCAGTACTGGAGAGCATTCTGCCGCGACTGGCTGTTAAGTCTTGGTATCAAAGAAGATGAGATGCGTCTGCGCGATCATTCACCTGAAGAGTTATGCTTCTATTCCAAGGGAACCACTGATATTGAATTCCTCTTCCCATTTGGCTGGGGCGAGTTATGGGGAATCGCAGACAGAACTGATTACGACCTGACACAGCATCAGAATACATCAGGACAGGATATGTCTTACTTTGATGATGAGAAGAAAGAGAAATATGTTCCTTATGTTATCGAGCCTTCATTAGGTGCAGACCGTGTTGTACTGGCATTCCTTTGCGCAGCATATGATGAGGAAGAGATTGGAGAGGGTGATGTAAGAACCGTATTACATTTCCATCCGGCACTTGCTCCTGTTAAGATCGGTATTCTTCCATTAAGCAAGAAGCTTAACGAGGGTGCTGAGAAGATCTATGCACAGCTGTCCAAGAAATATAACTGTGAATTTGATGACAGAGGAAATATCGGTAAGAGATATCGTCGTCAGGATGAGATTGGTACACCATTCTGCATTACTTATGACTTTGATTCAGAGGAAGATCATGCAGTAACCATTCGTTTCCGTGATTCAATGGAACAGGTAAGAATACCTATTGATGAACTGGATGCATATTTTGCAGATAAGTTTACATTCTAAAACATATAAGTAATCAAAGCACTTCTTTTATCAGTATAACAGGCTGATAAAGGAGGTGCTTTTTTGATATTCGATAATATATCCAATGCAAGTAAACATAATATACAGACAAAGCATAATTATACGCATATAAATGCTGTATACAGTTTCATTGGCTTTTCCTGACAAATGTACAGGGCAATTATGTCCGTGGACAGCAGATATGGCTGTATTATATTTTTGCAATCTGTTATAACGTATTCTGTGGTCTTCTTTTGAAAATGAACGTGCAATGATTGCATTATGTGCGAGCATTAATATGATTAAAGAAATGAACATGGAGATCGTGGTAGAAGGAGTGGAGTCACGGGAGATGGCACAGAAGCTGACACAGCTTGGGTGCGATTATCTCCAGAGATATTATTTTTCCAAACCATTGCCGGTGAACAAGTTCATCGAATGTATCTCGAAAAATCCTATATTTCTATTTGACAAGGAATAAGAGCTAAACTATAATAAATGTGCTGGTCTGTGGATCAGTACTTTTATTTGTGTGAGTTTTGTGAAAGATAGAGCAATTACGAACATATATGGATGGAGGATAAACCATGGAAAACTATGGAGTAAACGATTTGAGAAGAATGTTTCTCGAATTTTTTGAAAGCAAAGGACATCTGGCAATGAAGAGCTTCTCTTTAGTGCCTCATAATGATAACAGTCTGTTGATCATCAATTCAGGTATGGCACCTCTCAAGCCATATTTTACCGGACAGGAGATTCCACCCAGACGTAGAGTGACAACCTGTCAGAAGTGTGTCAGAACAGGTGATATCGAGAATGTAGGTAAGACTGCAAGACATCTTACTTTCTTTGAAATGCTTGGTAACTTCTCTTTTGGAGATTACTTCAAGCATGAATCTCTGGCATGGAGCTGGGAATTCCTGACAAAAGTAGTAGGACTTGATCCTGAGAGGTTATATCCTTCTATTTACAGTGAAGATGACGAAGCATTCCATATCTGGACAGACGAGATTGGTGTCCCGGCAGAGAAGATTACCAGATTCTACCGTGATCCTGAGACCGGAGAATGTGATAACTTCTGGGAGCATGGTGCCGGTCCATGTGGTCCATGTTCTGAAATCTATTATGACAGAGGTATCAAGTATGGCTGCGGTAAGCCTGATTGTAAGGTAGGCTGTGACTGCGACCGTTTCATGGAAGTATGGAATAATGTATTTACACAGTTCGATGGTGATGGACATGGCAACTATTCAGAACTGGAACAGAAGAATATTGATACAGGTATGGGTCTCGAGAGACTTGCAGTTGTAGTACAGGATGTAGATACTGTATTTGATATTAATACAATGAAAGCAATCCGTGACAAGATCTGTGAAGTAGCAGGTGTAGAATATCAGAAGGATGAGAAGACAGATGTATCTATCCGTCTGATCACAGACCATATGCGTTCTTCAACATTCATGATTTCTGATGGTATCCTCCCATCTAATGAAGGCAGGGGATATGTACTGAGAAGACTCATCCGCCGTGTTGCAAGACATGGAAGGCTGCTTGGAATCGAAGGCAAGTTCCTGACCAAGATCGCACAGACAGTTATTGATGAGTGTAAAGATGGTTATCCGGAACTGGAAGAGAAGAAAGACTTTATCTTCAACGTTCTGATTCAGGAAGAAGATAAATTCAGCAAGACAATCGATCAGGGACTTTCTATTCTGAATGATATGGAAGAGAAGCTGAATCAGGAAGGCAGGAAAGTACTTGCAGGAGCAGACGCTTTCAAGCTATATGATACTTACGGATTCCCTATTGACCTGACAATTGAGATTCTGGAAGAAAAAGGCTTCACAGTAGATGAAGAGGGCTTCCAGGCTGCAATGAAAGAGCAGAAAGAGACTGCACGTAAAGCACGTAAAGTAACCAATTATATGGGTGCTGACGTTACTGTATATGAATCCATTGATCCAAGTATCACAAGTAAATTTGTAGGTTATGACAGATTAACACATCAGTCTAAAGTAACAGTTCTGACTACAGAGGATGAACTGGTAGACGCACTGACTGATGGACAGACAGGAACAATCATTGTAGATGAGACTCCTTTCTATGCGACAATGGGTGGACAGGAAGCAGATACAGGTGTGATTACACTTCCAGATGCTGAATTCCGGGTAAAAGATACAATCAAGCTTCTTGGTGGCAAGATTGGACATGTCGGTGTTGTTACAAAGGGTATGATCAAAGTAGGCGACACTGTTACTCTGAGTGTAGATGCTGCAAAGAGAGCAGATACATGTAAGAACCACAGTGCAACACACTTATTACAGAAGGCATTGAGAAATGTTCTCGGTTCTCATGTAGAACAGGCAGGTTCTTTTGTAAATGAAGACAGATTAAGATTTGACTTTACTCATTTCCAGGCTATGACCCAGGAAGAGATTGCCAAGGTTGAACAGCAGGTAGTAGAGCAGATTGCTAATAATCTTCCTGTTGTAACAGAAAACCTGTCATTGGAAGAAGCCAAGAAGACTGGTGCAATGGCATTGTTCGGTGAGAAATACGGTGATGTAGTCCGCGTTGTCAAGATGGGTGATTACTCAACCGAACTTTGTGGTGGTACACATGTACCAAATACAGGTGCTATTATGGCATTTAAGATTCTTTCTGAGAGTGGTGTTGCTGCCGGTGTCAGAAGAATTGAAGCATTAACAGGTAATGGCGTATTACGTTATTATAAAGAATTAGAAGAAACTATTGATAAGAGTGCTAAGATTGTAAAGACAACTCCGGCTGGACTGACAGAGCGTCTGGAACATCTGATGGCTGAAATGAAAGCATTGCAGAGTGAGAATGAATCTCTCAAGAGCAAGGCTGCTAAGGAAGCCCTTGGAGACGTTATGGACAAGACTGTTGAAATCAAGGGTGTGAAGCTTCTGGCTGCCAAGGTAGATGGTGTAGATATGAATGCTCTCCGTGATCTGGGCGATCAGCTCAAGGCTAAACTTGGTGAAGGCGTAGTTGTACTGGCATCTGTTGCAGATGGCAAGGTGAATTTAATCGCAATGGCTACAGATGAAGCAATGGCAAAGGGCGCGCATGCAGGCAATCTGATCAAGGGCATTGCGGCTCTTGTAGGTGGCGGCGGTGGCGGTCGTCCTAACATGGCTCAGGCAGGCGGTAAGAATCCTGCAGGAGTAGATCAGGCAATTGCAGAAGTAGCTAAAGTATTGGAGAATCAGCTGTAATTTCGCATAAAGAACAAAAAAATAAAAAAATATGCAAAAAACTGTTGACGTATTCAAGATATCTGATATAATCTTAGGTGTGCAATTAAGTATACCCGAACAGTCTGGCACACAATAATAGGGCTGGAGGGAGGTTAGGTGTGATAGCATGTCAAATGTAATCGTAAAAGAAAACGAAACTTTAGACAGCGCTTTACGTAGATTCAAGAGAAGTTGTGCGAAAGCCGGAATTCAGCAGGAAATCCGTAAAAGAGAGCATTACGAGAAGCCAAGCGTAAAACGTAAGAAGAAGTCTGAAGCAGCTAGAAAACGTAAATATAATTAATAAGTACAATGGAACACCTGAAGGTGGTTTCATTGCCATGAATGAATCCTTGGCAATACTGCCAGGGATTTTTTCGTTCTAAGGTAGATGAGGGAGAGTAGTGAATCATGTGGATCAGAGAATTTGCCGGATATGATTTTTATCATTTGACGGCGTGTTTCTTTTTGTTTAGTGTGTTAGGCTGGATGGTAGAATCCATATATATGTCATTCTGCAATCATAAACTGACTAACAGAGGATTTATGACAGGTCCATTTTGTCCAATTTATGGAGTGGGAGCTGTGGTTGGATATCTGGTTTTGCATCCGTTTGCCAATAATCTGGTAGCTCTGTATTTTGTCGGAGCTGTTCTGGCAACGGTGTTTGAATATCTGGTAGCCAAGCTTATGCTTCGTCTGTTTGGAGAAGTATGGTGGGACTATCATGACAAACCATGTAATTATAAGGGGATTGTATGTCTGGAGAGTACAATTGCCTGGGGCTTCTATGCAGTCATTATTATTACTTTTTTGTTTGATAAGATTATGAAGCTGATTGACAGATATCCTGTCGCCTGGGGAATCAGAACCATCGGACTGGTGTTTGTCATGGCACTGTTTGATTTTGGATATCATTTTGCAGTGGCAACAGGAATCAGTGGGAAGTGCAGAAGATATATTTCAGAATACATAGAAAGTAGAAAATAAGAGTATAAAAAGATTTTTCGATTCATAGATTGTTTTTAAGAGATGTAAGAGGCGATTCTATGAATAAAACGAAGAAAACGTGGATAAGAATATTAAGTGCTGTGCTCATATGGATAGAAGTATTGATGATGCCAATCTGCAGGATGGAAGTATGTGCACAGATAGAGCTTACATCCCCAAGTGCAATCTTGATGGAGGCATCTACGGGGACTGTTTTATTTGAAAAAAATCCGGACGAAGTCAGAAGTCCAGCCAGCATCACGAAGATCATGACCTTATTACTGATTTTTGAAAATCTGGAAAAGGGCAAGATCAAGCTGGAGGATGAAGTGGTGACGAGTGCCCACGCCAAGTCGATGGGAGGATCGCAGGTCTTTCTGGAAGAAGGAGAGATACAGACAGTTGATACATTGATCAAGTGTATTACAGTAGCCAGCGGCAATGATGCTTCTGTAGCCATGGCTGAATATATTGCAGGCAGTGAAGGCGGATTTGTGAATATGATGAATGAGAAAGCTGCACAGTTGGGAATGGATAATACACATTTTCTGGATTGCTGCGGTCTGACATCAGACAGCGGACATCATACAACAGCCCGTGATGTGGCAACTATGTCCAGAGAATTGATTAACAGATACCCTGCGATATATGAATATACGAAGATATGGATGGAAGATATTACCCATGTGACCAGACAGGGAAGCAAGCCTTTTACCTTATCCAGTACCAATAAACTGTTAAAACAGTATCCATGGGCAACGGGATTGAAGACTGGTTCGACCAGTACTGCAAAATACTGTTTCAGTGCAACGGCGAACAAGGATGGAATAGACATGATCGCGGTTGTGATGGGAGCACCTGATTTTAAAGTGCGTTTTGCAGAGGCGAAAAGCCTGTTGGAATATGGGTTTGCCATGACCAGATTATATGTGGATGAGAACAGGGAACCGCTGGAAACTGTCAAGGTTGCAGGTGGAAAAGAGACACAGGTTGCCGTAGTCCCGGAAGGTGAATTTCGTTATCTGGATACATCGGGAGCAGATTTTAGTCAGATCATAAAGACATACGAATACAGGGATGATCTGTCTGCACCTTTTGAACAGGGAGAAGAAGCGGGCAGAATCAGATATACGCTGAACGGGCAGGAGCTTGGCAGTGTTGCCATGCTGACGGTTCAGTCTGTAGAGCGCGCCGGTATATGGGATTATTTATACAGGGTATATAAGTTGTATCTGCTCTAGTGCAGACACCTGGGGAGACGAAGAGGAGTAGAAGGATGATAAAAGTGGTCATTATTCTGCTGTTGATAATAATTGCAGCATTACTGATTGTAGGTGTGGTAGATGGAAATCGTTTTGTGGTAGCAAAACAGCAATTTGTTTTGCCGAATTTAAGGAAAAACTGCCGCTTTGTTATGGTTTCCGATCTACATAATAAGGTGTATGGAAAAGACAATGATAAGGTTATCCGGGAGATTGAACAGGCAAATCCGGATTTTATCCTTATAGTTGGAGATCTGGTGACTTCACATCAGGATGAACCGGTAGATACGGGAATCCAGTTTGTAAATGCACTGAGTGGAAAATACAGGATTTATTATTCGCCAGGTAATCATGAATCCAAACTCAAGTACAGAGCAGATTATTATGGAGATATGTACAACAGGCTGATGAAGGGTATTCAGCATGAGAATGTGAAAATACTCAGTGATGAAACAATCAGACTGGAAGAGTATGGAATAGCACTGACGGGATTTGAACTGGGCCTGGAATATTTCAAACGCTTTAAGAAACGACCTATGCCCCTGGATTATATGAATAGAAAACTGGGGAAACCATTAAAAGAATATTGTAATATTCTGATGGCGCATAACCCGGAGTATTTTGAAGAATATGCAAAGTGGGGGGCTGATCTGGTGCTGTCAGGGCATGTGCATGGCGGCATTATGAGATTACCGCTGGTTGGCGGTGTCATTTCACCGGCTTATACGCTCTTTCCAAAGTATGATGGTGGAATTTTCCATAGTGGGAAGACAACAATGCTGCTTGGCAGAGGAATGGGATCGCATACGATACAGCTTCGTTTCTTCAACCCTGCGGAGTTATATGTTGTTGATCTGGTGAAAGGAGAGTAGAAGATGGCACTTTCTGTAAAGCTGGAGGTCTTTGAGGGACCTCTTGATTTGCTGCTGCATCTGATTGAGAAGAATAAAATAGATATTTATGATATTCCTATCGTAGAAGTAACAGATCAGTATCTGGAATACATCAGACAGATGGAACATGAAGATATGAATGTCATGAGTGAATTCCTTGTCATGGCGGCTACCCTGTTGGACATTAAGTGCCGTATGCTGCTTCCAAAAGAAGTAAATGAAGAAGGCGAAGAGGAAGATCCAAGAGCAGAACTTGTACAGAAGCTTCTGGAATATAAGATGTATAAATATATGTCATATGAGTTGCGTGACAGACAGGTCGATGCAGCAAAGAGCTGGTATAAGAGACCTATGCTGCCTAAGGAAGTAGAGGATTATCACTATCCTGTGGATTATGAGGAACTGCTTGGAGATATGAATCTTGCCAAGCTGCATGAAATATTCAAGTCATGTATTCGGAGACAGGAAGACAAGATTGACCCGATCAGAAGCCAGTTTGGTAAGATTGAGAAGGACGAGATCAATCTGGAAGAGAAGCAGGGGTATATTGAAGAATTTGTAAAGAATCATAAGAAATTCAGTTTCCGTAATCTGTTGGAGAGGCAGGGAAGCAAGATGGAGATCATTGTAACATTTCTTGCTGTTCTTGAAATGATGAAGCAGGGAATCCTTTCTGTTGAGCAGGAGGATACCTTCGGAGATATTATGATCACATCAAGCCTGGCTGCATGATGTTGGAGAAATATGGAATACTATATTGATGGGAGAATAAGATAGAGGTGGATACAAAGAAAGCAGAGGCAATTATTGAAGCAGTTCTGTTTGCCATGGGAGATTCGGTAGAATTGTCCAAGCTCACACATGTATTGGAAATGGAACCACAGAAAATCAGAGATATCATTGCCAAGATGAATGAAAAATATCAAGAGGAAGACAGAGGAATCTCGATTATTGAATTGGAAGATTCCTATCAGCTGTGTACAAAGCCTGATCTGTATGAGTATCTGATCAAAGTAGCCAAGGCACCAAGAAAATATGTAATGTCAGATACATTGCTGGAGACTTTGTCTATTGTAGCGTACAAACAGCCGGTAACCAGACTGGAAGTAGAGAAGATCCGTGGAGTAAGCTGTGACCATGCAATTAACAGATTACTGGAATTTAATCTGATTCAGGAATTGGGAAGACTGGATGCACCAGGGCGTCCATTGCTTTTTGGAACGACAGAAGAATTCTTAAGAACATTTGGTGTTAAGTCTTTGGGGGATCTGCCTACCTTGAATCAGGAGCAGTTAGACGATTTCAAACATCAAGCAGAAGAGGAAGTACAGCTAAAGATTGATATTTGATTGACAAAATCATTAATAAGTGTAATAATGCTAGAAGAACGTTGTTACTATGTAAACTTAACGGTGTTGCGAGGGGCTATGGTTTATGTATGAAAATGGGGAAGACAGCAAGCAGATGCTGATTGAAGACAGTATCGGAAGAAAGATTCTGGATGCTGCAATAGAAATTATTAATGAAGAAGGATATGAGAATCTTACGATACGTAAAGTGGCGAAGATGAGCGGCTGCTCGAATTCGGCAATTTACATGAGATTTGAGGATAAAGATGCATTGGCAAGGGCTGTAGCAGCGTTGTATGCGAAGCCTTTTCTTCGTCTTATGGATGATAATTACAAAGAGGAAGACAGTTTCATACAGAATATGAATCGTATTGCCAAGGCAGAATATGACAGGATTCAGGAGATGGATTCAGAGTCAGTCCACTTGCAGATGGTTTATCGCGGCAGCCTGCCACAGAATGAGAATCCTTTTCTGCTCAGACTGGCAGGGTATCTGGAGAATGCTGCTGCCACAGGAGAGATCAGAACAGGTGATTATCTGGAAATGGCATATGTTCTGGCTGGTTCTTTCTGGGGAGTGGCATATATGCTCAAGTCAGATCAGAACATGGAGCAGGAAATGGCATACCGGATATTGGATACACAGAACAGAATGATGCTTCACGGTCTTGAAATTGAGCATAATGAGAACAATTTCTGGAATATATTAAGAAGTAAAGGCGTGGATGTAGATAAGGCACTGGAGAGAATGAAGGGTAATAAGGATGCATATAAAAGCTTCCTTGTTGAATTTTTCGATGATCCGGATTTTGCGGCACTAAGGGAAAGTCTGGGAGAGAACAACACTTCAGATGCTTTTGAATACGCACATGGGCTGAAGGGTATGGCTGCTAATTTAGGTCTGGATGCAGTATACCAGCCGTTGAGTAAACTGGTGGAAATATTAAGACAGGGAAGCATGGAAGGCGCAATGGATGCCTATAAGCAGGTATGCGATGCCTGTAAAGTGGTAACAGCCCTGCTATAGTGGAATGGGGTAATAAATTGAATACAAAGAAAAAGATACTTGTAGTAGATGATAAGGGAATGAACCGTTATATGCTGGGTGGAATATTTCGTGATAACTATGAGATAATAGAAGCTGGCGGCGGTATGGAAGCGATTGCGATTATTGACAAGGAGTATGATGAACTGGCGGTAATTCTGCTGGATATCATTATGCCGGGGATAGATGGCTTTGGTGTGCTGGAGCATATGAAAGAACAGGATTACTTAAACCGTGTTCCTGTAGTAATCGTAACAGATGATTCTTCTGAGGCAACTGCGGTTAAGGCATTTGAGTATAAAGTGGCAGATATGGTCATCAAACCATTTGAACCCCGTATCATTAAACGAAGAGTAGAGAATATTATAGAGTTGTACGCTTATAAGGAGAAATACGGTAATGCTTGAAAACGAAGGATATAATAGAAAAATCTGTGTACTTGGTGTTGCAGGAGGTTCCGCTTCCGGCAAAACTACAATCATCAATCGGGTAAAGGATTATTTTGGAAATGATATTGCAGTGATCAGCCATGATAATTATTACAAAGCACATGATGATATGCCTTTTGAAGAGAGATGCAAGCTTAATTATGATCATCCTGATTCCTTTGAATCAGAGAGAATGGCAGAGGATGTCCGTAAGCTCCTTAAAGGCTATCCCATAGAGATGCCGACTTATGACTATGTAAATCATAACCGTGCGAAAGAGACCATAACAGTAGAACCCAAGCCGGTTATTATCATGGAAGGAATTCTTATTCTGGAGAACAGAGAGCTTAGGGATCTGATGGATATTAAAATCTATGTAGATACAGATGCAGATGAGCGGCTGATGCGTCGAATCAGAAGAGATATGGTAGAGAGAGGAAGAAGCATCGACTCTATTATTTCACAGTATAGTTCTACTGTGAAGCCAATGCATGAAGAGTTTGTGGAACCCTCCAAGAAATATGCAGATATCATTATTCCCCGTGGTGGAGAGAATGCACCGGGAATTGATATGCTGACAACGTATCTGACGAGGATGCTGCAAGGCTGAGAGTAAACGTCATGGAGGTGCGAGCATGGCAAATATTCTGGATTATCTGGAGTGGAGGGGAGATATCAGTTTAAGCGAAGACCCGTTTAATGCAGTTGATAATCTGGTTCTTTCGTGGATGGCATATGTTAATCTGGATGAGATTATGCCAAATGGGATTTATAATCAGGCGATTACAATAGAAGAAGCTATCAAACGTTTCTTTGCAAAATACAATCTGGAAGAGAAGCTGAAGGAGGCTTCCCTGAACAGAACATCAGCGCTTTTGTTTGCTCGTCTGGCAGACTGTCCGAGATTTGGACAGATGAAGATCATAAACTATGTGAATCATATCAGTGAAGAGTTACAGAAGCAATTCAGCGCTATGACCATAGAAATAGATGAGGATACGAGATATATTGCCTTTCGCGGCACCGATGATACTATCGTGGGCTGGCGGGAGGATTTTAATATGGGGCTGATGGCCAATGTGCCTTCCCAGTTAGAAGCAGTGGAATATGTGGAACAGACAGCGTTAGAAGGAAATCATAAGCTGATTCTTGGCGGACACTCCAAGGGCGGTAATCTTGCTGTATATGCAGCATTTCGCTGCGATAAGACAATTCAGGATCGTATTATTCAGGTGTATAACAATGATGGACCAGGCTTTCAGAAGGAGATTCTGGACAGCCCTGAATATCAGGCTATGCTGCCAAGAATTAGAACCATTGTGCCAGAATCTTCCATAGTCGGTATGCTGCTTGGACATGAAGAAGAATATGATATTGTCAAGAGCTCTCAGAAAGGTATCATGCAGCATGACGCGGGGACCTGGGAAGTGAAGAGGAACAATTTTGTATATCTGGATTCTGTGTCCAATGCCAGCAGATTCCTGGACCGTTCTTTAAAAGAGTGGGTGGAGTCACTGGATGAGGAACGCCGACAGATTTTTGTTGACAGTCTGTTTGCAGTTCTGGATGCACCGGGTGCCAAGACTACAGTGGAACTGAATGCAATGGGAATGAAAGGTTTGACCAGCGCCTGGAAAGCGGTAAGCAACATGGATGCAGAGGTAAAACATAATCTGTGGCTGATTATCCGCTCTCTTTTCAAGATTATGAGCCAGAATAGAAAAACCGCAATCAGGAAAGAACACAGTGATAAATGAAGGCAGAATTATTAGAACAGTTGCGTAAGATAACACCGGAAGAACAGGAAATATTAAATGGCAGAAAGCAGATTAATGAGGCAATCTATGTGCAGTCAGAGGGACATGTTTTTGACAGCAGGAAGCTTCTGGATGCGTCCAAACTGATTACGGTCAGACCGCATACCCGTTTTGTGCATTTTCCCAAGCATACCCATAATTATGTGGAAGTGATCTATATGTGTTCGGGACAGACAAGACATCTGATTAACGAAGAAGAAGTGATTCTCCGACAGGGGGAATTACTGTTTCTGAGTCAGAAGGCAACACAGGAGATTGATGCAGCAGGAAAAAATGACATAGGTGTCAACTTTATCATTCTTCCAGAGTTCTTTGATAAATCGCTGCAAATGATGGGAGAAGAACAGAATCCATTACGTGATTTTATCATTGGCTGTCTGCGTGGTGAGGGAGATAATGATATTGGATATCTGCATTTTAAAGTCGCAGATGTGCTGCCGGTGCAGAATCTGGTAGAGAATTTGATCTGGACACTGATGCACAATCAGCCTAATAAAAGAAGTATTAATCAGGTCACTATGGGGCTTTTATTCCTGCAGCTGCTCAATCACACAGATAAGGTCGTAACGGGTAATGGACAGACAGAAGAGGATGTGGTACTGAGCATTCTTCGTTTCGTGGAAGAGCATTACAGAGATGGAGAACTGACGGAGCTTGCCCAGAGTCTTCATTACGATCTGTACTGGCTGAGCCGCATGATTAAGAAGAGAACAGGTAAGACATATACAGAGCTGATACAGCAGAAGCGTATGCAGCAGGCAGCGTTTCTGCTTAGAAGTACAGATATGCCCGTATCTGAGGTAGGCAATGCAGTTGGATATGACAATTTAAGCTACTTTCATAAGATATTCAGAAAGCAGTATGCTATGTCTCCAAAGAAATACAGAAGCAATTTAACATAATGCAAATAAGGACACTTTTTTTCACAAATGGGTGTCTTTTTTTGTACACAAAATTTGTATATGATGTAGTTAATGAAACAGTTAGTAAGATTGTTTGGGGGTTATAAAACTATGACAGAGTATTATCTGGGGATTGACATCGGAGCGTCCAGCGGAAGACATATTCTGGCTCATATGGAAGATGGAAGGATGGTGTTGGAGGAGATACACCGCTTCCCGAATGGTATGAGCCGCAAGGATGGAGAGCTGTGCTGGGACACCGAGGCATTATTTCACGAAATTAAAGCAGGTATGAAGAAATGTGCCGAATTGGGTAAAATTCCTGTAAGCGTGGGAATTGATACCTGGGCAGTAGACTTTGTCCTGCTGGATGAGGCAGATCAGGTCATTGGAAATACCGTAGGATATCGTGACAGCAGAACGCAGGGAATGGATGATAAGGTATATGAGACAATCTCATTACAGGATCTTTATCACAGAACCGGTATTCAGAAGCAGATGTTCAACAGTATCTATCAGCTGATGGCAATTAAGGAAAAGAAACCGCAGGAACTGGAAAAGGCAAAGACCTTTTTGATGATTCCAGATTATTTTCATTTCCTGTTATGTGGACGCAAGTGTGTAGAATATACCAATTCTACCACAACACAGTTAGTCAGCCCGATTACCAAAACCTGGGACATGGAGTTGATAGAAGCTTTGGGATATCCTAAGGATATTTTCCCGGAAATCAAGATGGCAGGCACTGTACTTGGAGAGCTGACAGCAGAGATTGCTGCGGAAGTAGGATACACATGTAAGGTAGTGCTTCCAGCAACCCATGACACCGGTTCTGCAGTACTGGCAGTTCCGTCTAATGCACCGGAGACAATGTATATCAGTTCCGGTACATGGTCACTTATGGGAGTAGAACGTAAGGAAGCAGACTGTACAGATCAGAGCATGGCATGCAATTTTACAAATGAGGGCGGTTATGATTATCGTTTCCGCTATCTGAAGAACATTATGGGGCTATGGATGATTCAGTCTCTGAAGAAGGAAATCAATGATGCATATTCTTTCGCACAGTTGTGTGAAATGGCATCGAAAGAAGAGATTGCATCGATTGTTGACTGTAATGATGATGTGTTCCTGGCACCGGAGAGCATGACAGAGGCTGTAAAGGAATTTTGCAGAGAAACAAAACAGCAGGTTCCGGAGACAACAGCGCAGCTGGCAGCAGTAATTTATAACAGTCTTGCAGTATGCTATAAGGATACAGTAAAGGAGATTGAACAACTGACAGGCGTGTCATATGAATGTATCCACGTAGTAGGCGGTGGAGCAAATGCACAGTATTTGAATGAACTGACAGCGAAGCAGACAGGCAGGACAGTCTATGCAGGACCTACAGAGGCAACAGCCATTGGTAATCTGACAGTTCAGATGCTGGCAGCGGGAAAGCTTTCAGATCTGACACAGGCAAGAAAGACAATATTTGATTCATTTGATATAAAAACATATCAACCAGTATAAAACAGGAGGAAAGAACATGACACAGAAAGAAAGATATCAGGCAGCAAAAGAAATGTATGCTGCGATCGGAGTAGACACAGATGCTGCAATCGCAAAATTAAAGACAATTCCAGTATCCTTACATTGCTGGCAGGGTGATGATGTAACAGGATTTGACCATGATGGTCCTCTGACAGGCGGTATTCAGACAACTGGTAATTATCCCGGCAAGGCAAGAACACCAGAAGAACTGATGGCAGATATTGATATGGTAATCAAGTGCACACCAGGTTTAAAGAAATTGAATCTGCACGCAAGTTATGCTATCTTTGAAGATGGTGAGTTTGTTGACAGAGATAAGATCGAGCCTAAGCACTTTGCTAAATGGGTGGCTTTTGCAAAAGAAAGAAATATGGGAATTGACTTTAACCCTACATTCTTCTCACATCCTAATGTAAAGGATGGTCTGACCTTATCAAGCCCGGATGAGAATGTAAGAAAATTCTGGATCGAGCATGGCAAGGCTTGTATCCGTATTTCACAGTATTTCGCAGAAGAGACAGGAATCCCCTGTGTTATGAACATCTGGACAGGTGATGGCAGCAAGGATATTCCAGCAGATCGTCTCGGACCCAGAGAGCTTTATAAAGATTCTATCGAGCAGATCATTGCAGAGCCTCATGATCCCAAGATGGTGAAGCCCTGCGTAGAATCCAAGGTATTTGGTATTGGTGTAGAATCCTATACAGTAGGTTCTGCTGAATTTGCATTGAGCTTTGCAGCAACACATGAAGGCGTACTTCCTCTGATGGACAATGGACATTATCATCCAACAGAAGTTGTATCTGACAAGATTCCTGCATTACTGGCTTTCTTCCCTGAGATTGCATTACATATCACACGTCCTGTACGTTGGGATTCAGACCATGTTGTTCTTTTCGATGATGAGACGAAAGAAATGGCAAAAGAAATTGTACGTTGCAATGCAATTGACCGTGTCAATATGGCACTGGATTATTTTGATGCAAGTATTAACCGTATCTCTGCATGGACTGTTGGTTTCAGAAGCTGGCAGAAAGCGTTGTTATCAGCAATGTGTATGCCTGCTGATTCACTGAAGAAATTACAGGATAAGGCAGACTGGACAGAATTAATGGTCCGCTTTGAAGAACTGAAGGTATATCCATTTGGTGATGTATGGGAAGAGTACTGTGCACAGTGTGGTACATCAGAACGTGGCTGGTTCGATGAGATTAAGGAATACGAGAAAGAAGTTTTATCCAAAAGATAAATTTAGGATATAAGGAAAGGGTTTTAAAATGAAAGTATTAGATGCAGAATTTGTACAGGGATATATCCGTATGGCTAACGATGGCTGGGAGCAGGGCTGGCATGAGAGAAATGGCGGTAATTTGACATATCGTATGAAGCCGGAAGAAGTAGAGATGGTAAAGGAGAACTTCCAGCCTAAGGAGTGGACACCTATTGGAACCAGTGTTCCAAAGCTTGCAGGTGAGTATTTCATTTCCACAGGCAGCGGTAAGTATTTCAGAAATGTTATCATCAAACCGGAAGATTCTTTTGCAATTATCGAGATTGATGATAAGGGCGAGAATTACAGAATCGTATGGGGACTTGTAAATGGTGGACGTCCTACCAGTGAATTACCTTCTCATCTGATGAATCATGAAGTGAAGCTGATTGCAACTGGTGGCAGGCACAGAGTCATTTATCATGCACATCCTGCAAATGTAATTGCCATGACATTCGTACTTCCTCTGGAGGACAAGGTATTCACAAGAGAATTATGGGAAATGGCTACAGAGTGTCCTGTTGTATTCCCTGATGGTGTAGGAGTAGTTCCCTGGATGGTACCTGGTGGAAGAGATATTGCAGTAGCAACCAGTGAATTGATGAAGAAATATGATGTTGCAATCTGGGCACATCACGGTGTATTTGTATCAGGAGAAGACTTTGACCTGACATTTGGCCTGATGCACACTGTAGAGAAGTCTGCTGAGATCTTCGTAAAGGTTCGTTCTATGGCTCCTTATAAATTACAGACCATTACATCAGACGACTTTAGAAATCTTGCAAAAGACTTCAAGGTTACATTACCTGAGCAGTTTTTAGATTAATTAAGTACTGTTTAAAGGGACGAGGTAAAACTTGTCCCTTTTTTGCGTATAGTGGGAGGTTGTCTTTTCAAAAAGGATAAGGTATGCTAGAAGATAGCTTGGCAGTGAAGGTGGATTGATCATGAAGAAAAACAAGAGTAGAGAACCATTCAAGTTTCTAAAAAATGCAAATATCAGAACACAGCTTTACAGCATCTATATTCTGGCAGTGTTTATCCCTGTCTTATTGATCGGTACTTTTCTGATTATCAATACAGGTAATCTATTGACCAGTTACCATAGAGATCTTCTGGAATCTGACAATCTGCGTGTAAAGACAATTCTGTTCGAGATTACGACACAGGTCTATAACATCTCAGAAGAAGTGTCCTTTGACAGCAATGTACAAAGTATACTGACCAGAAAATATCCATCTAGGGATGCACAGGTTAAAGTCATCAACAGTACTTCAACATCGCTGGATAATTATATGTACAACTATTCTGAGATAGATCAGATAGAGATATATTCAGATAATCCGTATATGATGGAGTATAAGCAGTATCATCCTGTAACGCAGGCAATTGCAGAGGAGGACTGGTATCAGAAGGCGGTAGAGCAGTCCAGCGTATTCTGGGTGGAAATGGTGAGCTATGATAAATATAATAACGAATACTGGAATCTGTGCCTGGTTCGTAAGATTCCTCTTGTAAACTCAGACTATCATGCGGTATTGGTCATTAGAGTTAGTGATAACTACCTGAATACGAGAGTAAGCAGTCAGGAATATCAGATGTGTGCATCGGTAGATGAGGGACGCATTTTTTACGCTACATCAAAAGACGATTACGGACAGCAGCAAGTTGTGGACATAGATTATGATGAGAATTATTTCAGATATGCGGGCAGTCTCAAGCTCCATAATAAGACCTGCTTTGTGGACGTATCTACACTGCATTTGTATCAGTCTGATTCCAGAATCTATATCTGTACGTTGAATGATAAATCCTACGATAATATCAAAAATATTATCTATATCTGCATGGCGATCATTGCAGTGGCTATTGTAATTCCTGCGATACTGATTTATTTCTTTACAGGGTATTTTACAGGACGTGTATTGACCCTGCGGCAGGTGATGCACCAGGCAAGTAATGAGGATTATGATTTTGAAGAAGTAGTGCAGGGTAATGATGAGCTTTCGGAGGCGTTTGCTGACCTGGAGATCATGGTGCAGAATATCAAGCAGAAGGATGAGCAGATGTATGAAGCGCAGATCAATGAGAAAGAACTGGTCAATGAACAGCAGAAGATGGAATTCAAGATGCTGGCAAGTCAGATCAATCCACATTTCCTTTATAATACGCTGGAATCTATACGTATGAAGGCATTTACCGTGGGAGACCGGGAAGTGGCAAATGCCATCAAACTTCTGGGTAAATCCATGCGTTACGTATTGGAAAATAATGGAACAACTTTTACAGCTCTTAAAAATGAACTGAATCACATTGAGACTTATATCATGATTCAGAAAATGCGTTTTGGTGATAAATTCAATTATGAATTATGCGTAGATGACGACATTGATACAGAACAGTGCCGGATATTACCGCTTTTACTGCAGCCTATTGTAGAGAATGCTCTTGTGCATGGACTGGAAGAGAAAGAGGAGGGCGGTATGATCACGCTGCAGGCGGAGAGATGTGGTGGCAGCGAGGATATCAGGATTACGATATCAGATAATGGCTGCGGCATGGATGAAGCTACTCTTGCCCAGCTTCGCAGAGATATTGAAGAGAAGAATCCTGAGAGGAAGGAGAGTATCGGGTTATACAATATTAATCAGAGAATCAAGCTGTGCTATGGTGAGCAGTATGGTATGGCAGTACAGTCAGAATTAGAGAAAGGAACAGCAGTCAGCATTACAATTTCCATGAAAACACAGCAATTTGTATAGATTCTCATGTAAAAATCAGGGATGGGATAAAAAAAGTGCTGCAAATTTAATATATTTTTTATGGTATTTTAATACATCTTAAACTTATATAATAGGCTTGTAAACAATAGTGTGAAAGAAATACAGCAGTATTGTTACAGTTTATGATGGCAGTTGATACTGTCAGAAAGGCGGATGTATAAAATGAAAAAGGAAAAGCTGGCGGATAAACTTTATATCATACTGCGACTGCTGAGCATCGTATCAGTCGTATTACTGTTTATTCCATCACTTAACCCGGCAAGAATCAGCGAACTGATCTCCAAGACGGCATCGGCATTTACATGTGCGACTTCCTATGGGGCATTGAGTTCCAATTTTGCAAGAGCTCTGAGCAAGGGTTGGGTAGGAACGCTTACACTGCAATGTACCTTTATCGGATGCTTATGTATTTTGATAGGTTTTGTGGCAGGGGGAGCAGGTTCCTGTATGTCACTTGGCAATAATAAAATGAGAAAAATGGGTGCCTTAACAGCAACTGTTGGCGGTGTAGCCGCATTGATCGGATGCTTCCTTGTAAGATGGGCAGCAACAGATATTCAGGGCACACCAAAGCCAGGCAAGATCAAACCATTACAGCCATCCAGCATCTGGATATTCATAGCTGTATCAATAGCAATTCTGGTATTTGGACTGATTCTTCTGGTGTTGACACCGAAGGCAGAGAAAGAAGAGAAGTTCCATATGGATACCAAATATCAGTTGTTTCTTTTACTGCTTCCTTTCCTTGCATTGTGTTTCGCATTTGCGTATTTACCTTTGCTTGGTTGGAGATATGCTTTCTTTGATTATAAATCAGGTGAAACTCTCACAAGAGATAATTTTGTTGGATTCAAATGGTTCGCTTATCTGTTCCAGAATCAGGCGACCAGGCAGGATTTGATCAGAGTTCTGAGAAATACACTTGCAATGAGTGGTCTTGGACTTGCAACAAGCTGGTGCGCTATGGCATTTGCTATTTTTCTGTGTGAGATCAAGAATCTGAGATTTCGTAGAATCGTGCAGACATTTACAACGATTCCCAACTTTATCAGCTGGGTTCTTGTATATGCGGTTGCATTCGCAATTTTCTCAACAGATGGTTTTGTAAGTTCCCTATTGGTAAATAATGGAATCCTTGATTCTGGTGTCAATTTCCTGATGGATAATTCACATATGTGGCTCAAGATGCTTGCCTGGGGCATGTGGAAAGGTCTGGGATGGAGCGCAATTATCTATATTGCAGCAATCTCTGGTATTGACCAGCAGCTGTATGAGGCAGCAGAGATTGACGGCGCAGGCAGATTCCAGAAGATGTGGAATATTACAGTGCCAAGTCTGATGCCTACCTTCATGGTTCTGTTATTGATGGCGATTGCAGGTATTCTGAACAATGGTATGGATCAGTATCTTGTATTTGAGAATGCTTATAATACAGATACCATTACTGTCCTTGACCTGTATGTATATAAGCTGGGTATCAACAGCGGACGTGTTCCTCTGGCAACAGTAGTTGGTATGTTCAAATCCGTAATCAGTGTTGTGCTTTTATTCGGTGCTAACAAGATTTCAAAGCTTGTTCGTGGCGAGAGCATTATTTAGGAGGTGATACATATGGCAATGACGAAGCAGGAGAAACTTGATAAAAAGGCAGAAGCACTTTATGAAAAGAAACATAAGAAGAGATATAGAAAGTCAATTGGCGACTGGACATTTGATATTCTGAATCATGCATTCTTTGCAATATTTACACTGGCATGTATCTTCCCGTTTTATTACATTTTCATTAATACGATCAGTAATAATGATCTGGTAAGAAAAGGTGCGATTAACTTTATTCCTCAGGGAATTCATTTTAAGAACTATATGGCGCTGACCAGTGTAAATGATGTAGGAACTGCTTTGCAGGTAACAGTAGCACGTACTCTGATCGGTACAGTACTTATGGTGCTGGCGTCAGGATTCGTAGGATATCTGGTAACAAAGCAGGAGATGTGGGGCAGAAAGGTATGGTACAGACTCCTTGTAGTTACCATGTACTTTAATGCAGGTCTTATCCCATGGTATTTGAATATGTCAATGCTTGGACTGACAGATAATTTCCTGGCTTATATTATTCCGGGTATTGTAGCTCCATATAATATTATTCTGGTAAAGACATACATAGAGTCTATTCCGGGCGAACTGGAAGAAAGTGCACAGATGGATGGTGCAACTTATATGACCATTTTCCGTAAGATTATATGGCCGTTAAGTAAACCAATCCTTGCAACTATCGCTATTTTCGGTGCAGTAGGCAACTGGAACTCCTTTACAGATTCCCTGATACTGATGCCTAATTCACCACAGCTTCATACCCTGCAACATAAGCTGTATACCTATCTGAATGCAGCTTCCAACTTAAAGAGTATGATGAACTCCGGTTCCGGTTCTGTATCCGGCGCAGCAGCAGAGAACGTATTAAATGCGAAAACGATTAAATATACGATTTCCATGGTTACAGTTATCCCGATCCTGATGGTATATCCATTCATGCAGAGATATTTTGAGAAAGGTATCATGCTTGGGGCAGTGAAAGGTTAGTGAATCTGTGCCGGTGGTCCAAAGTTTGCCGGTTACAGAAACGTTATAATATATGGTGTTACTATACTGCAAAAATATGAGGGCAGTATTTTATATAACACAAAAGGAGGAAAAACATGAAATTCAAGAAGGTATTATCACTCGTTCTTGTTTCTGCACTTGCAGGTTCATTAGTTGGATGCAGCGGTTCTACTACATCATCCACAACAACAGGTACAGACACAACAGCAGACAACAGCAAGACAGAAAGTGCAGCAACAGAAACTGCTGCAACAACAGAGGCTGACACAGACACAGCAGAAGTTGATCTCTCAGACATTATTCCTGATGAGACAGTCACTTTGAATGTGTATTCACAGCTGGCTAACTATGAGGGTGAGCAGATTGGCTGGTTCGCACAGATCATGAAGGATAAGTTCAATGTAAAACTGAACATTATCAGCAATGGTGACGGTGTATTTGATACACGTATGGAATCCGGTGATCTGGGTGATATCGTATTATTCGGCAGCGATGGTGAAGAGTATACAAGAGCATATTCCAATGGTATGTTGTTAGACTGGAACGAGGACGATATTTTATCTGATTATGGCCCACATATCGTAGAGTATATGCAGGAAGCCCTGGACAAGAATCAAGAGATTTCCGGCGGTACTGTATACGGCTTCGGACATGATGTGGCTTCTTCAGCAGGACAGTATGCAGACTTCGATTACCATCCTGATGTACGTTATGATCTGTATAAGGCAGTTGGCAGCCCTGAAATCAATGACCTGATGGACTGGGTAGATGTATTAAAGGCTATGAAGGAAGCAGAGCCTGCTTCTGATTCTGGTAAAGAGACATACGGTGTATCTCTCTTCAAGGACTGGGATGGTAACATGATGATGTTTGCCAAGGCTACAGCAACTAACTTCTATGGACTGGATGAGTTCCATTTTGGTTTCTATGATGCTGCAACAGGTGAATTTGAAGACTGCTTAAAGGAAGGCGGACATTACGAGGAATGTCTGAGATTCTATAACAAGTTATATCAGGAAGGCTTACTTGATCCTGACTCCATGACTCAGGGTTATGACGGATGTATGGAAGATTATCAGGATGGTTCGGCATTCTGGTGTATCTTCAGCTGGATGGGTGCTGCCCAGTACAATACACAGGAGCATCTGGATGCAGGCAAGAAGATGCTCCCGGTAGCTGCCAAGAACCAGAACACATTAGTATATGGCCTGAATCCGACAGGAAGCAACCGTGTATGGACAATCGGTGCCAATACACAGTATCCTGAATTATGTATGGCTATCATTGATTATCTGGCTACTCCGGAAGGAAGACTTGAATATGAATACGGTCCTAAGGATGTATGCTGGGAGTACCTGGATGATGGTTCTGTAGAATTAACAGATTTCGGTCTTCAGTGTAAAGAACTTGGTAATCCGGAAGAAATGGAAATGCCAGCTCCTTACTCAGGACTCTGGAAAGATGGCTGCCCTCAGATGAACAACACAACCTGGTCACTGAATACAGTTATTCCTGGAAATGACAAGGGTCAGACCTTCAACTTCAAGTACTGGGATAAATATCTCTCACTGGATGTAGATGCAACAGAACAGCAGTGGAGAGACGATATGGGCGTAGATTCCTATAGAGACTACATGTCACAGTTCAAGTACACAATCTCCAAACCTCATACCTATGCAGAAAGTATCAAATCTGATGAGCTCTCTACAGTATGGGAACAGGTTAAGATGTGTGTACAGAACGGTTCCTGGCAGGCAGTATATGCCAAGGATGATGCCGAGTTCGATTCTGTAATGGAACAGATGCGTGCAGACGCTGACAGCTACGGCTATCAGGATTGTGTTGAATGGTGTACAAACGAAGCAGCTCTTAGAAAAGCAGCAGAGATTGACTAATTCATAACATACAATTTATAATGAAATACAAAGAGGCTATCTGGTGCGTCCGGATAGCCTCATTAACTAAGAACAGGAGTTATGATTACAATGGCTTTTTTTGGTATTGATGGTCCTTTTTATCGCTTTATATGCAGATTTATTGATCTGGTAAAACTGAATTTTATGTGGCTGCTTTTTTCACTGCCTATCGTAACGATAGGAGCGTCAACGACAGCGGCATACAGCATCGCATTGAAAATGGTAGATGATGAAGAAGGATATATGGTAAAGAGCTTCGTAAAAGAATTTAAACGCAACTTTAAGCAGGGCACAGTAATGGGGTTGATAGGACTCGTTGCATCTTATGCCATTTATCTTGACTATGAGATTAATCGTGTATCTGAGGAAGGTTCTGTTGTACTTCTCGTTATAGGGCTGGTATCGGCGTTCTTTGTCATTATGGCGCTTTTGTATGCATTTCCTCTTCTGGCTCGATATGAGAATACCATCGTAGGGACGATTCAGAATTCACTGGATATTTCCAGAAAGTACTTTGGTAGAACATTGATTATCATTACTGTTCTTTTGATTGAGTTGTTTTTCTTTAATTTTAATACGGTGTTACAGATATTCGGGCTGATCTTTGGACCTGCTTTTATGATGTTCACGATTGCAGCATTTGCCAAGAGAATTTTCCAGGAGATAGAAAAGGAGCCCGGAGCTGTAAGAAAAAGCAGCAGCGGGCAGGAAGAATAGATTTCTTGATCAGCTTTCTTTGCTTTGTTTACGATACTCGGCAGGGCTGATACCGACATATTTTTTGAATTTCTTATGGAAATAATCAACATTGTGGTATCCGACCTGTTCAGCAATCTCATAGACCTTCATATTGCGGTGCAACAGTAATTCCTTGGAATGTTCGATACGCATGTGGTCGATATAGGAATTGAAGGTCTGTCCTGTTGCCTTGGTGAAAATCTTACCAAGATAGGCACTGTTGTATCCAAATAATGGGGCAATGGTCTCCAGTTTGATATTGGTCTGGTAATTATTGTCTATATAGTAGAGAATGTCATCCAGTACAGATTCTCTTGAGGAACCACCCTGTGAATCCAGAATAGATTTTACCTGTTCTGAGATATAGAGGATGATTTCGTAGAGATAATGGCAGCTGTCAATATGGTCAATGATAATGGAATTGGATGGCATGGAACATTCGTTAGTATTATTTCTGCTCAAGCGGCTGCAGCTTTCTTTTAACTGTAGCAGCAGATCAGTCAGGAACAGCTTAACGGATTCAATAGATGCATCTACGTTATACAGGTATTCTTCCAGAGAGAAAAGGGTGGAAGCAACCTGTTTGCGGTTGGAAGCCTGTATATTGTTGATCAGTGCATCGCAGTATTCATGAAGCTTTATATCCGTAACAGAGTAGTGAGTGGATATCAGATTAGGCAGCTCGCGATAGCCCAGGGTATGCTGACCCTGTATACAGAAGAAACGTCGCTGCATCAGAGTGTGAGCTTCTTCATAGGACAGATAGATTTCATCTAACTGTCTGACGGGGCGTCCATATGCAAGGAAAAGAGAATCCAGGGGACTACCAGCCTGCGGTGCCTTTTTCTCATAGTGTTGAAGGAAATCTTCAAATTTATGTATTGCGAACTGACCTTTCAGGAGAATGACATCTTTGTTGTCCTCCTCAAAATGTTCAAAGGAATGATTCCCTTTGTTTGTAATGTTGAGAAGTTCTGCAAAACTGTAGCTGGAATCTTCCGGCTGAGTTCCGAATTTTTCATAGATTACGACCTGATAGATATCAGCATCCAGCTCCATCTTGGCGAAGTCTTCCTCTGACAGGGCGTCTTTACCGTCTGCGTGGTATGTACCGGTTATGATTTCGTGAAGAATGACATCTTTAGCCTTGGTACGATAGATTTCTATATGGTTTTGTCTGAGTCTGGCTTCTTCCAGATTCTGCTTGATCGTTTGGATAGAAGTGAGCAGTTCGTCTTCATCAATTGGCTTGGTCAGATAGAAATCTACGCCATATCGAATGGCAGCCTGTGCATATGCAAAGTCAGAATAGCCGCTTAAAATGATGAATTTACCTTCATAGCCCTGTTCTCTGGCAATACGGATAATATCAATTCCGGTTAATTTGGGCATACGGATATCAAGAAGAACGAGACTGGGGTTATTCTGAAGAATGCCGGAGAGGGCATCTTCTCCGTTGCTGGCTTCTCCACAGATGTGAAAACCAAGAGATTCCCAGTCAAGAATACATTTCAGACCTTCGCGGATATTTTTTTCATCATCGGCAATCAGTACAGTTTCCATGAAATGAACTCCTTTATTTCATAAATAATTATGGTAATTTTAAGTATAGAATCAGATTCTGGGATTGTCAATGCTAAGAAAGATAGCGTAAAATGGTACTATAGTTTAGAGAAAGGCACGACATAGGATATGAAGAGAAGTAATAAATACATAAGTACGGCATTAACTGTTCTGACAGCCGGTTTCCTATTGCAGGGATGTGGTATGCAGAAAGGTGGACAGGTAAAAGAATGCCCCTATGATGAATATATTGTTGTTGATGTCTTTGATAATCTTGCCAATTATCAGGGAATCCAATCAGGATGGTTTGGAAAACTGGTCAAGGATAAATTCAACATGGAATTGAACATTATAGCCCCCAATATTGCCGGCGGTGGTGATACTATGAGGGAAGTAAGGGCGGCAGCAGGCAATCTGGGAGATCTGATCATCAGTTCCGGGGAAAACGGGCTGTTGCAGAATATGGTCAATGCCGGGCTGCTTTATAATATGGAAGATGCCTTGAAAGATAAGGATATTATGGAGAAATACGGAGATGCCATTCACAGACTAAATGATGGTATTACCCCCAAAGGAATCTATGCCATTCCCTCAGAAGTGTCCTCACAGGCGCCGGATGTTCCCAGTGAGGGATTAGAGCTTGTTTATGGACCGTATCTGAGATGGGATCTGTATGCACAGCTGGGGTATCCCAAGATAGATACGATAGAAGATCTGCTTCCGATTCTCAAACAGATGCAGGAGCTGTCTCCAACCAATGAAGATGGAGAGCCTGTCTATGCCTTTTCATTCTTTAAGGATTGGGATGCGAACATGATGAATGCCGTGAAACAGCCATGCTGCTTCTATGGATATGATGAGTACGGATTTGTACTGGCACGGGCTGATGGCAGCGATTATCAGAATATTCTGGATGATGACTCCCTGTATATCAGAATATGCAGACTGTACTATGAAGCGAATCAGATGGGACTGATTGACCCGGATTCACCCAGACAGCAGTATGAGGATTGCTTTAATAAATACAGGGAAGGAAGAGTTCTCTTCTCCTTCTGGTCATGGTTGGGGCAGCCTGCCTATAATACATCGGAGCATACCGTACAGGGCAGGGGCTTTATGCTGGCTCCGATTCAGGATATGCAGATCTATTCCTATGGATGTAATTATGAAGGCAACCAGCAGAATGTGATTGCGATTGGCTCTCAGGCAAAAGATCCGGAGAGACTGGCTGATTTCATAGATTGGCTTTATTCAGATGAAGGAATCAGAACCAATGGAGCACAGCTTTCAGGAGCAACTGCAGGACCAGAATACCTTACCTGGGAAATGGGTGAGGATGGACCGTATCTTACGGAGTTTGGTAAGAAAGCCATGATGGGAGAACAGGTGGAAGTACCGGAAGAATATGGCGGTAATACCTGGGAAGATGGTACTTCTGCGCTGAATTATAAACCAGTTGCACAATGTGAGAAGGATTCAGATGGCTATTACTTTGCTTATGAATTATGGGATAGCGTCAGAGAGATGAATAAGACACCTCTTCAGGAGGACTGGAGCAGGGTAATGCAGGCAGAATCTACGAGAGAATATCTGAAAGCGCACAACATGATGATCGTAGCTCCTGCATCTTCCTATCAGGCACCAACAGAGACCTCAGAGCAGACGACAATCCGCAGTCAGTGTAAAAAGGCAATACAGGATTATTCCTGGAAAATGATTTTTGCCAGAAATAAAGTAGAATTTGAAACCTTGTTAAAAGAATTAAGAGATACCGTGTACAGTTACGGATATGAAGATATTCTCGAATATGATATGCAAAATGCCAGGGCTAAGACCCAGGCGGGACTGGAAGCTGTAGAAAATTATTATAAAAATAAAGGAGAACAGACAAGTGGAGAAGATTAAGAAAATCTGTTATGGAGGCGATTATAACCCGGAGCAGTGGCCGGAAGAAATCTGGAAAGAGGATATGCGCCTGTTTAAGCTGGCACACATTGATATTGTTACGCTGAATGTCTTCAGCTGGGCAATGCTGCAGCCGGATGAGGCTACGTATGATTTTACCAAACTGGATAAGATCATGGATATGGTAGAAGACAATCATTTGAAGGTGTGTCTGGCTACTTCTACTGCGGTACATCCTGCATGGATGGCAAGACGTTATCCTGATGTTCTCAGAACAGAGCATAACGGGATGAAACGTAAGTTTGGAAGCAGACACAATTCCTGCCCCAACAGTCCGACATATCGCAAGTATTCTGTAGCATTGGCAAGACACCTGGCAAAGAGATATGGAAATCGAGAAAATGTTGTGGCATGGCATGTATCAAATGAATATGGTGGAGAGTGCTATTGTGAGAACTGTGAAAAGGCATTTCGTGTATGGCTTAAAAAGAAATACGGTACAATAGAAGAGTTGAATAGAGTGTGGAATCTTTCTTTCTGGGGGCATACGATGTATGATTGGGATGACGTGGTTGTACCTAATCTTTTATCAGAGGAATGGATATGGGATTATACCAGAACCAATTTTCAGGGAATCTCACTGGATTACAGAAGATTCCAGTCTGACAGTATTCTGGAATGCTTCAAGCTGGAGAGAGATGCGATTAAGGAAGTAACACCGCAGATTCCCGTTACAACGAATCTGATGGGATTCTATAAGCCTCTTGATTATCAGAAGTGGGGCAAAGAGATGGATTTTATCAGCTGGGATAATTATCCACAGTTCGGTGCGCCGCCGGCAGAGATTGCAATGAGCCATGATATGATGAGAGGATTAAAGCATGGACAGGCATTCTGGCTGATGGAGCAGACTCCGGGCGTGACGAACTGGCATCCATACTGTACACTTAAAAGACCGGGTGTTATGCGTCTGTGGAGTTATCAGGCAGTGGCTCATGGAGCTGATACAGTGATGTTTTTCCAGATGCGCAGGAGTATCGGAGCATGCGAAAAATATCACAGCGCTGTAATTGACCATGCAGGACATGAAAATACCAGAGTGTTCAGAGAAATCACAGCACTTGGAGAAGAACTGGACAGAATCGGGGATGCGACACTTGGCGCTACTACGCCGGCACAGACAGCGGTACTGTTTGACTGGGATACCTGGTGGGCAAGCGAATACTCCGCAGGTCCAAGCCGTCTGATCGCATATCATAAAGAAGCATTGGAATATTACAGAGCGTTGGCGGAAGCCAATATTCCTGTTGATATGATAGGTGTTGATGATGACCTGTCCAAATATAAGCTGGTCATAGCACCTATGATGTATATGTGTAAGGTTGGATATGATGAGAAAATCAGAACATATGTACAAAATGGCGGACACTTTGTGACGACTTATTTCAGTGGTTATGTAGAAGACCATGATCTTGTAGTGACAGGCGGTTATCCGGCGAGACTGCGGGATATCTTAGGCATCTGGGTGGAGGAATCCGATGCAATAGAAGAGGGCAGAAGCAATCATTTCCAGTATGAGGGAGAAGAATATCCGGCAACCGTTCTGTGTGATCTGCTGCATCTTGAAGGTGCGCAAGCTATCAGTGCATATGAAGAAGATTTCTATGCAGGTATGCCTGTATTGACCAGAAACCAATTTGGACAGGGTGAGGCATATTATGTAGCCACCAGATCAGACCACGCATTTTATAGAAAATATATCAGAAATCTTTGCGGGGAATTGGAAATTGCCCCGGTTATGCAGACCCCGGATGGAGTAGAAGCTACAGTACGTGAGAATGAGAAGGGAAGCTTCCTGTTCATATTAAATCACAGGGAAGAACCGGCAGAAATCACAATACCGGCAGATGGCACGGATCTGATTAAAAATATAACATATCATGCAGGAGAAAGCGTGACACTTGCTTCCAAGGATGTTATAATTTTAAAAAAGATAAAATAACACAATAAAAATTTAGAAAAGAGCAGAAAAATGGAACAAAAAGAAAATGAAGTGATTGCATTTATAAAAAAAGAGGCTGTATTGTGTGCTGCCTTATTGTTGGCAATGATTTCCTCATTTTTTATAAAACCATCTGTAAATTATATCACGTATTTGGATTATAGAGTTCTGGTTCTGCTCTTTTGCCTTATGCTGGTAGTGGCAGGCTTTAAGAATCTGGGAATCTTTCAATTACTGGGAGAGAAGCTGTGCAGTCTGGTACATACCACTAGAGGATTGACCTTTGTACTTGTCAATCTGTGCTTCTTTGCCAGTATGCTGATTACAAATGATGTTTCTTTGATTACTTTTATCCCATTTACATTATCTGTATATGCTATGGCGGGTTGCGAGAAAGTACTGATACCAGTGGTTGTATTGGAGACAATTGCAGCTAATCTTGGCAGTATGCTGACACCTGTAGGAAATCCACAGAATCTGTTGTTGTATTCAGTGAGTGGAATGAGCATGGGAGATTTTATTCTCCATATGCTGCCACTGACATGTGTGTCATATGTTGCTATTGTCGTATGCATATTTTTTATTCCAGACCAGCATATTATATTGCATGGAAATCAATCACAGGATACAAAGAAATGGTTAAATGTCAGATTTATTGTATATTGCATTTTATTTCTGATTTGTCTTGGTAATGTCACGCATTTGATATCATCTTACTGGACAGTGGGATTGATTGTGGCAGTGACAATATTCATTGTGAACCGCAGATTATTTACGCAGGTGGATTATTCTCTGCTTATGACTTTTGTAGGATTTTTCATATTTATTGGTAATATGAAGCAGATTCCGGTGATAAATCAATGGCTGCAGGGAATAATAAAAGGAAATGAACTGCTTGTCGGCATTGTCTCCAGCCAAATCATCAGTAATGTACCGGCGGCAATGCTGTTGTCAGGCTTTACAACAGATTATAAGCAATTACTGTACGGTGTGAATATTGGTGGACTAGGAACGCTGATTGCATCTATGGCAAGTCTGATATCGTATCGTTTTTTCGCCAGGACATATCAGGAACAGAAGGGTAGGTATTTTCGGGTATTTACTATATATAATGTAGTTTTACTCGTGTTGTTATACGTGGTGGCATGTATATAGCAGAAAAGATAAAACATATAAGGAGGTGCTGTTATGCTGGAGAAAATAGACTTATCAAAGACTATGGACAAGAAAGAATACAAAAAGCGCATGGAAGTGCTGGGACCAAAGCTTGCAAGACTACAGAGAGAATTAAAAAGCTGTAATATTCCGGTCATGATCGTATTCGAGGGATTTGGCGGTGCAGGAAAGGGAACGCAGATCAATCATCTGATTGAGCCCATGGATCCCAGGGGCTTCACTGTGTATTCTACTCAGGCAGAGACGCAGGAGGAGCAGTATCATCCATTCCTGTGGAGATTCTGGAATAAGACGCCGGAGAAGGGGCGTATTGCCATCTTTGACAGAAGCTGGTATGGTAAGCTTTTGGTAGAACGTTATGAGAAAAAGACGCATAAAAAGGACATTCCGGGAGTATTAGAGGATATTGAAAACTTCGAGAAGCAGCTGACTGATGATGGTACACTGCTGATTAAGTTCTTCCTTACCATTTCAGAAAAAGAGCAGGAAAAACGCTTTGATAAATTATTATCAAAGGAAGAGACCAGCTGGAGAGTCAGCAAAGCAGACAAAGACAGAAATAAGCATTATGAAGAATATGCACGTATGGCAGATGAGATGCTTACGAGGACAGATACAGAGTATGCACCATGGACGATTATCGAAGCACATGATGAGAGATATGCAGCAGTAAAAATCCTTACCACTGTAGTAGAGGCTTTTGAAGAGCGCTATGAGAAAGAACAGAATCCTCAGCCAAGGCAGATAGATGGTAAATTCGGACAGAATGATTTGAAGGAAAGTGTGCTGAAGAAGGTGGATCTGACTAAGAAGCTGGATAGAGAGACCTATGAAAAGAAGCTGGAAGAGCTGCAGAAGAAACTGACTCTGCTCCACAGTGAAATATACGCCAAGAGAATCCCTGTAGTGCTTGCCTTTGAAGGCTGGGACGCAGGTGGTAAGGGCGGAGCAATCAAGAGACTGACCAGAGCATTAGACCCCAGAGGTTATACAGTAAATCCAACCAGCTCGCCAAATGATATTGAAAGAGCACACCATTATTTATGGCGGTTCTGGACCAGGATGCCAAAGGACGGACACATTGCAATCTTTGACAGAACCTGGTATGGAAGAGTTATGGTAGAACGTATTGAAGGCTTCTGTACGACACAGGAATGGCAGCGTGCTTTCAAGGAAATGAACCAGATGGAGCAGCAGCTGGTCAATCATGGAGCAATTGTAATCAAGTTCTGGATGCATATTGATAAAGAGGAACAGGAAAGACGCTTCAAAGAACGTCAGGAGACTCCGGAGAAACAGTGGAAGATTACGGATGAAGACTGGAGAAACCGTGAAAAATGGGAATTATATGAACAGGCTGTAGACGAAATGATGGTACGAACCTCTACGGTAAATGCACCCTGGGTCATTGTAGAAGGCAATGACAAACTCTATGCCAGAATCAAGGTATTAGAGACAGTAGTAGATGCATTAGAGAAGAGATTACACCATAACGAGTAATAAAAAGGGGAAGGATATGAGAATCCTTCCCTTTTATTATGCGTTGATCTTATCATAATAATGAAGCCAGTCAGCTTTCAGATAATACAGCAGGAAGCAGAGAGAACTCAGCGTCCAGGTGATAGGATAAGCCCAGAATACGACTTTGATACCGGGTACATAATTGGTGATAATAGATACGTATGTGATACGAATGATACACCAGCATAAGAGCATGACCAGCATAGGAATCAGGGATTTGCCTGCTCCTCGCAGAATACCCGCAATGCAATGAGAGAAAGCAAGCAGAAAATAGAATAAAGCCACGGTTCTTGCCTGGAGGGTTCCGTATTCAATGACCTCTGGTACACGACTGAATCCGGAGATCAGCAGTGGAGCCAGCCAGTAGATCAACAGACCGACTAATTCGGCAAGAATCGTAGTGGCAAAGATTCCAAAGATGCTGCCTTTCCTAGCACGGTCATACTTCTTCGCCCCCAGGTTCTGTCCGATGAAAGTAGTCATGGACAGGGCGAAACTGGTAATAGGAAGGAAGCCAAAGCCTTCAATGCGTGAATAAGCACCGCAGCCGGCTACAGCCATGGCGCCAAAGGCATTGATATTGGATTGAACAACAATATTGGCAATAGAAATAATGGAGTTCTGCAATCCGGAGGGAATACCCATAGACAGAATCTGACGCAGCATACCAGGATTAAGCGAAATTTTATGCCAGTCTACCCGGTATGGCGTATCCAGTCTTGAGAGACGGATGAATCCCAACAATGCGCTGACACACTGGGAAATAACGGTGGCATATCCTGCGCCGGCGATTCCCATATGGAAGACAGCCACGAACAACAGATCCAGAACGACATTTGTAATAGAAGAAATAATCAGGTAGTACAAAGGATGCTTACTGTCGCCTACAGCCTGAAAAATACCGCTTGCTGTATTATAAAGGATAACAGCCATTACACCGCCAAAATAAATCCTGAAATACAGGATAGAGTTAGGCAGGACTGATTCTGGTGTCTTTATCAGACGAAGAAGGAGCGGAACCAGAAGCACACCGATAATCGTCAGTAAAATGCCGGATATCAGCGCAAAGGCAATCGAGGTATGAATGGCTATGCTCATGTTTTTATAGTCTTTTGCCCCATAGAAGCGGGATATAACGACACCCGCACCAATGAAGATACCGCTGAACAGTCCCACCAGCAGGAAGATAATACTTCCTGAAGAACTGACAGCAGCAAGGGCATCTTTGCCAAGAAAATTACCAACTATCAGAGAATCTACTATATTATACAGTTGTTGAAACAGATTGCCCCACATAATAGGGAGGGCAAACAGCACGATTTTTTTCCAGATTGGACCTTCGGTCATAATATTCATATCAGATTTATTCATAAGTAACTCCCTTCTGCACTCAAACTCTACCTATTATAATACCTTTTTGAAAAAAAGCAAGCAGCGTTTTAAAAGGCATAAAGAAATTACATATACGCATATATTCCATATAAGAGTGAAAATGGAGTCTGGGAATATAAGAATGGGATTGCGGAAAATATGGAGTATTATTCTGATTCTGGGAATATTAATATGTCCTGCACATGTATTGGGAAGGGAGGCTTTAACACTTTCAGAGACACATGTGGAGAATCACCAGCCAGCTAGTAAAGAACAACCTGTGATTCCACTGCATGCCAAAGCAGCAGTATTGATGGATGCGGATTCGGGCAGAGTTCTGTATGATAAAAATGGGGAGGAAGCTTTGCCTATGGCAAGTACGACCAAGATTATGACATTAATTCTTACATTGGAGTGTGCGGATCTGGAGGATGTGGTAGAAGTATCTTCCTATGCGGCGTCCATGCCTGAGGTGAAGCTGCATATCAGACAGGGAGAGAAATACAGGCTGAAGGATCTGTTGTATTCTCTTATGCTGGAATCCCATAATGATTCTGCCGTTGCAATTGCAGAACATGTAGGAGGCTGTGTAGAGGCTTTTGCTGATATGATGAATGAAAAGGCAATACAGATCGGTTGTGAAAATACATGCTTTGTTACACCCAATGGATTGGATGCTACGGCAGAATATACAATGGAGGATGGCAGCAAGGTGACAAAAGAACATGCTACAACAGCTACAGATCTTGCAAGAATACTTTCTTATTGCATTACCGGATCGCCTAAGAGAGAACAGTTTTTGGAGATTACCAGAACGCCCGCCTATGCTTTTGGGGATATCGATCATAAGAGAAACTTCAGCTGTAACAATCATAATGCCTTTTTGACCATGATGGATGGAGCGCTTACGGGAAAAACCGGCTTTACCGGCAAAGCCGGGTATTGCTATACAGGAGCCTTGAAGAGAGATGGCAGAACCTATGTCGTGGCATTACTTGCATGTGGCTGGCCTAATCATAAGACGTACAAATGGAGTGATACCAGAGCGCTTATGGAGTATGGACTGTCTTCCTATCAGTATCATGATCTGATGCAGGAGAGTGTGCCAAAAGAGGCATTAGCGGCAGTCAGAGTCTGCAATGGGCAGACTTCGCAGATAGGAGAAACCGCTTGCATGCAGATAGAGGCGAAGGAGGATGAACATTCAACAGAAGGAATCCTTATGCGCAAGGATGAGTGGGTAGATGTAAGAGTCATAAAACAACAAGAGCTTATGGCACCGGTATCCAAAGGGGAGGTGATCGGAGAAGTGGGATATTTCGTAGGAGATGAAGAATGGCGGCATATTGAGCTGACCGCTGCGCAGGATATTATGGCGGTTGACCTGGGCTGGAGCTTTAAACAAGTGCTTAGAAAGTGGCTGATATAACCGCTTTTCCGTGTTTTTAGACATAAAAAGTGAATTGTCGAAAATAAAAGAAAAAAAATAAAAATTCACTAGGCGATTGCACCAAACTGTGTTATACTCATACTGACGCAATTTGGATAACCCACAAAATTGCGAAAACATGTTCTTATTTTAGAAGTAATTTATTATAAAATGGAGGTCACAAAATGAGTACTACTTCAAGTTTGGCAAGTAAAAGAATTGAATCTTTACTTGATGAAAGCAGTTTCGTTGAAATCGGTGCACTTGTTACTGCAAGAGCTACAGATTTTAATCTGAAACAGACTGAGACTCCTTCTGATGGTGTTGTTACCGGATACGGAGTTATCGATGGTAATCTTGTGTATGTGTATAGCCAGGATGCATCCGTATTAAACGGTTCAGTTGGTGAAATGCATGCTAAGAAGATTGCTAATCTTTATGATCTGGCAATGAAGACAGGAGCACCTGTAATCGGTCTTATCGATTCAGCAGGACTTAGACTTCAGGAAGCTACAGATGCATTAAATGCATTTGGTGAGATCTATTTAAAGCAGACACTTGCTTCAGGTGTAATTCCTCAGATTACAGCAATCTTTGGAAGCTGCGGCGGTGGACTTGCTCTGATGCCTACATTAACAGACTTCACATTTATGGAAGAGTCCAAGGCTAAGCTTTTTGTAAATGCACCTAATACATTAGATGGTAATCATGTATCCAAGTGCGATTCTGCTTCTGCTAAATTCCAGAGTGAAGAAGCTGGCATCGTAGATGTTGTAGCAGATGAGGCTACTATTTATGCTAAGATCCGTGAGTTAGTAAGCATGCTTCCTGGCAACAACGAAGATGATGCATCCTATGAAGAGTGCACAGATGATCTGAACAGAGTCTGTGGTGATCTTGCTAACTGCGTAGGTGATACAGCAATCGCTCTTTCTACAATTGCAGATAACAATGTATTCTTTGAAGTAAAAGAGAACTACGCTAAGAATATGGTAACAGGGTTTATCAAGTTAAACGGTACAACTGTAGGCTGTGTAGCTAACCGTACAGAAGTATACGGCGCAGATGGCGAAGTAACAGATAAGTTTGATGCTGTATTAACAGCAGCAGGATGTGAGAAGGCAGCAGAGTTCGTTGATTTCTGTGATGCATTCAATATCCCTGTATTATCTCTGACAAACGTTAAGGGATATGAAGCAACTCTTTGCAGCGAGAAGAAGATCGCCAAGGCTGTTGCAAAACTTACTTATGCATTTGCTAATGCTACAGTACCTAAGGTAAATGTTATCATTGGTAAGGCATACGGCAGTGCATACGTTGCCATGAACTCCAAGGCAATCGGCGCAGATATCACAATCTGCTGGCCTGATGCAGAGATCGGTTCCATGGATGCTACTCTGGCTGCCAAGATCATGTATGACGGACAGAGCGCAGATGTAGTAAAAGAAAAGGCAGCAGAATATGCAGCACTTCAGACAAGTGCAACCGGAGCTGCCAAGAGAGGATATGTAGATCAGATCATCGAAGCTGCAGATACAAGAAAGTATGTAATCGGCGCATTCGAGATGTTATTTACAAAAAGAGAGGACCGTCCTTCCAAGAAACATGGTACGGTCTAAGAAAGGGTGAACGTTAATATGAAGAAAATCGTAAAGGCTTTATTAATGCTTACCTGTGTATTCAGCTTAACGGCATGCGGTTCTGACAATACGATCAGCGAGTTCCAGCAGAGCAAAATTGATGCAGCAGAAGCAAAAGCTCCTCAGATCATTGCATTAACAGCAGGACTTGTACAGAATAACGATATTGATGAGCTGACAACCAATTACAACAATATCGAATTAGGTGATTTATATACCAGTACTTATTCCCAGTATGCCGGAGATTCTTCTTTCAGTTGTGAAGGCAAGGGAATCAAGAGTGCATTGACTTCTTTTGAGTCCGGTATGGAAGAAATCGGAAATATCACAGTATCTGATGCAATTGAAGCAACAGTTGATGATGATACTATTATTGTTACAGTTCCTGTAACAGGTGAGAAGGGAGAAGGTTCCGTAGAACTGATCTTCACAAATGATATTTATCTGACATTGACTTCCTGTACACTGAACCTGAACAAGTCAATGGGAGAACTGATGGGTAAAGCAGCATTAAATACTCTGATCGGTATGGGTACTGTATTTGTTGTATTGATCCTGATCAGCCTGATCATTTCCTGCTTTTCATTTATTCCAAAGCTTCAGGAGAAATTCTCCAAGAAGGCAGCTCCTGCTCCTGCAGCAGCACCTGTACCTGCAGCACCGGCTGTAGAAGAGGAAGAATTAGCTGATGACACAGAACTTGTAGCAGTTATTGCAGCTGCAATCGCAGCATATGAAGGAACATCAACAGATGGTTTCCAGGTAAGAAGTATCAAGAGAGCATCTACCAGAAAATGGAAGAATGCATAATCACATAATCAAAAGAAATGTATTGATTTTAGGAGGATATTAAAATGAAGAATTATACAATTACCGTTAACGGCAACGTATATGATGTAGTAGTAGAAGAAGGCGCATCCACAGGTGCAGCACCTGTAGCAGCCACAGCTCCAAAGGCAGCACCTAAGGCAGCTCCAAAAGCAGCACCTAAGGCAGCAGCAGGCGCAGGCAGTGTAAAGGTAGAAGCAGGTGCAGCCGGTAAGGTATTCAAGATCGAAGCTAATGTTGGACAGGCTGTTAAGAAGGGTGACGCAGTAGTTATCATCGAAGCTATGAAGATGGAAATCCCTGTTGTAGCACCTCAGGATGGTACTGTTGCAAGTATCGATGTTGCAGTTGGTGACGCTATTGAAGCAGGCGCTGTACTGGCTACTTTAAACTAAGTGCAGCTATTTGCCCGGAAATATAATTTCTGAGCATCTTGTGTAATGGTATCATTGCAGAAATGATATCATTACAATGAATACAATAGGAGGTCAACAAAATGTCTTATATAGCAACTACATTGGACAATCTGATTCACCAGACAGCGTTCTTCAACCTGACTGGTGGTAATATCATCATGATTGCCGTGGCTTGTTTATTTCTTTATCTTGCTATCGCAAAAGGCTTTGAACCATTGCTGTTAACCCCGATAGCATTTGGTATGCTGCTGGTTAATATTTATCCGGATATTATCGCTCCAATCGGTGCGGACGGAACAGCCGGCGGATTACTGTATTATTTCTATTTACTGGATGAATGGGCAATTTTACCATCTCTGATCTTCATGGGCGTTGGTGCCATGACAGACTTTGGCCCTCTGATTGCCAATCCTAAGAGTTTCCTGCTTGGTGCTGCTGCTCAGTTCGGTATCTTTGCTGCATACTTCGGAGCAATCGCATTTGGCTTTAATGATAAGGCAGCAGCTGCTGTATCTATCATTGGTGGTGCTGATGGTCCTACATCTATCTTCCTTGCAGGTAAGCTTGGACAGACTGCATTACTTGGACCTATCGCTGTAGCAGCATATTCTTATATGTCACTGGTTCCTATTATCCAGCCACCTATTATGAAGCTTCTTACAACTGAGAAGGAAAGAAAGATCAAGATGGGTCAGCTTCGTCCTGTATCCAAGCTTGAGAAGATCCTTTTCCCTATCGTTGTTACTATTGTTGTATGTCTGATTCTTCCTACAACAGCTCCTCTTGTTGGTATGCTGATGTTAGGTAACTTATTCAGAGAGTCAGGCGTAGTTAGACAGTTGACAGATACTGCATCCAATGCATTAATGTACATCGTAGTTATCTTACTTGGTACATCCGTAGGTGCTACAACAAGTGCAGAAGCATTCTTAAATATGCAGACAATCAAGATCGTTATTCTTGGTCTTGCAGCATTTGCATTTGGTACAGCAGCAGGTGTTCTGTTTGGTAAGCTGATGTGTGTACTGACACATGGTAAGGTTAATCCTCTGATTGGTTCAGCAGGTGTATCTGCCGTTCCTATGGCAGCTCGTGTATCCCAGAAGGTTGGTGCAGAATCTGATCCTACTAACTTCCTGCTTATGCATGCTATGGGACCTAACGTAGCAGGTGTTATCGGTACTGCAGTAGCAGCTGGTACATTCATGGCCATCTTCGGAATTTTTTAAGCTATGCATAGTTTAGTTATTTAGTAAATATATCTAGGAGGAATAAAGGTAATGTCAGAAATAGTTAAGAAACCTGTTGGTATCACAGAAACAGTTCTTCGTGATGCACATCAGTCTTTAATAGCAACAAGAATGCCGACCGAATTAATGCTTCCAATCCTTGAGACAATGGATCAGGTTGGTTATCACTCACTTGAGTGCTGGGGCGGCGCTACATTCGATGCTTCCTTACGTTTCTTAAAGGAAGATCCATGGGAAAGATTAAGAAAGATTAAGGATAAGGTTAAGAATACACCTTTACAGATGCTTTTCAGAGGTCAGAATATCCTCGGATATCGTCATTATGCTGATGATGTTGTAACAGAGTTCGTTGAGAAGTCTATTGCAAACGGTATTGATATTATCAGAATCTTCGACTGCTTCAATGATCTGCGTAACTTACAGAGTTCAGTAAACGCAGCTAACGCTATCAAGCAGAGAGAGGGCAGAGGTCATGCTCAGGTAGCATTATCTTATACATTAGGTGATGCATATACATTGGATTACTGGATGCAGATGGCTAAGAACATCGAAGAGATGGGTGCTGATTCTATCTGTATCAAGGATATGGCTGGTCTGTTAGTACCTTACAAGGCAGAAGAGCTGATTAAGGCTATGAAGTCTTCCACTAAGCTTCCTATCCAGCTGCATACACATTATACATCAGGTGTTGCTTCCATGACATACATGAAAGCTATCGAAGCTGGTGTTGATGTAATCGACTGTGCAATTTCTCCATTTGCAATGGGAACTTCTCAGCCTGCAACAGAAGTTATGGTTGAGACATTAAAGAACACACCATATGATACAGGAATTGATCAGACTCTGTTATCCAAGATCGCAGATCACTTCAGACCTTACAGGGAAGAGTGCTTAAAGAGCGGACTTATGAATCCTAAGGTTCTTGGTGTTGATATCAAGACTCTGTTATACCAGGTACCAGGTGGTATGTTATCCAACATGGTTAGCCAGTTAAAGGAACAGAACGCAGAAGACAAGTACTATGAAGTGCTTGAAGAGATCCCTAGAGTTCGTAAAGACTTAGGTGAGCCACCTCTTGTTACACCTTCATCTCAGATTGTTGGTACACAGGCTGTATTTAACGTATTAATGGGTGAGAGATATAAGATGGCTACAAAGGAAACCAAGGCTGTATTACGTGGCGAGTATGGTCAGACTGTAAAACCTTTCAATAAGGAAGTACAGGATAAGGTTCTTTCAGCAGAAGAGAAAGAACATATCATTACATGCCGTCCTGCAGATTTGATTCCTAACGAACTTCCTAAGATTGAAGAAGAAATGAAGCAGTGGAAACAGCAGGATGAAGATGTATTAAGTTATGCATTATTCCCTCAGGTAGCTGTTGAATTCTTCAAATACCGTGAAGCTCAGCAGAAGAAGGTTGATTTGACAGAAGCAGACACTAAGAACGGAGCATATCCTGTTTAATTTGTGTGATTCTTCTATCATTACAGGTTTTATATCAGTATCGGGTCATTAACTTATGATCCGATACTGATTTTGAGTTGAAGCATACTTGACAGACGAATAAAAACAATTTATCATAACATGTGTTATTACTGTAAATAATAAATGATGCTGCCTGAATGATAGCCACAGGCTGTCATCTGTATACAAAAGAGAAAATGCGATAGTGCGCAAAATGCGTAGAAATGAGGATGACCATGGCAAGAAAAGAGTCCGTGACAAAAAACATGATATTGGAAACAGCTGTTCAATTGGCGAAAGAAGAAGGCATAGAGAATGTAACTGCCAGAAAACTGGCAAACAAAATTGGATGCTCTACTCAGCCTATTTTCAGAGTCTATGCCAATATGACAGAGTTATATACAGAAGTTTATCAGAAAGCGATAGATTTATTTGCAGATTATTATGAAAAATTCGAGTCCGAAGTGCAGACACCTTTTATTCACCTGGGACTTGCTTATATAGATTTTGCGAAAGAAGAACGTAAACTGTTTCAGCTATTGTTCCTGTCAGACAATAGAGGAGATAGAAGTTTATATGAATTGTTAAATGGAAGTACAGGAGCTGTAGCAAAAGAAATTAATAAAGCTGCGGCAAACGGATGCAGCAATCCAAGTGGATTATTTATGAAAATGTGGATATTCATCCATGGATGTGCATGCATGGTATTAACAGGAGATTATGATCTGACGAAGGAAGAAACGTTAGATCTTTTAGAAGATATATACAAAAGCTGCTCATAAGTGAGGACAACAGATGGAATACAAGATTGATACCATGTCCAGAATTAATGAAAAATTTAATAAGATGAGCAAGGGTCATAAAAAAATTGCAACCTTTATCATAGATCATTATGAGCAGGCTGCATTTATGACCGCTGCCAAGTTGGGAACTACCGTAGGGGTGAGTGAATCTACAGTGGTTCGTTTTGCCTATTCTTTAGGTTATGAAGGTTATCCTGAATTTCAGGAGGATCTGGCTGAATGGGTGAAGAACAAGCTTAATTCTGTACAGAAGATTGGCGTTAAATATGGAAAGAGTACTCAATCAGAAATATTAACATCTGTATTGACTTCAGATATGGAGAAGATCAGCGATACAATAGAGCATGTGGACCCACATGCTTTTGAAATGGCAGTAGACATTATCCTGGAAGCTAAAAATGTCTATATTATTGGAATCAGAAGCTGTGATCCGCTGGCACGTTTCCTGCAATTCTATCTGAATATGATTAGGGGAAACGTTTTTTTGCTGAATTCAACAAATACAACAGAGATTTTTGAACAGATGATTCGCATTGATGAGAAGGATGCATTAATTGGAATCAGTTTTCCAAGATATTCCATGCGTACCCTGAAAGCTATGGAATTTGCCAACGACAGACAGGCTAAGATTATTACAATAACAGATACGATCTATTCTCCCATGTGTCTGTATTCATCCTGCAATCTACTGGCAAGAAGCAACATGGTATCTATTGTGGATTCTCTGGTAGCACCATTAAGCCTTATCAATGCGCTGGTTGTAGCATTATGTCTGAAACGTCCTGATGATGTGAAGAAGAATCTGGAAAGTCTGGGACAGGCATGGGATAACTATCAGGTATATTTGAAGGATGAATTCAATTACATTGATGAATCTCTGTTAAGTACTCCATTGCAGAAAGAAAAGGAACAGAAATTGTGAAAATATTGATCATTGGAGCAGGACCTGCTGGAATGATGGCAGCGATCACTGCTGCAAAGGCGGGTTCTGAAGTTATATTATTAGAAAAAAATGAGAAAATTGGAAAGAAACTCTTTATTACAGGAAAAGGCAGATGTAATGTGACAAATGCCTGTGATACAGAGGATCTTTTTGCAAATGTAATGGAACACAGCAAGTTCCTGTACAGCGCAATATATGGATATGATAATCAGGCGGTTATGCGTTTTTTTGAAGAAGCAGGATGTCCACTGAAAATAGAAAGAGGACAGAGAGTTTTTCCAGAATCGGATCACAGCTCTGATATATTAAGGGCACTGGACCGGCAATTGCATCAGTCAGGAGTGGAAGTGCGTCTTCACACGGAAGCCGGCAGGCTTTTGATTGATGAAAATGAGAAAACCGTTACCGGAGTACAGCTCAAAAATGGAGAAAAGCTGCATGCAGACAAAGTAATTGTCGCAACAGGTGGTATTTCCTATGTTTTGACAGGTTCAACAGGCGACGGTTATCGTTTTGCCAGGGAAGCAGGACATACAGTTACAAAGCTTTCACCGGCACTTGTTCCCTTTGTAGTGCAGGAAGAGTGGTGTAAACAGCTCCAGGGCTTATCGTTAAGAAATGTAGAAGCCCGGATTGAAGTGGATGGAAGAGAGATTTATTCTGACTTTGGAGAAATGCTGTTCACCCATTATGGAGTCAGTGGACCGCTCATGTTAAGCGGCAGCAGCCATTATGTGCATAAAGCAGCGGGAAAACAAGCAAAATTATATATAGATTTAAAACCTGCATTAACACAGGAACAATTGGACAAACGAATATTAAGAGAATTTGACGCCAACAGAAATAAGCAGTTCAAAAATGCCATTGCGGCGTTGTTCCCGGCTAAGATGTTAAATATTATGCCAAGTCTGGCACAGATAGATCCTGAAAGAAAAGTCAATGAGATCACAAAGGAAGAGAGAGAACGCTTCCTTCATACAATAAAGCATCTTGAATTGACGATTACCGGCGTACGTGATTATAATGAAGCGATTATAACCAAGGGCGGTGTGAAAGTATCAGAGATCAATCCGTCCACAATGGAATCCAGAAATATAAAGGGGCTTTATTTTGCTGGTGAAGTGCTGGATCTGGATGCGTTGACCGGTGGCTATAATCTGCAGATTGCATGGTCAACCGGTCATCTGGCAGGAGAAAGTGCAGCAGAGGAATAATGGATATCAGAAAGGTATGGTAATAAATATGAGTTATAATATCGCAATAGATGGACCGGCAGGTGCTGGCAAAAGTACGATTGCAAAATTGATTGCAAAGAAAAAGAATTACATTTATGTTGATACAGGAGCCATGTATCGCGCTATGGCATTGTATTTTCTGGAAGCAGGTATCAGTGCAGATGATCAGGGAAAAATAGAATCCTCCGTAGATCAGATAGATGTTACAATCACTTATGAAAACGGAGAGCAGGTAGTATGGCTCAATGGCAGAAACGTAAATGGGCTGATCCGTACAGAGGAAGTAAGCCGTATGGCATCTGCGACCAGTGTAAATCCCAAGGTGCGTACCAAACTGGTGGAATTACAGAGAAAGCTTGCAGCAAAAGAAAACGTAGTAATGGACGGAAGAGATATCGGTACAGTCGTATTACCGGATGCAAATGTAAAAATCTATCTGACAGCCAGCAGCGCAGTCAGAGCAAAGCGCCGTTATGAAGAACAGAAGGCAAAAGGCATAGACTGTAATCTGGAAGAGATAGAAAAAGATATTATTGAAAGAGATCACAGAGACATGACAAGAGAAATCTCACCGCTAAAGCAGGCAGAAGACGCAATTCTTCTGGATTCTTCCAATATGACGATTGAAGAAGTCGCTGATGCAGTGATTGCATTGTGCAAATAAAGAAGCAGATATGCAGCCATGTCCTGTAGATAGTAGAAAGGCATACAAATAGAATGGAAGTAGTATTGGCAAAATCATCAGGCTTTTGTTTTGGCGTGAAAAGGGCAGTGGACAGAGTATATGAACAGCTTGCAGAAAACAAGAAAATATATACGTATGGTCCTATTGTTCATAATGATGATGTAGTAGCGGATCTGGAAGAAAAGGGTGTAAAGGTACTCAATACGAAAGAGGAACTGACAGAACTTACAGAAGGAAGCGTTGTAATACGTGCACATGGAGTCCCCAAGGAAATTTATGAAATCATGGAACAAAAGAACATAGAATGCATTGATGCGACTTGTCCTTTTGTAAAGCGTATTCACAAAATTGTGGAGAAGGAGAGCGCAGAAGGAAGACGTATTATTGTTATAGGTAATGCGAAACATCCGGAAGTAGAAGGAATCAGAGGATGGTGTAAAACTTCTGCAACCGTGATAGAATCCAGAGAAGAGGCACTTCAATTTAATGGTTCAAAGGACGATAAATACTGCGTTGTATCTCAAACGACATTTAACTACAAGAAATTTCAAGAATTAGTTGAAATTTTTCAAAAAAAAGGTTATGATATAATTGTTGCGAATACTATTTGTAGTGCAACAGAAGAACGCCAGAAGGAAGCAAGTGAACTTGCAGCCAAAGCTGACGTTATGATTGTGATAGGTGGTACTCATAGTTCCAATACCCGCAAGCTCTATGAGCTGTGCAAAAGTGAATGTGAGAATACTTACTATATACAGACACTGGCAGACCTGCAATTAGAACTACCTAATTCTGTTGAACTAGTGGGCATCACAGCGGGGGCTTCTACCCCAAACAAAATAATTGAGGAGGTTCAAAATTATGTCAGAATTAACTTTTGAACAAATGTTAGAAGAATCATTAAAAACTATTCATACAGGAGAGGTAATTGAAGGTACAGTCATCGATGTAAAACCGGATGAAGCAATCCTTAACATCGGTTACAAGTCAGACGGTATTCTTACACGTAACGAATACACCAATGAGCCTAATGTAGACCTGACCACTCTTGTAAACGTTGGCGACAAGATGGAAGTGAAAGTCTTAAAGGTAAACGATGGTGAGGGACAGGTTCTCTTAACATACAAGAGACTTGCTGCTGACAGAGGCAATAAGAGAATTGAAGAAGCATTCAACAATAAGGAAGTACTTACAGCTAAGGTTGCACAGGTACTTGACGGTGGATTGAGCGTTGTAGTTGACGAAGTAAGAATTTTCATCCCTGCAAGTCTTGTATCTGATGTATATGAGAAAGATTTAAGCAAATATGCAGGACAGGAAATCGAATTCGTAATCAGCGAGTACAATCCTAAGAGAAGAAGATATATCGGCGATCGTAAGCAGCTTATCGTTGCTAAGAAGCTTGAAATGCAGAAGGAACTCTTTGAGAAGATCAAAGTTGGCGATATCGTAGAAGGTACAGTTAAGAACGTTACAGATTTCGGTGCATTCATCGATTTAGGTGGTGTTGATGGTCTGCTTCATATTTCTGAGATGTCCTGGGGACGTGTTGAGAATCCTAAGAAGGTATTCAAGGTTGGTGAGACTCTTAAAGTCCTGATTAAGGATATTGATGGAACTAAGGTTGCATTATCCCTGAAATTTGATGATTCCAATCCTTGGAAAGATGCAGCTACTAAGTATGCTGTAGGCAATGTAGTTACCGGTAAAGTAGCAAGAATGACTGATTTTGGTGCATTCGTAGAATTAGAGCCAGGTATTGATGCTCTTCTTCATGTTTCTCAGATTGCAAAAGAGCATATTGAGAAGCCATCAGATGTATTAAGCGTTGGTCAGGAAGTTACAGCTAAAGTAGTTGATTTCAACGAAGAAGGTAAGAAGATCAGCTTAAGCATTAAGGCTTTATCAGCTCCTGAACCTAAGGAAGCACCTGCTGAAGAGACAGCAGAAGATGATTCTGACGTTGTATCTGTAGATATCGACGCTGTAATCGCTAAGCAGGAAGCAGAAGAGAACTAATCTTTGTAAGTTCAGTTAATTGGCTCTAGGAGTATTATGCTCCTAGAGCTTTATACGTTTAGAAAAGGGGATAAGCAGCCATGGCATATGATTATGAATATTTCAAAAAAGAAGTCTATACTTTGACGAAGATTGATTTGAACGCTTACAAAGAAAAACAGATGAAAAGGCGTATTGATACACTGATTGCAAAGAATAAAATCGTAGGGTATGATAAATTTGTACAGAAACTTAGAGAAGACAAAGCAGTATTTGATGAATTTGTTAATTATCTGACGATTAACGTATCTGAATTCTACCGCAATCCGGAACAATGGAAGTTACTGGATCAGGAGATTATTCCGGAACTGATCTCCAAATTTGGAAAGAACCTGAAAATATGGAGTGCTGCATGCTCTACAGGAGACGAGCCATATTCTCTGGTTATGGCGTTATCCAGACATATACCATTAAATCAGATAAAGATCATAGCAACGGATATTGATAAACAGGTTATAGATAAAGCCAAAACAGGACTTTATAATGAGAAAAGTATCGCATCCGTACCGGAAGATTTAAAGAAAAAGTATTTTACCAAGATAGGTCCATCCTATCAGATATCCAACGATATCAAGTCAAGAGTTGAATTTAAGCAGCATAACTTATTGAAAGATACATATCCTGATCGTTGTGATTTGATTGTGTGCAGAAATGTACTGATCTATTTTACTGAGGAAGCAAAGGATGAAGTGTTCCGTAAGTTCAATGCAGCCTTAAAGCCTGAAGGAATCCTGTTTATTGGAAGTACAGAACAGATTATGAATTATAAGGAAATTAATTATGAAAGAAAGAATTCTTTCTTTTATGTTAAAGCAAAATAGAATGGAAAAGAAGAGGTATTGCTACAAATATGTAACAATACCTCTTTTTGATGTATCAACATTGTGATGCAATCATTTCCAGTACATGATGTGCATATCGGTTGAAATCTTCTCTTCGTGTCTTAAATTCATCAGTCAGCTCAAAGAACAGGTCGTGATCTTTGTATTCTCGTTTGAAGAATGGAGTAAATAATGTATCCCATTGCGGAAGATAGGAGGAGACCTTGCGGGTATAGCAGTTGGAAGCTAATGCCTGTTGACGGAACTCTTTATCTACAAAACCGGCTACAGACTTATGGATTGCGATATCCTCCTGAGGAAGATAGTAATAATCCTTGTAATTAGAATAGAAATATTTCATTTCCTCTTCGTAAATAGGTACACGCAGCTTGCCTTCGTTATCAGAACCAATGAAGTAGCAGCTGTTGGCACTACATGTAATATCTGCAGGCAATGGAACAGGAAATTTCAGATTCATGATAATCTCAGGACAACGCTGTTGATGGATATCATTGTAGTAGTTTGCCTGTACCTTCGTGACTTTTACCGGATTATGGATTAAGTCAGGGATTGCAAGTGCGGCAATGATATCTAACATGCCTTTAATATCTTCTTCATTATGGAGCAGGAGAAAATGTTCCTTCTCTGGATCGTGTGTAAGAACATATTCGTGGTAAATATCAATCAGCTCACCGCCAGAGTAGACATCTTCACGTTCTGTATGCAGGAATCCTTCAATGGTCTTCTGCTTACAGTTTGGTAGTTTCATAAAATTCTTATAAGGAGCGATACGGCGATAAATATCAATTCCTTCAAATCTGCCCAGGTCACAGGAGATATGATATTGTTCCATTTTTTTCGCAAGATATGGAATGTCGAACTGATTGCCATTGAAGTGAATCAGATAGCGGTAATCAGAGGTAAAATCTGCAAAGGCACGCAGTACATTTTCCTCATCTTCATAGTTGGTAGCAAACCACTGTATAGAATACCAGGCAGGAGGCTGTTCCTGTGTATTATAGTAGATGCAGCCAATCAGATAAAGCGATGAGCTTTTGGCGTAGAGACCGGTAGTTTCTATATCAATAAAAAGTGTCTGCTTAGGAATACAGAGGTTCTCAATGGGATATCGGGGAGCCAGCGCACCCAGACTATTGGAAATGCATTTCATAGCGAGTTATTCCACCTTTCTGTAATCTTATATAAATAACTTAGCACATGGGGCTAGAACATGTAAAGTTTTTGTAGAAAAAACCATAAAAAGATAGTATATTTATAATAGTGGGTGTTCACAAAATGAATTATCAGAACCTTTAAGGTGTGACATCTAAGAAAGTAAGAAAGAGGGAGAAGCAATGGCTAAGCTGACATTTCATGGCGGTATTCATCCGTATGATGGCAAGGATCTGTCCAAGGACAAGCCCATGAAGGTAATCGAACCACCCAAGGGCGAGATGGTATATCCTTTAAGCCAGCATATTGGTGCAATGGCTGTACCTGTTGTTGCAAAGGGCGACAGGGTTCTTACGGGGCAAAAGATAGCAGAAGCGGGGGGCTTCGTATCGGCACCGATTTATTCGTCTGTATCAGGAACGGTAAAGACAATCGAACCAAGACGAGTTGTTACCGGTGATATGGTTAATTCTATTATCATTGATAACGATGGATTATTTGAGGAGGTTACTTACGAGGCTCATGATCCGGACAAATTAAGTAAGCAGGAGATCATCAAGCTGATACAGGAAGCAGGAGTAGTTGGTATGGGTGGAGCAGGATTCCCTACTCATGTGAAATTATCACCCAAAGAACCGGAGAAGATTGAGTATGTAATTGCAAATTGTGCAGAGTGTGAACCATATCTGACATCAGATTACAGAAGAATGTTAGAAGAACCTGAGAAGCTTGTCGAAGGTCTGAAGATCATCCTGCGGCTTTTTGACAATGCAAGAGGTATTCTGGCGGTAGAAGATAATAAACCGGATTGTATTCAGATTCTGAAAGATCTTACAAAGGATGATACCAGAATCTCTGTAAAGGCATTGAAAACAAAATATCCACAAGGCGCTGAGCGTCAGCTGATCTACGCAGCAACAGGAAGAGCGATTAACTCATCCATGCTTCCTGCAGATGCTGGATGTGTGGTAGATAATGTAGATACAGTAGTTGCAATCTACCATGCGGTCAAAGAAGGCAGACCGTTGATGAACAGAATCGTTACAGTAACAGGAGATGCAGTAAATGATCCACGTAACTTCTATGTTCGTATCGGTATGAATTATAAAGACCTGATTGAAGAAGCAGGAGGATTGAAGACACAGCCGGAGAAGGTCGTATCCGGTGGTCCTATGATGGGCTTTGCATTGTTTGACCTGAATGTACCTACGACTAAGACTGCGTCCGCATTGCTGTGCATGACCAAAGACGAAGTATCCATGTATGAACCAAGTGCATGTATTAATTGTGGCAGATGTGTAGAAGTATGTCCGGGCAGAATAGTGCCACAAAAGCTTGCCATTTGTGCGGAGCATGGTGACTTGGAAGGCTTTGAAGCTAATAATGGTCTGGAATGCTGCGAATGTGGATGCTGCAGTTATGTCTGTCCGGCCAAGAAGCAGCTGACACAGTCTATTAAATCTATGCGTAAATTAGTACTTGCAAATAAAAAGAAGAAATAGGAGGCATATGGACGTGAGTGATTTATTGAAGGTATCTTCCAATCCCCACATCAGGTCGAAGGATACGACATCACGGATTATGTTGTATGTCATAATATCCCTGCTTCCTGCTGCAGGATTTGGAGTGTATAATTTCGGATTGCATGCTTTGGCTGTGATTATTGTGACCATTGCATCTACGGTATTAACAGAATATATTTATGAGAAATGCATGAAAAAGAAGATTACAGTGGGAGATTTATCTGCTGTAGTAACAGGCTTGCTGCTAGCAATGAATCTACCGCCTATGGCGCCGTTGTGGATGGCTGCTCTTGGTGGAATCTTTGCAATTCTGGTAGTAAAGATGCTGTTTGGAGGATTGGGTCAGAACTTTATGAACCCTGCATTGGGAGCAAGATGTTTCCTGATGATTTCTTTTACCTCTCTTATGACGAACTTTAACTGTGATACATATACAGGTGCTACTCCGCTGGCTGCGTTAAAAGCCGGAGAGCGGGTAGATGTTATGGACATGATCATAGGTCGGACAGCAGGTACGATTGGTGAGACAAGTATGGTGGCATTGATTATTGGTGCATGCATACTGATTTTGCTTGGTGTCATTGATTTGAAAGTTCCGGGTTCTTATATCGTAACATTTGTTATTTTTATTGCAATTTTCGGCGGACATGGATTTGACTCCCAGTATATATCTGCGAATCTGGCTGGCGGTGGTCTGATGCTTGGTGCCTTTTTCATGGCAACAGATTATGTGACCAGACCGATTACGAAGAAAGGGCAGTATCTTTACGGTATTTTCCTTGGAATCATGACGGGAATATTCCGAGTATTCGGACCTTCCGCAGAGGGCGTATCCTATGCAATCATCCTTGGCAACCTGTTAGTTCCATTGATTGAGAAAGTTACAATGCCTAAGGCATTCGGCAAAGGAGGGGAAAGAGCATGAAAGGTATGATAAAAGATGCACTGATTCTCTTTGCCATTACGTTGATTGCGGGATTGATGCTTGGCGTTGTAAATGACATTACAAAGGAACCAATCGCACAGCAGGAGCAAAAGGCGAAGAATGAAGCCTGTCAGAATGTATTTGCAGCGGCTGATTCTTTCGAAGCACAGGAACTGGCTGACTCAGCACAGATAGAGCAGGTTCTTACTGATGCAGGAATCAGTGGGGCAGATATTGATGAGCTTATGGCGGCTAAGGATGCATCAGGAGCATTACTTGGTTACGTAATTACGGTTACAGACCACGAAGGTTATGGTGGAGATATTCAATTTTCCATGGGCATTACCAATGAGGGAACGCTCAACGGTATCTCTCTTCTGAGTATTTCCGAAACAGCAGGTCTTGGTATGAGAGCCGGAGAGGTATTAGTACCACAGTTCGCAGATAAGAATGTATCGAAATTTACTTATACAAAGACAGGGGCAACAGCTGATTCTGAGATTGATGCAATCAGCGGTGCTACTATTACTACCAATGCAGTAGTCAATGGTGTGAATGCCGGTCTTGCATATTTTGATAAGATTCTGAAAGGAGGCAGTGCACAATGAGTGAGAAAGAAGAAATCAAACAGAGTTCTGCACAGGTCTTTTTCAATGGTCTGGTGAAAGAAAATCCTACCTTTGTACTGACGCTTGGTATGTGTCCTACACTAGCTGTTACAACTTCAGCAGTCAATGGCCTTGGCATGGGATTAACTACCACAGCAGTATTAGTGCTGAGTAATATGATTATTTCCTTGTTAAGGCATATCATCCCGGATAAAGTAAGAATCCCGGCATTTATCGTAATTATTGCTTCTTTTGTTACGGTAATGCAGTTACTGTTACAGGGATTTATTCCAAGCCTGTATGACTCACTGGGTATTTATATTCCATTGATCGTTGTAAACTGTATTATCCTTGGACGTGCAGAAGCATTTGCTTCCAAGAATCCGGTTATACCATCTTTCTTTGATGGTCTGGGAATGGGACTTGGATTTACAGTTGCGCTGACTTGTATTGGTGCAGTCAGAGAACTTCTGGGCGCAGGCGAAATCTTCGGCTTACCTGTTATGTCCGGTATTTGCAGTGGAATCAATCATGTACTTGCAGCAGTAGGAATCAATCATCAGGTAGAATATGTACCTATTGCTATCTTTATCATGGCACCTGGTGCATTCTTCGTACTGGCTACCCTGACAGCAATTCAGAACCGTGTGAAGAGAAAGATGGCAGAGAAAGGACAGAATGTTGATAAGATTCAGTCCGGTTGCAGTGTAGACTGTGCAGCATGTGGTGACAGTGGATGTTCTCACCGTTTCTATGATGCGCAGGCAGGGGATAAAGTAAGCAAGGAGGATAAGGAGAATGGCTGAGACAATAAAGGATCTGCTTGTCATTTTAATCGGCTCTTCACTGGTCAGTAACGTAGTATTGAGTCAGTTCCTGGGCTTATGTCCTTTCCTTGGTGTATCCAAGAAAGTAGATACAGCAGTTGGTATGGGTGGTGCAGTTGTATTTGTCATTACTCTTGCCAGTGCGGTGGCGGCAGCGATTTATAAATTTATTCTGGTTCCATTGGATATTACATATTTGCAGACTATCGTTTTCATTCTGGTTATTGCAGCGCTGGTACAGTTCGTGGAAATGTTCCTGAAGAAATATGTGCAGGGCTTGTATCGGGCACTTGGTGTATATCTGCCGCTGATCACAACAAACTGCGCTGTGCTGGGTATCGCATTGACGAATGTACAGAAGAATTATGGCATCCTCTACAGTATCGTCAGCGGTTTTGCAACGGCTGCCGGTTTCCTGATCTCGATTACGATTCTTGCGGGCATCAGAGAGAAAATGGAATACAATGATATCCCTGAGTCATTCAAAGGAATGCCTATCGTTATGATCACAGCCGGATTGATGGCTATTGCATTCTGTGGATTCTCAGGATTGTTATAGGAGGGGTTGAGTATGAATATAACAGCGATTATAACGGCAGTTGTTGTTGTGGCAGGACTCGGTCTGCTCTTAGGCCTGTTTCTTGGTGCGGCAGGTATCTGGTTCAAGGTAGAAGTAGATGAGAAGGAAGAGCAGGTATTGGCATCACTTCCGGGTAATAACTGTGGTGGATGCGGATATCCCGGATGCTCCGGTCTGGCTGCTGCTATCGCAAAAGGCGAAGCACCGGTAAATGCCTGTCCTGTAGGTGGCGAGAAGGTAGGAAAAGTCATAGCAGAGATCATGGGTGTGGAAGCTGGAGAAAGCAGGCGGATGACAGCTTTTGTAAAATGCGCCGGAACCTGTGAGAAGACTTCCCTTAACTATGAATACACAGGTGTGGAAGACTGTACCATGGTACAGTTTGTCCCGGATGGGGGCGCCAAGTCATGCAGCCACGGCTGTCTGGGATTTGGCACCTGCGTAAAAGCGTGTCCTTTTGGAGCTATCTCTATTCAGAATGGCATTGCAGTGGTAGACAAGGAAAAATGTAAAGCCTGCAGCAAGTGTATTGCAGCATGTCCGAAACATCTGATTGAACTGATTCCGTATGATGCAAAGCATGTCGTAGCATGCAGCTCCAAGGATAAAGGACCTGTTACCATGAAAGCATGTCAGACAGGTTGTATTGGCTGTGGACTCTGTGTAAAGGTATGTCCAAGCCAGGCGATTACCGTGACAGATTTCCATGCACATATTGATCAGGATAAGTGTACCGGATGTGGCGCATGTAAAGAGAAATGTCCAAAGAAAGCAATCATATAGATTTTTATATGAGAGAGGCACAGCTTATGACGGCTGTGCCTTTTGTTTTTGCAAAGGGTATGATATGATAGCAGTAAATATATATGGAGGTATATTGGGATGATGGAAATGGAGAAGTATTTGGAAACAATCGAAGAAGTGATTGCCAAAGGCAAATATAAGGATACCTGGGAATCTCTTCAACAGTATAGAGTACCTGACTGGTATGGGGATGTGAAATTTGGCATTTTTATTCATTGGGGCATTTTCTCAGTGCCGGCATTTGCAAATGAATGGTATTCAAGAAATATGTACATACAGGGAAGTCCTGAATATGAGCATCATATTAAGACCTATGGTCCACAGAAGGATTTCGGATATAAGGATTTTATTCCAATGTTCAAAGCAGAGAACTTCCACGCAGAGGAATGGGCTGCCTTATTTAAGGAAGCTGGTGCACAGTATGTCATGCCTGTAGCAGAACATCATGACGGATTCCAGATGTATGACAGTGAATTATCAGAATGGAATGCTGCCAATATGGGACCAAAGAGAGATGTACTGGGAGAACTGTACACTGCATTTGACAAACAGGGACTGGTAAAATGTGCATCCAGCCACAGAGTAGAGCACTGGTTCTTTATGGGACATGGCAAGGACTTCGATTCTGATATCAAAGAGCCATTGAAACGAGGAGATTTCTATTGGCCCGCCATGGAAGAGAAAGAGCATTATGATTCTTTCTCCACACCTACACCGACCAAAGAATTCCTGGATGACTGGTTGTGCCGCTGTTGTGAGCTGGTAGACAAATACAGACCGAAAGTTGTCTATTTCGACTGGTGGATTCATCATAACAGTGTGAAACCATATTTGAGAAAGTTCGCTGCTTATTATTACAATCGCGCTGAGGAATGGGGAGAGGGAGTTGTCATTAACTACAAGCATGATGCATTTGCCTTTGGAACGGCAGTGTGCGATATTGAACGTGGGCAGCTTGCAGATGTGAAACCTTATGTATGGCAGACAGATACAGCAGTTGCCAAGAATTCCTGGTGTTATACCGTAAATAATGAATATAAAACACCAGTACAGATCGTACAGGATCTGGTTGATATTGTAAGCAAAAATGGCAGACTTCTATTAAATATCGGACCTAAGGCAGATGGCTCCATCCCGGAAGAAGACAGGAATATTCTGTTAAAAATCGGTGAATGGATGAAAGTGAATGGAGAAGCAGTCTATGGAGCTAAAATGTGGCGCAAGTCAGCAGAAGGACCTACGAAGATACAGGAGGGTCAGTTTGCAGATTCAGAGGCGAAGCCATATACAGCAGAAGATATCCGCTTCACAGTAAATCATGGCTGTATCTATGCCTTTTGCTTGAATATGAAGGGAAAAGACAGCATATGCATAAAGTCTCTTGCTGAGACAAAGGACATGAGCAAGACGGATTTCAGTGGAATCATTCGTGGAATTGAAGTTCTGGGAGAGAAAGAGGCACCTCAGTGGACGAGAGATCAGGACGGCTTGAAGATAAAGACCAAAATGATAGATCATAACTATCCTGTAGTGTTTAAGATTTCTGTGAATTAGGCAGTTTCCCTTTTACGTGTACTAATTTAACAATTTTACAAATAGTCAGAAAAATATTGAAAAAAACAAAAATATAATATATAATTCAAATTGTAAAAGAGTTATGTTAATGCGTAAAAGGGGAGACGGTTATCATGAAATATATGGCAGATGATTATGAGCAGGATCAGGGACCTAATATGACTCTGATTTATATGGCGCTTATCATGTCAACAGTGATACTGGTGGTAGTCGGACTGATGTTTCTGGTGAATAAACCAACAAAAAGCAGTTCTAATGGAGGCCATGCACATCAGATTGCAGCTGCAAGGGAGAACAATCAGACACAGGCTATGGTTGACAGTGTGAAAGCGCTGGTATCAGGCAGTACATTGACCTCTAATCAGCTGGATATCTGGAATCTTCCGGATACCGGAAGAGAGACACAGGAGATCGTGAATGATGGTAAGAATGGAACAGTAACCAATCAGACGACAGGGGAAACTGTTATAGAGGGCAATAAAGAGGTAGACTCTGATAAAACAGCAGATACCCTGGCACAGGGCAAGACAGAAGTCTACGATATGACCAAGAAGGAATCCATGCAGGATGAAGATGCATTGGATGATGGTAAACATACGTTGGTAACTTATCAGGATGGCAGCACAGAATGGGTGGAAATCAATGATAAGCTCAAGACGAATACGTATGATACTTCCAAGTTCGTTTACCAGAGTCCTGAAATGAAATATTTTGTAGATGGCAAGCAGGCATCCTGGTTTGGCGTGGATCTGTCCAGTGAGCAGGGAGTCGTTGATTTTGAGAAGCTCAAAAGAGCCGGAGTTGACTATGTAATGATTAAAGTAGGCGGCAGAGGCTACAGCAGCGGCAATATTGTGTTGGACAGTTCATTTAAGGACTATATGAACGGAGCTAAGAATGCTGGTCTGGGAATCGGTGTATATTTCTACTCACAGGCAGTAGACAGAGATGAGATATATGGTGAAGCTGACACGCTTCTGGAGCTGATCAAGGAATATCCGGTAAATTACCCTGTAGTATTCGATATGGAAAGTATAGACGGAGATATGGCAAGAACAGATGCACTGGATGTTTCTGCACGTACGGAGTTGGCGAGAGTATTCCTAAAGACGATCAAGGAGAATGGCTATACGCCAATGCTCTATGGCAACAAGGAGTGGCTTGTGACGAAACTCAATCTGGAGAAGCTGCAGGACTATGATGTATGGCTTTCACAGGAAGCAGATACACCGGATTATCCATATGCATATACCATGTGGCAGTATACGCAAAAAGGCTCTATCAGCGGTATTTCAGGAAATGCACGACTGAATGTGAGCCTGATAGATTACTCTAAGAAGTAATTGTATATTTTATCTGAAATTTTTAAATGGGCATAAATATCAGCATAGACGGCGGGCGAGAGTCCCTCAAGGTAATTTGGGGTGTAATTTCTTGTCACGCCGTTTTTGCGTAGAATATCAATGGCTTTGTTATAGGCAATGGCAGCCTCGTCCTCTGTAGCGTAGGTACCGATTATGTAGTAGCCCGGCAGATTAATACGGGCTTTGTAGCGTGTTCTGCCTTTTGACTCGATGCGGAGTACACCTTGATAACGATTGATAATTTTCAGATTCGCACTGCGAAAATCCGTCTCATCACCATTTAAAAAGACATAATCCCGTCCTGGAACGCTGTAACTGCGAATACCGTGGCGGTTAAGAATATTGAGCTGCATACCATAATCTGCTACAAAAAGATGTTCTCCACGTTTCATGATTTTGTGGGATGAGTAGAAGAACAGATTATCAATATCGAATTTCAGAACATAAGAGGGAGATAAATAATAATAGAAGAATTTGCCACGCACATAGATAGGGGTAGCAAAATAAAGTCCGTTATCCCTGAAATTCAACAAAATGACCCATTTTTCAAAAGGCAGTGCGCAGGTATTTTCATAGGAATCTATTGTGTCTGTCTCACTTCTAAGCAGACGATCTGCTTCTTCATATGCCCGGTTGGCAGAATCTTCCGTATCAAAGCTTCCAAGGCTGATGTGCTTCCTACGATAAGTGATAGATGCACGATAATATATGGAATTGTCTTTTTTTCTGGCGAGATATACGCCCTTTAACATTGCATTCATAGAAAATATTATAGCATAGTTTATGTCCCTGGTCATGTAATTGCATGTATTTTCTTCCCATAAGATGAATACACTAATAAAAGGACATGTTATGATGTGCTTTTGTGGCAGCAGAAAAGAGGACATTATGTATCAGAAAAATTATGTGCTTTTGTTGGTTTCCATGGTTATATGTACGATAATGCTGTGGTTCTCCAGGGTGTATATGGTACAGGGGGAAGAGAAGGATACAGAGCAGACAGCAGCCCATTGTGTGGACATGCAGGGATATGAGACTTCTTCTGAATGCAGAAATATTACATTAGGGGTATTGGAACCGGCTTATGTGATCAACGTATCCGCAGAAGATGTAGAAGTATTAATGCGTATTGTAGAGGCGGAAGCCGGAGGAGAGGACCGCAAAGGGAAATTACTTGTAGCCAATGTGGTAATCAACCGGGTAAAAGACAGTCATTTCCCGGATACGGTCACGCAGGTCGTATATCAGAGAAACAGCAAAGTAGCGCAGTTCTCACCTGTATCTGATGGCAGGATCAATCGTGTAAAGGTTTCCGAAGAGACAAAAGAGGCAGTATATAGTGCATTATATGGAGAAGATGTATCTAAGGGAGCGCTTTATTTTATGGCAAGAAATATTGCCAATCCGGATAAAGTATGCTGGTTCGACAACAATCTGACGCTTTTGTTCTCCTATGGCGGACATGATTTTTTCCTGTAATAAAAAAGACTTTAGTACGTTGCAGTCACCAGAATACTATGCTATACTAATTCAGAAAACTTTGGTTATACTACCAAAAGGCATATAGATACAACAAGGTAAGGAGAATGGCGATGGACTTATTTTACAGAAGTACAAGAAGTAAGGATGAAAGGGTAACAGCTTCCCAGGCAATTTTACAGGGACTTGCACAGGATGGAGGTTTATTTGTTCCGGAATCAGTTCCTAAGCTTGATAAGAGTCTTGAAGAGCTTTCCAAAATGAACTATCAGGAGACTGCTTATGAAGTTATGAAGCTTTTCCTGACAGATTTTACAAAGGAAGAATTACAGGCTTGTATCAGTAAGGCTTATGACAGCAAGTTCGATACAGAAGTGATTGCTCCCCTGGTAGAGGCGGATGGCGCATATTATCTGGAATTATTCCATGGTGCAACCATTGCTTTTAAGGATATGGCATTATCTATTCTGCCACATTTACTGACAACTTCTGCAAAAAAGAACAACGTACATAATGAAATCGTAATTCTGACAGCCACCAGTGGAGATACCGGTAAGGCTGCTCTGGCTGGTTTTGCTGATGTAAAAGGCACCAGAATCATTGTCTTTTATCCAAAGCACGGCGTAAGCCCTATTCAGGAGAAACAGATGGTTACTCAGAAGGGTGATAATACTTTTGTAGTAGGAATCACAGGTAACTTTGATGATGCACAGACAGGTGTAAAGAAGTTATTCGGAGATAAGGAGCTTGCACAGACAATGGATCAGGCAGGTTTCCAGTTCTCTTCCGCTAATTCTATCAACATTGGTCGTCTGGTTCCACAGATCGTTTACTATGTATATGCATATGCACAGCTTCTGAAAGAGGGACAGATCAAGGAGAACGAAGTAATCAATGTTGTAGTACCTACAGGTAATTTTGGTAATATCCTTGCTGCCTATTTTGCCAAGAATATGGGTATTCCCATTGGCAAGCTGATCTGTGCATCCAATGAGAATAAGGTATTATATGATTTCTTTGAAACAGGTGTATATGACAGAAACAGAGAATTCGTCCTGACAAGTTCTCCTTCCATGGATATTCTGATTTCAAGCAATCTGGAGCGTCTTATTTACCTGACAGCAGGACGTGATGCGCAGAAGAATGCAGAACTGATGCAGGAACTGTCCAAGGATGGCAAATATGAGATTACATCAGAAATGAAAGACAATATGAAAGACTTCTATGGCAATTATGCTTCAGAAGGGGAAACAGCACAGACAATCAAGGATCTGTATGAGAAGACAGGTTATGTAATTGATACACATACAGCAGTTGCAGCAACTGTTCTGCATAAATACCGCAAGGCAACAGGAGATGAGACGAAGGCAGTAGTTGCTTCTACTGCAAGCCCATTTAAGTTTACCAGAAGTGTTATGGATGCTATTGACAAGGCAAAATACGACAGCATGTCTGATTTTGAACTTGTAGATGAATTGTCCAGGATTGCAAATGTAACAGTGCCTAATGCGATTGAAGAGATCCGCACAGCGCCGGTTCTTCATGATACAGTATGTGATAAGGAAGATATGAAGGCAGTTGTTATGAAATTCCTGGGAATTTAATAACGATTTTTTATGAAGTGATTGTGCCTACGGCTCAAATATTGCGAGCTACGGAAAGTGGGGGTAATATATGGATTTTGGTATCATTTTAAAGATGCTGATCATGGCATGCGGAGTATATATGATTTATTGGGCAGTACAGATGAAGACTACTCATCAGATTCCGCAGATGCTTGTAGGTAAAGGTTTCCCTACCGACAGAGCCAAAGATCCGGAAGGCTTCATGAAAGCTACATTTCCACTTACCATGGGAATGGGGATCATTCTTCTGGCTGTTGGATTGACAGGTGCATTGGAGGTATTTGGTGCGTATCCTATTGTGGATACCATTCTTACCCTGTTGATGCTGGCAGCGCTTGTATTTTATGGCATGTTTCTTCTGAAAGCACAGAAGAGATATCTGATCGGTTTAGACGATAACAACAAAAAAATTCATTAAAAGAGAAAGGATTCAAAAATATGACAGATAATGAAATTTTAAAACACATTGACCATACCCAGTTAAAGGCATTTGCCAAATGGGAAGATATCGAGAAATTATGTGATGAAGCAGTAGAATATCAGACAGCTTCTGTATGCATTCCACCTGCTTATATTAAGCGTGTACATGACAAGTATCAGGATAAGATCAACATTTGTACAGTAGTTGGTTTCCCTCTTGGCTACAGCGTAACATCTGCTAAGGTTGCAGAAGTTGAGCAGGCTCTGAAGGATGGCTGCAATGAGATTGATATGGTAGTGAATATTTCTGATGTAAAAAACGGAGATTATGACAAGGTAGAAGAGGAAATCAGAACTTTGAAAAAGGCATGTGGCAATCACATTCTTAAAGTCATCATTGAGACATGCTATCTGACAGAGGATGAGAAAATAGCTATGTGCAAGGCTGTAACAAATGCAGGCGCTGATTATATTAAGACTTCTACAGGATTTGGTACAGGCGGTGCTACGATTGAAGATATCAGACTGTTCAAGGAACACATCGGACCAAATGTGAAGATGAAGGCTGCAGGCGGCGTGAAGTCCAAGGATGATCTGATCATGTTCTTAGAAGCCGGATGCGACAGAATCGGAACTTCTTCTGCAGTAGGTCTTTTAAAGGGCGAGCAGGCTAAAGGATATTAATGAGATAAAGAAGGCATAAAAATGAGTATTTATAAGACAAGAATTGAACAGATGAAGGAACTTCTGGCAAAAGAGGGAATTGATTTCTATCTGGTTCCTACAGCAGATTTCCATAATTCTGAGTATGTAAATGATTATTTTAAAGTTAGAAAGTTCTTATCAGGGTTTACAGGTTCTAACGGAACTCTGGTGATCAGTCAGAAAGAGACAGGTCTTTGGACAGACGGAAGATATTTCGTACAGGCTGAGAAAGAGCTGGCAGGTTCAGGTATTGTTCTGTACCGTATGGCAGAAGAAGGTGTTCCTACCATTGAGGAATATCTTGACCAGAATGTGACAGAAGGACAGACAATTGGCTTTGACGGAAGAGTTGTGGATGCAACCTTCGGTAAGAAGCTGGAGACTATGCTGGCTGACAGACATGTGAAGTTCGCATATGAGAAGGATGTTGCAGATGCATTATGGACAGACAGACCGGCAATGCCAGCAACCAAGGTATGGGCAGTACCTGAGAATATTACAGGTAAGACTGCACAGGAGAAGCTATTACAGGTTCGTGCCGAAATGAAGAAGGAGAAGGTAGCGCATCTTCTTATTTCCAAACTGGATGATATCATGTGGCTTTACAATATCCGCGCTAATGATGTGGACTGCAATCCGGTAGCGTTATCCTATACCTTTATTTCTGAGGATGAGGCAGTGCTTTTCATTCAGAAGGAAGCGCTGACAGACGAAGTAAAGCAGTATTTTGACAAGTATGGTATTATCTGCAGGGATTATACGGAAATTGTACCTTTTATCAAAGAAGTAAAGCCTGCAGGCAAGATCGGACTTTCCTTCCATGAAGTGAATTATCTGCTCTATAAGCTGTTAGGACAGCGTGGAGAGCTTAAGGATATGGAGAACCCGACTACTTTGTTCAAGGCTGTAAAGAATTCTGTAGAGCTGGAGAACCTGAGAAAATATTACCTCTTGGACAGCGTGAAGCTGACGAAATTCCTGTTCTGGATGAAGAAGAATGTTGGCAAGATTCCTATGGATGAATACAGTGTAGCCATGAAGCTTGACAGCATGAGAGCTGAGATAGACGGCTTCTTTGAATTATCTTTCCCTACGATCAGTGCCTACAAGGAAAATGCAGCAATGATGCATTACAGCGCGACCGAAACAGATAAGAAGAACATAGAGCCGGAAGGACTGTATCTGGTAGATTCCGGCGGACAGTATGTCGGAGGCACTACAGATGTGACCAGAACGATTGCATTAGGACCTGTTACTGATACGATGAAGAAGCATTTCTCCAAGACTGCATGCGGTATGCTTCGTCTGGCTGATACAAGATTTTTATATGGCTGTACCGGTAAGAATGTAGATATCATGGCGCGTGAGCCGCTGTGGGAGTGCTACATTGACTATAAATGTGGTACAGGCCATGGAATCGGCTATATTCTGAACGTGCATGAAGGCCCTCAGAATATCAGATGGCGCTTCAACCCTGGTGTGAAGGAAGCTGTTCTGGAAGAGGGTATGATCGTATCTGATGAACCGGGTGTATACATTGAAGGAAGTCATGGTATCAGAATCGAGAACATTCTTGAAGTCGTAAAGGAAGAGAAGAATGGTGACGGCCAGTTCATGGCATTCAGACATCTGACTTATGTGCCGGTTGATCTGGATGTGATCGATACACAGTATATGGAGTCATCTGATGTGCGTAAGCTGAATGCTTATCATGCAGAGGTATATAAGAGATTATCTCCTTACTTCGAAGGGGAAGAGCTCGAAATGCTTAAGAAGGCTACAAGGGCTGTATAAAAAGTCACGGCGATGAAGTTCGCCTGATATAGATTAAATCAAGAAAACACAAACATTTCATACGAAGCCACACTCTCGTCCCGTTGCTCATGCAGCGGACGCGTAAGGTTGCAGGCGCTTGACAGCACCTGCGACCTAAGCGCCGGCTTTCGCAAAGGGGCTTCTTAACGAAATGTTTGTGTTTTCTTGCGTTTTACAATGGGGAGGCGAACTTCGTCGCCTGTGTATTGCAGATATATCTTAAAGAAACCTTAATAATTTTACATCTTTAATATTCATAAATTTTTCGGTACACTAACAATAGATTAGAAAGAGCGCGCGAATTTGATCAAATGCTGGAAAGGCAATGGGGGATGAATAATGTACAACATACTGGTATGTGATGATGAGAAGGATATTGTGTCAGCTTTGAGGATATATCTGACAGCAGAGGGTTATCGGGTATATGAGGCTGGGAATGGGCGTGAGGCGCTGGAATATCTGGCGAAAGAGGATATTCATCTGGTGCTGATGGATATTATGATGCCAGAGATGGATGGAATCACGGCAATGGTTAAGATACGTGAGCAGAGTAATGTTCCTGTTATTCTGCTGACTGCCAAGAGTGAAGATACAGACAAGATCCTGGGGCTGAATATCGGAGCGGATGATTATGTAACGAAGCCTTTTAACCCGGTGGAGCTGCAGGCAAGGGTGAAATCACAGCTGAGACGGTATATGCAGCTTGGAGGTGGCAGTGTCAGAAAGGAAGTGCTGACTATGGGAGGCATCGAACTGGATGACCGCACCAAGGAGGTAACACTGGATGGCGATAAGGTGGCTCTGACCAGAACGGAGTATGACATTCTGAAGCTGCTGATGGAGAATCCCGGTAAAGTCTTTTCACCAACGCAGATCTATACACAGGTATGGAAGGACAATCCATATGGCGCTGAGAATACAGTTGCCGTACATATCAGGCATCTGCGTGAAAAGATAGAGTACAACCCGGCAGAGCCCCGATACCTGAAAGCAGTGTGGGGACGCGGCTACAAGATGGGCGACTAATCAGAGCCATGCGAATGTGGTGCTGATTAGTCTTCGATGATAGGTTATCAAACAATAGGATGGTGTGGAAAATTTATGAATAAGATAAAAGGTTCTTTCATTGTAAAAATGATCGCATGGGTGGTCCTGGTAGTCAGTACATGTATGTTTCTGTTCAGTGTCGTTGGGATATTCTGGATGGAAAGCAATGGCTTTTTCAGTGAAAAATATGATGATATCCGCAAGAATATGCATGAGGATGTAAGCGGGCAATACTCTGCAATTGTTATGATGAACTACCAAAACGGAGAAAGTGATAAAACAAAGGAATATTTTGCTGATAAAAGTTTCAGATACGGAATTATAGAGGATAAGAACTGGGATGATAAGAAGCTGAACAGTGCCCATATATATCTGGAGCGCAATTTTACAAAGACAGTAAATGCGGATGAACTGTACAAATCACAGTGGAACTTGGGTGATGATACGTATATTGAACTGGTAGATAATGGTTTGCTTGGCAGCTACCAGTATTATATGAATAGTAATGGTAAGACTTATTATGCAGACAGAATCTGTTATGATACTAAGGGCGGTATTTTCTATTATCGTGCAGATGGCAGATATTATCCGGTGGATGTAGTCAGTATCTATGTGGCTGCCACTTTGCCAGATGGTTCTACAGAGGATTTTGTATTGGATTTTACTTATGATACGGATTCCGGTAAATACATAAGTAATGCTAAGGAAATGTATGAAGATGTATATTATGCTTCTAATACAATTTCAGACCATGAAACAGCAGTAATATATGAAGAGATTGATACATCAGTGGAAGCTTCTGCATTACAGGCAGAAGCTGAGACAACGTATGAAGCCGGATACTCAGACGATGATGGGACGCAGTGGCTCAGGATACAGTATGATGATGCAGCATGGAGCATTCTCAATGGGAATGAGAAGCTGACTTTTGATCAGTTGAATAATACAGGACTTTCTTATGATAAATGGCAATCCGTACAATTCAGTGACGTCAGAGAACTGCAGGGCTCCGAGCTTGCGTTGATTGATTCAGGCAAAATTTCCCAGAGTCTGTTTGTGAAGGATGTGGAGACGTATCTTGATAGTAATTATACCTTACATGTTTATGAGAAGGGGACTACTTACTGGGTGGCATCCTATGTAGATGAAGAGGTATTAACGCAGGAGAAGCTGGCATTTGAAGAGAGCATAGCGGGAAAAGATTTTGCAGGTAAAATGTTCACAATCCTGACAGACCGGGAAGCCGATAAATATGTGCTGTATGACGTCTTGTTGGAAATGACATATGCCCAAAAAGACAGGATATTTACACAGATGATCTGCATGTTTGTGTTGGCATTGGGCAGCTTCGTTTTCCTGATGTGTGGAGCAGGGCATAGACGCAATCGGGAAGAGATTGTCCTTACTTTTGCAGATAAAGTACCCTTGGACATTGCATTTGCAGGCATGGCAGTAGTTATTACCTGCGCACTTGGAATGATGAGTGTATTTGCCGGGTCATTATCCGTGGTTCCGGCGGTATATCTGTCGGTATTTGCAGGAATTATTGCATTTTGTGTGTTCATTGTATTTATGTTAAGCTTTTCTGTACGTGTTAAGTATGGAAAATGGTGGAAAAATACCATTCTGTACAGAATCTGTCATCTTATGAAAAAGATTATCGAAGGCATAATGCATCACATCGGATTGTGGGCAAAGGCAGTAATAATCTTTGGCGGCTGGACACTGATTGAATTATTCCTTATGGTCGGATTGCAGGATTATGATTCAGTAATGGCCATTTTCCTGCTGGGTAAATTAGTGGAAGCAGCAGTATTGTTGATTGTGGTGATGCAGCTCTATAAATTACAGGCAGGCAGCAGACAGCTGGCGCAGGGAGATTTTACCCAAAAGATTGATACGCACAAAATGTTCTGGGAATTTAAGAAGCATGCCGAGAATCTCAACAGTGTGGGAGAAGGAATGACCAAGGCTGTGAATGAGAGAATGAAGAGCGAGCGCTTCAAGACAGAACTGATCACAAACGTATCACATGATATCAAGACTCCCCTTACATCCATTATCAACTATGTTGATCTGCTGGAAAAGACAGAAATACAGGATGAAACACAGAAGGAATATCTGGATGTATTGAAAAGACAGTCAGCACGTTTAAAGAAGCTGATCGAGGATCTGATTGAGGCTTCCAAGGCTTCTACCGGTAATCTGCCGGTTGATAGAGAAGATTTGGTGGCAGATGTATTTCTGACGCAGATAGCAGGGGAATTTGAGGAAAAGCTGTCTGCAAGCGGGCTGGAGCTGATCCTGAATAAACCGGAAGGAACAGTTCGTGTCAGTGCGGATGGCAGACATTTATGGAGAGTTGTGGATAACTTAATGAATAATATCTGTAAATATGCACTGCCTAATTCCCGTGTATATGTGAATCTGGAAGAAACAAAAGATGAAGTTACAATGACTTTCAGAAATATTTCCAGCTATCCGCTTAATATCACCAGTGACGAACTGATGGAGCGTTTTGTGAGGGGCGACAGCTCCAGAAATACCGAAGGCAATGGTCTTGGATTGTCGATTGCAAGCAGCTTGATGGAGCTGATGAAAGGCAAACTGAAGCTATATGTAGATGGTGATTTATTTAAGGTCGTATTGGAGTTCCCTAAAATAGAAGAGTAAATAATAGAGAAACAGGAGAGGTGCTTATACATTCTCTTCTGTTTTTGTGCTATTTTATTATATAATACGTAAATCATTTCGTTCATTGTATTTCTATTCTTCACATGGTAAAATATTTGACAGGTGTTTGCAAATGGAATATTTCAAGGAGGAAAGCATAGTGGATATTTCAATTATAGGTGGTTCAGACGGACCAACTTCTATTTTTCTGGCGGGGAAGGTTGGCTTTTCCTGGATCAATATATTCGGACTGATTATTGTTGTGTTATTACTGATACCTAATATCATATATGCATTCAAGTTTCGAGGTGTGGAGAATCAATGCAGAAGCAGTGCAATGAATAAGCTGGAGCAGATTGGCAGATATGGCTGTATGTTCCTGATGATATTTAATATCGGCATATTGGAATTCAGCTTCTCATCCATAGGCATGTTTCTGCTCTATACAGTGGGAAATGTTGTATTATTGATAGTGTACTGGATTATCTGGATGCTTTTTTTTCAGAAGCAGGATAACTGGAAACGCATGGCGTTAGCAATAATTCCTACAGTTTTATTTCTGATATCGGGAATAGCATTACGACATATCTTGCTTATCATTATGGCAGTGATATTTGGAATAGGACATATTTATGTGACCAAAGCCAATATGACTACAGAAGAACAGGTGGGTTAGGAGATGCAGATGAAGAAGACAATGATAATATTATTTTCAATCTTCGCAGCAGTAGGGATTGCGATGATTGTAGGAAGCTTTGTTTTATTACATGCGATGAATCAGTTTGAAGAGAATGCATATGAAGTACCGGGCGTTATCACAGATATTAAGGAGCATTACGATTCTGATGATAAGGTCAGCCATGATGTGTATGTGAAGTTCTGGTATGATGGTGAGAAGTATGAGGATAGAAGAATCAGCAGTTACAGCTCGGATATGTATGTTGGTGAAGAAATCACATTATTGTACAACCCTGCTTATCCAACCAGACTGGATGTAAAAGGAACAAAGTACTGGCTGTTTGGAATTTTATGCGGGATGGGAGTTATTTTCCTGCTTGTAGGCAGTGTTTACCCGGTGATTATGATTATAAAGAGCATTAAAAAGAAAAACCTGCTTCGCAATGGAATGGCATTGAGCGCAACTGTTGAAGAAATCAGATGGGATACCTCTCTGACAGTGATGGGCAGACATCCTTATGTGATTATCTGTTCTTATCATGATCCGGGTAAAGATGTCACGTATCGCTTTAAGAGTGAGGGTGTATGGACGAACCCGGAAGAAGTCTATCCAGTGGGAAGTTCCATTGAGGTCATGGTAGATGTGAATAATTACAAGAACTATTATGTAAAAGCCCAGGAAAAGATATCTGAGAAAATTGTGGATTATACTTGATAAAATAAATGTCTCAAATAGCATGACAGCCGTTTGAGACATTTTTTCAGTGAAAGGATAAGTTTCTGTATTTGCGTCGATATTCTGCCGGTGTCATTTCCATGATACTTTTAAATTGACGATAGAAATGCACTTCGCTGGAATAACCGCAATATTCTGCAATTTGTTCTAATTTCAAGTCAGAAGTTTCTAATAAATCTTTAGCATAATCAATGCGCATTTGTATGTAATCTTTTTGAAAAGGAATCCCAAAATATTGTGAATATATATGCTGGAAGTGCGATTTACTGACACCGAGGTTCCTGCCACAGTCATCAGCGGTAAGAGGATGTGCAATCGTACTTTGCATGGTAATTCTGATATTCTGCAGCTTAGAGGAATATGGATTATAGGAATTAGTATTATTGCTCTGCTGATAAGAAATCAGAAGATGATTTAGCAAAATATGCATTAGATAATCTATATTTTCCTGTCTGATACTGGCATTGGAATAGAACTTTTCCCATAATAGCTGTCGGATATAAAAGGTAAAGATATCTATGTTCTTGACAGAAAAAAATGTATTCAATGGTAGTTCTCTAAAAGGCAGACTACTATCTCCTGATATGTCAAAATGAAGCCAGTCATCTATATATTCACCATCCGGATTTTGGTAGAAGTATGGGACATTGGGGGCAAATATAATAGCGGTACCGGGTTGTACCTTATATGAAACATTGAATACAGTGAAGTTACTAGGCGTCTTGATAATTAAAAGCATGTAATCACTGCTGCCTTCAGGTCTGGAAGTAATGAAAGTACTGGGATGTCTTGTTGTACACCACCTCTGTTTATTTGGAACACATGGATTCTCCTTTCTTGGAACAATATTATTATAACAGAAAATGTTAGTTTTTGCACTCGAAAAGATATTATGCTGTTTTTGACAATCATATATAATAAAATCACAAAAAAGAGAAAGAAGGTGTGAGAAATTAACAATGTAGATTTAACAAATGCACAACAATATATACAAATAACTGACAGAGTAAAAGAAAAGATAGGGTATATGTGTTCGCTAAATATGAATAAAATACCTTATACATTAACGGAAAATGATAGTTATAACAATCTGGATTATGTGGATCAGAATCCTGATTTGGGAATCAACTGGTGGACCAATGGATTCTTCGCAGGAATTTTATGGCAGATGTATCATGCAACCGGAGAAGTATGTTATCTTGACTGGGCGAGAGAACAGGAGAGCAAACTGGATCAGTGTTTTGATTTATTTGAAGGAATACATCATGATGCAGGATTTATGTGGCTGGCAAGTGCAGCAGCGGATTATATGCTGACTACAGATCACAGAGCAAAGGTAAGAGCACTACATGCTGCGACAATTCTTGCCGGAAGGTTCAATCCCAATGGAAATTTTATCCGTGCGTGGAATGGTCCGAATGGAGAAGACAGGAATAGCGTTATTATTGACAGTTTAATGAACATGTCACTTTTACACTGGGCATATGAAGAAACGAAAGACGCACGTTTCCAAGCGATTGCAATAATGCATACAGATACCGTTGCAAAATATTTTGTAAGAGAAGATAGATCTGTAAGACATATTGTAAGATTCAATTCAGATACCGGAGAGGTTATGGATGAACCGGGAGGTCAGGGTTATGGACCTGGTTCGGCGTGGTCACGGGGGCAGTCATGGGCAGTATATGGATTTGCTAATGCATATAAGCACACGCAAAAAGTGGAATATCTGGATAAAGCCAAAAAGGTCGCAGATTATTTTGTAGGCAATTTAAGAGAAGCAGATATGGTACCTGTAGATTTTTGTCAGCCCAGAGAAGACTATTATGAAGATAACAGTGCAGCATGTATTGCAGCAAATGGTTTCTTGCAGCTGTCAGAACTGGTTGACAAGGAAAAAAGTGTACATTATAAGAATATCGCAGTCAGGCTAATGGAAAGAGTATTGAAATACGGCTGTTGTCTGGATGAGAGCAAAGAAGCAACAGTAATGCACTGTGCAGTATCTTATCATGAAAGGGAAAAAGGACCTCATACACTGATTTATGCAGATTACTTTTTCCTGGAAGCAATATTGGCATTAGGGCATAAAGCCTTATGTATATGGTAACGAAACGTATATGAGAAGGGATGGGGTTTTTAAGATGAAGAAGAAAATGTTAGGATTTTTGTTGTCAACAACAATGATTGCCAGCTCATTACTGACTGGTTGTGGCAGTACAGGAGACACGCAGACAACAGCAAATGAGCAGCAGACAAGTGCAGAGAGTAAAGAGTCAAAAGCGGAACAGACAGCAGATGCGAAACAGGATCAGGACACAGGAGAAAAAGTACATCTGAAATGGGCAGCTTGGGACATCAGTCTTATTACATATTGGAATGACCTGGCGAATGCATATATGGAGAAGAATCCTAATGTAGAGATTGAGATTGTAGATTTTGGCTCCAATGATTATTCTAATGTACTTGCAACAGAGCTTTCAGGAAGCGGAACAGATTTTGACGTTGTTTCCATCAAAGATACACCAAGTTATGCAACATTAGTAGAAAAAGGCGTATTGGTACCTTTGGATGATTACATTAATGCTTCAGGTGTTGATCTTGCAAAATATAATGGAGTAACAGATCAGGTAACAGTGGATGGAAGCCTGTATGAACTGCCATTCAGAAGTGATGTATGGCTTGTATTCTATAATAAAGATATCTTTGATGCAGCTGGTATTGATTATCCAACTAATAATATGACAGTGGAAGAATACGACAAGCTGGCAAGATCTCTTGCAGATGATACCTTTGGTTCAGAAATCTATGGCTGCCATTATCATACATGGAGTTCCACAATTCAGTTATTTGGAATCCTTGATGGAAAACACAGTGTACTTGATAAGAATTATGATTTTATGATTCCATATTACAACATGGTACTTGCAGAAGAAGACGATGGAATCTGTATGAAATACTCAGACCTGAAAACAGAAGGATTACATTATTCTGCAGCATTCTCTAACGGTAATGTCGCAATGATTAATATGGGAAGCTGGTTTGTAACAACGCTGATTAACAATCTGGCAAGTGGTGAGTATGATTCTTCCTTATGTGGTAACTGGGGAATTGCATCTTATCCTCATCCGGATGGTGTGGCACAGGGAACAACCTTAGGTGCTATTACAGGTCTTGGTATGGTATCAGAATCTAAGAACAAGGACGCTGCATGGGATTTCATCCAGTGGGTAAGCGGTGAAGAAGGTGCAGCAATCCTGGCGGCAAGTGGTAATTTCCCTGCAATTTCCAATGATGACGTGGTTGCATCAATTGCTTCTATGGATGGTTTCCCTCAGGATCAGGCAAGCAAAGATGCTCTCAAGACAACAGCAGTATATCTTGAAGCACCTTATGGCAAGGATTTGGCAGCAGTAAATCCTATTCTTGGAACATATCATGAAATGATCATGCAGCGTGAATGCAGTGTAGAAGATGGAATTAAGATGATGAATGAAGAAGCAGCCAAGATTGAGTAGCTGATGTACAGGATGATCGGAGTTACTCCGGTCATCCTGTTTCTGAACAGATTGCGAGGACAGCAGGATTTTTAATGATAAGGAGTGTGGAGACCGGATGAAAAGTAAGACCAAAGTTGAACTGTCAGAGGCTGCTAAGAAGAGAAACAGAAGGAAGAATTTGACGGCATATTTGTTTATTGCACCTAATTTTATAGGTTTTGTAGTATTTACCATGATTCCTATCTTGGTTGCATTTGCCATGGCATTTTGTAAATGGGATGGAAATAACGCACCGGAATTTATTGGATTTTCCAATTTTGTGAATTTATTTCAGGATACATTTTTCCTGAATTCTTTATTAAATACCTTTATTTACAGTGTGGGAACTGTTCCCGTTACAATGATTGTATCATTGGGCTTAGCCGTTTTATTAAATCAGAAAATAAGAGGACGAGGTATATTCAGGGCTATCTCCTGTTTTCCGTATGTAAGCTCTATTATTGCAGTTACAACGGTATGGAGAATGCTGTTCCATCCTGCCAAGGGTCCTATTAATAATATTTTATACAATGCATTCCATGTACCAAAGGATAATCTGCCACAGTGGTTTACAGGACATTTGATTATTCTATCCTATATTTTATTCTCGTTGTGGAAGTCTATGGGCTATTATATGGTCATCTATCTTGCAGGATTACAGGGCATATCCCCTGAGTTATATGAGGCCAGCGAACTGGATGGGGCCAATACATGGCAGAAATTCAAATACATTACGTGGCCGCAGCTTCGTCCTACTACATTCTTTGTTGTTATTATCATGACCATAGGCTGCTTCAAGATATATGATACCGCAGTATTGTTGGCGGGAGGCTCGAACATGTCAACTTCCGCAATGGTTCTGGTATCCTTTATTTATCAGGAAGCCTTTACCAAATGGAATATGGGATATGCAAGTGCAGCAGCTATTATTCTGTTCCTTATTGTTTTAGCAGTTACTTTGTTCCAGTTCAAGAATGAATCAAAGTATGCAAATGACTAGGGGAGGGTGCTTATGAAATCAAAATCAAAAAACAGAATGATTGGAAAAATCATTATTTATATTCTTTTGGCATTATTGGTCATTATTACGATTCTGCCATTTGTCTGGATGCTGTCAGCATCTATTAAGTCAGACAGAGAGGTGTTCCAGATGAATCCTTTTGTGTTGATTCCAGAGAATCCACATTGGGATAATTATTTAAAAATCTGGACCAAGATTCCATTTGCTACATTTATTAAAAATACAGTTGTTCTGACAATTGTTGTAACGCTGTTGCAGCTTTTTACAAGTTCTTTTGCAGCATACGCGTTTGCAAAGCTGGAGTTTAAGGGTAAAAAACAGTTATTCCTCGCATATATATCTACAATTGCGATGCCTTGGCAGGTATATATGGTACCGCAGTTCCTGATGATGAGAAAAATGGGACTGAACGATACTTTACTGGCTATGGTTGTACTACAGGCTTTTTCTGCATTTGGTGTATTCCTGATGAGACAGTTCTATATGGGGATTCCGGATTCATTATGTGAGGCAGCCCGCATTGACGGTATGAGCGAATTTAAGATTTATACCAATATCATGCTGCCTCTGTCCAAGCCGGCACTGGCAACATTGACAATATTCACATTTGTTGCGACATGGAATGATTATCTTGGACCAACCATTTATCTGAAAACAGAGGCTAAGAAGACAATTCAGATAGGATTACAGAGATTTATTGGACAGTATTCCAGTGAGTATGGACTGATTATGGCTGGTTCTGTTATTTCACTGATTCCGGTACTGATTGTATTCCTGGCTTTGCAGAAATACTTTGTAGAAGGAATTGCAACATCTGGTGTTAAGGGGTAATGATATATGAACTATAAGATTGATCATGCAGTTGCAACGTTGGTAAAAGAGTTAGAACCGGAAGAAACAGCTCATGTGCTGAAAACAGCGGATGATGTTGTGAAGCATCAATTCCTGTTTGATATGGAATGGGACATGGAGAGGACATATGAGCCAGTCTGTTTTGGCGATAAGATTGACTGGGGATATAATCCAGGAGATGATTCTGAGTTTACCTGGCAGTTTAACAGGCATCGTTTCCTGATCTGTCTTGGACAGGCATATCAGATTACGGGAGAGGAAGCGTATGTTGCCTGTGCACTGGACCTGATGGAGCAATTCATGGATTCAGAGAATGAAATCGAAAGAAAAAGGCAGACTACGTGGAGAATTCTGGAAGTAGGAATCAGGGCTGCTAACTGGATTAAGGCAATCGCTCTTATACAGGAAAGCCCGTTGGTGACTCAAGATAAGTTATCACGAATTTATGATTTTCTGGATCGTCATGCGAGGTTAATAGAAGATGAGCATTATCCATATTGCTATGCCGGTAACTGGGGAATGCTGGAAAATCATGGTTTATACCTGCTTGGAGCACTCATGGAGAACGAGAACTCAGCACATTACAGGCAGCAGGCATTATCAGTTATTGAAACAGGATTAAATATGCAGATACTTCCTGATGGAATGCAGCTTGAACAATCGCCCATGTATCACCATGAAGTGCTGGTGTGTATGCTGGAGGTAGTATTTTTTGCAAGATTATGTGGAGATATTGTACCGGAAACAATTCTTGAACAGATACATAGGATGATGAGGGCGGCTATTTCTTTGCAAAAACCCAATGGGCATCAGCTTACCATGGGAGACAGTGATGACATGAATCCACAGGGCATTTATGCACTGGCAGCGTATCTGTTTAATGATCCTGTGTATAAATGGGCGGCTTTGGACGCTCCTGGCTTCGATAATTTATGGCTATGGGGAAGTGATGGTTATAACAGATATAAACAGATACCCTCTCAGAAACCGGAGTGGACAACTGTTCAGCTATATGACAGTGGACATACTATGCTGAGGTCTTCATGGAATGAAGATGCAGATATGCTGCATTTTGATGGGGGATTACTGGGAACCAGCCATGGGCATTCAGATACACTTCATGTCGATCTGATTCTGGATGGAAGAGATGTGTTGATTGATCCGGGCAGATATACTTATGTTACAAAGCCTGAAAGATTTGCTTTTAAAGGGACAGCGGCGCATAATACAATTATGGTTGATGGTAAAGATTTTGATGAATGGAATCATTCATGGATATCCAAAACTGTGTCAGCACAGAGCAGACAGTTACTTGTACAGAAGCAGGATTGCAATTTTGTCAGTGCAGGTCATACAGGCTATATGACGTTGGATAATCCCGTGTGGTTGAATCGTAAGGCCATACAGGTCAGTGATGATATTTATATATTGGCAGATGAATGTTATACAAGTGGTGAACATGCTTATACGCAGTTTTTCCATTATGATTATCAAGGGCAACTATCACTTCATGAACACCGGGCAAGATTTATAACAGGAAATACAGTGGCTGATTTCTATTTTGATGAAAAGGGAGAGAGCAGAATAACAGATACCAAACAGTCTCTTCATTATAATCAGCAGATGGATAATAAGTCTATAGAGTGTCATTACCATGCGAAAGGCTTTTATTCTATGAACACAGTCATAATTAAGAATCCTCAGGATAATGATCAGGTAGTTACAATGCCGGTGAAGTCTTTTATTAATCAGGAGGTACAGGAAGCTGATATTGCGGATGGATTGCGAATCGTACATGGTGAAAAGGCATATTCTGTGATAATAGGGCATACAGAAATGAAAGCACCTGTTACTTTATATCAGATAGGAGATTATATGGGGTGTGGAAATATCATTGTATTTGACGAGCATAAAGGTAATTATGAAGGTGTTGTATTGAATTATTAAGCAAGAGGTAGGGCTATGGTTAGAACATTTGAAACACATAAAATCAGAAAGTATCAGGAACTGACAGGAACAGGCTGGACTTTTACTCCCTTTGATGGAGATAAAAAGGGACAAAGCTATGCGGTAGTGACTCCAAGTTGTTGGGAAAGCTATCCTGAATTTACGGGGTATCGAGGTGCTGCTGATTATAGCATACGGGTTCAGGCAAAAGGAAATCTGAGACTGGTCTGTGAGGGAGTAAGCCATACCGCACATGTGTACTGGGATGATGACAGGATTGTAGAGCATTACAATGCATATACACCTTTTGAAGTGGTAATTCGTGATGTCGATAATGGAGAGCATACTCTTAGAATCAATGCAGATAATCGTTTCAGTAAAGACAGTGCGCTGCATATTCCCAATGATTACATGACTTATGGAGGAATTAACAGACCAATTGTTCTGGAGCAGATCCCTGACTGCTATATCAGGTGGGTGCATGTTTCTACAAGCCATACAGAGAATGGTTGGAAGATTCAATTAGAAGTTCAGATTGAGAATATCAGCAATCATGACCAACAGACAGACATACGAGCAGAATTTGCCGAAAAAGACTACATATGGGAAAAGATAACTATTCCTGCAAATAAAAAAAGTACATTGACACAAAACGTATTATGTGGAGCTGTGGAAGAATGGATGCCAGAGCATCCAAAGTTGTATGAAATTAATACAGTGCTTTATCAGAATGGGGAAGCAGTGGATGATCTGATTGATAGATTCGGTTTCAGAGAGGTAACATTGCAGAATAAAAGAATTTGTATAAATGGAAAATCTGTCCGTATCAAAGGCTTTTGCAGACATGAGGATCATCCTCAGTTTGGTTGTGCACTCCCATTGGAAGCAATGGCATATGATTTGGATTTGATACAAGATTTGGGGGCTAATTCCGTCAGAACATCACATTATCCAAATGATGAGAGATTCCTTGATTTGTGTGATGAGAGGGGCATTCTGGTATGGGAAGAGAATCATGCCAGAGGTTTAAGCCTTGAAGACATGCAGAATCCTAACTTTGAACCACAGGCGGAGAATGTAATCAGAGAAATGATTATGGCACATTATAATCATCCAAGTATTTATATATGGGGAATCCTGAACGAATGTGCGAGTGAGACAGAATATGGAAAAGAATGCTATGAGAAGCAGTTTGATCTGATTCGAAGTATGGACCAGACCAGACCATGTTCCTTTGCAAGCTGTAAATTCAAGACAGATATCTGCTTTGGACTGCCAGATGTGGTATCTTATAACATCTATCCGCATTGGTATCATGATACGCCAATCAAAGAATATCTCGAAGATTTGTACCAGTGGGTTCAGGATGAAACGGAAGGTAAAGGAAAACCATTCCTGATTACAGAGATTGGAGCAGGAGGAATCTATGGCTATCGTACACCGTATGAAGTCAAGTGGACAGAGGAATATCAGGCGAAGACAGTCAGGGAACAGATAAGTACCGTTCTTGAAAATCAAAATTGCTGCGGTGTATATATCTGGCAGTTCTGCGATGTAAGAGTCAGTGAAGAATGGTTTCATATCAGACCAAGATGTATGAACAATAAAGGGATTGTAGATGAATACAGGAGACGTAAGCTCAGTTATCAGGCAGTAAAAGATGTTTATACACAGTATGGAAATTATGCCTAAATAATTTTGTATAAAAATACAAAAAATCAAATACTTTATTGACATAACGTGAGAAAGTGATATACTTCATATTAAGTTTTACAGACAAACCGATGAGGAAGAGAAGTAGGCATATGTAACTTTTACAGAGAGCTGCGGTTGGTGGAATGCAGTAGAGGGATTATGGTGAATGGACTTTCGAGGCTGACCTGAACTACAGTAGGCGTCAGCGGGATGCGGACCCGTTATCAATCCGACATGTATGATAGTACATGAACAGAGTGGGCTTTTTATAGCCAAATTGAGTGGCAACGCGATAATAAGAATTATTACCGTCTCAAATAGTAGTAATACTGTTTGGGGCGGTTTTTAGTTTGTCTGGGACTAACACAGTTACATATCAATATATCATCAAACAGGAGAGGTAGAAGTTATGAGAAAGAAGTTAGCAGCAATCACATTAGCAGCAATTACAGCAATGAGCATGATGACAGGATGTGGGTCACAGAAGACAGACGGTTATACAATCGGTATTTCACAGTTCGCAGAGCATGGTTCTCTGGACAACTGCAGGGAAGGTTTCCTTGCAGGCCTGGAAGAGGAAGGAATCAAGGAAGGCGAGAATCTGACAGTAATGTATGATAATGCACAGACAGATACAGGTACATCAAGCACAATTGCAGATAAATATGTATCCAGTAAAGTAGATATGATTTGTGCCATTGCAACACCAAGTGCCATGAGCGCATATAATTCCTGTATGAATACAGACATTCCTGTTATCTATACAGCAGTATCTGACCCAGTCAGTGCAGGCCTGGCAAAAGAGGACGGTACATCAGTAGGCAACATCACAGGAACAAGTGATGCACTTGCAGTATCCGAGCAGTTACAGATGATTCGTCAGGTGTTACCGGATGCCACTAAGATTGGTATTCTGTATACAACAAGCGAAGCCAATTCAGTAAGTACAATTGAAGAATACAAGAAATATGCACCTGATTATGGGTTTGAAATCGTGGAAAGTGGAATCAATGTGCAGGCTGATGTAGAAATGGCAGCAGTAAATCTTGCAGGTAAGGTTGACTGTATCAACAATCTGACAGATAATACAGTTGTAAATGCATTACAGACTGTAATCAACGCAGCAACTCAGGCTGGCATTCCGGTATTCGGTTCAGAAGTGGAGCAGGTCAAGGCGGGTTGTGTAGCTTCCATGGGATTGGAATATTTTGAACTTGGCAAGCAGACAGGCAGGATGGCAGCGAAAGTATTGAAGGGTGAAGCAAAGGCATCTGATATGAACTATGAAGTAATCTCAGAGCCAAGCTTATATGTAAATACAGCAGCTGCACAGAAAATAGGTCTTACTTTGCCTGATGGCTTTGCAGATGGAGCATATCAGTCATTTGATGAAATAATTGTAGAATAATTACGAATAAAAATACGTTCGGGGGTAGCATTGTGACACTGGTTTTAAGCGTTTTAGAGCAGGGCATGATATATGCGGTCATGGCATTGGGAATTTATATTACATATAAGATACTGGATTTTCCAGATTTGACAGTAGACGGAAGTTTTCCATTAGGAGCAGCACTTACCTGTGCATTGATAACAGCAGGATGTAATCCGTTCCTGACGATTCTGGTATCTTTTGTGGCAGGTGCTGTAGTAGGCATTCTGACAGGATTAATCCATGTAAAGCTCAAAGTCAGAGATCTGTTGTCCGGTATTATCATGATGACAGCATTATATACGGTCAATCTGCAGATTGCAGGAAGAGCCAATCTTCCTATTTACAATTTTGATACGATATTTGACAATCGTGTCATAAATGCTATTTTTCCTGAATCCATGGGAAGATACCGTACAGTGATCATTATTTTAATTATTATTGTAATTACCAAGCTTTTATTAGACTGGTATATGAATACCAAGTCCGGATTCCTGCTTAGAGCTGTCGGGGATAATGACACGATTGTCACTTCTTTGGGAGTAGATAAAGGAATGGTTAAGATCATAGGGTTATCCATAGCCAATGGACTGGTTGCCATGGGTGGATGTATCTATGCACAACAGCAGAGATTCTTTGATATTTCCATGGGAACAGGTACTATGGTAATCGGTTTGGCAAGTGTTATTATCGGAACGAGTCTTCTGAAGAATCTGACTTTCCTGAAAGTAACAACGACAGTTGTGATTGGTTCCATCATTTATAAGGCATGTGTTGCACTGGCACTCAGCCTTGGTTTCCCATCCAACTATCTCAAGATGATAACAGCAGTGCTGTTCTTAGTAATCCTTGTATTCAGCATGGATAGAAAGAAGAAGGTGAAGAATCGTGCTTGAATTAAAGAATATCAGTAAATATTATAATCCGGGTTCGGTCAATGAAATGTGCCTTTTTCAGGACTTTAACCTGACAATCAGGGATCATGAATTCGTATCTGTAGTAGGTTCTAATGGCTCTGGCAAGACCTCATTGCTTAATATTATCTGTGGGAGCATTGGTGTAGACAGTGGCAATATCATTGTGAATGGAACAGATATTACGGGTAAGAAGGATTTTCTAAGACAGCGTAAGATAGGCCGCGTTTATCAGGACCCGTCCAAGGGAACCTGTCCTTCCATGAACATTCTGGAGAATATGTCTCTGGCGGATAATAAGGGAAAAGGCTATGGACTTACCAAAGGTGTCAACAAAGCCAGAATTGAAGAATACAGAGAGAGCCTCAAACAGCTTAATCTGGGACTGGAAGATAAGCTTTATACCAAAGTTGGCTCCCTGTCCGGAGGACAGAGACAGGCATTGGCTTTATTAATGTCTACAATGACACCGATAGAATTCCTGATTCTTGATGAGCATACAGCAGCATTGGATCCTAAGACAGCAGAGATTATTATGGAGCTTACGGACAAAATTGTGCGTGAGAAGAAGGTTACGACAATTATGGTAACGCATAATCTCCGTTATGCAGTAGAATATGGTGATCGTATTCTGATGATGCATCAGGGTAATGCAGTACTGGATAAGGCAGGAGAAGAGAAAAAGGCAATCAATACGGAAGAAATTATGGGCATTTTTAACCGTATCAGTGTAGAATGCGGTAATTAGCAGCTTGAGGCAGGAGAGTGATTGAAAATGATCACATTAAATGACTATCTGTATTCCGGGGACACAGTTCTTCGGATTCTACAGAAATACATAGCGGATTTAAAAGTAGAAGCAGACAGAAATCGTAATGAAATCGACCGGGTTCATTGCGATTTTCTGGCACAGATAGAGGGGATGCTGGAGCATAATGAATTCCTGACAGCCCAGTCTCAAAAGATTCGTGATTTTTACAAATATATGGCAAAAGAATATTCATATCTGTCTTTTACCTTCAAGGGAAGAATTAAATCCCTGATTCGGGCAGAGTCGAAGTTTAATGGATATATAGTGGAATATATTTATGATTATTATAAGGAACACCAGACATACCCGGAGCTGGAGGATTTAAAGGAACGTCTGGTATGCTTCCGGGATCTGATTGCGTACCGCATTGTGGTGTCGATTCCACGCTGCCATCTAAAGGAGGGGGCAGACCGTGAAACTGAGGAAATCAAGTATTTGTATGAGATTGCCAATGTTCTTCCCGGTTTCCTGGAAAAGAGAGGATTTGTACCGGAGCTTGCCAAGGGCGTGAAAGAGAGTACCTCCCCTTTACTTGATGATTCTGTGAGACCATATTACAGAGACTATATTACGGGAAAATCTTCTGATGGATACCGCTCATTGCATATTACTTTCTATGATAACAGCGCCGGATGCCATGTAGAGATGCAGATTCGTACGAAAGAGATGGATGATGAGGCAGAGATAGGCGCAGCCAATCATATCGCCTACGAGAAAAGACAGCAGAATGAGCGTGCCAGAAGAGATGAAATCCCGGAAGGCGAATGTATCTATTTTGACGAAGCATATGAAAGAGGAATGAAGCTACAGCAGCTGCAGCTGGCAGAACTGGATGTAAATATGTTTGCGGCAATCAATAACAGCTTGATCAACGATGGCTGTGGACTGTATCGTGGAAGATTGATTTTGCCTTACGAACATTTGTCAAGGTTTCAAAATGATCTTATTGATTAGAAATAAGTCAAGTGAAATTTGTGAAAAATATGCGTAAAATTTTATTTTCGTCAGTTTGCATGAAAATGATAAAACGCCTCATGTTAGGTTGATATTTTATGTAACAGGGGATATAATAAGGTTAATCTGGAATGTGCGATAACTCTTGTTATTTTGAACCTACATCACTTTAAACGGGATTCCTATTATTACCTGATTGATGTCAAGCCCCCATTTGGTCAGGGGAAGGCAGAGAGAAAGGTTGCGGTCGCCCACCTAGCAGTTAGCTAGGAGTCAAAATACAGGAGCCGGCATTTTGGGGACAACGAAAGAAAAAGCAGCCTTTACGGGCTGCTTTTTTTGCTGGAAGAAAGGCTTGTACATATTTATTTGCTAATAGGGGAGTGCTGAAATGACAAAGCGTTTTTATAGCAGATTATTTGTCGTTTTACTTTGGATCACACTGTCTTTGGGAATCTACCAGTGCAGTGTAGAGAATACAGAACAGCAGCCACAGCAGGATACGGAAGAACAAGGACAGCCAGTATCGCCCGTGATGGATGATAAAATCAGAGTCCTTATTAAGACAGGGAGCTATGAGAATATATACCATGATAAGATAGTGGTGAAAGGTCAAAGAGGGCTGTACATAGAGACCAAACAGAACCTTCAGGAGCTTTCTCCAGACGAGGAATTTACAATCACATCAAATGAATGGAAGCAGGGTTCTATTACAATATACCCTAAAGCAGATGGTAGAATTGTGCTTTCTAATGTGGAACGAAAGGAATCCGTTGCCTACAGGGGCAGCATGACTTGTTATGGTACTCCACAGGGACTGGTGCTTGTGAATGAATTACCGGTTGAAGAATACCTATATGGTGTGGTTCCAAGTGAAATGCCTTCTTCTTACCCGTTAGAAGCATTGAAGGCTCAGACAGTCAGTGCCAGAACCTATGCCTTTTATCAGAAACAATCCTATGCCTATCCAGAGTGGAAGGCGCATGTAGATGACAGTACTGCCTATCAGGTGTATCAGAATATATCGGAGCAGGATGCAGTGAATCAGGCTGTTGATGAGACGAAGGAACTGGTTATGACTTGCAATGATGATTTAATAGAGAGTTTCTATTATAGTACATCCTGGGGGTTCAGTTCTGGATATGATACCTGGCGTGAAGGAGAAAGCAAGGATTATCTGGTAGTAAAAGAACTGAGTATAGCCGATCAACCAGGGAATATAAAGGATTCCAAACAGCTATATAACACAATAGATTTTCAAAACAAAATTGACCATATAAGTCAAAATTACGTAGAAAAAGAAGAACCGTGGTTTCGATGGAATTATGAAAAAAATATAGATGTGCAGAACTTTTTACAGAGAGTCTGGAATCTGTACGAGAGCGATTCAAATAAAGTCCAGATAGAATCTGAGAGCAGATCACCAGAGCAGCTTTTAAAAGAAAAAGATATAAGAAGTATTTCAGCAGCCAGGCGTTCTGACAGTGGTATGGTGACCAGACTTGCCATTGATACAGAACATTTTCAAATCATGATTTCGTCACAGCATTGTATCAGAACTGTACTGGCAACACCGGGAGATATTCTTATAAAACAGGATGGCTCTGCATATTCTATGGGAGAACTGCTGCCCAGTGCCTTTTTCTATCTGGAGAGTATCAGTGAAGAGGGCTGGTTATCGAAGGTCATAATCCATGGAGGCGGTCTGGGACATGGCGTTGGAATGTCCCAGAATGGAGCAAAATGCCTGGCACAGCTGGGATATTCCTATAGCGACATACTGAGATATTTTTATCAGGGAGTATGCATAGAAGAATTATCGAATGATTAAGAAACGCTATGCTACATTGTTTTTCATATGGTATAATATACGCAGTTGATCTAAACAAGGAGAGAGTATATGGAGACAATAGTAAGCATAGGCAATCAGGGATTTGACAGACTTAGAGAAGAAGGCAGCTTCTATATAGATAAGACGTATTTTATCAAAGAATGGTGGGAATCAAGGGATGTTATTACTTTGATTACCAGACCGAGGCGTTTTGGTAAAACTCTGAATATGAATATGCTTTATTGCTTTTTCTCAAATCAGTATGCTGGAAGAGACGACTTATTTGAGAATCTTTCGATATGGAAAGAGGAAAAATACAAAAAGCTTCAGGGAACATATCCTACTGTATTTTTGAGCTTCGCGGGAATCAAGGCAGATAATCTTGAAGACGCGAAAAGTCAGATAAAGCTTCAAATTGCGGGACTGTATGAACAGAACAGATATTTATTGGAGACAAATCTGCTTAGTGATAACGAGAAGAATATGTATCAGTCTATGACTATGACTATGAGTGATGTGGAATGCTGTGCAGCAATTAACCAGATGTGTCTTTATCTTAGCAGATATTATAAGAAGAATGTTATTGTTTTGCTGGATGAATATGATACACCTATGCAGGAAGCTTATATACATGGTTATTGTAATGAATTCACAGCGTTTATTCGAAATTTGTTTAATTCCACTTTTAAAACCAATCAATATCTGGAACGCGGCATTATGACAGGAATTACCAGGGTATCCAAGGAATCGGTATTTTCAGATCTGAATAACCTGAATGTAGTGACTACTACGTCTGATGAATATAGCACGTGCTTTGGATTTACGCAGGAGGAAGTAACATCAGCACTGGAATTGTTTGGATGTATGGATCAATTGGAAGAAGTGCAGAAATGGTACGATGGCTTTACATTTGGTTCCAGCAGAGATATCTACAATCCATGGTCAATCACTAATTATCTGGATAAGAAGCGCTTTAGTCCCTATTGGGCAGCGACCAGTTCTAATGGTTTGATTAACAGACTGATACAATCTGCTTCAGCAGAAGTGAAAATGTATATGGAGGATTTGCTGAAGGATAAGGAAATTATCGTTAACTTTGATGAACAGATTGTTTTTGACCAGCTTGACAGCAATAAGGATGCTATATGGAGTCTGTTGGTAGCCAGTGGATATTTGAAGGTGGAAAAGGTAGAGTATCATGGAATATTAAGAAAACCATGGTATCATTTACGTATCACCAATCTGGAGACTTATGGAATATTTTCCGATATGTTTTTGGGCTGGTTTGATAGTTCAGCATCAAATTATAATGCGTTTGTTGATGCCTTGCTACAGGGAGATTTAAAAGCAATGAATGCCTACATGAATGATGTGGCGCTGACTACCTTCAGCAATTTTGATACAGGAACGCATCCGTCTGGCAAGACACAACCGGAGAGGTTTTATCATGGCTTCGTGTTAGGATTGTTAGTAGAATTGAGAGAAATCTATGATATTCGTTCTAATCGAGAAAGCGGATATGGCCGGTATGACGTGATGCTGATTCCAAAGAATCATAAGAAGACAGCATATGTATTGGAATTTAAGGTATTGGATACCGATGAGGAAGAATCACTGGAAGATACTGTTCATGCAGCATTATATCAAATTGAAGAGAAAAAGTATGATACTGAGTTGCTTTCTCTGGGGATAGAGAAAAATAATATAAGACATTATGGCTTTGCATTTCAAGGGAAAAAGGTATTAATAGGCTGATTTTGTAATTTTCCCCCTTGACATTCCTTGTTGAATTGTCTATCATGACAATATATGAGAAATGCATAGAAGGTGCAAAGTAGAGCTATATTTTCTGCCAGAGAGTGAGGGTCACCGGCTGTAAGCCCTCTAAGTTCAGATATAGTATTGAATTTCCCACCGGAGCAGCTCTGTTGAAGCAATCAGTAGGCAGAGACGTAGGAACACGTTACGTTTTTTGTGAGCCATTTTGTGAAAACACAGAATGGGAAACAGGGTGGTACCACGATATATTCGTCCCTTATAGCTTAGGCTATAAGGGATTTTTTATATCTTACAGGATTCCCGGTAATTGTATGGAAGAAGGAGACAGGAAATGAAAGAGAAGTTGGAACAGATTAAAGCGGAAGCAATCCGTCAGATTAATGAGAGTGATGCCCTTGACAGACTCAATGATGTACGTGTTAATTTCCTTGGTAAAAAGGGTGAATTGACAGCAGTATTAAAGAGCATGAAGGATGTAGCACCGGAAGAGAGACCTAAGGTAGGTCAGATGGTGAATGAAGCCAGAGAAGAGATTGAACGCGTTATGGATGAAGCCAAGACCAGAATGGAGCGCAGGATCCGTGAAGCCAAGATGAAGGCAGAAGTCATCGACGTTACACTTCCGGCACAGAAGAATAATGTAGGACATCGCCATCCTAATACGATCGCTCTTGAAGAAGTAGAGAGAATCTTCATCGGTATGGGGTATGAAGTCGTAGAAGGTCCGGAAGTAGAGAAGGATTACTATAACTTTGAAGCATTGAACATACCAGCTGATCATCCTGCCAAGGACGAACAGGATACTTTCTATGTAAATGGCGAGATGCTGCTTAGAACCCAGACATCAGGCGTACAGGTGCATGAGATGGAGAAAGGCAAGCTGCCTATCCGTATGATTGCCCCCGGACGAGTATTCAGAGCTGATGAAGTAGACGCAACACATTCTCCTTCCTTCCATCAGGTAGAAGGACTTGTTATTGATAAAAACATTACCTTCGCTGACCTTAAAGGAACACTGGCTGAGTTCGCTAAGGAGCTTTTCGGGGAAGATACCAAGGTTAAGTTCAGACCTCATCACTTCCCATTCACCGAGCCATCAGCAGAGATGGATGTATCCTGCTTTAAGTGTGGTGGAAAAGGCTGCCGTTTCTGTAAAGGTGAAGGATGGATTGAAATTCTCGGCTGTGGCATGGTTCACCCAAGAGTATTGCGCATGAGCGGCATTGATCCGGAAGAATACTCAGGATTCGCATTTGGTGTAGGACTTGAAAGAATCGCACTCTTAAAATATGAAATTGATGATATGCGCCTGTTATACGAAAACGATATCAGATTTTTGAAACAATTTTAAAACCTCAAGAACTGCAGCAAGGAAGAAAAACAAGGCGTTCAAGCTTGCTTGAAAAGCGTTATTTTTCTTTCTTGATATAGGGCGCAAGCCCGAAACGAGTAAATACGAAGTATTTACGAGACTGCAGTTCGCCATTAATCAAATAGATATAGAAGGAGAATAGAAAATGAATACACCATTATCATGGATTAAAGCATATGTGCCGGAGCTTGAAGTCGGCGATCACGAGTACTGTGATGCCATGACTCTGTCCGGAACAAAAGTAGAAGGATTTACAAGATTAGACAAGAATCTGGAGAAGATCGTAGTAGGTCATATCGAATCAATCGAGCGTCATCCTGATGCAGACAAGCTCATCATCTGCCAGGTCAACGTAGGAACAGAAACGATTCAGATTGTAACAGGTGCTGCCAATCTGAATGAAGGTGATTATGTACCTGTAGTTCTGGATGGTGGCAGGGTAGCTGGTGGACATGACGGCGGTCCTCTTCCTGAAGAAGGCATTAAGATTAAGGCTGGTAAGCTCAGAGGTGTTCCCTCCAATGGTATGATGTGCGCAATTGAAGAACTTGGCTCCAGCAGGGATATGTATCCTGAAGCACCGGAAAACGGCGTTTATGTATTCAAGAAACCGGTAACTCCTGGCGAGGATGCAATCGAAGCATTAGGCTTACATGATACCGTAGTAGAATATGAGGTAACTTCTAACCGTGTTGACTGCTACAGCATCCTGGGTATTGCAAGAGAAGCAGCCGCTACCTTTAAGAAGCCTTTTGTTCCACCCGTTGTATCTGTAAAAGGCAACGGTGAGGATGTTAATAAATACATTTCCGTAGAAGTAAAAGACACGGATCTGTGCACACGTTACTGTGCAAGAGTATGCAAGAATATCAAGATTGCACCATCACCGGAATGGATGCAGAGAAGACTGGCAGCTTGTGGAATCAGACCAATCAACAATCTGGTAGACATCACTAACTACGTTATGGAAGAGTATGGACAGCCTATGCATGCTTATGATTTAAGCACAATTGCAGGTAACAAGATCGTTGTAAGACGTGCTAAGGACGGCGATGAATTCCAGACTCTGGACGGACAGATGAGAAAGCTGGATTCAGAAGTTCTTATGATCTGCGATGCGGAAAAAGAAATTGGTATTGCAGGTATCATGGGCGGTGAGAATTCCAAGATTACAGATAACGTATCTACAGTATTATTCGAAGCTGCTACCTTTAATGGTGCAAATATCAGAAAATCAGCCAAGAGAGTAGGACTTCGTACAGATGCTTCCGGTATTTTTGAAAAAGGTCTTGATCCAAGAAACGCAGAAGAAGCAATTAACAGAGCCTGCCAGCTGATCGAAGAACTTGGCTGCGGTGAAGTTGTAGATGGTATGGTAGACGTATGTGAACCACTCAAGGAGTTGAGACAGATTCCTTTTGAGCCGGAACGTATCAATAAATTCCTTGGAACAGACATTGCAAAAGAAGATATGCTTATAATCTTCAAACGCATTGAACTTGTATATGATGAGCAGACTAACCTGATTACAGTACCTTCCTTCAGACAGGATCTGGAAGGCTTTGCAGATATCGCAGAAGAAGCAGCAAGATTCTATGGATATGATAAGATTCCTACTACTTTACCAAGCGGCGAAGCTACAACAGGTAAGCTTCCTTTCAAGATGAGAGTAGAAGAAAAAGCCAGAGATATCGCAGAGTACTGTGGTTTTTCACAGGGTATGTGCTATTCCTTTGAAAGTCCTAAGGTATTTGATAAGTTGTTACTTCCAGCAGACAGCGAGCTTCGTAAGACAGTAACAATTTCCAATCCTCTGGGTGAAGATTTCTCTGTTATGAGAACAATCTCTTTGAACGGAATTCTGACATCACTGTCAACTAATTATAATAGAAGAAACAAGAATGTACGTCTGTATGAATTAGGTAATGTATACATTCCAAAGGCTCTTCCTCTGACAGATTATCCAGATGAAAGAATGCAGTTTACTCTGGGTATGTACGGAGATGGCGATTTCTTCACAATGAAGGGTGTTGTAGAAGAATTCCTGGAAAGCGTTGGCATGAGAAAGAAAGCCAAGTATGATCCTAACGCAGAGAAGCCTTTCTTACATCCAGGTCGTCAGGCATTGATTAAGTATGAAGATACAGTAATTGGTTACTTAGGAGAGGTACATCCTGATGTAGCAGATAATTACAATATCGGAACCAGAGTATATGTAGCTGTTCTGGATATGCCTGAGGTAGTTCCTTTCGCTTCCTTTGACAGAAAGTATGAAGGAATCGCCAAGTATCCTGCTGTAACAAGAGATATCAGTATGGTAGTTCCGAAATCCATTTTGGCTGGAGATATCGAAGATGTCATTGAGCAGCGTGGTGGCAAGATCCTTGAAGGCTATGAATTATTCGATATCTATGAAGGTTCCCAGATCAAAGAGGGTTTCAAATCAGTCGCTTATTCAATTACGTTCAGAGCAAAAGACAGAACATTGGAAGATGGCGACGTGACTGGCGCTATGAAGAAAATACTTAACGGATTAGAAGCACTTGGTATTGAACTTAGACAATAGTATGAATGCCTGCAGCAAACGCTGCAGGCATTAGTGCGAATAAAGAAAGGTATGGTTGTAAGATGGAACGTAAGAATTGCTGGAAACAGTATAGTGATAAAAGATTAAACAAAATGGAAGAATATACAAAAGAATATATGCACTTTCTGAATCATTCCAAGACAGAACGAGAATGTGCAGATACAGTTGTGAATCTGGTAGAGAAGGAAGGCTTCACTGATCTGGCTGCATTGGTTCGTGACAAGAAGAAGTTGAAAGCCGGAGATAAGGTATATGCCACATGGATGAATAAGGCTGTTATTCTGTGCAGAATCGGCGAGAAGCCTATGGAAGAGGGTATGAATATCGTAGCTTCCCATATAGATTCCCCTCGTCTGGATATCAAGCCCAATCCGCTGTATGAGAATACAGGTGTAGCATATCTGGATACCCATTACTATGGTGGAATCAAGAAATATCAGTGGGTCACATTACCACTTGCGATTCATGGTGTGGTAGTCAAGAAGGATGGCATCACAGAAGAAATCTGTATCGGTGAAGACAAAGATGACCCGGTTGTATTCATATCAGATCTGTTACCTCACCTGTCACAGGAGCAGCAGGAGAAAAAGGCATCAGAACTCTTTGGCGGCGAGGCACTTGACATTGTATTTGGAAACAGACCTATGGTGAAGAAGGGTGATGAAAAGGAAGAGAAGGAAGCTGTAAAGGCACAGATTCTTCGCCTTTTAGAAGAAATGTATGATATGAAGGAGGAGGACTTTCTCTCTGCTGAATTAGAAGTAGTTCCGGCTGGTAAGGCAAGAGAAGCAGGACTGGACAGAAGCATGATCATGGCATATGGACAGGATGATAAGGTATGTGCATATGCGGCTATCCATGCACTTTTACACGCTAAGAAGCTTGCCAGAACATCAGTTGTCATGCTGACAGACAAGGAAGAAATCGGCAGCTGCGGTGCAACAGGCATGACCTCCCATTTTTATGAAAATGCACTGGCAGAAATCATGAATCTGACAGGCGAATATTCTTCACTCAAATTCAGACGCGCCATGGCTGCCTCCAATCTGTTATCCGCAGATGTCAGCAGCGTATTTGATCCGATGTTTGCGGACAGTTTTGAGCAGAAGAATGTAGCATATCTGGGTGGTGGGCTTGTATTTAACAAAGTAACAGGAGCCAGAGGCAAGAGTGGTGCAAATGATGCCAATGCAGAGTACTTGGGAGCACTGAGAGGCCTGCTGGATGAGAGAGAAGTAACCTATCAGTATGCAGAATACGGCAGAATTGACCTCGGTGGCAGTGGTACGATATCTCATATACTTGCAGAGTATGCGATGAATGTGGTAGACTGTGGTACAGCAGTCATGAATATGCATGCGCCATATGAAGTGACCAGCAAGGTAGATGTTTACGAGACGATGAGAGGTTATCGTGCATTTTTGGAGGATTTTGATTTATGCAGGAATTAAAGAAATCAGATTTTTATTTCGATTTGCCACAGGAGTTGATTGCGCAGGACCCGTTGGAGGACAGATCCAGTTCGAGACTTCTGGTGTTGGATAAAGAAACAGGAGAAATGGAGCATCGTGTTTTCCATGATATCGTAGAGTATTTGCATGAAGGAGATTGTCTGGTTCTTAACAATACCAAGGTTATCCCGGCAAGACTGATGGGAACCAAGAAGGACACAGGAGCTACCATAGAAGTCCTTTTGTTAAAAAGACGTGAGAATGATATATGGGAAACCCTCGTAAAGCCCGGAAAAAAGGCAAAACCAGGTACAGTCATTACTTTTGGTGAAGGTTTATTGACAGGAACCGTTGTGGATATAGTAGATGAAGGTAACAGACTGATACAGTTCTCCTATGAAGGCATTTTTGAAGAAGTACTGGATAAGCTGGGCGAGATGCCACTTCCTCCGTACATTACACATAAGCTTCAGGATAAGAACCGTTATCAGACCGTATATGCAAAGTATGAAGGTTCAGCAGCTGCTCCCACAGCAGGACTGCATTTTACCAAAGAGCTGCTGGCACAGGTAGCGGAAAAAGGCGTAAAAATCGCATATGTGACCCTGCATGTAGGATTGGGAACATTCAGACCTGTTAAGGAAGAGAACGTATTGGAGCATCATATGCATTCCGAATTCTATCAGGTGACACCGGAAGCTGCGAAGTTGATTAATGATACCAAGGCAGCAGGCGGCAGAGTCATCTGCGTAGGAACAACAAGCTGCAGAACCATCGAAAGTGCAGCAGACCAGAACGGAGTCGTACAGGCTGGATGTGGAGACACAGAGATTTTTATTTATCCGGGATATCAATTTAAAGTATTGGATAACCTGATTACGAACTTCCATTTACCGGAATCCACATTGATTATGCTGGTATCAGCCCTTGCCGGAAGAGAACATGTATTACGTGCATACGAGACAGCGGTAGAAATGAAATACCGTTTCTTCAGCTTCGGTGATGCTATGTTTATAAAGTAGAACGAAATATGATAAGTATGAATCGCAACCTGGAAAATGTTGATTTTCCGGGTTGTTTTATACTAAGGAGCAGACAACATATATGTTTACGAAAAAGTTAAGTTGACAGAAAATTACAACTAGAGTAAAATTATAGAGTAATAATTTAGGGTAACTATGCGAAGCCATGCAACTGCGATTTTGCGCATTGGGGCTCTGGATGGTTACAAATGCACAATGAAATACAATTGTACATAATATTGGAAAGGGATTGCGTTAGTATGGAAGAGAGAAGAAAGAGCAAAAGAACAGAATTAAGATCGAAACTTTTGGTTAAGAGACTGGATAATGGTAAGTTTGATGAAGTTAACGTGGAAGTGGATAATGTATCTAAGACAGGTATCGGCTTCTGCTGTGATGAATTGCTGGAGATTGGTGCTGTATATGAATCCTATCTGACAATCTGGACCAAGGAAGTCATCCATGCATTTATTGAAATCGTTCGTATCGAGAGGGAAGAGGATGGATTTCAGTATGGTGGATTATTCATTGGAATGCCGGAGATTGACCTGCAGAGAATTGGCGTTTACAATGTAGTATCCGAAGCAGACAAGTATAGAAAATAAGTTTTATAAGAATTTCATACATTATATTCAACAAGAAAAGGATTGTACACAATTTCTAAAATGCACAATCCTTTTTCGTTCTTAATTCTTCTCGTCTACAATTTTTGCATTTGGATATATTCGTTCCATCCGCTGGTCGGTAAAATGGGTATCGAGGAATTCTGTAATTGCATTCGGATTGCTGAAAGCATCTGCATCGGTATGTCTGGCTGTGTATCTGGACAGTGCGGCAGCAGATATCAGCATGTTGAATATCATGAATACAATCATAATATTACAGAGCACAGGACCGACTTTTACAGGAATCTTCTCAATCAGAGCAGAAAGCCTTGGGTAGATCAGCTTCAACCATACCACAGCAGCAATTCCCCAGAAGAAGCAGTAGAGCAGATTGATTCTGCCACCAAGGTTAAAGGCGAATCCACTGTAATCCCAGAATACAGTGCCAAAGACTAATTCGGTGAACACGCTGCACAAATATTCATAAGCACCGCCTAGAAGTGTACCTGCTATGAATATATTACCGTCTGATTTATCTTTTTGCCTGTACAGCACTGCTGTCAGCAGCATACAGCCCAGCCCCCATACGATACTGAATGGACCATAGACGACGCTGCTTCGACTCATCAGCACACCGGAAGTGATATAGCAGAAGATGGTTTCTGTTATATCCCCCAGAAAAGCACCGATGAAAAACAGTGAGACTAATTTATAGAAGCTGCATCCTTCTGCAAAGACAGTGGGAGCTGCTTTTTTTGTTGTTGCCTGTGCAGGCTGATTCAACCCGCTGAAAGCCTTCTGCATACGGGATTGGATTCTGATGGTAATGGCATTTTCCAGAAGGAAGGATGCCTTTTGCACCTGTGTATTGATATCCTGAATCCGTTTCTGCTTAACATGAAGTCCGGCTATCGCAAGAGAGGAGCCAAGTACATCACAACCAAGCAACACACCCAGAACAATTAACAGGACAAATCCTACCATATGTGGAATAAATGACACAACTGTCAGTAATAGGTGATTGCCTAGATACATGGCAAAAGTACCGAAGATACCCCAGACGAAAGCATATCTCAGGCAGACATATCCATTCAGATGAAAACGGTGATTGGAGTAGTCCCACCAGCGTTTATGGAATATTTTCTCTAAGGCAGCACCTGTAAAGTATTCGATACCGGAAGCTAGGATCATACTTCCAAGAAACAGGAATACAGGGGAAGTGGTCAGCTCCGGCAGGAAGATGGCAAATGCCACGGCACCGGCTCCGTAAATTGGACACAAAGGGCCGGTTACGAATCCACGGTTGATGAATTTCTTGCGTGCAATAGCGGCAAGTGCGACTTCTGCGCACCACCCCAGAAAAGAGTACAGGAAGTAGAGCCAGAACAGTTCGTATAAAGTATATTGCATAATCGTTCTCCTTGAATGTTATTGCAGTTTAAGGAAGATCACGCACCGTTTCTGTCAATTGATTTTGTGAACACGTAATAGCTGTAAGGACTTCTAAGCAGCCACAGGTCATGGTAGTTCGGTGAATGCAGCTTAGGGAATGATGTTTAGTGTTTCTTAGAACAAAGATCAAATGCTTGCAAGCCAGGCGCAACTGTTTGAGCCCGTAGGGCGAGTTTTGCGCTCGGCTTGTACTCTAAGCATTTGAGATGCGGTTCTTAGAAACTCTTACATCATGTACGTGGCGAATGAACCGAACTACCATGACCAGCGGCGTGACTAGAACTTCTTACTTAAACTGCAATTAAAATATCAGTATACAATACATTATAGGGGATAATCGATACTGAAACAAGAGTTACCCCTTGGAAAAATTATCCGATTGAAGTATAATAGACAGGTACACAAAAATGAGAAAGGCAGTATTTTAAATTTTAATATGAAACAACAGACACAGAATAATCCCCTGGGAACAGACGCTGTATCAGGATTAATGGTAAAATTCGCAATACCAAGCATCGTAGCCATGCTGGTAGGCGCATTATACAATATCGTAGATCAGCTATTCATTGGGCAGGCAGTAGGAACACTTGGAAATGCAGCAACAAACATCGCATTTCCACTTACCACCTCCTGTCTGGCGTTGGCATTACTATTTGGAATAGGAGGTGCTTCCTGTTTTAACCTTACAATGGGAGAGGGTAATCGGGAAAAGGCAGCATATTATATCGGCAATGCAGTCAGCATGCTATTCTTATGCGGACTGGCATTATGTCTCATTACACAGCTTTTTCTGACTTCATTGCTCAAGTTCTTCGGCGCACCGCAGGATGTATTGCCATATGCACAGGAATATGTTCGTATCACGGCTTTGGGCTTTCCTTTTCTGCTGCTGACGACAGGTGGCGGACATCTGATTCGTGCTGACGGCAATCCACGAATGACTATGATCTGTAACCTGACTGGTGCAATCATCAATACAGTATTGGATGCCTTGTTCGTTATGGTCTTTCAGATGGGCATGGCGGGAGCAGCCCTTGCCACAGTGATCGGACAGGTGATATCAGCAGTAATTGTAATCTGTTATCTGTACCATTTTAAGACTGTTCCCCTGGAAAAGAAGCACCTGATTGTGAACATGGAATATACAGGTAAAATTGCATCTATCGGAGCAGCTTCCTTCTTTAATCAGCTTGCAATGATGGTTGTACAGATTGTGTTGAATAATTCATTGAAGCACTATGGAGCATTGTCCATATATGGAGAAGCAATTCCCATTGCCTGCGCTGGCATTGTTATGAAGGTGAACCAGGTCTTCTTCTCTATTGTTATAGGAATCGGACAGGGCAGTCAGCCGATAGAGAGCTTTAACTATGGAGCCAGACAATATGACAGAGTGCGTAAGGCATACTGGCTTGCGTCTGTGGCAGGAGGCAGTATCTCGGCTATTTCGTTCATATTATTCCAGCTATTCCCCAGACAGATTATCGGATTGTTTGGCGAAGGCTCCACGGAATATTATCAGTTTGGAATCAGCTATTTCAGAGTATTCTTATTCTTTACCTGGGTGAATTTCATGCAGCCGATTACATCGACTTTCTTTACTTCCATTGGCAAGCCGGTAAAAGGCATTTTCCTGTCATTGACGAGACAGATTCTGTTTCTTTTACCATTGGTCATCCTGCTGCCATTATTTATGGGAATCGATGGAATCTTATACGCAGGACCGATAGCAGATGGATTGGCAGCAGTTGTGACCATTGTTATGGCGTTGGTAGAGTTTGGACAGATGAAGAAGCTGGAAAAGGCATAAAGGTGGAATAAAATATGCAGACGATCATACAGGCAATACAGCACTATCAACCTTATAATGAGCAGGAAGAAAATGACAGACGTGTCATGTTAAAACTATTGGAGACACAGCCTGATATTCTTGACAGGAGTAATCAGGTGGCTCATTTCTCAGCATCAGCCTGGGTATTGAATCAGAATCATACCAAGATACTGATGATTTATCATAATATATATCATTCATGGTCCTGGACTGGTGGACATGCAGATGGTGAGGCCAATCTGTTACAGGTAGCAGTCAGAGAAGTGCAGGAGGAGACAGGAGTGCAGAACATTAAAGAGCTTTCTGAGGATATCTTCTCCCTGGAGATTTTGACAGTAGACGGTCATGAGAAGAGGGGGAAATATGTCCCTTCGCATCTCCATCTGAACGTGACATATCTGTTGGAAGCAGATGAAGAGGAAATCCTTCGTATCAAACCGGATGAGAACAGCGGTGTGAAGTGGTTTACTCCTGATGAAGCTCTGAAAGCATGCTCAGAACCATGGATGATAGAGAGGGTATATCGGAAACTGATTAACAAATTACAATAAATTCATTAAAGAAAGGATAAACGAATATGAACAACACAAGAAAACAACCTGAATGGCTGGATGATGCAATCTTTTATGAAATTTATCCACAGTCTTTTCAGGACACAAATGCAGATGGAATTGGAGACATCAATGGTATTACCAGGAGACTGGATTATATCAGGGGATTAGGCTGTAACGCAATATGGATTAATCCATGCTTCCAGTCGCCTTATGGTGATGCCGGATATGATGTGGAGGATTATTATACAGTAGCGCCCAGGTATGGTACGAATGAAGATCTGGCGAACCTGTTCAGAGAAGCACATGCCAAAGGAATGCACGTCATTCTTGATCTTGTGCCGGGGCATACAGCGGTGACACATAAGTGGTTCAGGGAATCCATGAAAGCTGAGAAGAATGCATATACAGACAGATATATCTGGACAGATAACATCTGGGAAGAGCCAAAAGGCATCGGATGCATCAGAGGCATATCAGATAGAGACGGTTCCTGTGTTGTGAATTTCTTCTCTCACCAGCCGGCACTGAATTATGGATATTATGAGCAGGATCGCCCCTGGCAGCAGTCCATGGATGATGAAGGTCCCAAGGCTACATTGGAAGCCATGAAGGACGTTATGCGTTTCTGGCTGAAGATGGGCTGTGACGGTTTCCGTGTAGATATGGCTGGCTCTCTTGTAAAGAATGACCCTGAGGGAAAAGGCACGATTCGCCTGTGGCAGAATGTCAGGGAGTTCCTTGATCAGGAATTTCCACATGCGGCAATGGTTTCTGAATGGGGTGAGCCTGATAAATCCTTACAGGGTGGTTTCCATATGGATTTCCTGTTGCATTTTGGACCATCACATTATAATGATCTGTTCCGCTGTGAAGAGCCTTTCTTCTCATCCAGGGGAAAAGGCGATGTAGCCGCCTTCGTGGAGAAATATATTGAAAATTATGAGAAATCAGAGAAGAAAGGACTTATCTGTATTCCTTCCGGTAATCATGATATGGACAGATTGGCAAGGGGCTTGCATGGAGATGAGTTAAAAGTTGCTTTCGCATTCCTGCTGTCCATGCCTGGTGCGCCTTTTATCTACTATGGCGATGAGATTGGCATGCGTTATGTGGAAGGTCTTACTTCTGTAGAGGGTGGTTATAGCAGAACCGGTTCCCGTTCCCCTATGCAGTGGGATGATGGTGTGAATGCAGGATTTAGTACCGCAAGTGCTCAGAAGCTATATATCCAACAGGATAGCAGTGCAGACAGACCAACTGTTGAGAAGCAGACAGAAGATAAGGATTCTCTGTATCACGAGATCAGGAAGCTGATTGCTGTTAGAAAAGCACATGAAGCGTTGCTGAACAAAGGCGAGATCAACTTTGTATATGCAAAACCTGGGACATATCCTCTGGCTTATGTCAGAAGCAGCGGACAGGAGAAGATTCTGGTAGTGATCAATCCATCAGCCGAGAAAGTACAGTTCCCTTATGAAAGTGCGCTGGGAGAGGTGCTTTATCAGTTTGGCGGTGCAGTAGAGAGTGATGGAAAAGTAGTCAGTGTGCAGCCGCAATCGGCAGTTTTCATCAGATTATAATGAATAATAGAAATGAGAAGTCGAGCATAATGCCCGGCTTCTTTTTGCTATAAGTAAAAGTTATAACCAATCAAAAGAATTAATGAATTGACGAATGAATATGTGTATGCTATTATCAATGCATAGAAAACCTACTGAATTAGTGGAGAATAAAAGGATAGAAAAGGAGAGTAAATAGAATGGGATGCTGTGGAGTTGATTATACAAATGCAAGTGCAGAGGATTTATTAAATGCATATACAGATGAGGAAGCAAGAGCGCATGCAGAAGAGGTGGGAGTTGATCCAAGACCGAATGAAACAATCAGTGAGATCGATGAGACGGGAGCTTTTATCCGCCAGCCCAATGCATTTATTCAGCCTTTTGGTGATAAAGAAGGCGATCTGAAAGCAGCAGCAGACAGATATGCAATCTACTGGGCGGTAGGCTGTAACTGGTCAAACAGACCGGTAATTGTCAGAGATCTTTTAGGATTGCAGAACGTCATCCAGGATCAGTTAGTAACCAAGTCAGGACAGACTAATGTATACGGGCATGGCTTTGGAGATAAGCCGGAGCACAGAGATCCGATCACGGGAGCATATTTCCTGAGTGAATTTTATAAGAGAGCGAAGCCTGATTTTACAGGAAGAGCCACAACACCTACATTAGTAGATATTGTGGAGAAAAAGGCAGTCAACAATGATTACCATAGACTGACCAATTATCTGGAAGTACAGTTCAGACCATTTCAACCGGCAGATGCACCTGATCTGTATCCTAAGAAATTCAGAAAAGAAATTGATGAATTCAATGACTGGTTATTCCCACATATCAACAACGGACATTATCGAATGGCTTTTTGCCAGTCACCGGAAGCATATGATGAAGCATATGAAGATTTCTATGATTCTTTGGAGAAATTAGACAAGAGACTGGAAACAAACCGTTTCCTCTTTGGTGATTACATAACAGACAGTGACGTAAGAGCATATGTTACTTTAGTCAGATGGGATGTCAGCTACTACCACAATGTAGGACCTGTGAAGAAGCCTGTCAAGGATTACAAGAACATATGGGGATATTTAAGGGAATTGAACACAATCCCGGCTTTTCATAATAACAGCAATGCAAAGACACTGGCACTTAATGGTATCAGAAAAGACGGTAATTTCTTCAAAAGTTATAATGAAAGAATCCTTACCAAGGTAGATTTCGACAAACTGTGGGCAGATGATGGGGCAAGAAGAGAATTAAGCAAGACACCTGATGAACTGTTCCTGAGACATCCGGCTGGAGAGACTTATGAAGAATATGCAAGTGAGATTTCCACAACTATATGGAACAGTCCAAACTGGGACGATAGAAATCCAAAGAATGGCACATTATCAGTAGATGCATCCATTAACCCTTTAAAAGATCTTTTATAAAAACAGATATAAGCGGAGGAGTAGAGTATGAAAAACAGAATTTTGAATAGAGTGATAGCAACTATCGGAGTAACAGCAGTATTATTTGGAAGTTTAACAGGATGCGGTTCCACTTCTTCCAGCACAGATTCAGCAGCAGGCGTAACCAAGGTAACTGTGGCGACTAAGGGAAGCCCTGCACCGTACATGGTTGTAGATGAGAATAATGAGATTGGGGGAAGTGACATTGAAATCCTGAAGGCAATCTTCGAGAAGCTTCCACAGTACGAACTGGATATCATTAAGGCTGACGATCCTCTGACAGGATTGACCGGTGGCCTTTATGATCTGGCAGTAAACAACTATGCATGGAGAGACGAAAGAGGAGAGCTTTATTACTACAGCTTACCATACAAGACAGGATATGACGTATATATCCAGAGAAAAGATGATGAACCATTGACAGGTTTACAGGATATCGCAGACAGAGGTTATAAGATCGAGGTAGGCGCAGGCAGCAACAAGGCATTGGCTTTGGAGAAATGGAATGAAGAGAATCCTGACCATCAGATCGATATTATCTATTCAGAGTCTGATTTTCAGATTAAGTTCCAAAATATCGCAGATGGTAAGACAGATGTAGCGATTGATGATGGACCTATCCTTGATACTTTGATCGGTCAGTTTGGTCTGGAAGATGAACTTGTAGGAAATACCATTGATGCAGATACACAGGAATTTATCAGCCCACATAACAGTACTTATTTCCTTTTTGCAAAGGATGAGAAGGGCGCTGCACTGAGAGAAGATGTGGATAAAGCTCTGATTGAAATCAAGAATGACGGTACACTGGCAGAAATCCTGACAAAATATTTTGGTAAGGATACAAGCCCGGCAGATGATGATTTAAAGGCAACACCGAACTAGGAAATAAGGCGAAAGGAAAGTGGAATATTATGGAAATATACAGAATAGAAAAAGGAACAGCAAAGGAATGGCTCTATAAAGCCTATGACTATATCAGAACGGACGCTTTTGTATATGGCCAGAATATTCCAATTGAAGTAGAGTTTGGACATGATGAGCCGAAGGAAGAACTGGAAGCAATCGTGATCATCGAAGACCATAAGCCTGTTGCAGGCTGTAGAATTACGTATCCAAGAGAGGATATCGGTAAGATAGGACGTGTATGCGTCGTTCGTGAAAGACAGAAAAGCGGCGTAGGACATATCCTGATTGCAGAAGCTGAGAAGTGGATTGTAGAGAGAGGATATCAGCATATCGTGATTAACTCACAGGATCGTGCAGCAGGCTTCTATGAAAGATGCGGATACAAACTGGTTCCGGGAGTAGATCCTGAGATATATGAGAATCATCCACCACGTAAGCAGGATTCCAAGGATAAAGAAGAACATAGAAACAAATTAGGATTCAGCTGCGTTCTGGTTGAAAAGTTTTTAGATAAAGAAGGATGAACAAATGACTAAACTATTTGATTTTAAACAGGTTTTTACAAATATTCCCGAACTTCTGTTGAAATTGCCAGTGACATTGGAACTGGCTTTTCTGGCAATGATTATAGGACTGGTACTCGGACTGATACTTGCAATCATTAAAATCAAGCAGATACCGGTATTGAAACAGATCGCCGGCTTATTCGTATCTATCGTAAGAGGAACCCCGGTTCTGGTACAACTCTATATTGTATATTTTGGAGTTCCCATGTTTTTTAAATACATCAATGCAAAATACGGAACAAACCTGGCAGTTGCCAATATTCCCGGATTCGTATATGCAGTACTTGCACTTGGACTGAACTCATCGGCTTTCAGTTCCGAGATGATCCGCTCCGCATTATTAAGTGTAGATAAAGGGCAGGTAGAAGCAGCACATGCATTGGGAATGACCTATGGACAGACTCTTCGAAGAATTATTATTCCAGAGGCACTTACCGTAGCACTTCCCACCATTGGAAATTCATTGATTTCCGCAATCAAAGGTACGTCACTGGCTTTTACCTGTGCAGTTGTAGAAATCACAGCACAAGGTAAGATTATCGGTGGAAGAAATTACAGATATTTTGAGGTATACTGCTCACTGGCAATCATTTACTGGATTGTGACTGTAATTATAGAGCAGATTCTGAAATTTACAGAGAAGAAGCTGGCAATACCCGATCAGGTAGAGAACTTTGCCGGTGAAAACGAAATCTGATAGATAGGAGAGAGACTATGAGCTTTATTGAAATCAAAGACCTTCATAAGAAATATAAGGATAATGTTGTCCTCAACGGTATCAACCTGTCTATTGAAAAAGGCAATGTAATCGGTATTATCGGCCCCTCCGGTACAGGTAAATCTACCATACTTCGCTGCATCAACCAGCTGGAGATACCTGAAAAAGGCAGCATCGTAATCAATGGAAAAGAGATAGACCTGTCTAATAAGAAGAATAAAAAAGATATTCTGGAATTAAGACAGAATACAGGAATGGTATTTCAGTCCTTTAATCTTTTTGAAAGAAAGACAGCCCTTGAAAATGTAGAAGAAGGACTGATTGTGGTTCAGAAGAAGTCTAAGGAAGAAGCCAAGAAGATTGCTCTGGAAGAGTTGAGAAGAGTCGGCATGATAAATTGGGCAAACCACTATCCAAGACACCTCTCCGGTGGACAAAGACAAAGAGTCGCAATCGCCAGAGCATTGGCAATGCGCCCACAGCTTCTGCTTCTGGATGAGCCGACCTCCGCACTTGATCCCGAGATGGTAGGAGAAGTACTGGAGGTTATCAAACAGATTGCAGCGGAAGGACTTACCATGATTCTGGTTTCTCACGAAATGGCCTTTGTCAGAAATGTATCAAATCGTGTTATCTTCGTGGATAAAGGCGTGATTGTAGAAGACGGAACACCCAAACAGGTATTCAAAGAGCCTAAGAATGAAAGAACGAAAGAATTTCTGGAGAAAATGCATACTCTGGAAAGAGAACCGGAGTATATCATATAGGGAGATTATAATATGAGTATAGAGAAATATGATTATGAGATAGTGAATGGAAGGAAGATAAGGGTAAGACCCAGGGAGACGGTTTCGGAAATAGATGTAAATGGATATTTCAGAAGACAGCCCAATCATTTTACAACACTTTTTGGTGATGGAGAGAATGACCTGAAAGCAGAGGGCAATCAGAGATATCGTCTGATATGGGCGAAATTGTGTCATTGGTCTAATCGTGCATCCATCGTAAGAGAACTGGAAGGACTCGAAGACCAGATATCCGTAAATATGGTCAGTCAGGCTCATCATGAGAAGAATCTCGGATGGGAATATGTATATAATGAGAACAATGTAGACCCTGTATTGGGAGATCAGTTCCTTTCAGAAGCCTATTATCGTGCAGACGAGGACTATCAGGGAAGAACCACTGTACCAGCATTGATCGACACGAAAACAGGCAAAGTTGTAAACAACGATTATAACTGGCTTACCAACTATCTGGAAGTCAATTTCAGACCATGGCATAAGAAAGGTGCTCCAGAGCTGTACCCAGTGGAGCTGAGAGATGAAATCGACAAGATGAACCTGTGGTTATTTGATAATATCAATAATGCAGTATACAGAAGCTCCTTTTCCAGAAGTAATGAGGGACATTTAGATGGTGTGAATACCTTCTATGCAGCAATGGACAGACTGGAGAAAAGACTGGAAACAAGAAGATTCCTGTTTGGTGATTATGTGACAGATTCTGATATCAGACTGTATGTAACGCTTGCCAGACTGGATATTCGCTATACATTTCAGTTAGGAGAGACGAAGCATCCGCTCTATACCTATAAGAATTTGTGGGGATATGCAAGAGAACTGTGGGAGATACCTGCATTTAAGAATAATACATTCTTTGCAGATTTCGCAGTACCTCCTGTTAATGTAGAGGGAAGTGCACAGAGATCTTTCAATTACCGATTCCTGAAACAGATTGACTTTGCAAAATACTGGGGTGAACCCATAGATCGTTCTTCTTTATCCAAAGACCCTGCTAATAAATTAAAGGCGGAAACAGATGCAGGAACAGCAAAAAGTGACACAGATGTCATAAACAATCAGGGAGATACAGCCATCTATGAAAAGATTCATGCGATTCCAAGTACAGAGATTGCTAAGTATACCGAGGAGGAACTGCCAACCAGAAAAGATCCGTCCAAATTACCCACTCTTGCAGATACCAGAGAAGAGGACTATCAGGCAATTATCGAAGAGATTGGCAGGCTGCCGGATGGATCAGACCTGTCTCCGGCGGCAAATAAAAAGCCGGCAGCAGAGATATCAGATTTCGTTAAGGCGAATATTACAGATGCGGTCAGTGAAATGCTTAATGCTGTAGACCTGGAGAAATATATTGAAAGTGCGCACAGATTCTATGGAGCACTGGAGCAGTTAGAAGCAGATTTAAGTGAAAGCAGATTCCTTGCAGGAGATTTCGTGACCCAGGCAGATGTAGCACTCTATGTTTCACTGGTAAGATTCGACATCTTATATTCCAGATATTTTGGACTGGTAAAATACAGAATACAGGATTTGAAGAATGTCTCCGAGTATCTGAAAGATTTGTATCAGATCCCGGCTTTTGCACACAATACTGATTTTAATGCGATCATAAAGCAGGGACAGGCAGATCTGGAACAGAAATTGTTCCGCCCAAGCACACATTACGACAGAGTAATTCCTGGAATTGACCTGGATGCGCAGTGGAAAGTTCCAACAGAGAGAGCATATCTGTCCGAAGATCCGACTCATCCTATCTGCCTGAGTAACAATCGCAGATTTGATCTGGACCCTACCTGGTATGAACTGGGCGCAGAATCACTTACCAAAGTGGAAGAAGCACAACAATGCGGCTGCGCATGCTCATTGGGTTCAAAATAATGTGAGAGGCTTGAATATCATGGTAGAAATAGAGGAAATAAAAGACAACTTTGCAAAACTGGTAGCCATAGATTCTCCTTCTTTGAAGGAACGAAACATGGCAGACTACATCATTGCCCTTTTCAAAGAAATCGGTGTGGAACTGACAGAAGATGACAGTGCAGCAACAACAGGTTCCACAGCAGGCAACTTGCACGGCTATGTAAAAGGCAATGGAATGGAGCCAATCCTTCTGGCATCGCACATGGATACTGTAATGCCCGCATACGGGAAAAAGGCAATATTCCATGAAAATGGTGATGTGACCAGCGATGGTACGACTGTTCTCGGAGCCGATGACCTTTCTGGTATTGTAGAGATCTACGAGCTGATAAAATATCTGAAACAAAATGCAGTAGAGCATAGAGATATCGAATTACTCTTCACAACAGGCGAAGAACTGTATTGCGTAGGAGCAAAAGCATATCAATATGACCAGATAGTTTCTAAGGAGGCATTGGTACTGGATTTAAGTGGTGAGATCGGAACTGCAGCTTATGCAGCGCCTACCATATTATCCTTTCAGGTTAATGTACAGGGCAAGGCATCCCATGCAGGATTTAACCCCGAAGCAGGTATTCACTCCATCAAGGCAGCCTGTGAAGCGATAGCCGCATTACCACAGGGACATATAGATAAGGAAACAACCGCCAATATCGGACTGATCAACGGTGGCGAAGGTATCAATATCGTGCCATCATCCTGTAACATCCGAGGTGAGATCAGAAGCTTGAATCATGAAAAAGCACTCGCCACAGCACAGCAATATCGTGACGCTTTCCAAAACAGTGCTGAAAAATATGGCGCAACCTTGGACTGGACACAGCAGATTGACATACAGGCATACGAAACATCAACAGAAGAATCCATCATAAGCCGATATGTAGCAGCCTGCGGACTGTGTGACGTAGAACCAAAACTCATCAAGACCTTCGGTGGAAGCGACAATAACGTATTCAGCCAACATGGAATCAAAGGCTTAGTCATTGCAAATTCCATGAATAATGTACATTCCTGCAAAGAATATGCGAATGTGTACGAAATGCAGAAAGTGATAGAAGTACTGAGAGTGCTGGTTACGGAAATTGAATAAAGAATGAATGTAGGGAAACGCTCTGAGTAGATCGGAGCGTTTTTATGTAAGGAATTGTTTGCACTCAACGAATTAAATGTTGTATATTTATGCATTTTCTAATAAAATAAGCACGTAATTAATACATTAGCATAATAAAGTACAAAAGCAGGAGAGGAATCATTATGAGTTTATCAACAGCAGTTATTTATTAATGGGATTGCCTGGACTTGCATATCTGACCGGATTATGTGATGTAGGCTGGACAGAAATGCCAGAAGTCTTCCAGAATATTTATCCTTGATTAATACACATAATGTTGAGACAGGAAATGCACAGAATTATGGTTTCCTTACTATGAAAATGTTTTACTATCGTGGACTGAAAGAATGGAACAAAGAGAAAGGGTACCTGATGGATACTTGTTTGACGGCGCAAGATAGATACAAAACGTACCTGGATTATTTTAGAATCGCATATTAAAGAAGACAAATTAAAAGCAAGAGACGGTGGGAAAGCAGTAGCTATCCGTTGAGAATATTCAAAAAGATTTGTTTTATGACATTTAAAAATGAGTATGATGAATAGATTTTAAAAGACGAAAAAATTAGAAGCTATTAGTTGTATAATTGAAAGATGAAAAACAGGGAATGTTCAGGGATGCAGATCATGTGATTTCAGATATGAGGTCAAAGTATGGACTATAAGATTGTTTTGATGAGTGATGCAGAGGAGGATCTTGATAGATTTATCACATATCTTTTGTTTGAAAAGAAAAGTGAGCAAGCTGCAAGAAATTTATTAAATGACTTTGAAGCAACAAAAACAAGTTTGGCAAATGTTGCTGATAGCCTGAAACTTTGTGATAATCCAAAATTAAGAGCATTAGGATATCGAAGAATTAATTTTTTATCACATCGATATTTTATGCTTTATCGTATTGAAAGGGTTCGACTTTTCTGCTACACTTGGTGATGATTTCAAAATTGCAAAAGACAAAGAGACACAAAAAGAGTGTGTTGAAATCAAGTTGCAGGGCATTTAGTTGCGGCTTAGGAACAGATACTTTTGAATACACACTAAAAACAATTAAAAAAGCAATCGTAAAAAAATACGATTGTTTTTTTGTGCGTTTCTGCATATAATATATTCAATAAGACAGAAATGGAGGCGATTGATATGCGCGAAACAAGAACATTAGAGTTCAAGGAAACGATTACCAACACTTTTTTAAAAACAGTCAGTGCCTTTTCAAATTATGATGGCGGAACCATCCTTTTTG
>ERZ773115.28-NODE-28-length-166392-cov-10.686672_pt1 | contig 166392 bp, 146 predicted proteins | sample MGYA00511116_ERZ773115 | MGnify/ENA primary metagenome ERZ773115 (study PRJEB29015, sample SAMEA2737869) | human gut metagenome | biome: human gut; feature: human-associated habitat; material: faeces | place: China | collected 2012 ... | reverse complement strand
AGACAGGGCAGAGCGACTGCCGAATAAGGAAAATACATATCTTTATAAGGATTTGAACAAGAACGGCGTTGAAATCTCCGGCGGAGAGGCGCAAAAACTTGCCCTTGCAAGGGCACTTTATAAGGACGCTCCCGTTGTGATTCTCGACGAGCCTACTGCCGCTCTAGACCCGATTGCAGAAAACGAAATCTACAGTCGTTTTAATTCTTTTGTACAAAACAAAACCGCAATTTATATTTCACACAGGCTTTCAAGTTGTGCATTTTGTGATAAAATTGCCGTGTTTGACAAATCGAGACTTGTCGAAAGCGGCACGCATAAAGAACTTTTGTCTGCTGACGGCAGATATGCCGAACTTTGGAACGCCCAGGCAAAATATTATGTAGAGTGATTTTGTTAAATTAAGTTAATAACTCACAGAAAGCCGTACTTTTCGTACGGCTCAGACTGTCGATAAAGCTCCTGAAGCACGCCAATAAAATTAACTAACCGCTTAATGCCTCCCTTGTGTAAAGGGAGGTGGGAACACGAAGTGTTGACGGAGGGATTGTAAAAGTACCGCAAACATCGAGTTTACGGTACTTTTTGCGTTTTTCGTTTTTTGCTCAGTCAAAAAAGGGCTTCCAAAAAATCATTTGATTTTTTGGAAAGAGGAAAAACATATGCAATATAGTTACAAAACTTTGTTTTGTTTTATATGAAATATGTTTTGACGAGGTACAGCAAAGTTCGCAAGAAAACGAAATTCAGAACCTTTATCAACAGCCTACAGCGTATTGACTGTTTTTTATGTTTTTGCCATATCTGCTTCATCTTTTCATTCGCCGTTCTTTGACAGATTTAGTGATTTTTCACAAAATTTTCTATTCTCTATTGACGAAATCGCTATTAATATATATTATATTAAATATATATTAATTTTTATTTACTATAGTGCGAGGAAACGGTTTGAAGGTAATTGAATGGATTTTATTGGTGCTTCTTTTGTCTTTTGTGTTGTTGTATATTATTGCAATGATAAAGAAAAATAGCTCGGTATATCAAAATGAAAGCAGTGAAAAAAATCCTTTTGAAGGAAAATATGTTGAATTTATTGAGAACGATGAAGATAAGGAAAATGCTGATGGATTGAAAGGCCATTTAGCGGCAATAGGTTCGGTGTCTGTAAGTGATAATTTTTACAATGATTTTGTTAAAAGATTTTTAGATATACTTATTTCTTTTCTTGGATTGATGATTCTTTCTCCGGTATTTTTGATTATCTGCATTGCGATAAAGATTGATGATCCCGGACCTGTATTTTTTGTTCAAAAGCGAGTCGGAAAAAATAAGCGATATTTCAAATTGCATAAATTTCGCAGTATGAAAATGTCAACTCCTCATGACTTACCTACTCATATGCTTGAAAATCCGGAGCAATATATAACTAAGGTTGGGGGATTTATCAGAAAACATAGCCTTGATGAGCTTCCGCAAATATGGGATATTTTTATAGGAAACATGAGCATTATCGGTCCTCGTCCTGCATTATGGAATCAAGATTTTTTAACTGCGGAAAGGGATAAATATAAGGCAAATGATATTAAACCCGGACTTACCGGATGGTCACAGATTAACGGTCGCGATGAATTAGAAATTGAAGAAAAGGCCAGATTAGACGGTGAGTATGTTGACAAGCTGAGCTTTTTATTTGATTGTAAATGCTTTTTAGGTACCGTATTCAGCGTTATTAAGGAAGACGGCGTTGTCGAAGGCGGAACAGGTCAGATAAAAACAGACGATAAAACAGGAGATAATTCATAATATGAAATTTTTGATTTTGACTAATCATTCATATATGCTTTGGCAATTTCGTCATGAGTTGATTGAAAAACTGCATGAATTTGGCGATGTTGTAATCAGTATGCCGTTTGTCGGACACGAAGATGATTTTGAAGCGCTGGGAATTAAGTGCATAGAAACAGATATTGACCGAAGAGGAATTAATCCAAAAACCGATTTAGGACTCTATTCTAAATATAAAGATATAATCAAGTCTGAACGCCCGAATATGGTCATTACTTATTCTATTAAACCTAATATTTACGGCGGTTATGCTTGCAAAAAAATAGGTGTGCCATATTGTGTTAATGTACAAGGTCTCGGTACGGCTTTTCAAAATGAACCAATAGCCTCGATAGTTACTTTGATGTATAAAATTGCATTGAAAAATGCCAAAACCGTATTTTTTGAAAATGTTGATAATGCAAAGAAATTTGTTGACAAAAAAATAATCCCTGTCTCGAAAGAAACTGTTCTTCATGGAGCAGGAGTTAATCTTGATGTTTATAAGCAGCAAAAATATCCAAGTGAGGAAAATGGAATTCATTTTTTATTTCTTGGACGTATTATGAAAGAAAAGGGCATTGACGAACTGTTTTATTGTGCAAGAAAATTAAAGGAATTATATGGAGCAAAGATTCAAATTGATGTTGTCGGTTTTTTTGAAGATGAATATAAAAAAACAGTAGAAGATTTGTCTAAACGAGGTATTATTGAGTTTTACGGATTTCAGTCAGATCCAAAGCCGTTTTATGAAAACGCACATTGTGTTGTTTTGCCGAGTTATCATGAGGGTATGAGTAATGTACTTCTGGAGGCTGCTGCGACAGGTAGAGCTGTTATTACAACAGATATTCCGGGATGTAGAGAAGCGGTTGATGATGGTATTAACGGTTTTCTTTGTGAAAGGATGAATGCTGAAAGTTTATTGACACAAATGAAAAGATTTGTTAACTTGACAGAGTTTTACCGAGAAGCTATGGGACTTAGCGGAAGAAAAAAGATAGAAAAAGAGTTTAGTAAAGCCGATGTTATAAATGATACGATATCTGCTATATTAAAGTGTAATTAATTGGAGAATATTTATGTGGAAATTGGTTCCCGTAGTTTTAATAAGTCTTGCGTCTGCTTTTTTTTATGACAGGTTTTCTACAAAAAAAGAAAATTTGTCCGGATATGTGTATAAAGAGAAAATATTGTGGCTTATTCCGATTATAGCGATGGCGGTGTTTGCAGGGCTTAGGACTGCTTATAACGATACAGCGACATATGCACTTACATATGAAAATTATGCTGTTTCAGGCTTTGATTTTTCAAATATAGACTGGAACTTTGGAAACAATCCAGGCTATAATGTGGTGTTGGTTTTATCAAAGAATTTGGGCTTATCAACTAATGCATATTTCTTGCAGTATACTTTGGTTACTTATTTTATTTATATTTGGTTTATCCATAAGTACTCGACGGATTTTTTGATGTCGATGTTTTTGTTTATCTGTTTGATTTTTACATTCCCGTTGGCAGCAATTAAACAATGCGTTGCGGTTGCATTTTGCCTGCTTGCTGTTGATAAGGCAATAAATAAAAAGTGGTTTTGGTTTGTGTTTTGGATATTTATTGCCGAAACTTTCCATGCATATTCGTTTATGTATTTGATTGTTCCGTTGTTGTTTTTTGTACCGTGGCAGGACAAAAGAACGGTTATGTGGATAGTAATATTCTTTTTAATCGGTATTTTGCTTCGGCCGATGCTAGGTACAGTACTTAGTATTACAGATGCACTTGGTGAGGAGTATACTGCTGAATCATTTAGCGAAGGCGGAGTTAATCCTTTCAGACTTTTGGTTTGCCTTGTGCCGCTTGTCCTTTCGTTTGTATTGCGAAAGCAGATAAACGACCCGTGTAACGAGGTTAATCGTGCCGAGGGTTTATGTATGAATCTTGCTTTTCTTAACGGTGAGATAATGTTCGTTGCACTTTTCGGTACAGCCAATTATTTTGCCAGACTCGCAAATTATTTTTACATTTTCCCCGTTATTGCTCTTCCGAGAATGTTTAATATGGTAAATCCTAAGTGGCGAACGCTTATGAAAATATGTGTTGTGGTTTGTTATTTTTTGTTTTTCTATTATTCGGAATATGTCATATATGGTCAGTTTGATAATAGATATCAAGGAATTACATTTAATGAGTTTAGCTTTTTTTCATAGAAAGGATATACGGAGAATGGATAAGCCGATAAGAATATTACAGGTGATTGGTATCATGAATCGTGGCGGAGCAGAGACTATGATTATGAATCTATATCGTAATATTGACAGCACAAAAGTTCAATTTGATTTTGTTGTTCATACAAATGAAGTTGGCAGCTTTGATGAAGAAATTAAAGCTCTTGGCGGAAGAATATATCATTGTCCCAGATATGTTATTAAAAATTATATTGGATACAAAAAGTGGTGGAAAAAATTTTTAAGTGAGCATAGTCAAGATTATATTGCTGTACATGGACATATTGGCAGTACCGCTTCGATTTATCTGTCGATTTCAAATTCTTACGGTTTATACACAATTGCTCATAGTCATAGTGCAAGTGGCATTTCTACTTTGAAAGATGTTGTTTATAAATTGCTTTCATATAATACAAGAAATGTTGCAAAGTGCTTTTTTGCATGTTCCCAATTGGCGGGAATAAAAAGATACGGAAGACAGATAGTGCGAAACAATAAGATTTTTTTTGTTCTAAATAATGCCATTGATACAGAAAAATATATTTGTAATGATTGCATAAAGAATAAAAAAGATAAAGAATTATGTATTGATGAAAGTCAAACAGTATTGGGTCACGTCGGTAGATTTGATAATGCTAAAAATCAAATGTTTTTAGTCCATATTTTCAATGAATTTCAAAATTATAATGAAAATTCAAAATTAATTTTGGTGGGTAACGGTAAAAATTTTGAATTGATAAAAGAAAAAGTAAAACTTCTTGATCTCGAAAACAAAGTAATTATGACCGGCGTTAGAGATGATGTTAATGAAATACTCCAAATTTTTGATATGTTTGTTTTTCCGTCAATTTATGAAGGACTTCCCGTATCTGTTATTGAAGCGCAAGCGTCAGGATTAAAGTGCCTTTTGTCGGATACCGTTACAAAAGAGGTTGATATAACGGGCAATGTTGAATTTATGAGCCTTGAAAAATCACCAAAGGAATGGGCAGAAAAAATTGTTTCAATGCTTCCTTATGAGCGAAAAAATACTCAGCAAAAAATTATTGATGCCGGCTATGATATTAAATCAACTGCAGAATGGCTTACTGATTTTTACTTAAAAATATCGGAGAATAAATAATGACAGAAATACAATCATATGCAATAAAGAATATAAGAGTAGTATCTACTTTGATGATCTTTTTATGCCACACGGTTTTTTTGTTTGGTGAAACTGTTGGTTTAACTGCACAATTTTTTAATATTGCAGTTACCGTATTTTTCTTTATTTCGGCTTATCTTTATTCATTAAGAGAAAATGTTTCTGCCGGGGGGGTACTTCAGTGGTATAAAAAGCGTTTTCTTAGGATTTCCATACCGTATTATATATACATAATTTTGTTGTTTGTTTTATATTTGTTTTTAGTAAAGAAAATCAATATCGTTAGTTGGACAACAACGGCTTTGATTATTTCAGGTATAACTGAAACCTCTATGCCTGAAACGGGACATTTGTGGTTTATAACTGCAATAGTTATATGTTATTTGATAACTCCCGTTTTGTACAAAATCAGAAAGAACAATAAAATTTCTGCACTTTTTATTATATTTTCAATTACTCTTTATTTTCCGATTGCTTTTTTTGTAAAAGACATTATTGCAACATATTATTGGTCGGTTTTTGAATTTGTTATTGCATTTTTCTTTTTAGAAAAACTTATAAATAAATTGAATGATAAATCCGGAATTATTATAGGATTTATATCTTTAGTTTTGGGCTGCATAATTAAATTGTTGGGAGTTCATTATTTTGATTCCACGATTTTTTATACAAAATTTATAGTGGAAATTTGTTCGCTTCTTATAGCTTTTGGAATATTTGCAGTTGTTTTCTTTTTGACGGCTGTGTTGAAAAAAATGGTTTTTAGATTTTCAAAGATTATAGATTTCTTTGACAGTATTTCATATGAATTTTTTATTGTCCATATGATATTTATTAATGGCAATTTTTCGGTATTGAAACTTAGTAATCCTTTTTTGAATATATGTTTGGCATTTGTATTAAGCCTGATTTTTGGATACTTACTTCATATATTATCAAATCAAATATTTAAGGTGATTAAATGGAGAAAAAAACATTAACCGTATTTACCCCGGCGTATAACAGGGGCTACATAATTCATAAGTGTTATGAGAGTCTTTGCAGACAGACGAGTAAGGATTTTGTTTGGCTTGTTGTTGATGACGGCTCAACAGACAATACTGCCCAACTGATTAAAGAGTGGCAAAAGCAAGACAATGGCTTTGAAATTAAATATATCTATAAAGAAAACGGCGGAATGCATACTGCTCATAATACAGCTTACGAAAATATAGATACAGAACTTAATGTATGTATTGATTCGGATGATTATATGCCTGATGATGCTGTTGAAATAATATTAGATGAATGGAAAAAATATCGAGAAAATGAAAAATATGGCGGTATGGTTGCCTTAGATGTTGATTCAAAAAATTTTAATGTTATTGGAACTGAACTTGATGAAACCATCAAAAATTTCAATTTGGATTATTATTATAATCATGGCGGTTTGGGAGACAAGAAACTGATTTATAGAACAAATGTTATAAAAAAATATCCGCAATATCCTGTTTTTGAAGGTGAAAAGTATGTTTCTCTAGCATATAAATATCGTTTGATTGGTAAGGATTATTTTCTCGGAGTTATTAATAAACCTGTATGTGTAGTTGAGTATCAGGAAAATGGTTCAAGCATGAATATGTATAGACAATATTTGAATAATCCTAAAGGCTTTGCGTTTATAAGAAAAATTAATATGCAATATATTGATGATAAAAAAAGAAATTTTATTGATTGCATTCATTATGTGTCAAGTTCGATTGTTTCAAAAAATAAGAATTTTGTTAAAGAATCGCCAAAGAAACTGATGACGGTTTTAGCTGTTCCGTTTGGATTGCTGTTGACTGTAATTATTAGGATAAAGGCTAAAAAGTTAATGAAAGTTAAATGATAATGAAAAAGAAAATTTTTATTTTTTCACACGCTATGGAAATCGGCGGTGCTGAGCGGGCTCTGCTGGGCTTGTTAAATAGTATTGATTATTCAAAATATGATATTGATTTATTCTTGCTTAGATACAGCGGGGAATTGCTGGATTTGATACCTAATGAGGTTAATCTGTTGCCTGAAATTCCTCAGTACAGGGCTGTTATGCTACCTATGGTTAGCGCACTGAAAGATGGACAGATAAAGGTTGTTTTAGGCAGACTTGTAGGCAAAATTAAGGCTAAGAATTATAGCATTAAGCATTCTGCTCAAAGCAGTGCCGTTGCTATTGATTACAGTCATAAATATGTCGTTGACTCTTTGCCAAAGATAAATGATAAAAATTATGATTGTGCAATCAGCTTTTTGACTCCGCATTACATTGTTTCTAAAAAAGTAAATGCAGACAAAAAAATTGCTTGGATACATACGGATTATTCAACTATTGAAGTAGATGTTCAGTCTGAATTACAGATGTGGTCATGCTTTGACAATATCGTTTCTATTTCGGATGACGTCACTGCTGCATTTTTGAAAAAATTTCCTGAACTGAAAAGTAAAATTGTCTTGATTGAGAATATTCTTTCTAAGACGTTTATTGAAGAACAATCCAATGAGTTTGATGTGTCAAATGAAATGCCTGCTGATTCTATTAAACTTCTTTCGATTGGAAGATTTTGCGAAGCAAAGAATTTTGATAATGTGCCTGAAATTGCAAGCATTATGAAAGCAAAGGGCGTAGATTTTAAATGGCATTTAATCGGATATGGCTCTGATGAGGAATTGATAAGAACAAAAATCAGTGAGTATAATATGGATGACACGGTTATTGTTCTTGGCAAAAAGGATAATCCTTATCCGTATATTAAAGCGTGCGATATTTATGTTCAGCCTTCGAGGTACGAGGGAAAATGCGTGGCTGTCAGAGAAGCACAGATATTGGATAAGCCGGTGGTAATTACAAATTACACTACGGCGCAAAGTCAACTTAATGACGGCTTTGACGGAGCGATTGTTCCGATGGATAATGCAGGCTGTGCAAATGCGCTTGCGGATTTTATTCTTGATAAGGATAAACAAAATCAGTTTATATACAATATGAAAACAACGGATTATTCAAATCAAAACGAAGTAGAAAAGATCTATAAAATTATCGGAGATTAGTATGATACCGAAAAAAATTCATTATTTTTGGTTTGGTGGAAACGAAAAGCCAAAGAGCGTAAAAAAGTGCATAGACAGCTGGAAAAAATACTGCCCGGATTATGAAATTATTGAATGGAACGAATCGAATTTTGACATTCACTGTATGCCTTTTGTGGAGCAGGCTTATGAAGCAAAAAAGTATGCGTTTGTGTCTGACGTGGCAAGGCTTATGATGGTTTACGAATACGGCGGAATTTATATGGATACCGATGTTGAGGTCATCAAGCCGCTTGATGATTTGCTCGAGAATAAAGCATATATGAGCTTTGAAAATAATGAAAATGTAAATACCGGACAAGGATTCGGTTCTGAAGCTGGTTTGCCGTTTTTGAAGGAACATATTGATGTTTATAAGGATTGGCAGTTTATTAATCCCGACGGCTCATATAACCAAATCGGCTGCCCGAAGGTAGCAACGGATTTGTTTAGAACAAAGGGCATAAGGCTTGATGGTACGGAGCAAACAGTGTGCGATGTTCATATTTATCCGGCAGAATATTTTAATCCTTATGACAGCATTACTGGCAAGTTGACAAAGACCGAGAATACATACTCGATTCATTGGTACGATGCAAGTTGGAGCGGTAAATCCGCAAAACAGCTTAAATTTAATAGATTAGTTCGTAGGATTATAGGCAAAGAAAAAACAGAAAAAATCAAAACCAATTTTTTTAAGGATATATAAATATTATTATGAAGAGAGTACAGTTACTGGATACATCAATAGGAACTTCAAATATCGGAGATTTCATAATTATGGAATGTGTAAGAAAAGAATTAGCTCCGATATTAGAAAAATCATTTGTATACAATATGAGCACACATTTACCAGCTTTTAATGCATATTCGGTTTGGAGAAATTCAGCTGTAGTTCAAATGTATAGTAATTGTGATTATAAGTTTGCTGGTGGCTCAAATCTCTTGGTTAAGGATTTGAGAACGCATTATCCACAGTGGAATATTAACAAGTGGAATTCAAAGCCGCTTGCCGGCGTCATAACTGTTGGTGTTGGAGCTGGTTGTGGAGATTATACTAATAGCTATACTACAAAGTTATATCAAAGTATATTGAATCACGACTATTATCATAGTGTTCGTGATGAAAGAAGCAAGGAGTATGTTGAAAAGGTTTTAGGATTAAAAGCTATCAATACAGGTTGCATCACTATGTGGATGCTTACTCCAGAATTTTGTAAAACAATTCCAACAAAGAAATCTAATACAGCTTTGATTACGATTACTGCACGTCCAGAGCAAAATCAAAATGAGCAGAAACTCATTGATATAGTTGTTAGGAATTATGACAAGGTTTATTGCTGGATTCAAGGTGATAACGACTATGATTATGTTAAAAAGTTTAACAATATAGAAAACATTGAATTGATTTCTCCGACAAAAGATGCGTATGAGCATATTCTTGATACTGTTGATTTAGACTATATTGGCACTAGACTTCATGGTGGAGTATATGCAATGCGTCATAAAAAGCGTGCAATTATTATTGCTATTGATGAAAGAGCAAGAGAAATTAATGCAAAAAACAATCTTAATTGTATTGAACAAAATGATATCGATGACAAGCTTGAATCGATGATTAACAGCGAATTTGAAACAAAAATCAATATGCCGTTTGACGAGATTGCTCGTTGGAAGGCACAATTTTCGGAGTTTAATAATGAATAGTATTTATGTAAAAGATATAAAAGTTTATAAAAATAGGGTTGACGTTAATCTTGATGTGTCTGATTCAATTCGTGAGTATTTTGTGGATGATTTACATTTTTTTGCAGAGTATACAGTTGACATATCGTCAGTTCCAAAATCAGTTCTTGCAATGCCAATTCTTCTAAATATAATTCAATTATCTTGGATTGTAGATGCGGTGGTTTGGATTGAAGAAATTGATAAAAAATTTTATAATTCAATTCCTGTCCTAAAAAATGCGTTTAGAGAACTGCATCCTAATATGACTCTAAAGGGTACTTTAATTGCAGCGAAACAAGTTGAAAATTTCATTGAGTCTGACAATAATAAACTGCTATTGTTTACTGGTGGAATTGATGCAACATCAACATTGATAAGAATATTTGATAAAAAGCCGATGCTTTTTAATACAAATGGATGGTATCTAAAGAACTCGAACGAATCAAATGCAGTTTATGATGCTGATTATAATGCAATTTCTACAATTGCTTCTAATAATGGATTGCAATCAGAGTTTGTTAAATCGAATTTTGCTAAATTTATTAAATCAGAAGTAGTTGATAATCATTTCTGCAGAAATGCCGGGACAACTTGGTGGTTTGGGTTTCAACATTCTTTGGCTTTTATTGGTTGTGCAATGGTTATAGCTTATGCTAAAAATATTGATACCATTTACATTGCAAGTTCATATACTTTTGGTCAATATATTCGGTGCGTTTCAGATCCTAGAATTGATTCTTGCATTGAGTGTGCTGGCATTAAAACTATTCATGATGGATATGAACTTTCAAGACAAGACAAAGTTAAATTGATTGTTAATTATCAAAAAGAAACTGATCGTGAGGTGATATTGAGAGTTTGCTCTTTTAATACAAGAAATTGCTGTGAGTGTGAAAAGTGCTTTAGATCAATGCTTGCTTTGGTTGCTGAAGGTGCTGATAACATTGAAAAATTTGGTTTTGATCTTGATGATACACTTTTGAACAAATTAAAACTTTTCATTGAAAAAGAGGCTATGGAACTCGATAATAATCATATTGTTTTCTGGAATGATATTATTGAAAGAATGAAAAGTAATTACGCTAACCTTCATTATAAAGAAGTTTATGATTATTTAAAGGATATTAATTTATATAAGGCTAGAAAACGAGCAATTTGGAATCATTATACAAAAGATTTTTGGCAGATATTAAAAAGAAAGCTATTTTTAAATATAGAGTGAAAAATTGATTTAAAATAATTAAAAGGCGTGTGAAATTATTAAAATATGAATGAAGAAGGAAGAGTAAAAAAATCGGCGAAAAACATGGCAAGCGGCATGTTATTTAGAGTTATTTCTATGCTTACAGCTTTTATTGTCAGAACTGTATTTATAAAATGTCTAAGCAATGATTATTTAAGCGTTAACGGTCTTTACTCAAGCATTCTTAATATGCTGTCTTTAGCAGAATTGGGATTTAGTACGGTAATGGTTTATAGTATGTATAAACCATTAGCAGAAAAAGATTATATTAAATTGTCTCAAATTATGAGACTATATAAAAGAGTTTATCAAATTGTAGGGTCGGTTGTTCTTATACTTGGATTACTGATTGTGCCGTTTTTAGATGTAATAATAAAAAATAAACCGGATATAAATGGATTAACATTTTATTATTTGTTGTTTTTATTTAATTCTGTTATATCTTATTGGTTTTTTGCCTACAGATCTTCTGTACTTCAAGCAGATCAAAGAGCTTTTGTAACTTCAAATTATAGTACAATTTTCAATATAATAAAAACAATATTGCAAATTGTTCTTCTGTTGATTTTTAAAAATTTTACAATATATTTGATGACACAAATAATGTGTACTATTGCTCAAAATATATTAATTGCGATAAGGGTGAAGAAAGATTATCCGATTTTTAAAAATTCCAGAGACGAATTATCAAAATCAGAAAAGAGTAAAATTTATAATGATGTAAAAGCTTTAATGATACAAAAGGTGTCATTTAAAATTTTAAATGGATCAGATTCTATTATTATATCTGCATTTGTGGGTGTTAATTGGGTTGGATTACTGTCTAATTATATTATGATAGAACAAATGATCGTTGCTGTGTTAAGTGAAATTACTTCTTCAATTTCAGCAAGTTTAGGTAATTTGTTTGTAAAAACGGATAAAAATAATGGTTACATAGTATTTAAACGTATTGATTTTATGAATTATTGGTTGTACGGTTTTTCCGTTATAGCTTTGATTACTTTATCAAATCCATTTGTTGAATTATGGTTAGGAAAAAGTTATTTGCTTAATAATACTGTTATTATTGCTTTGTTTTTTAGATTTTTTATTGAGGGCTATATTAATACAATGTCGACCTTTCGCTCTACTCTTGGATTATTTAATCAGGGAAAATATTTGCCACTTATAGTAGCCGGTCTTAATATTGTTTTATCAATAGGCTTAAGTTATCCTCTGGGCGTAGCAGGAGTTTTATTTGCCACTCCTATTTCAAGATTGTGTATTAATGGCTGGTATATGCCTTTTGTGATATATAGAGATGGATTTAACAAACCGGTAAAGCCCTATTATTTTAAACTTCTATTTAGATTTAGTTTATTAGCATGTGTTGTTGTAGTTATGCAATTAATTTCTTCTGCTGTGTTTGTGGGAGGAGTTACAATAATTAAATTTATCATAATGGTTATAATTACTGCAATATTACCCAATGTTATTTTTGCATTAGTGTTTAATAAAATTGAGGAGTTTAAGTATTTTAAGACTTTGTTTTTTAAAAATATATTAAAAAAAGTAATTTTGGCTATTAAAAGTTGTAAAATTAAAAATTGAATAGGTGAGAAGTTGATTATATGGACAATAATAAACCATTTGTTTTTCAACGAATTATTAAGAATTTAATATTTTTCATAGTTATTCTTGTTTTGATTGCCGTGTTGCCGATGCAGCCGATTTTTGCATATTCCTATGATAAAAACTATCTCGATTATTCCAGTTGGGACGAGAGCAATATTAATACCGTGGCGATTGATTGTGAGGGTGCTATGGGCGAGCTTAGCGGTTCGCTCAACTATTTTACCGAAGAATCAAGCGCCTATTTTTTATTTAATCTGAACGAAAGCGAAATAACCGAGAACAGCGTTATTTCTGTAATTTTCAGCGTTTCGTCAACGCAGGGTTCTTACGATTTCACGGTGGATAATTCAGGCGTCAGTTATAACGAAGAGGCGGCTGAAAAATATTTTGACACAGAAAGCAAGGCTGACGAATTTACAACGGGACATGCGATTGTGACGGTTATAACAGACATAAAGGACAAGGTTACCACTCACGATTTTGCTGTGAAAATCGCAGTTGACGGCAGGCTGTATAATCTTTTTGATTCAAAACCGCTGACGATTGAAACTTACTTGCCGACAACTGCCGGTAAATCTTCTTCGCAAAAGACAACGAAGAAGTCTGAGACAAAGAAAAAATCAACAAAATCAACAAAATCATCAAAATCGACTGCTAAGAAATCAAGCACAAAAAGTTCGTCATCTAAATCCGGTTCAAAGAAACAGACAACTGAAAATTATGAGTCACAGTCGGATGAAAATTCGGCTGATTTTTCGGGCGATTATTTGAATGATGATGTATCTTACCACGGCAAAAGCGGCTTTTCACCCATGGCGAAAGCGGTTTTAATCGGCGGACTTGTGATAATAGGGCTTGGTATTTTGCTCTTTGTAATTGCCGAGGTGGTATCAAGAGCGGAAAAAAGAAAAGAAAAAGAATCAAAAAATGACTCGAAAAACGAAAATAAAGATGATGATATTGACGAGGAGTAGATAAAATATTATAATAAATTATTAACAATATTTTAATTATAATTGTAAAGGAACATTAAATGAATAAAGAAGAAACTCTTAAAGAAGTCAAAAAAGCAGAATTAAATATTTTAATCACAGTAGATGATTTTTGCAAAAAGAATAATATAAAATATTCATTAGCTTACGGAACACTGCTTGGCGCTGTGAGGCATAAAGGTTTTATTCCTTGGGATGACGATATTGATATTTGGATGACAAGGGAAAATTATAATAGATTTATTAGGGTTTGGAAGCAAAATCCTGTTCAGGGATATATTTTACAAAATACTGATTTGGATGAAGATTTTTCACAGAATTTTACAAAAATCAGAAAAGATAATACTGCTTTCGTACAGACCGGAGAAGAGAAAACGAATTATCATAAGGGAATTTTCATTGATATTTTTCCTTTGGACAGAGTCGCAAAGACTCCGTCAAAAATAGCAGTCCAAAAATTGTATGCGATGTTTACTATGCTGTTTTACAGAAAGTATGCACCTCCGATGGAAAAAGGATTAAAAAAATATATTTCTGAATTTTTCCTAAAAATAGTACCTAAAAGCAAATATGAGAATGCAAGAAAATATTTTGAAAACAAGTATTTATTTTTAAGTGGCGATGTCGATTGTTCTTGGCTGTCAAATTCTACATACAGAGAATTAAGTATATATTATGATTCTGATATGATGGATGATTATATATTTTTGCAATTTGAGGGCAGGAATTTTATGTCCGTTTCCAAATGGGATCACGCATTAAAAATGAAATATGGAGATTATATGCAACTTCCTCCGGAAGAAGACAGAGTTTGGAAGCATCATCCTATATTTATTGATTTGAACAATAATTATGAAGCAAAGTAATTTTGGTAGAGTTTGTGAAAGAAAAAATCAAAATATTTATATCTAAATATAAGGAGCTTTGGAAGTTTATTAAATTCGCTTTTACCGGAGCAAGTACATCAATTTTAGAAATGGCGGTTTTTGCTTTTCTTCAGTATGTTGTTTTCAAAAATCTTAATGCAGTACCGGTTATCGATAATGCTGTTTTGACTTTTTTGGGAATTGAATATAAAGGATATATGTGGAGTTATTTCATAAGTGCTGTTGTCGGATATACGGTTTCATACATAATGAATCGCAAAATTACTTTCAAATCCGACAGTAATATTTTTGTTTCGACTATTCTGTATGTTTTGATGGTGGTATTTACTGTTGCGTTCAATACATGGTTCGGTTCGTTTCTCGGCACTTGGATAAAGAATAACGGTTACGACAGTTTTTGGATTGTTATGCTTACAAAATTAATTGTTATGACCGTTCCTACAATATGGACATATCCTCTTCAGCGTTTTGTAATTCACAGGCGTTCAAAAAAGACAGATGAAATTTCAATTTAGTCATAAAAATAGCGGGGAGGATTTATATGGAAAAAGTGAATAAAGCCATTATAATGGCGGCAGGATTGGGTAACAGATTGGCTCCAGTTACAGATAATACGCCTAAGCCTATGGTAAAGGTAAACGGCGTCAGAATGATTGATACAATTATTGATGCACTGCATGAAAACGGAATAACCGAGATACACATCGTTGTGGGTTATCTTAAGGAACAATTTGAAAAACTTAACGATAAATATAACGGCTTGGATTTTATAATAAATCCGTACTTTGAAAAATATAATAATATTTCATCACTTTATGTTGCAAAAGACTATATTTCAAACGCATTTATAATTGACGGAGATCAGGTTGTAAAAAATTCAAAAATATTTCATCCCGAATTTGAAAAATCGGGTTATTGTGCAGCATGGAGCGAAGCGACAAATGAGTGGTTGATGCAGGTAGAAAATGATACTGTTTTAAGCTGTTCCCGAGTTGGGGGGGTAAATGGATGGCAGTTATACGGACTGTCAATGTGGAACGAAAACGATGGTAAAAAACTTAAAAAGCTTGTTGCCCAAGAATTTGAAAAAGGCAATGTGGATATTTACTGGGACGATGTCGCAATGTTTGAACACTTTGAAGATTTTAATTTGGGCATTCGTAAAATTAATCATAGCGATATTATGGAAATTGATAGTTTTGAAGAATTGGTGTCTGCTGATAAAAGTTATGCTATAAATCGGTAAAACAATAAGATGCAAATGTTTATAATTGTTTATTATTATGATTTTAAGGATAAAAATCAGGAAGTTATTGATTCTTGGAATGAATCTTCAAAATTGTGCTACGAAAAATACGGAATACAGTGATGATCGCTTTGTGCAAAATCACCAAAATGCGAGTGCTGTAATTGTGTGTTACTACAAAGTTTATTTTAAGACGTTATAAAGTGAATTTTTATATTGACGGTAAAATAAAATTAATATAACATAAAAATGTGAATGCTGTCGAAAGACGGCGACTAAAGTTAATATTTGAAGGAAAATTTGATATGAATTGTTATGGAAAGCAGGGGCGTCGGTGCTTTGCTTCGAAGATGATTTCGTCGTTCATAGCCATTCTTGTTTTGATTGCCGTGTTGCCGATGCAACCGATTTTTGCATATTCCTATGATAAAAACTATCTCGATTATTCCAGTTGGGACGAGAGCAATATTAATACCGTGGCGATTGATTGTGAGGGTGCTATGGGCGAGCTTAGCGGTTCGCTCAACTATTTTACCGAAGAATCAAGCGCCTATTTTTTATTTAATCTGAACGAAAGCGAAATAACCGAGAACAGCGTTATTTCTGTAATTTTCAGCGTTTCGTCAACGCAGGGTTCTTACGATTTCACGGTGGATAATTCAGGCGTCAGTTATAACGAAGAGGCGGCTGAAAAATATTTTGACACAGAAAGCAAGGCTGACGAATTTACAACGGGACATGCGATTGTGACGGTTATAACAGACATAAAGGACAAGGTTACCACTCACGATTTTGCTGTGAAAATCGCAGTTGACGGCAGGCTGTATAATCTTTTTGATTCAAAACCGCTGACGATTGAAACTTACTTGCCGACAACTGCCGGTAAATCTTCTTCGCAAAAGACAACGAAGAAGTCTGAGACAAAGAAAAAATCAACAAAATCAACAAAATCATCAAAATCGACTGCTAAGAAATCAAGCACAAAAAGTTCGTCATCTAAATCCGGTTCAAAGAAACAGACAACTGAAAATTATGAGTCACAGTCGGATGAAAATTCGGCTGATTTTTCGGGCGATTATTTGAATGATGATGTATCTTACCACGGCAAAAGCGGCTTTTCACCCATGGCGAAAGCGGTTTTAATCGGCGGACTTGTGATAATAGGGCTTGGTATTTTGCTCTTTGTAATTGCCGAGGTGGTATCAAGAGCGGAAAAAAGAAAAGAAAAAGAATCAAAAAATGACTCGAAAAACGAAAATAAAGATGATACAACAGATGATAAATAAAGCATAAATTAAAAGGTGTTATATGGATATTTTAAGACAGATTGAAACGGAATTTTCACTTAAATCGTGGCAGGTTAAAAACACGGTTGAATTAATTGACGACGGAAATACGATACCGTTTATTGCACGATACAGAAAGGAAGCGACCGGTTCGCTCGATGATCAGTTGCTCAGAGAGTTGAGCGAGCGACTGGCGTATTTGCGTTCGTTTGAGGAACAAAAGGAAAAAATAATTGCCTCAATAACCGAGCAGGAAATGATGAGCGACGAAATCCGACAGAGCATAGAAAACGCAAAAACTCTGACGGAACTCGAGGATATTTATCGTCCGTTCAGACCTAAGAGAAAAACAAGGGCTTCTGTTGCAAAGGCTCTGGGGCTGGCTCCGTTGGCTGAAAAAATATATGCCCAAGAAAAGTCTGCCCCGTCACCCGAGGAACTTGCAAAGGAATTTCTCACCGACGAGGTCACAAGTGTTGAGGACGCACTTCAGGGTGCAAAGGATATAATCGCAGAGCAGGTTTCGGACGATGCCGAGGGCAGAAAATTGATTCGCTATGCGGTAAAAAATCACGCACTTATCATTTCAAAAGCCGCAGATGATGACCTCGGCGTTTATGAGATGTACGCCGATTACAGCGAAAGCGTTAAAAAAATCGCAGGTCACCGTGTGCTTGCCATGAACAGAGGCGAAAAGGAGGGCAAACTTAAAGTAGGGATTGATTTTGATAAAACAATTGCTACCGATTTGCTCTTTAACATTCATTGCAAAAACAGTAATGCGTGCACTGATTTGGTGAGAGATGCGGTTGATGATTCGTATACAAGGCTTATTTTTCCGTCAATCGAAAGAGAGATAAGAAACGAACTGACCGAAAAGGCGAGCGAGGCATCTATAAAGGTGTTCGCCGAAAATACAAGACAGCTTCTTATGCAGCCGCCGGTTAAGGGGAATGTTACCATCGGGCTTGACCCGGGATACAGAACAGGATGTAAGGTTGCGGTAATCAGCGAGACGGGAAAGGTGCTTGATACGGGCGTTATCTATCCTGCTCCTCCGCATAAGAAAACAGTCGAGGCAAAGAATATTATCAAGCGACTTGTTAAAAAATACGATGTAAAAATGTTCGCCATAGGCAACGGTACCGCCTCTCACGAGACAGAGGTTTTTGCCGTTGATGTAATCAAGAAACTTGACTGTGGAATAACATATATGGTTGTCAGTGAGGCAGGCGCATCGGTTTACAGTGCGTCAAAACTTGCCGCCGAGGAATTTCCGCAGTTTGATGTAAGTTTGAGAAGTGCTGTCAGCATTGCCCGCAGGCTTCAAGACCCGCTTGCGGAACTCGTTAAGATTGACCCTAAGGCTATCGGAGTCGGTCAGTATCAGCACGATATGCCGCAAAAAGAACTTAACGCCGCACTTGACGGAGTGGTTGAGGACTGCGTTAACTCGGTCGGCGTTGACCTTAATACCGCCTCTCCGCAACTTCTTTCCCGAGTTGCCGGAGTCAGCAATGCAGTTGCAAAAAATATCGTTTTGTACCGTGAGGAGCACAGACGGTTTAACGAACGCTCCGAACTGAAAAATGTGTCAAAATTAGGACCGAAAGCGTTTGAGCAATGCGCCGGATTTTTAAGAGTGAGAGACGGAAAGAATATTCTTGACAACACTGCCGTTCATCCGGAGAGTTATGCGGCGGCAAAGCAACTCCTTAAACTTTGCGATATGAGCGAGGAGGATATAAAAAACGGCAATATCGCTCATCTTAAATCAAAGGTGCAGTTTATAGGTACTGCCGCTATTGCAAAGCAACTTGATATAGGCGAACCGACCTTGAAAGATATTGTAAACGAGCTTTCCAAACCCGGCCGTGACCCCCGTGACGAATTGCCGAAACCTATGCTAAGAAGTGATATTATGGGCATAGAGGATTTGAAGCCGGGAATGGAACTTAAAGGTACGGTAAGAAATGTTGTGGATTTCGGTGCGTTTGTTGACATTGGAGTTCATCAGGACGGCTTGGTTCATATCAGCCAAATAACCGATAAATTTTTGCGCCACCCGAGCGAACTGCTCAAAGTCGGCGATATAGTTACGGTTTGGGTATTGGAGGCAGATACGGTTAAAAACCGCATTTCACTTACAATGAAGGGACCTAAGAAAAAGAATGAAAAGTAGTTACAATGACACGGTAAACGCTTGCTTTTTAGGCTACATAGTTCAGGCGATTGTAAATAATTTTGTACCGCTTTTGTTCGTAACATTCCAAAATACCTTCGGCATTGAACTGTCAAAAATTACGATGTTGATTTCGCTGAATTTTATAATTCAACTCAGCGTTGATTTGCTTTCCGCTAAGTTGATAGACAAAATCGGCTATCGCTGTGCAATGGTGGCAGCGCATCTGTTTTCGGCGCTTGGACTGGCTTTGCTGGCAATTTTGCCGTATATTATGAGCAACAGTTTTGCGGGGCTTTTGATTTCGGTTGTGATTTATGCAATCGGAGGCGGTATACTTGAGGTGCTTGTAAGTCCCATAGTTGAGGCTTGCCCGACCGATAATAAAGAAAAGGCAATGAGTCTTTTGCACTCTTTTTATTGTTGGGGTCATGTTCTCGTTGTGCTTGTCAGTACGCTGTTTTTTACATTTCACGGCATAGAAAATTGGAGGATACTTGCAGTCATTTGGGCTCTCGTTCCGTTTGCCAATGCCTTTATTTTTACCAAAGTGCCCATTGCTCCTCTTATCGAGGAGGGCGAAAAGGGTATGAGTATTAAGGAACTGCTCACTTCAAAACTGTTTATATTGCTTTTTATTATGATGATATGCTCGGGTGCGAGCGAACAGGCTGTTTCCCAGTGGGCGTCAACTTTCGCCATTGAGGGACTCGGCGTGTCAAAGACGGTCGGAGACCTTGCGGGTCCGCTTTCGTTTGCGGTATTTATGGGCACGTCAAGAGCACTTTACGGAAAATTCGGCGATAGACTTCCGCAGAAAAGGGCACTCCCTCTCTGCTGTATACTTTGCGTCGTGTCATATCTGATGATTTCGCTGTTGCCCGTGCCTGCGCTGTCGCTCGTCGGCTGTGCCGTTTGCGGATTCAGCGTCGGCATTATGTGGCCTGCTACCTTTTCGCTCTCAGCCGCAATGCTCAAAAGAGGCGGTACGGCAATGTTTGCGCTTCTTGCACTCGGCGGAGATTTGGGCTGTTCGGCGGGACCCGGAGCGGTCGGCTTTGTTTCGTCGGCGTTCGGAGATAATCTTAAGGTCGGAATACTGTTTGCTCTGGTATTTCCGACAATGCTTTTCATCTGTTCGCAGTTCCTCGGAAAAAGTAAAAAGAACGCAAATTAATTTTGCATAAAAATAACCGTCACATTCAAATGGGTGTGACGGTTTTGTTTTATATTTTTATGTTTTAATTCTGAATTTTGCTTTTGAGCCAAGTGCAAATGTAGTCATATACATCGCTCTTGTTCAACTCGTTGAGAATTTCGTGGCGGTCGTTTTCCCAGAGTTTGAGTGTAACATCGTCAATGCCGCACCGCTTATATTGGGCGTTCAGTTTTTCACACGCCTTTTTTCCGCCGACGGGGTCAACACTGCCCGATGTGATAAGAATCGGCAGAGATTTTCTCATACCGATAAGTTGTCTGTTTTTTGCGATTTTTTCAAGTATGGTAAAGAAGTCTTTGTACGCTCCTGCCGTAAAGTCAAAGCCGCAAAGTTTATCGTTTACATAGAGGTCAACCTGTTTTTCATCTCTCGACAGCCAGTCGCAGTTTGTTCTCGCCGGTGCAAACGGCTTGTTATACGGTTCAAGGGTCAACTTTATTAAAAGGGGATTTACCGTGTGGCTGCCCTTAGATTTGCAGGTGTTTGTCGCAATGGTTTTGCCCAGCAGCGCCGCCGCCGACGGTATCCAACCGGTGCCCATAATTATTGCACCGAAAACATCGTTGCTGTATTTTGTGAGATATTGCCTAAGACAGAACGAGCCCATACTGTGACCGAGAATAAAGTTAGGGAGATCTTCCCATTTTTCTCTTGCATATTGAGTTACCGAGTGCATATCCTCGATAATAATTTTGTCTCCGTTTTCTTCGGCGAAAAAGCCGTAATCACGCTCATCGCTTACGCTGTGGCCGTGACCGAGGTGGTCGTGACCTATGACGTTAAAGCCTTGCTCCGTTATATATTTTGCAAAGTTATCGTATCTGTCGATATATTCAGCCATACCGTGAACGATTTGAAGAACGCCTATCGGCTCTTTTTCGGTCTCCCAAATGATTACATTAAGGTTGTTTTTTGAATCTTTTGAGGCGATTTTTTCGGTATACTTTTTCATAGCATATACTCCTTAAATGCTGAAAAAATTATCTGTCTTTATCTGTTATATTATCACAAAATTATATTTAAGTCAACTAAACAAAATGTGCATTTTGCCCAAATAATAATTAAAAAATGACAGCATTCGGCATGACCCCGAATACTGTCCAACATTAATATTATATCATAAAATTTATTTTTTACAATACTTTTATTAGCGGAGATTACATAATATAATGTAATTGAGGATAGGTTACTGTCCGAGTAATGACCAATTAAGGTCGAAAGGAATGATAATATGATTAATATTGCTGCCAGAGGATTTGAACTTAAGCAGGGAACAAAGGACGGCATTGAAAAGGAACTTAAAAGAATAGAAAAAATGCTACCCGAAAATTCACGCTTTGATGTTACTCTGAGTAAGGAAAGGGATAAATATCAGTGCGATATTACCGTTATACATATGGGCTCTTTTATCAGGGGCGAGGCTGAAGCCGACCGCATAGAGCCTGTTGTTGATATGGCCGTAGATGACTTGAAAAGGAAACTCAGAAAGCTCAAAACCTTTTTTGTAGATAAAAAGAGAAAGGGCGGAATAGATGAAATCGCCTACGCATTCGACGATTTTGACGAGGATGTAACAATGGAGGACTTCGACAGATTGTACTATGATTCTGTTGATGTTACCAGAAGAAAGGTTATCACTCCTCATATTATGACCGATGACGAGGCTATCGTACAGATGGAAATGCTCGGTCACAGTTTCTTTGTTTATCTCGGAATTGACGGAGAGACAAAGATAATTTATAAGAGAAAAAAGGGCTACGGACTTTTGACTTGCGAAGAATAAAATTAAGAGAGTATTTTAGATACTTTACGGAGTGCAGGGAAAGTTTATGAATTTTATTTTGCTACCGATGCTTTTGCACTCCGAGCCGCCGCTGCAATTTGCAGCGGCGGCTATTTGTTTGAGAGGTCGGAGGCTGAATTGTTTTTTTCCTCATTCTCGCTTTGATATGACAAAAAGCTGATGTTTCCGCTGTCCTCCATTATCGCATAAGCTATATCATTTATATCAAAATAGCCCTGAATTCTCGCCTCACTGATTAAATCGTCTAAGGTCAGTCTCGCTTTTTTTAGATTTTTGCCGATAACGCCGTTTTTGTTCATTAGGAGTATCGGTTCACCGTTTAGTATCTTGCGTGCCTTTTTGCTTTTTCGGGAGATAAAGGTGAGGGCGATTTCTATCAGTGCATAAACTGTCATAGCGATTATTGCGTGGTACCAGTCCGACTCCAAATCTGTTGCCATTTCCGCCGCTATCGAGCCGATTGTAATTCCGACCACATAGTCGAAAAATGACATTTGCGAAATCTGTCTGTTTCCCATAAGTTTATCTAAAACAAATAGAACGAAAAAAGAGCCTGCCGACAGCAATACAATATATAATGCGTTCATATAATCACCATATAATATCTTGTTTATTAGTCAGTATTCCCAAAATGCATTGAATAATATTATTTTCTTTGATATAATGTTCTTTGAAAGGGGTTTTTTTATGAAAGTTTTTAAGAAATTTTTTGCTTTGTTTATGAGCGCTGCTCTGATTTTTTCCTTTGCCGGCTGTACGCCGAAGAAGGCGGATAACGGCCTCATTGACGGACTTTTTTCGGACAAATCAAAGATTTCCTATAGCCTCTCCTATACCGAGCTTAAGCCCGACAAGAAGAATAAAGTTGAGTCGTGGCGGCAGGGCATGGTGTCGGGCGATGGAATGCAGGGCTTTGTTGAGAGCGGCTCTCCATATGAGGATACCTTTATTTTTCAAAATATGCATTTTATTATGCCAAATAAAAATCAGCGTACCTGCCCCGACACCTCGAACGAGCTTGAGACGGTTAAGCAGAGTATAGTAAACGGCGAAGATATTAAGGATGACGCTTCTTATGATGATGTTTACAGTTATCATCCGGGCGGTCAACTCAGAATTTCCATGGACGGAAAAAAGGTTGATGACTATGTTCGCTATACCGATTACCAAACGGGTCAGGTCGGCGTAAGATACACCGATTCTAACGGAACATGGAGCAGGGTATCGTTTACTTCTTTTGCCGACAGTGCGGTTATCACCAAATTGGAAGCTTCCGATATGGGTAAGAAAATCAATGCCACGCTGTCCTATGACGATTTGTCGAGTATGGCTAATTTCGGAGACGGCAATGAGGTTGATTTGAAATATAAAAAAATTGCAAGCGACAATGCTGACAGTCTTGCACTTGTCGCACATTATCCGAGCTACGAAAACAGCGAACTTAAAAACGGCGGATATGCTTCGTATACATATATAATTACCGTGGGCGGTGAAAAGCAAAAGGTCACCCTCGATAAAAACATCAAGGAAGAATTTTGTTCAAGCAACGATGGAATTAAGATTACCGATGCCGACGAGGTCTATCTCATTACGGTTAGCTCAAGAGATACAGAAATGGGCGAGTACGACGAGTTTGAGCAGCAGGAAAGTTACGACATTATTTCTATGCTCCGCTCCGAGGCAAAGCAGGTTGAGGAAAAATACGGCACTGAGGACGGCTTTGATTATGAGTCGGCACTTGAGCGACATCTTATGATTTATCAGCCGCAGTTTAATTCAGTGAGCCTTAAACTCGAGGACAGCAGTGAAACTAACGAAGCACTGCTTAAAAAGCAAAAGGGCAGTAAGACTATCGACGCCGCAACCGCTCAGCGCACATATTACGCAGGCAGATACGCCTACCTTTGCTGTTCGGGATATTCTACGAGCAGGCTTTACGGTATGTGGACGGGCGAATTTAATACAGGCTGGGGCAGTAAGTATACCATGGACGCAAATGTAAATTTGCAAACCTCATCCTTAAATTCAAGCAATATGACCAGAACTCCCGTAGGCTATGCCGATTTTATTTTGCGGCAGGTTGCCGATTGGGAGGAAAACGCAAAGGCAACTCATGGCTTTACCGATGCAATTCAGGCACCGGTAAATACAGACGGCGATAAGGCGGTAATTACCGAAACTTGCTATCCTTATCCGTTCAGGTACTGGAATGCAGGTGCTTCTTGGATGCTTCAGCCGCTTTTTGAAACGCTTAAAGCCTACGGCAATATTCGTATTTCTCTCAGCAGGGAATATGATATTGATTCGCTTAAATCGGTGCTGTCGCTTAGCGAAGATGATGTTTCAAAAATTAAATCCAGAGGCTTCTTAATGCTGGAAGAGGATATTTTATATCCGCTTTTGCTTAAATCGGCGAATTACTGGGCACAGCTTATGACGCCCGAATATTATACCGACAGCAATGGTAAAATTCATTACGAAAATGGCAAAACCGTTCTTAACGACGGCGAAACATACTGCATTCTTCCGTCGTATTCTCCCGAGAATAATCCGTCAAATTATCCCTCACCCTCTGCCGCCAATTGTGCTATTGACATTGCGGCGTGCAAGGATAATATAGAAATGCTGAGAGTTGTAATGAATGATGTTGCACCCAATGCTGATTTTTCAAAATGGCAGGCGCTCGAAGATAATCTTCCGCCTTATCTTTATGATGAAACAGGCGCACTTAAGGAATGGGCGACTACCTCATTTGATGAGAATAATAAGCATAGGCACTTGAGCCATTTGTATCTTGCGTGGCCGTTAAATGAAACGCAGAATAATGAGGAACTGACAAAGGCTTGCATTCAGGCGGTAGAAAACAGAACGAGCGAAAATGAGGCGTCGCATGCTCTTGTTCATCGTTCGCTTATTGCTGCAAGGCTTAAAGACAGGGATATGCTGTCTGATGCATTGCTTAAGTTGATGAATCATAAAATCAGATATGATTCGTTGATGACAAATCACGATTACGACAGAGGAAGTTGTTATTGTACCGACTTTGCAATCGGTTATCTCGGCATTGTAAACGAGGCACTTGTTTATTCCGATACGGGAGTTATTGAACTTCTTCCGGCTTTGCCGACAAGCGGTTTTGATAAGGGCGAACTTGACGGATTGCGTACAAAAAGCCGTGCCGTTATCGAGTCCCTTAAATGGGACGGCGAGACAGTTGAGGCAAAGATTAAATCAGAGATTGACCAAACGATTACAATTTCATACGGCAATAAGTCAGAAACATTAAGTCTTAAGCAAAACGAGACGGCAACAGTTGAATTTTAATAAAAAAGGGCGTACAGATTTTCAAATCCGTACGCCCTTTGTTGTTTTGTCGTTCGCCTTATTTTGTTTGTTTAGTGGGTTTATAAAAATATTTGTCGATTTTTTTCCCTTTTATTGCATAGTAAAGTGCTGTTCCGAGCACCGCCATAACGCCGAGTTCTCCGAGACCTACGAGAGCACCCTGCGTAAGAAATCCGACGAATTCAAACGCACCGTCGATAAAGAAATATTCTATCTCCCAGCCTATGATTACACTGTTAAATACGGCAGGCATAAGCATAGAGAGTAGAGGATAACTCTTTATCTTTACATTACGCAGCAGATACATACACACCGCAGAACCAAGAGTTGCAAGTGAGCCGAATATCATATCGAGCGGAAGTCCCGTTCCGATGTTGTATAAATTCGACACAATGCATCCGATGGTAAGACCCGGTATTGCGGCAGGGGTAAACAGCGCCAATACATTAAGTGCTTCGCTTACTCTAAACTGCACAGCCATTGAGGTTGTGCCCGGGAGCAAAAGGTTTTGTGCATAGGTCAAAGCAGCGTAAAGTGCCGCAATGACAGCCGTCTGTGCGATAAGTTGAGTCTTTTTCTTCATTTTTAATTTTCTCCTTAGTTTTGTTTTTAGAAGCCACGGGAGTGTGACTGGTCAGGATTTTGCGAACTGACAGTGAGATTATAATATAACTTTGAAAAAAAATCAACTGAAAATAATAAAAAAACAAGAAGCAAGCATATTTTACTTGCTTCTTAATTATTACATTATTCGTGGTGATGGTCGCAGTTGGCGTCGCTGTTTTTTATAAGTTCGCCTTTTAGGTATTTTATTACTGCCATATCTGCGTTTCCGCTGTTGCCTGCGTATATGGTGATTCCGGCTTTTTCGAGAGAGTCGACAGCACCTTGACCGAGTCCGCCGCAAATGACCGTTTCAACTCCCATTTCCTTAATATAGCCGGCAATTCCGTGGTGAGAATGCTTGCCCATGCTTTCTATATGAACTCTTTGGATTTCACCGTTTTCATCAGTTTCGTAAATTTTCATATACTGTGATTTGCCGAAATGCTGAAAAATTTTTCCGTTATCGTATGTTACTGCAATTTTCATAATTAACCTGCCTGTAATTTATTTTGATAAAAATTCTTTTATTGCCTGTGCGTTGTCTCTGCCTTGCTTATAGCCGAGTTGGTATATCGCTTCAAGTTTTGATGTGTCTTTTTCGAGTGTGCCGACATTCAGCGGTGCTGTCGGCTGAACGACATAGACAAGTCCTTCAGCCTCCGCTTTTTTTACAAAGTCAAGCTGATGATTATACATAGTATGTCTGATTGCTACCGCTTCGCCGATTTTCGGAAATTTCTTAAATATTTTTTGCACCTTGGGAGTAATTGGCTTTTTTACATATCCTTTGTGCCGAGTAAGAATGACAACGCATTTTTTACACCCGTCCTCAAAGGCTCGCTCAAGCGGAATCGAATCGACTAAGCCGCCGTCGAAATATGTTGAATTTCCTATTTTTACTCCGTTTGTGACTCCCGGGATTGAGCAGCTGGCTTTTAATTCCGGGCATTCGCCACGCATACTTTTCGGGTAAAAATACTCTGCTTTTCCTGTTTCGCCGTTTGTTGCGACAGCACACAAAACCGTTTTGCTGTTTTCAAAAACATCCTGATTGAGCGGAAGAATATCATATGCCAACTCACCGAAAATCCAGTCGGTGTTCAAAAAGGAGTGCCCTTTGAGCATATTGCCTGCACCCATATATCGTTTGTCATTTGAGTAATTTATAATGATGTCGTGCTGACGACGATAATTTTTTGCTATAAACGAAACGCCGTTGCAACTTCCTGCCGAAACGCCGATTACATATTCAAAATCTATTTTTTCGTCCATAAAGGCGTCGAGTACGCCGCTTGTGTAAATCGACCTGTTGCCGCCGCCCTCAAGGACCAAACCGTTGTTATACATTCATACCTCTCCGATGAAAAATAATAAAAACTAAAAAATAAGAGCAGTAATATGCTCATACTGCTCTTATTCTCATTTGCTTTAATTACTTGTTTTCCGATGCTTTTTTCTTAGGAGCCGACTTCTTCTTCGGCGCAGCCTTTTTCTTAGGTTCCTCTTCGGATTCTTCTGCCTTTGCCTCTTCGCTTACATCAACGATTTCAATTTCGTTGTCGCACTCAAAGAACTCGTTATCGTCAAAATATTCGGGCTCTTTCTTTGCGGTAAGCTTTTTAACTGCAACATAAACCGCTGCTGCGAGCGATACAAGAGCGACGATAATTGCAACAATTTTAGCAATCTTCTTAAAGTTCATAATCTGAACCTCCTTAATATCTTTCTCTATTATTATAATATTTAACATTTATAAAGTCAACACTAATTGTATTACAAAAATACTATACTTTTTTAATCCTTTGCGTTATAATAAGGCTGGACAGATTTTTATAAACGAGGCAGGATTAAATGACCAATGCAGAATATTTAGAGGCGGTAGAAAAAAGACATTCACGCAGAGCCTACCGACAAAAGCCGCTTAGTCCGGAGATAATGCAAATTATAAAGGAAATGGTTGAAGCGGTTAATAAGAATGCAAATTTGGATTTTACATTCATTGAGGACGCTACGCCGTTTTTTAAGATATTTTCGGGTAAGTTCAGTATGATAGTAATCGCAGGTCCCGACACACAAAAGGCGAGAGAAAGTTGCGGCTATTACGGCGAGAGTATTGTTTTGCAATGTGTATATCACGGACTCGGCACATGCTGGGTTTCGGGTACATATAATGAAAACAAAGTATATGAGGCACTTCACCTTCCGAGCGATAAGCGTATTTATGCCGTTATAACCATAGGTTATGCAAAAGATAAATATTCCTTAGTTGAAAAGACCATGTATAACGCAACGCATAAGAAGAACAAATCGTATCAGGATATGTTTGAATTTTGCGACGCCAAATTGCCGGAGGCTTACGCCTATGGTATGAAGCTTGTTGAAATGGCACCGTCTGCCGTCAACAGGCGACCCGTTCATTTCAGATACGAAAACGGAATTTTAAGCGGATATGTAGATGAGCCGTATTCCGATAAGAGCGTTGATTTCGGAATTGCAAAGCTCCATTTTTTAATCGGTGTAAGAGCAAAGGGGATTAACGGAAAATGGAGCCTTGACAATTCATTTGAAGAATACGGCGGAAAAAGAATAAAATTTACGCCCGATAAGGCTGAAGGAGAGGATGATTGATATGGAAAAAACAGAAAAGAAGAAGTGGTCAAAAAAGAAAAAAATACTTGTTATCGTTTTGAGCATTGTTGCTTTTCTTTTGGTTGCGACGATTTGTGCGGGTCTCGGCGTGCTGAAATGGTATTGCACTCCCGTTGATTACGAGGTGGTTTCCTCCTCCGAGATTGCAGACAGCGATACATATCTTGTTGCTCACAGAGGTTTCAGAGCGGTCGCTCCCGAGAACACGGCACCTGCATTTGAAGAGGCAGGCAAGGCAGGATTTTCGGCAAACGAATGCGATATTTACAGAACGACTGACGGTGTGTGGGTGGTTCAGCACGATAAGAATACCTATCGTATGATGGATTTGACTAAAAATATAGAAAAATGCACCTATGAAGAACTGATGAGCCATAACACCGATAACGGAAATAATATCGCCGATTATCCTAATCTCAAAATTTGCACTCTTGAAGAATATATGCAGATATGCAGTGATTATTCTATGGATGCGGTAATAGAACTGAAGGGCGAGAGCAATCAGGAATATTACGGCGAAATAATAGATATGATTAAAAAATATCCCGATGTAAAGGTTACATTTATCTCGTTTCAATTCAGCGACCTTGAATCGCTCAGAAAAGTGTGCGACAATGATTTGATGTATCTTGTGCAGAAGATTGAGCCCGAGGATATAGATCTTGCAAAGTCAATAGACAACTGCGGCATTGATTTTAACGCAAATAAGGAAGAAAACTGGGAGAATGACGCACAGATTATCAAGGATTGTCAGGCGGCAGGACTTAAACTCGGCGGCTGGACGGTAGATAAACTTGAGGTTATGCAAAAACTGCTTGATGTCGGCGTTGATATGGTGACTACCAACTGCATTACCTATTGATGATTTTTCAAAATTGAATTATTTGTATTTTGTAGAGGGTGGCCGGTGGCTACCCTTTATATAGTGCTTGAATAAGTTGTGACTATTTGGTACAATATATTGTATATTTTATGATTAAATATGACAAGAAAAGAAGTGAGAAAATGCTGTATCGGCTTTTGCCTCTCGGCAAGGCGTGGGAGCAGGGTATGCTTGCTCTGCCCAAGGTTATCGCAACCGATTATTTGAAACTTGCAAGTGAATATCAACTAAAGGCGTTGCTTATAATTTTGGCTTGTGACGGACAGGCTGACAGTAAGCATATCTCAAAAGTTCTCGGCTGTACCGAGAATGACGCCGTGGATTTTTTGGAGTTTTGGCTCGAGGAGGGAATACTCTCCTGTGACGGCGAGGCTCGTATTTCCCTAGTGACTCAAAAGAGCGAAAGCAGCGAACCCGACGAAAAGAGCGAGAAAAAGTCGGAAACCGCTATTGAAATTGAAAAGAAAATTGCGGCTGTTGTTTCTAAGACGGAGCGACCGAGCGTTCCTACATATACTCAAAGCGAGATTGTATCAATGTGCCGTGACAGTGAGGAGTTGACTCTTACTCTTCGCCATGCACAGGAGGTAATGGGCAAATCGCTCAGCCATGTGGAGCAGGAACTTATAGTTAATATGGTTACATATTACGGGCTTCCGTGCGATATTGTGCTGATGATTTTGCAGTTTTATAAGAACGAAAAGGAGAGCGGAAAGGCTATCGGCACCGCTTATATTGCCGCTATGGCAAGAAATTGGAGCGAGGAGGGCATCGTTACTCTGGAAGCCGCCGAGGAAAAACTCCACGATATAGAGAAAACGGATAATCTTTGGAAAGAGATTATTTCAATCAGCGGACTGCGCCACCGCAACCCCACCATTAAGCAGAGAGAGATGATTTCACGCTGGAGTGAGGACTTCGGTATGGATATGATTACCATTGCCTGCGATATAATGAAAGAAAATACCGACAGGCCGACACTTAGATATGTTGACGGCGTGCTGAAAAGTTGGAAGAAAAAAGGTATATTCACTCCTCAGGCTGTGGCTGATGAAAACAAAAAGCATGAGAAAAAGACGGCACAGACGAACAAGCCGTCCATTGACGAAACCTATGATATTGACGATATTAACCGTCGTGCTATGATTAATGACAACTATGACATTTAAGGAGCAGAGCTATGGCATACTCAGCGGAAATAAGGAATAAGGCTAAGCGTATTTTGGAAAAACGGCACGATTCCGCCGTTATGCTTGCGGACGAGAGAGCGAGCGAGATTCGTATGGAAATTCCGGAAATTAACGAAATTCAGGCGGGACTGTCGCAGGTCGGCTTGGAGATTTCAAAATTGTTTTTTTATAAGGAAAATACCGATGAAAAAATAGCCGAACTCAGGGCGAAAAGCCACGCTCTCATTGATGAGAGGAGCAGACTGTTGAAGGCTCACGGCTATGACGAAAACGCTATGAAACCGCAGTTTGTGTGTGAGGCTTGCGAGGACAGAGGTTATATAAACGGCAGAATGTGCTCGTGCCACCGCCAACTTCTTAAAGATATTATGCGAAAAGAAGTGTCCCGTCTTGCACCGCTTGACAGATGTACCTTTGATAATTTTTCGCTCGATTATTACAGCGAGCAACCTATGGAAAATGCCATAATACCAAAAAAGAGAGCGGAAAAAATTTTTGATACTTGCAGAAAATATGCACAGAATTTTTCCCTGCGCAGCAAAAATCTGCTTTTCTTCGGCGGAGCGGGTCTCGGCAAAACTCATCTAAGCCTTGCCGTAATGAATGTTGTAATTAACAAGGGCTTTGATGTTTGCTACGGCACGAGCCAAAATATCTGTGACGATTTGCAGAGCGAGCAGTTCGGCAGGGTTGACGATTTGACCTATACAAAGGCGCAGGTTATGGGATGCGATTTGCTCGTGCTCGATGATTTGGGTACGGAGATAGATAATCAGTACAGCATTGCAACTCTTTATAACATAATAAATACCCGTATTCTATCGGGCAAGCCTACGATTATTTCAACAAATTATTCTATGATAGATTTGGAAAAAAAGTATGATAAGCGTATCACGAGCAGGCTCACGGGCGAGTACATTCCGTTCTATTTTATCGGAAATGACATAAGAAATATAAAGTAAAACAGAATATGAAAAAGATAAAGCACCGAGAGAAACTTAAAATCCTTTCGGTGCTTATGTTTTTTATTTATTTAGTTTCAGCAGTCTTGCGCCGTGCGGCTGAACGGTTATGTTGTTTTCGCTTACGGTGCATTTTTGCCATATGTCATATGAGCCGTCAACTGAAATGTTGATTTTTTCTGCGGTATTAATTGTAATAGGCTTTTCGTCCGTGTTGAACAGAGCGACAAATCGGCTTTCTTCGTTTTCGCCGTCCCAAATGATATAACCTTTGCCGTTTTCTTCATTACGACAGAGCATACGTGAGTTTTTCACCGTGCGGTGCATATTCATATATTCCGCATTGTTTAGCAGTGACAGAGTGAATTCGTCATTTTCGGGCATATTGCCGCCTATCATAAGCGGACTGCCGAAAATTCCCCACAGTGTCATCAGCGTGTAATGTTCATCGTGGGTGAAATTGCTCATTCTGTTTTGCGCTCCGTGGTAGGAACAGAGCTTTGATATTCTGCCTATCGGGAGCATATCGCAGTCGGGATACGAACCGACGCCTCTCACTCCCTGCCATTCCTCGCACTTGTCAAACATTGCGTAAAGGTGTTCCCACAAGTCCCAAAAATCGCCTGTAAGTCTCCACATATTTGCATTTGCTTTTAGGTGCTCGGCTTTGTCTCTGAGAGCGGGACCGGGGGAAAGCGACAGCACAATTTCTCTGCCGCAGGAGTCGATGGCATTTCTGAGCATTTCTATTTCGTAATCTGCACTGTACGGGTTATCCCATTTTCTGAATTCCGTAACTGCTATGTCGTCACATTTTATGTAATCTACGCCCCAGTCGGCATACATTTTTATGATTGAATTATAGTAATCTTGAGCACCGTCGCAGTTTTTCATTCCGTACATATCCGTGTTCCACGAGCATATGGAGAAATGGTGTGCAACTTGGCGTGCGGTGTACTCGCTGTCTTTTATCGGCAGGTCTGCGTGAACCGCCTGACGGGGTATTCCACGCATAATGTGTATTCCGAATTTCAGCCCGAGAGAATGAATGTAATCGGCAATCGGCTTAAAACCCTTGCCGCCTTTACTGCTCGGAAAGCGATTTTGTGCCGGAATGAGTCTGCCGTATTCGTCACAGCAAAGTTCGGCGAAGTTGTTGTAATCGTTACTGCATGCTTTAGGCTCGTACCACTGAATGTCGCAGACAATGTATTCCCAGCCGTATTGCTTTAGGTGCTTTGCCATATAATCGGCGTTTGCAATAAGTTGCTCCTCGTTTACTCCTGCACCGAAGCAGTCCCAACTGTTCCAGCCACACGGCGGAGTTTTTGCCCAGTCCTTAAAATCACTCACTGTCATCACCTATTGTTGTTATTTCTTTTTTGTAGTTTATCAGATTAACTCTTTTTAGCGGAGTTATGCCGAGCGAGGAAAGATATTCGTTTGCTTTTTTCAGATTTTGCTTGTCGGCGTAAGCCTCGATTCTGTGGGCATCGAGTCCGATTACCGTATCGTTTCCGACTTCGGACACGATTTGCCAGAAATCTCGGTTAGGGTAATGCCTGTTTGTGGTAAAGCCTAAGAAATTAAACTCCAGCGGAATGCCGATTTTTTTAAGTTCGGTGACCATACGGCGCATTTTTTTGAGATATATCTCTCTGTCGCCTGTGAAGTTGATTACATCGGGGTGGGCAATGTAGGTAAATTCACCGCTTTTTGCGGCGAGAAGAACCTGGGATATATACTTGTTGAGAATTGCAACCGAGTCGGTTTCGTGACCCGAGTATCTTGCGTATGGCTCGTACTCGTTGTCAGTAAAATGTTGACCGAGGATAATGTAGTCGTACTTAAAACTCTTTAGAAATTCGAGCTCTTTTTCTATCAACTCGGGATAGTATTCCACCTCAAAGCCGAGTTTTATATCAATTACGCCTTTATATTTTTCTTGTAACTCACGAACGCTGTTTACATATCCCTGTGCCTCATCGCAGTCCATACGAAAGTTGCTTTTGTGCCCTTTTGGAAAAATGTACGGCGCATGGTCGGAAAACCCCATTTCGGTATAGCCGTTTTTTATTGCGCTTAAAACATATTCCTCGTCCGTGCCTTTTGCGTGATGGCATCTGTATGTATGAGAATGAAGATTATACATATTACTTTACGCTCTTTGCAAATTTGATGAATCCTTTTTTGCCGAATTCGTCCCTCGAGTAAACTCCGCATTGCTCAAGTATGGAGGTGAATACTATTCCTATCTCCTCCTTGATTATATCGTCAATGTTCTTTTCGTTTATCTCGTATTTTGCCTTAATCATTTTTGACCACTCATAATGAGGAGCCAGTTTTTCGTTATTTCTTATGTCTTCGCCGCTCAGCATAGCTTTTGCGAGGTCAGCCATTTCGGTCTTAAGTCTGCTAGGAAGAACGGCAAGACCCATAACCTCGATTAAGCCGATGTTTTCTCTTTTGATATGATGGTATTCGGGATGCGGATGGTAAAAGCCGAGAGGACATTCCTTAGTGGTGATATTGTTTCTGAGAACTAAATCCATCTCGAATTTTCCGTTTCTCATTCTTGCGATAGGGGTGATTGTGTTGTGCGGTTCGCCGTCGGTTTCGGAGTAGATAAACTGCTCCTCGTCCGTGTAACTTCTCCAAGCCGTGAGAATTTTATTCGACAGTTCAACGATTCTCTGCTTGTTTTCACCGGATATTCTGATTACGCTCATCGGCCATTTAACTATTCCTGCGTCTATATCGTCAAAACCGTTGAATTTAAGTTCTGTCTCAACCGGAGCCTTAGCCATTGCAAATTCGTATCTGCCGCCTTGGAAGTGTTCGTGAGTGAGTATCGAGCCGCCGACTATCGGCAGATCTGCATTTGAGCCGATGAAATAATGCGGAAATTTCTCGACAAAATCGAGCAGCTTTTCAAATGCGCTTTTGTCTATCTTCATCGGAGTGTGCTCGCCGTTAAATACTATGCAGTGCTCATTATAGTAAACATAGGGAGAATACTGCATAAAGAACTCGTCGCCGCCGAGAGCCATCGGTATGATTCGGTGGTTTTGCCTTGCGGGGTGATTAACTCTGCCGGCATAGCCTTCGTTTTCTTTGCAAAGCAGGCACTTCGGGTATGATGCGGCTTTCATCTTAAGAGCAGCGGCAATGGCTTTCGGGTCTTTTTCGGGTTTAGACAGATTTATTGTAATGTCAATGTCGCCGTACTCTGTTTTTGTTATCCATTTTACATCGTTTGCTATTCTGTATCTGCGAATGTAGTTGCTGTCCTGACTGAGTTTGTAGTAGTAGTCCGTTGCAAATTCCGGCGATTTTTCATAAAGAGAATTAAAGTCGGCTCTTACCTTACTAGGTCTCGGCGTGAGAATTCCCATAAGTTTTGTGTCGAATAAATCTCTGTAAACAACGCTGTCCTCGCACAGTCCGTTCTCAACTGCATAATTCAGCATACAGTCGAGTATTTCCTCGAGCGGTTTGTCCTCTGCTTCGCAATCTTTAAAACTGTCGAGTCCGAGTGCTTCGCACAGACTGTTTATTGCCCATATCTCGTCATCTTTTTCAATCATATTGTTCTTTTGGGCGTAGTGAACCAATGATTTTACAGCTGAATTTACATTCATTTTGATATTACTCCTTCGGCTTGCATATGCTTTTATATCTTACAATTTATGTATTATAATATATTTCAACTCATTATTCCATACAATTTTTTAACTTTTTACAAATTTTGCCGCATTAGACTTTACGAGGCGGCATTTTCGTGATAATCTAGGAGTATAAATACCGATGACAATCGGGTATCTGCGGAGGCTGATTTATGAAAATTTGTGTATTCGGTGCGGCGAGTAAAACGATAGACGAAAAATATATAAAACCTGTTGAGAATATGGGCGAATATCTTGCAAAGCACGGTCATTCCCTCGTTTTCGGAGCAGGCAGTACGGGTGAGATGGGCGCTGCCTCCCGTGGCTTTAAGAATGGCGGCGGAACGATTCACGGCGTTGTGCCCGAGTTTTTCAAAAACGATTTGTACGAGTTTGTCAACTGGAATTGCGATGAACTTACAGTTACAAAAACAATGCGTGAGCGTAAGGGAATTATGGAAAATTTGGCAGACGCTTTTATTATCACTCCCGGCGGCTGCGGAACTTTTGAGGAACTTTTCGAGGTGCTCACATTAAAACAACTCGGACAGCATCGCAAGCCGATTGCGATTTATAATATCGACGGATATTATGATTTGCTTGTCGGAACGCTTAAATATTCCATTGAAACCGAATTTGTTAAGCCGAATTGCGAAAGATTATACCGTGTATTTGACGAAAACGAATTTGATAAAATGATTGATTACATAGAAAACGATGATATGGACGGTATGACCGTTCACGATTTGAAATAGGAGGTTATCTTATGGCTAAAAATTTTGTGATTGCTTTAGGCAGAGAGTTTTGCTCGGGCGGTAAGGAGATAGGCAAGATGATTTCCGAACGCCTTGGAGTACACTATTACGACGGCGATTTGCTCAGAGAAAAGTCGAAGGAACTCGGAATAGACGAGGGTATTTTTGAGATGTTCGATGAGCAACCCACCAGGTCGTTTCTTTATTCCATCATGATGGACCCGTACGCAATAGATAACGCCGTAAACAGCGGAAAGGTTATCGAGGCTCAGCGTAGAGTTATAGAGAGTGCGGCGGCAGAGGGTTCGTGCGTAATCGTCGGCAGAAGAGCGGACAAAATTCTTGAGGATAAAGAAGACATAAATCTTGTATCCGTTTTTATCGGTGCGGATATTGAGGACAGAATAGTTCACTATATGGAAAATAATGAGCCCAAGGAGGCAAAGGACGCAAAGAGCGTTCGTCGTTTGATTGAACGCAAGGACAGAGAACGTGCTTCTTACTATAATTATCTCGGCGACGGAAAGTGGGGCAGAGCAGGTAACTACACTATGTGCTTTTCTACCTCAAAAATAAGTAAGGAAAAGATTTGCGATACAATTTGTAACTATATCAAAACCTTAGATTAACAGTTTGAATGAACCGTTCGCTTTGTCGGACGGTTCATTTTTGCTTTACGCCGCAGGTTGACTTAACCGCAGAAAAACGATAAAATAAACAACTAGAGTTATAATATAATCAGGAGGAAATTTATGGCAGACGGCGTTATTCATTCTATTGAAACATTCGGTTCGGTAGACGGACCGGGAATCAGATTTGTGGTATTTGTTCAGGGCTGTCCCATGAGATGTAAATATTGCCACAATGTAGACACATGGGATATAAATAAATCAAAGGACGTAAGATCTCCGAAGGAACTTCTCGAATTTGCAAAGAAGTACAGAACCTACTGGAAAAAGGACGGCGGCATAACCGTAAGCGGCGGCGAGCCTCTTGCACAGATTGACTTTTTGCTGGAGTTCTTTAGGCTTGCAAAAGAAGAGGGAATTAACACTTGCATAGACACTTCGGGACAACCTTTTACGAGAGAAGAGCCTTTCTTTTCAAAATTTAACGAACTTATGAAATATACCGATTTGCTTTTGGTGGATATTAAGCATATCGACCCTGTTGAGCATAAAAAACTCACGGGCAGACCGAATGAAAATATTTTGGATATGCTGACCTACCTTTCGGATATTAAAAAACCTATTTGGATAAGACATGTGCTTGTTCCGACAATTACCGATACAGACGAGTATTTGTATAAAACAAAAGCGTTTATTGATACCCTTTCAAATGTTGAGCGTGTGGATGTTTTGCCTTATCACGAGCTTGGAATTTATAAGTGGCAGGAACTGGGAATACCATATCAGCTTGACGGTATTAAGCCGCCGAGCAGGGAACGCCTCGAAAATGCACAAAAAATTTTGCAAAAATAGCTGTAATTTGATTACAATCAAGGTGTTTTGAAACTTTAATGTTAAAATAACTGTGATGTTAATTGACGACATTAACAAAACAATTACTGAAAGGAAAAAGTTACATGGAAGCATGGAGAAATTTTAAGGGCAGAAAATGGACGGAAGAAATCGATGTAAGAGATTTCATCCAAAACAACTATACAGAGTATTCGGGTGATGAAAGCTTTTTGGCTGACGCAACACCTGCTACAAACAAACTTTGGGGTAGACTTCAGGAACTCCAAAAAGAGGAGCGTGCAAACGGCGGCGTTCTTGAGTGTGAGACAGAAATCGTATCCGGTCTTACAGCATACGGTCCGGGCTACATTGACGAGTCAATGAAAGACCTTGAGACTGTTGTAGGTCTTCAGACAGACAAGCCTCTTAAGAGAGCATTTATGCCTTACGGCGGTATCAAGATGGCTCAGCAGGCAGCAGAGACTTACGGCTTTAAGGTTAACGAAAAATTTGATAAGATTTTCAATGAGTATCACAAGACTCACAATCAGGCTGTATTTGACGCTTATACTCCTGAGATGAGACGTGCACGTCACACTCATATTATCACAGGTCTTCCGGATACATACGGAAGAGGCAGAATTGTCGGCGACTATCGTAGAGTAGCTCTTTACGGTATCGACTTCCTTATCAAAAAGAAAGAGGAAGATAAGGAATATTCAAGCGGTAACTCAATGACAGAGGACGTTGTTCGTCTTCGTGAGGAAATCGCAGACCAGATTAAGGCTCTCAAGGGCATGAAGGAAATGGCTAAGATTTACGGTTTTGATATTTCTCAGCCTGCAACAAATGCAAAAGAGGCTGTTCAGTGGTTATACTTCGGTTATCTTGCAGCAATTAAGACACAAAACGGTGCCGCAATGAGCGTCGGAAGAATTTCTACATTCCTTGATATTTATATTCAGAGAGATCTTGATGAGGGCACTCTTACAGAGGCAGAAGCTCAGGAACTTATCGACCACCTTACAATGAAGTTCAGAATGGTTAAGTTCGCAAGAATTCCTTCTTATAATGAGTTATTCTCCGGTGACCCGGTATGGGCTACACTTGAGGTTGCAGGTATCGGTGTGGACGGCCGTTCACTCGTTACAAAGAACGACTTCCGTTTCCTCCACACTCTCGAGAATATGGGTCCGTCACCTGAGCCGAACCTTACAGTTCTTTATTCTTCACGTTTGCCTGAAACATTTAAGAAGTACGCTGCAAAGATTTCTGTTGCAACATCTTCTATTCAGTACGAAAACGACTGCGTAATGCGTCCTGTTTGGGGCGATGATTACAGCATCTGCTGCTGCGTATCGGCTACTCAGACAGGTAAGGAAATGCAGTTCTTCGGTGCAAGAGCAAACCTTGCTAAGTGCCTTGTATATGCAATCAACGGCGGCGTTGACGGTAAAACCCGTGAGCAGTGCGGTCCTGCACTTCGTCCTATCACCTCGGATTATCTTGATTACGATGAGGTTATGAAGAACTTTGACGCTATGATGGAGTGGCTTGCAGGTCTTTATGTAAATACCCTCAACCTTATCCACTATATGCACGATAAGTATTATTATGAAGCAGCAGAGATGGCTCTTATCGATACCAATGTAAGAAGAACATTTGCCACAGGTATCGCAGGTTTCTCACATGTTGTTGACTCACTTTGCGCTATTAAGTATGCAAAGGTAAGAGTTATTCGTGATGAGGACGGCTTCGCTGTTGACTATGTTCCTGAAGGCGATTTCCCGAGATACGGTAACGATGATGAGCGTGCAGACAAGATTGCTGTATGGCTTCTTAAGGAATTTATGAATAAGATCGGCAAGCATCACACTTATCGTAATTCCGAGCCGACAACATCTATCCTTACAATTACATCAAATGTTGTATACGGTAAGGCTACCGGTGCTCTTCCTGACGGAAGAAAAGCATTCACTCCGTTCTCACCCGGTGCAAACCCGGCTTACGGTGCAGAAAAGAACGGTCTTCTTGCATCACTTAACTCTGTTGCAAAATTGCCTTATGAGTATGCTCTTGACGGTATTTCAAATACTCAGACTATCAGCCCGAATGCACTCGGTCACGATGATGACGAGAGAAAGTGCAGACTTGTTGATGTCCTTGACGGTTACTTTGACCAGGGCGCACATCACCTCAATGTAAATGTATTCGGTATTGATAAACTTAAGGACGCTATGGAACATCCTGAGAAGCCTGAGTATGCAAACTTTACAATCCGTGTATCAGGCTATGCTGTTAAGTTCATCGACCTTACAAGAGAGCAACAGCTTGATGTTATCGCAAGAAACGCTCACGAGAGACTGTAACTTACAACTTCATTTTTCAAAGGTGTCGTTATGAGTAATGCAAATAATTCAAAGTTTGACCCCTTTTGCAGTAAAAAGCATCAGTGCAAGGACTGTGATAACAGGTGCGTAAACCAGATAGCCTTTTTGAAAGACCTGCCTATAGAATTTCAAAATGCGCTTATGCTTAAGGCGGAGTACAAAAAGTTCAAAAAGGATGCATATATATTTCATGAGGGTGATTCTGTCGACGCAGTCACTATTGTAAGAAAAGGTAAGATTAAGCTTACAATCACCGACTCCGACGGAAGAGAAAAGATTATAGGTATTTTCTCGAGTAATGACACTATTTGGGAAGGAATCTTTCTTGATAACAGCGTTTATCCGTATAATGCCGTTTGTTTAACCGATACGCATATATGGAAGATATATCGCAAGGATGTAGAACTTGCCGTAGAGGATGCGGCACTTGCAAAAAATGTAATCAGCATGCTTTCAAGAAAACTTCATGACGCAAACGAGCGAAATTTGATTATGTCAATATCCGACCCGGAAGCAAAGGTTGCAAAGTTTTTGCTTTACAGAGACCGGCAGGACCATAACGGTGTCATTAATCTCAGACTTGATGATATTGCGGCGAGTGTTGCACTTCGTCCGGAAACGGTCAGTCGAAAATTGTCTAAGTTGATTGAACTCGGTTATATCGAAAGAGTTTCAAAAAGCGGGATAAGGATACTTGATTATCACAAGTTGACTGAGTTTGTGAATAATAAATAGAATTAAAGCCGACTGTAAATGCAGTCGGCTTTTGCTTTTTTATAATGTTTGTGATAAAATATATATATCGAAATTAGGAGGACAGTTATGGAATTACTTAAAGGCAGACCTGCCGATGTCGGCGGCAGAGAGGAAAGAGAGATCAGAGTATATGATTTTCTCGACGAACTTGGCATAGAATATTTGCGCACCGACCACGAGGAAGCAAATACTATGGAAAAATGCAATGAGATAGACCGTATTCTCGATACGATTATTTGCAAAAATCTTTTCCTCTGCAATCGCCAAAAGACGGATTTTTATCTTCTTATGATGCCGGGCGATAAGCCGTTTAAGACTAAGGATATTACAAAGCAACTCGGTTGCTCACGCCTCTCCTTTGCATCACCCGATTTTATGGAGGAGTTTCTTGATATTAAACCGGGCGCCGTTTCTGTTATGGGACTGATGAATGATAAAAATAACAGAGTTCAACTTGTTATCGACCGCCCTGTAATAGAAAGTGAAACCCTCGGCTGTCATCCGTGCGTATGTACCTCAAGCCTAAAGTTTATGACAAAGGATATAATCGAGAAGTTTTTGCCTGCTGTCAATCATAAGCCGATTATAGTCGATATGCCGGACTATGATGAAGAGAATAACGGCTGATTATATTTTCAGCGTTTTAAGGTATTCCTTTTGCTCGGGGGTTATGCGGTAACTTTCTCTTGCTTTTTGGATGGCTTTATTGTGAGTCCATTTGTCTAAAACGGGCGTTTGTATATACTTAATCGTTTCTTCCCACTGCTTTGCAAGAGCGGTGGCAAAGAACCACGCAATCATCATATTTACATAGTATTCCTCGCTCTTTATTCGGGCGGGGATTTCTAAATATTCGCTCTTAAAATTTTCATCAAGATAAAATGACATCAGCATTTCTAGTCCGAAGCGGCAGGTGTAGGTCTCTTTGCTGTTTGACCATTCTTTGATTTTTGTCAGCACAAGTTCGGGGTACTTCTTAAAAATTTTTGGCGTGAGAATATCGCACACCGCCCAGTTGTCAATAAAGGGAAGAAAATCATCAACGGCTTTTATACATTCGTTAATGTCTTTTATTTCCGATAAGAGCAGAGCGTGCAAAATATCCTCGTCATAGTATTCGTGCGGCAGAGAGGATAAAAATTCACCGACCTCGCCGCTGTTTTTCACTTCTTTTGCGAGTTTGCGACAATCGGGGACTCTCACTCCTATAATCTTTTCCCTGTTTACGGTAGGGACTAATTTTGAATGAAAATCTGCATAACTCTCGTCTTGAATTTCAAACAGCCTTTTTTGAATTTGCGTCATATAATCACCGATTTGATTATATCAAGCGTTTGTATCCATTGTCAATAATGCCAAAAAATGATTTGTATAATTGTCTAATATATTTTTAGTTTATGCTTGCATTGTACGGTAAAATTAGTTAAAATAGATATGAATAAATTAAAAAGGAGGTAATGGAATGCTCTGGACTTTGAAGAAAATTTGGTACAGAATTTACCAAAATGTCTTTAAGTTTGCTATGTGCTTTATGGATTGGTCCGAGCCTGAGCTTCTTGAGGGTGCCGGTTCTGTTTTAAGACTGCCGGAATTTATCAAGAATAAGGGTATTAAAAAGGTTCTTGTCGTTACAGATAAGGGTCTTATGGGACTTCATCTTCTCGATCCTATGTTTGCAAAGCTCGAAGAAGTCGGCGTTGAGTATGTCGTTTATGACGGCGTTCAGCCTAATCCGACTATTCCGAATATCGAGGAATGCAAGGATATGTATAATCAAAACGGATGTCAGGGTATTATCGCTTTCGGCGGCGGTTCCGCAATGGACTGTGCTAAGGCAGCAGGCGCAAGAGTGGTTAAGCCTAATCAATCCGTTCGTGATATGCGTGGACAGCTTAAGGTACATAAGAAGCTTCCGCCATTCTTTGCTGTTCCCACAACAGCAGGCACAGGCTCAGAAACAACAGTTGCTGCTGTTGTAACCGATCCCGAAACTCACGAGAAAAACGCAATCAACGATACTTGTATTCGTCCTAAGTATGCTGTGCTTGACCCGGAACTTACCGTAGGTCTGCCACCACACATCACTTCGACAACAGGTATGGATGCGCTTACTCACGCAGTTGAGGCATATATCGGTCACAGTAACACAAAGGATACCATCAGAGAAGCAGAAATTGCTACTAAACTTATCCATGAAAATCTTGAAAAGGTTTATAATAACGGTAAGGATATAGAGGCAAGAGGAAATATGCTCAAGGGCTCCTATTATGCAGGTCGTGCATTTACCCACGCTTATGTAGGTTATGTTCACGCTATTGCTCATAATCTCGGCGGCCTTTACGGTACACCTCACGGTCTTGCAAACGCTGTTATTTTGCCGTATGTTCTTGATTTTTACGGTGAGGCTGCTTATCCTCAACTTGCAAAACTTGCGGATATTATTGGCATTACAACTCCGTCAATGTCCACATCGGATAAGGGCAAGGCATTTATTGCCGAGGTTCGCAGAATGAACGCCGCTATGAATATTCCTGAAAAGTTCGATATGATTAAGGAGGAGGATATGCCTACACTCGTTAAGCGTGCACTTAAAGAGGGTAATCCGCTTTATCCCGTACCTAAGATTATGAACGCTGAGGAATGCGAGCAAATCATTCGCTCCTTTATGGCATAATTTGATTTTAATGAAAACGCAGACTTCGGTCTGCGTTATTTTTTTACTTGTATTTGTTTTTCAAATATAATATAATGTTTTTTATGAAAAGTGTTAAGGTTAATTCAAATGACGCAGGGCAGAGACTTGATAAGTTCCTATTGAAACACTTTGAGTCGTTGCCTAAGTCTATGATGTTTAAGCAGATAAGAAAAAAGAATATTAAACTTAACCGCAAACGCTGTACTCCCGAGCAGGTTATAAATGTCGGCGATGTTATCGACCTTTATTTGCCCGATGATATGCTCAGAGAACGCACCGTGCATTATGACTTTATGTCTGCACCGAAAGGGCTGAACATAATCTATGAGGACGAAAATGTTATCCTTATGGATAAACCGCAGGGTGTGCTTTGTCATCCCGACGGTAAGGAATATGTAAATACGCTCATTGCCTCTATGAAGCGTTATCTTTATGAAAAAGGCGAGTATAATCCCGATGAAGAAAATTCGTTTACTCCGTCACTTGCAAACCGTATTGACAGAAATACGGGCGGAATAGTAATTGGAGCAAAGAATTATCTTTCGCTGAAAATTCTTAATCAAAAGATTAAGGACAGGGAAATCGACAAATATTACCTCACGGTTTGCGAGGGCGTGTTTGATAAAAAGAGTGATGTGCTTGACGGCTGGCTCGTTAAGGATGAGAGAAAAAATATGGTTAAGGTTTTATCCGATAAGGCAGACGGCGCAAAAAGGATAAGAACCAAGTACACAGTCCTTGATTCTTATGACGGCAAGAGCCTTGTAGAAATAGAACTTTTAACCGGCAGAACACACCAAATAAGGGCACATCTTGCCTCAATCGGTCACCCGCTTTTGAATGACGGAAAATACGGCAGCACTCACGGCAGATTTAAGCAGGAACTTTATTCATATAAATTAAGGTTTAATTTCACCTCCGAGTCGGATGTCTTGGAGTATTTGAACGGCAGAGAATTTGTATCAAATAATTGCCCGATACTTACTAAATTTGAAAAGAGAGTATATTGATGAAAGATAAATTTATTAGGTGCGTATCTCCGATTGAGGTCATAATTTCCTTTGCGGTAGAGGCGTCGGGCATAGGTTTCTTGGTTTATGCGATTAAGGAACTGAAGGGCAGAACGGATTTTTACGCAGCGGTTTTTTACATTGTTACAGTCTTTGCGATTGTTCTCGGATTTTTCATGATAAAGCAGGCGTTCTCACAAGGGGTTATATTTTATTCCGACAGACTGGAATTTACCGATATAGACAACGCCAATGTTTTTGAGTATAAAAAGATAAAAAGCGTAGACAGTTACAAGGATACTAAAGTCAGTTTTAAGAAAAAGGTTGTCGAGCGATTTTCGCTGATTATTATAGGACTTGATGACGGCACGAGTGTTACGATAACGCTCGGCTATACCACGAAAAGAACTCTTAATAAAATCGTAAATGAAATAAAAAGCAGAATAGGATAATACATAAAAACCGTCTCGGGATATGAAATCTCAAGACGGTTTATTGTTTTACTTTATATAGGATTTACTGCTCGTTTTTCTCTTTTTGTTCGTGGTATTTTGATTCGTTTTCAGAGGCGGCTTCCTGCATTTCCTCCTCGGTAAAACGGTCTCCCATATCTACATTTTCCTTTGTGTGTTGGGATTGATACTTATCCTGATAATAGTTTTGGAGCTCGGTGGTAAATGCTCCGTCAGGCTTGCAGGTGATTACATTACATCCTCTTTGTGCACCGTATTTGGAAATTCCCGAGTAAGCAAGGTAGTCGATTGAATATCCGTATGATAACTGAATTCCGTCATACATAAGGGTAAAGTTATTTAAGTGGTCGTGACCCATATAAACAGCCTTTGTAGAGCCAAGTTCCTTAACCTTGTCGAAAAGTCCGTAGTTGTACTCGCTCGTGCAGATGGCGGCACCTTTTTCGCCTGCCTTACCGTAGAGATATTGTACTCTGTCGGTATCGTTAAAGCCGTTGTCCTTATATGCGTAGTATGCATCTTTCATTTCAAGCGGCGGAATGTGGAAGAACATAAGCGACGGCGGCACTGTACCGTTATTTTCTTCGGTGAGGAGATTTATTTGACTCTCGTACCAGTCAACCTGATTTTTATGCACACAGTCGTATTTCCATAAAATGCCGAACACATCTCCGTCAACATATGAACCGGAGTCGAGCATTACAAAACTGTTTGTAATTTCGCCTTTTGAGTTTTTAACCTTGATGAGATAGTTTCCGACTCCGTCTACATCCTCGGGACCTTTTTGGAACAGGCAGTGAGGATATTTTTCCTTATTGCTGTAAAAGTCGCCTATTTGCTCCCTGTCATAATAACTGTATGTCTCGGTGTCGTGATTGCCGAAAGCAACGCACCAGTAAACGCCCATTTGCTCCATAAGATCCGCAAATATTTTTGAGGGGTTTTTATTATTGAGCGTACCTGCCTTATAAGGCACCGGAAAGGCTATATCGCCCGTAACTATTACCAAGTCGGGCTTTTCCGCTCTTACCATTGCCTCTACCGCATTGATACTCATAGAGTCTTTTTTTGAACTCAAAAAGCCTGCGCCGATATGTACATCGGTAAGTTGCACAACCTTAAAATCCTTATCTGTTGTAAAGGTGTAATATCCGTCGCTGTCGAGTTCGGGGGTGAGTCCGTCGGTATCAACAGTCTTTATCGATGAAATAAAGTTCTCACTCGATTTAAGACAAATAAGATTTGCCGCAGCAATAAATGCCGCAATAACAGCGATTATTATAACAACGGTAAGAAGTACCTTTAAGAATTTAATACCTTTTTGCTTTGGTGTTTTTTTAGTTCCCTCTTTGGTTGGCATAGCAATTCTCCTTTGTCAATCATTTACTAAAAATTTTGCCTGTTCGATTATGCTCTTAAATGCTTCGACTGTTATCGCAGTACCTATGACTATGGCGAATATACCGTCTGCGGCAAATTTAACCCTGGTTATTAAGAACAATCCCATAAGCGCAAATACCGTTATCGCACAGTCCAAAAAACTGTCTGTTATCAGTGCTTTAATAACGGGAGACGGTTTCTTTTTATTGAAAGCCATATACATAAAGCCCATCAATATTTTCACGAAAACCGTTACGGTGATAATGATTGCATATTGATTTGAATAACTGATTTGAAGCGGATACATCAGCCGTTCGAGTCCGTTATATACAAAGTATGCACCGGTAACGCAAATTATCATACTGATTACAAAGGTGCAAAGGCTTTGTATTTTCAGTTGCTTTTTTTCGCCCGTTTTCTTTGCAATGACAAAGCCGAGCAGTGCAATCAGGCAGGCAAATGTGTCGCCCAGATTGTTTATGGCGTCGCAGTAGACGGAAAGACTGTTTGAGCTTATTCCCACATACAGTTTTACGAAAAAGAGCAGAATGTTAAGGACTGCGCCTATGACGACCGCCTTAATATGAATATTTTTCATATTATCTGATTTTTGTTCCTGCCGGCATATCCACAAAGACAACCTTAACATCATCATCGCTGACATCGCCCGCAAGGAGCATACCGTTGCTCATTTCGCCGCACAGCTTTGCGGGTTTAAGGTTTGCTACAATGATTACATTTTTGCCGATTAAATCCTCCGGCTTGTACCACGGAGCGATACCCGATACGATTTGGCGTGGGGTATCTGTGCCGTCGTCTACCGATAATTTAAGCAGTTTTTTTGCTCTCTTTATCGGTTCGCACGCATTGATTTTCGCAACACGGAGTTCAACTTTTGCAAAGTCGTCGATTTGAATTTGTGCAAGACCTTCTATTTCTTTCGGCTTTGCTTTTTCCTCAGCCTTTGCGGCAACCTCCTGCTTTTCTGCTATTTCCTTTAGCATTTTTTCTGCATCGATTCTTGCGAACAAAGCCTCCGCCTTGTTTACTTTAGTGCCGGCTTTAAGCGCACCGAAGTTTGAAAGCGAATCGTAGTCTTTAATGTCGCAGTTTATCTGAGAAAGAATTTTTTCACTTGTCTCGGGCATAAACGGCGAGAGGAGGATTGCTATATATCTGATTGATTCGAGCAGATTATAAAGCACCGTGCCGAGTCTTTCTTTATTAGCCTCGTCTTTTGCCAGAGCCCACGGAGCGGTTTCGTCAATGTATTTGTTTGAACGCTTTGCGAGATTCAAAACAGCCTCGACAGCATCTGCGACACGATAGGTTTCAAAACATTTTTCAACTTTAGCCACTGTGTCAAGAGCAAAGGACTTCAACTCGTCGTCGATTGCCTGTGCAGCGGTAGGTTCTTGAATTATACCGTCAAAATACTTGTTCTGCATCGCAACGGTTCTGTTTACAAGATTGCCGAATGTATTTGCAAGGTCGGAATTGTATCTTTCGATTATTGTTTCGTATGTTATCGAACCGTCGCTTGCATAAGGCATTTCGGACACAAGATAGTATCTTACTGCGTCAACTCCGAGAAGCTCAACGAGGTCGTCGGCATAGATAACATTGCCTCTTGATTTGCTCATCTTGTCCTCACCGAAGAGAAGCCAGGGATGACCGAATACCTGTTTTGGAAGCGGCTCACCGAGAGCCATAAGCATAATCGGCCAGTAAATTGTGTGGAAGCGAACGATGTCCTTGCCGATAATATGAACATCGGCAGGCCAATACTTTTTGTAAAGGTCGGAGGAACCGTCCGGGTCATAACCGAGAGCGGTAATGTAGTTTGAAAGTGCATCTATCCAAACATAGATTACATGCTTTTCATCAAATGTAACGGGAATGCCCCACTTAAACGAAGTACGGGAAACGCAGAGGTCCTGAAGTCCGGGTTTGATGAAGTTATTGAGCATTTCCTTTTTTCTTGCCTCGGGATAAATGAAGTTCTCGTTTTTCTCGATGAAATCCTCAAGCTGCTTTTGATATTTTGACAGTCTGAGGAAATAAGCCTCTTCTTTTGCAGGCTTAACCTCTCTGCCGCAGTCGGGGCATTTTCCGTCAACAAGCTGACTTTCCGTCCAGAAACTTTCGCACGGGGTACAGTACATTCCCTCGTAGTGACCCTTATAAATGTCGCCTTGGTCATAAAGTTTCTTGAAGATTTTTTGTACGGTCTTTTCGTGGTACTCATCTGTTGTGCGGATGAATTTATCGTATTTTGTATTGAGCAAATCGCAGATTCCTTTAATTTCGCCAGATACTTTATCTACATATTCCTTTGGTGTAACTCCCGCAGCCTTTGCATATTCCTCGATTTTTTGACCGTGTTCATCGGTTCCCGTGAGCATAAATACATCATAGCCCTGAAGCCTTTTGTATCTTGCGATAGCGTCGGTTAAAACGATTTCATAGCTGTTTCCTATATGCGGTTTTCTTGATGTATAGGCAATAGCCGTAGTGATGTAAAATTTTCCTTTGCTTTCCATTATTGTTCCTCCTGTCCGTAATCTACTTTATCTGTAATATCTGTTTTATTTCCTTTTTTGTCGGTTTGAATTGTTTCTCCGGTTTCTTCATCAACCGTCACAGTGTATACAATGTTGGTTTTATCTTTACCTACCTTAAAAACCGCAAATGCCATTTTTGTTCCGCTATAATTCGGAAGATCATAATTTACTATATAAGTGTCTTCATAGTAATCCTGCAAAACTGTAATAGCATAAGAATCTGTAATTAAACCATCAAATGAGATTTCAGGTAATACTGTGGCTTTATTGGAATTTGTTGTGTATTCGCTAAGAGGTTCGGTAGTTGTTTCGTTTTTACCGTTTGTCTTCTTACTCTTTGTTGTGGTTTCATCTTTGTCGGAATTATCTGCCTTTTTACTTGTATCGGTTGCGGGCTCGACCTCTGTTACGGCATTGCCGTTTTCGTCTGTGACGATTTCTCCGTTCTCGTCCGTCACATCAACGGTAACCGTTTGAGATTCGGTGTTTTCCGACTGCTTTGCCTTTTTTGAGCATAAGACGCCGACGGTGGTTGCTATTGCAGCAATAAGAATTATTACCGCTGCAATGATTATTATCTTTTTCTTTTTATTATCGATTTTCATTTTATTGTCACCCTGTTATATTAATGATGCCGCACCCTTGTCGAGCATGAGAGTTACATCCTTGTGAAACTGAAGCACGCTTGCAGGACACTTCGGTGTTACGTTTCCGTCGATAAGTTGCTTTATTGCCTTGGCTTTGTGTTCGCCGATTGCTATAATAAGTATGCGCTTTGCCTGCATAATTGAGCCGATGCCCATTGTTACCGCACGGGTAGGTACTTCCTCGATTGAATTAAAAAATCTCGAGTTGTCTTTTATTGTGCTCTCCTTTAGTTCGACAACGTGGCTCCAGCGCTGGAACGAATCCGCAGGTTCGTTAAAAGCAATGTGTCCGTTTGAGCCGATGCCGAGCAGTTGAATATCGATTCCGCCGCAGGCTTTAATCTTCTTCTCGTAATTCTTGCATTCAAATTGCAAATCTTCTGCGTTTCCGTTAAGGAAATTAATGTTCTCCTCCGGAATATTTATGTAATCAAAGAGATTGTCGTGCATAAAGGCGTGGTAACTGTTTTTATCTTTAACATCAAGATTTACATATTCGTCGAGGTTAAACGATGTTACCTGAGAAAAGTCAACTGCACCTTTTTTATATAATTCAATCATCTGCTTATAGGCTTTGATAGGTGTTGAGCCTGTTGCAAGACCGAGCACGCTGTCCGGCTTTTGCAAAACCTGACCGCACATATAGTAGCCTGCTGCGATTCCTATTTGTTCTTCTGTGTCAAATGTGAGTACATTCATTTTTTTCTGTCCTTTCGGTTTTAACTTTAATATATTTTATTATCAAAAAAATAACTATGAAAAATATTGCCCCCGCAGCACCGCCGCAGGTGTCAAGCAACCAGTCGCTTGCCTGGCAACTTCTGCCGGCAACAAATAACTGATGAAATTCGTCGCTCACCGCATAGAGTGAGGTTAAGGCTATGCCGAGCGGTATATGTTTTTTACCCGTGGTATACAGCAGGGCAAAATTAAATAAAAACGCAAGAAGTGCAAATTCACAAAAATGAGCCGTTTTTCTTACTATAAAATCGCTGAAAGCGTTTTCGCCGAAAATTGCTCTTGCTATTTTAAGTATTATTTCGCTTTGATGAGCCGATTGTCCTGCCTCTCGTGACGAAAACCAGAATATCAGCCCCATACATACGCCGCTTAAAATCCAAAAGACAACGGCGAGAACTTTATTCTTACTTTCGTTTTGCATTTACAAAGCTCACCCTTCCGCTTCCTATGTGGAACTGAACATCGCTTACGCCCTTTGCACAGGCATAGTAACTGCTTTCATATATAACGGGGCAGAGCGAATATGACGAAATAATCTCGTTTTCCGCCGATTTAAGACAGTCTGCAATATCGTTCAGGTTTTGTGCATTTTGGGCTTTTGTGAGGTAATCGCTCACCTTGTCGTTGTCAAAATCACCGTAGCCGCTGTCATTTACCGAGGAGATAAAGCCGATTGCATCATCGTTGCTCGCCTTAAACGGCAAAAATGCGATATCATATTCATTCATTGCAATGGCTGTTTTTATATCGTCCTCGCTCATAGCCTCAACTTTGAGCGTAAGAGTTATGTTGTTTCCCTTGCTGTCTTTGAGCGAAGCACCGAGACCGCTTTGGATTCCCTGAAGCAGTTGCTTTACATAGTCCTGCATATAATCCGGAGTGAGTATTATTGCTTCTATGCTTGTTGTTTTAAGTACGCTGAGCGCTTTTTTCCAGTCGGCGATGCTTTCGCTCTCGTCCTGTCCGACTGTGGTTTTGCCCATTGCCGCTCCCGCATCGTTTGCTCCGATTTTACTCGATGAGGGGATAAAGTTATTCGCATTTGAAATATATTCCGCACCGAACGAGTCCGGATGGCTGAATCCCAGACAAAATGCCTTTCTCAGATTTTTTGACTGAAAAGCCTCATCGTTCGTGTTAAATACCATAGCCCAGGTTGTGTCGCAGTATTCCGTGTAGGTAACGCCGCTGCTTTTTTTTATGTCGGCACTCTCGTGACCGCTTATAAAAGCGGCATCGTAATATCCGCTTTCCAATTTTGAAAGTATCTTTGTACGTTCATCGTCGGTCGGAATTTTCAGCGTGAGTTCCTTAGCCTTTGTCGGTGACGGACCTGTATAATAGGTGTTTTTTTTCAGTAAATACGAACTTTCCAAAATTTGGCTTAAATAAAACTGACCGTTAAATAATGTGTATTTCGTATCCAGTCCGTATCTGCCCTTTGTTGCGTTAAAGAACTCCTCGTTACACGGCATTGCCACAGCACTCGAAAGAGTTTGCATAAAGGAATCATCCTTGTGCTCGAGGGTGATTTTGAGTACATTCGGATTTTCTGCGGTAACACCGAGCGAATCTTCCGCCATCTGTCCCGAATGAACGGCGTTTGCGTTCTTTATGCAGGAGATTGAGGAGAACATAGGGCAGTCGGTAACTTTTGACGCTGCTCTTTGAAGCGCAAAAACAAAGTCATCGGCAGTTATATCGGGGTTGAATTCCTTGCCCATCATCTCGAGCCTCTCGTCCTTGAACTTGCCTTTGTTGTCACCGTCGGTATACTTGTCGGTGTTTATGTTCCATTTTATTCCGTCCGGAATGTGAAAGGTGTAGGTGAGCCCGTCTTCGCTGATATCCCATTTGTCGGAAACGCCGGGAACAACCTCGCCGTCGTCATTCACCCTTATTAATCCCTCAAAGGTATTTTCTATTATCAGGTATTCGTCCGAAGTGGAGGCCACCTGCGGGTCGTAACTGTTTACATCTGCATCAAACGGATAGATGAAATCATAAGCCGTCTCGCTTTTTGAGCAGCCTGCCAATGCCGAAATTATTAAAATAAATGCCAAGAAAAACGATATATATTTCTTCATTTAATTTTCCTCTGTAATTAATAAAAAATATTATAACAAATTAATTACATTAATTCAATATCAAATCAAACTTTTCTCCAATGATTTTTCAATTGTCGCTTTTTGAAACAAATTATATAAACACACGGCGGCGTTGATAAAATATTTTTTCAGGTGGAAAAGTTGTGGAAAATTGTGAATTTTGAATATTTTTCTAATTTTTTTATTTTTTTCTTGACTTTATATTATAAAGTGTGTAATATATTACCACGATTGTAAACTGGGAGTATGTGCTTATGTGGGTGCATAATATAAGGCTTATATAATATATAATTATGCCTACCTCTCGGTCTATCATTGCAAATAACAAACGAAACGGAGTGAAACCTTTTATGGTAAATGTGAAGGATGTGCAGCTCGGCACTACCACACGAAAAAGTTTTGCCAAAATCAATGAGGTTATGAAAATGCCTAACTTGATTGAAGTGCAAAAGAAGTCTTACCAATGGTTCCTGGACGAAGGACTCAAGGAAGTATTTCGTGACATCGGCTCAATAACCGATAACAGTGAGAAACTTATTCTCGACTTTATCGATTACAGCATGGACGATGACCCGAAGTATTCGATTTCGGAGTGTAAAGCCAGGGATGTAACATACTCTAAAGCGCTCAAGCTTCAGGCTCGTCTGAGAAATACCGAAACGGGCGAGGTTAAGGAAAGCACTATTTATTGCGGAGATTTGCCCTTAATGACAGATGCAGGTACTTTCGTAATCAACGGTGCGGAGAGATGTATCGTATCTCAGCTTGTTCGTTCTCCCGGTGTGTACTACGCTATGGATCACGATAAGACCGGTAAGGAACTTTACACCAACACCGTTATCCCTAACCGAGGCGCATGGCTCGAATACGAAACGGACGCAAACGATATTTTCTATGTTCGTATCGATAAGAACAGAAAGATTTATATCACCACTTTCCTTCGTTCACTCGGCTTAGGTACTGACGACGAAATCAGAGAGTACTTCGGCGACGATGAAATGCTTGAGGCTACCATCGAAAAGGACCTCACAAAGAATGTTGAGGAAGCACTTCTTGAAGTTTATAAGAAACTTCGTCCGGGCGAGCCTCCGACGGTAGATACCGCAAAGGCTCATCTCGAAGGTCTTTTCTTCGACCCGAGAAGATATGACCTCTCCAGAGTCGGCAGATATAAGTACAACAAAAAGCTCGGTATGGTCGAGAGACTTACCGGTCAGATTCTTGCACAGCCTGTTATTTCTCCTCTGGGCGAAATTCTTGCAGACGCAGGCGAAAAGATTACCAAGCAGAAGGCACAGGAAATCGAGGACGCCGGTGTTATGTCGGCATATGTCGAACTTGAGTCCGGTAAGGTAATCAAGATTATCGGCAACGGTATGGTTGACATTGATAAGTATGTTGACGGAATCGACAAGAAGGAACTTGCAATTAACGAAAAGGTTTCATACCGTGTTCTTTCCGATATTTTGGAAAGGGTAGGCGATGATAAAGAAGCTCTCGTTGCAGAACTCAAGATTCATCACGACGACCTTATTCCGAATCACATTATTGTTGACGATATTTTTGCAACGGTTTCGTATCTTCTCAACCTTGCAAACGGCGTAGGTTCAACAGATGATATTGACCACCTCGGCAACCGTCGTATCCGTGCGGTAGGCGAGCTTTTGCAAAACCAGTTCCGTATCGGCTTTACCCGTATGGAAAGAGTTATCAAGGAGCGTATGAACGTTCAGTCTCAGGATGACGCAGACGCAATTACACCTCAGGCAATTATCAACACCAGACCTGTAAATGCCGCTATCCGTGAGTTCTTCGGCTCATCACCGCTCTCACAGTTTATGGACCAGAACAACCCGCTTGCGGAACTTACTCATAAGAGAAGACTTTCCGCCCTCGGTCCCGGCGGTCTTTCAAGAGACCGTGCAGGCTTTGAGGTTCGTGATGTTCACTATACACACTATGGCCGTATGTGTCCTATCGAGACTCCCGAAGGTCCTAACATCGGCTTGATTTCATATCTTGCTTGTTACAGCCGTCTTAATGAATACGGCTTCATCGAGGCTCCTTACCGTAAGGTTGATAAGGAGACGGGCGTTGTTACCGACGAGGTTGTTTATATGACAGCCGATACCGAGGATAACTATGTTGTCGCACAGGCTAACGAACCTCTTGATGATGAGGGCAGATTTACCAATGCAAGAGTTACCTGCCGTTGCAGAGATGAATTCCTTACTGTTCCGCCCGAAAAGGTAGACTACATGGACGTATCTCCTAAGATGGTAGTTTCCGTTGCTACGGCAATGATTCCGTTCCTTGAAAACGATGACGCAAACCGTGCACTTATGGGTGCAAACATGCAGCGTCAGGCAGTACCTCTTCTTAAAACAGAGGCTCCCGTTGTAGGTACGGGTATGGAGTATAAGGCTGCTTATGACTCCGGCGTAGTGGTTATCGCAAAGCGTGGCGGTGAGGTTGTCTCTCTTGACGCAAAGACAATCGAGATTAAAACCGCAGGCGGCGAAATAGATAAATATGAACTGATTAAGTACCAGGGCTCTAACCAGGGAACCTGCATTAATCAGAAACCGATAGTTTCACTTCATCAGCATGTTGAAGACGGACAGGTTATTGCAGACGGTCCGGCAACCTGCAACGGTGAAATCTCAATCGGTAAGAACGCTCTTATCGGATTTATGACCTGGGAGGGTTATAACTACGAGGACGCTGTTCTTATCAATGAAAAAATTGTTCGTGACGATGTATATACATCTATTCACATTGTAGAGCACGAGGTTGAAGCCCGTGACACAAAACTCGGTGCAGAGGACATTACCCGTGACATCCCGAATGTCGGCGAGGATGCACTTAAGGATTTGGACGAATACGGTATTATTCGTGTAGGTGCAGAGGTACATTCCGGTGATATTCTCGTAGGTAAGGTTACTCCTAAGGGAGAAACCGAACTTACAAGCGAGGAGAGACTTTTGCGTGCAATCTTCGGTGAGAAAGCGAGAGAGGTAAGAGATACCTCCCTTAAAGTTCCTCACGGTGAATACGGTATCGTAGTTGATGTAAAGGTATTTACCAGAGCAAACCACGATGAACTTAATCCGGGCGTAAACAAGGTGGTAAGAGTTTATATCGCCCAGAAGAGAAAGATTCAGGCAGGCGATAAGATGGCAGGCCGTCACGGTAACAAGGGTGTTGTTTCCCGTGTACTTCCTCAGGAGGATATGCCTTTCCTTCCCGACGGCAGACCGCTTGACATCGTGCTTAATCCGCTCGGTGTACCGTCTCGTATGAACATCGGTCAGGTACTCGAGGTTCACCTCGGCTATGCGGCTATGGCTCTCGGCTGGAAGATGATGACTCCGGTATTCGACGGCGCTCACGAGGACGACATCAGAGAATGTCTTAAACTTGCCGATGTGGGATATTATGTAGACGAAAACGGCAATAAGGTTTACGACGGTAAGGTTCAGCTTACAGACGGCAGAACCGGTGAGAAGTTTGATAACCGTGTAACGGTAGGTTATATGTATTACCTTAAACTCCATCACCTCGTAGACGATAAGATTCACGCCCGTTCAACAGGTCCGTACAGCCTTGTTACTCAGCAACCGCTCGGCGGTAAGGCTCAGTTCGGCGGACAGAGATTCGGTGAGATGGAGGTTTGGGCACTCGAGGCTTACGGTGCTGCATACACCCTTCAGGAAATTATCACCGTTAAGTCGGACGATGTTGTCGGAAGAGTTAAGACTTACGAGGCAATCGTTAAGGGCGAGAACATTCCGCCGGCAGGTACTCCGGAGGCATTCAAGGTACTCTTTAAGGAACTTCAGGCTCTCGGTCTTGACACAAGACTTTATGACGATGAAGGTAATGAGGTTATTCTTAAGCAGGATCTTGATGATGACGGCATACCGACAGTAAGCGACGATAAGGCGTTTACAGAGGTAAATGACTTCGACGGTCAGGAGGGCTACGGTCTTCTTGATGAAAACGGCGAGGAAATCGAGGAAGCAAATCAGGATGACGAATATGATGATTTGTTTGCCGACAACAGTGCAGACAATGAGGATTATGAGGACTGATCCTATCTGTAAATTCTGATTAACTTTCCACTATAAAATGTAAAGGAGTGCTTCCGTTATGGATAATAATTCAACAAATGAATTCAGTTCGGTTAAAATCGGACTTGCTTCTCCCGAGGCCATTCGAGGATGGTCTTACGGAGAGGTAACAAAGCCCGAAACCATAAATTACAGAACATTAAAGCCTGAGACCGGCGGACTTTTCTGCGAAAGAATTTTCGGCCCCATGAAAGACTGGGAGTGTCATTGCGGTAAATATAAGAGAGTTCGCTATAAGGGCAAGGTGTGCGAGCGTTGCGGCGTTGAGATTACACGCTCAAAGGTTCGCCGAGAGAGAATGGGCCATATCGAGCTTGCTGCCCCGGTATCGCATATTTGGTACTTTAAGGGCATTCCGAGCCGTATCGGTCAGGTTCTTGACATTAACCAGAGAAATCTTGAAAAGGTGCTTTATTTCGCACTTTATATCGTAACAGACCCGGGCGATACTCCGCTTCAGAAGAAGCAGACTCTTACCGAAAAAGAGTATCAGGATATGCGTGAGAAGTACGAGGATGACTTTAAGGCAGGAATGGGTGCTGAGGCTATTAAGGAACTTCTTTCCGAGATAGACGCAAAGGAACTTCGTGACGAACTTACGGCAGAACTTGAGGGTGCAACAGGTCAAAAGAGAGCAAAACTTCTTAAAAGACTTGATGTAGTTGACGCTTTTGTAAACAGCGGCAATAAACTTGAGTGGATGATTCTCGACGTTATTCCGGTAATTCCTCCGGATATCCGTCCTATGGTTCAGCTTGACGGCGGCAGATTCGCCACTTCGGACCTTAATGATTTGTATCGTCGTGTTATTAACAGAAATAACAGACTTAAGAGACTTATGGAGCTTCACGCTCCCGATATCATTATCAGAAACGAGAAGAGAATGCTTCAGGAATCCGTTGACGCACTTATCGACAACGGCAGACGAGGCAGACCCGTTACCGGTCCGAATAACAGACCGCTTAAATCTCTTTCCGATATGCTCAAGGGTAAGCAGGGACGCTTCCGTCAGAATCTTCTCGGTAAGCGTGTTGACTATTCGGGACGTTCCGTTATCGTTGTAGGTCCCGAACTTAAGATTTACCAGTGCGGTCTTCCTAAGGAAATGGCTATCGAACTCTTTAAGCCTTTTGTTATGAAGCGTTTGGTTGCAACAAATATCGCTTCAAACATTAAGCAGGCAAGAAAGATGGTAGAAAAGGCTAACCGCAGCGAGGTTTGGGATGCTCTTGAAGTTGTAATCAAGGATCACCCGGTTATGCTTAACCGTGCCCCCACACTTCACAGACTCGGTATTCAGGCATTTGAGCCGGTTCTTGTTGAGGGCAGAGCGATTAAACTTCACCCGCTTGCTTGTACAGCGTTCAACGCCGACTTCGACGGTGACCAGATGGCTGTCCATGTACCGCTTTCCGCAGAGGCTCAGGCAGAGGCTCGTATGCTTATGCTTGCTTCAAATAACCTTCTTAAACCGTCAGACGGTAAGCCGGTAGCAGTTCCGTCACAGGATATGGTAATCGGTTCTTACTACTTAACTATGATTAAAGAGGGTGAGCCGGGCGAGGCTGAAACCGAAATTATCGACGGCGAGGAGATTAAGCATTACAGAATCTTCCGTGATGTTGATGAGGCTATGATGGCTTATCAGGAGGGCTCACTCGGACTTCATACGGAATGTAAGATTCGCTTTACCGGCGAGATTAACGGCGAGCAGAAGTCGTCAATCGTTTTGACAACAATCGGCCGTGTAATCTTTAATAAGCCTATTCCGCAGGATTTGGGCTTTATCGACAGAAGCGTGCAGGGTAACGAGTTCGTTCCCGAAATCAGCTTTGTTGTTAAGAAAGGCGGACTCGGTAAAATCGCCGACGCTTGTATTCGTACTCACGGCGTTTCCGTTGCTTCCAGAGTTCTTGACGATATTAAGAATCAGGGTTATAAATACTCGACAGTATCGGGTACAACCGTTGCCGTTATCGATGCATTGATTCCTGAAAAGAAAAAGGAATTCCTTGCAGAGGCAGAGGCAAAGGTTGATGAAATCACAAATAACTATAACTACGGTTTGATTACCAATGATGAGCGTTACTCACAGGTTGTAAAGGCTTGGGAGGAATGCACAAATAAGGTATCCGATGAACTTACAAATAACTTTGACGGTACTCACAACCCGATTCACATGATGGTAGACTCGGGTGCCCGTGGTAGTACTTCCCAGCTTCGTCAGCTCGCAGGTATGAGAGGTCTTATCGCAAATACTTCGGGTGCAACTATCGAAATTCCTATTAAGGCTAACTACCGTGAGGGTCTTAACATTTTGGAATACTTCATTTCTTCTCGTGGTGCCCGTAAGGGTCTTACCGATACGGCTCTTCGTACTGCTGACTCGGGTTATCTTACCAGAAGACTTGTTGATGTATCGCAGGATGTTATCATTCGTGATGATGATTGCGGATGCCATGACGGTATTGAAGTTTACGCTATTAAAGACGGTAACCGTGTTCTTGAGTCTCTCGAGGAAAGACTTGTCGGCAGATTCGTTTCGGAGCCTGTTGTTCATCCTGAGACCGGCGAGGTTCTTATGGATACCGACAGAATGATGAACGAAGATGATGCAAAGAGAATTACCGACGCAGGTATCACTTCCGTTAAGATTCGTTCGCTCATCACCTGTAAGTCACGCCACGGCGTTTGCCGCAAGTGCTACGGTTCAAACCTTGCATTTAACGAGCCTGTTCAGGTCGGTGAGGCAGTTGGTATCATCGCTGCTCAGTCAATCGGTGAGCCGGGTACTCAGCTTACAATGAGAACCTTCCACACCGGCGGTGTTGCAGGCGGTGAGGATATTACACAGGGTCTTCCGAGAGTTGAGGAACTGTTTGAGGCAAGAAAGCCAAAGCAGCTTGCCATGCTTTCCGAAATTGACGGTGAGGTCAGAATTGAGGAAATCAAGAAGGCTCGCCATGTAATTGTATTTAATAAGGAAACAGGCGAGGAGAAGAAGTACCTTATTCCTTACGGCTTCAGACTTTGCGAAAACATTGTTGACGGAGCACATATCGAAAAGGGAACGGAACTCACAATCGGTTCTAAGAATCCTCACGATGTACTTGCAATCCTCGGCGAGGAGGCTGTATATAATTACCTTATTAAAGAGGTACAGTACGCATACCGTACACAGGGTGTTGATATCAACGATAAGCATATCGAGGTTATCGTTCGTCAGATGCTTAAGAAGTGCATCGTTGATGAGGCAGGCGATACCGATTTGATTTCGGGCACCAATGTTGATGTTGCCGCCGTTGCAGAGGCTAATGATAAGGTTGACGCAAGAATCGCCGCAGGCGAAGAGGGACTTAAGCACGCAACATACATCCCGCTTCTTCTCGGTATTACAAAGGCTTCACTTGCTACGGATTCATTCCTTTCCGCAGCATCTTTCCAGGAGACCACAAGAGTTCTTACAGACGCTGCTATCAGAGGCAAGTCTGATCCGCTCCTTGGTCTTAAGGAGAATGTTCTTATCGGTAAGCTCGTTCCGGCAGGTACCGGTATGAGCGTGTTCAGAGATGTTGATGTTGTCCCCAGTTATTTCTCTGCCGAAGGCGGTATGGAAATTAAGGACCTCGAACAATTACAACAACTCTTGACAAACAACAACAACTAAGTTATAATATTTAACTGCGTGTGAATGTTTTTGTGTTTTTGCACAAATTTTATCGCTTTAATTTGTTAAAATCGTCCGACGGAGCAGAAATGTTCCGTCGGTTGACGCAGTTGTTTTGCAGTATTTGCATTTGATATAGTCATATATATTAGGTATGACTGTATGATATGTGCATATTGCTTTGTGCAACCGTGCATAAATAAATGAAAGGAGAATAAACTATTGCCTACCTTTAACCAATTAGTAAGAACCGGACGTAAGTCACTTGAGAAGAAGTCTAAGACTCCTGCTCTTATCAAAGGTCTCAACACTAAGAAAAACGTTATGACAGATAACGCTTCTCCGCAAAAGCGTGGCGTATGTACAGCAGTTAAGACAGCTACACCTAAGAAGCCTAACTCAGCACTTCGTAAAATTGCCAGAGTTCGTCTCACAAACGGTATGGAAGTTTCTGCATACATTCCCGGCGTAGGCCATAATCTTCAGGAGCACTCCGTAGTTATGGTTCGTGGCGGAAGAGTTAAGGACCTCCCCGGTGTTCGTTACCACATTATCCGTGGTACACTTGATACCCAGGGCGTAAACGGCAGAATGCAGAGCCGTTCAAAGTACGGCGCTAAGAAGCCGAAGGCTAAGAAGTAATCAGCCTAAATCGAGGAAATCCGACAATAGTTTATTTGATTATAAAATGGCTTTTGTTGGCTCCACGGAAAAACCGAGTACCTATGAACTCATATTACATTTTAATGAAGGAGGGAAGCGAAGATGCCAAGAAGAGGCCAGATCGCTAAGCGTGATGTATTACCCGATCCGCTTTACAACTCAAAGGTTGTAACTCGTTTGATCAATAACATTATGCTCGATGGTAAGAAGGGCGTAGCACAGAAAATTGTCTACGGTGCTTTCGACATCATCCAAGAAAAGACAGGTAATGATCCCGTAGAAACTTTTGAAGCTGCTATGGAAAATGTTATGCCTGTATTAGAAGTAAAGGCTCGCCGTGTCGGCGGTGCAACATATCAGGTTCCGCTTGAGGTTCGTCCGGAAAGAAGACAGACCTTAGGACTCAGATGGATCACTTTATATGCAAGACAGAGAAGTGAGAGAACAATGAAGGAACGCCTTGCAGCAGAACTTATGGACGCTGCAAACAAAACCGGCGGTGCAGTTAAGAAGTGTGAGGATACACACAAGATGGCAGAAGCAAACAAAGCATTTGCTCACTTCAGATACTAATCTGCCTGACAGGAGGATATTATGCCAAGAAAAGTTGCTCTTGAAGAAACAAGAAATATTGGTATTATGGCGCACATTGATGCCGGTAAGACTACAACCACAGAGCGTATTCTTTACTACACCGGTATTAATCACAAAATCGGTGAGACCCATGAGGGCGGCGCTACTATGGACTGGATGGAGCAAGAGCAGGAGAGAGGTATCACAATTACTTCTGCTGCTACAACTTGTTTCTGGAAAAACCACAGAATTAATATCATCGATACACCGGGACACGTTGACTTCACCGTAGAGGTTCAGCGTTCACTGCGTGTACTTGACGGCTCCGTAACCGTTCTTTGTGCAAAGGGCGGCGTTGAGCCACAGTCTGAGACCGTATGGCGTCAGGCTGACGAATATAATGTACCTCGTATGATTTTTGTAAACAAGATGGATATTATGGGTGCAAACTTCTATAATGTTCTCGATATGGTACTGGAGCGTTTTAAGTGTAATGCACTTCCTATCCAGCTTCCTATCGGCAGTGAGGATACATTTGAGGGTATTGTTGACCTCGTAAACAACAAAGAAATCGTATATATCGACCCATCTAAGAATTTGGGTACCGTTTTTGAGGAGAGAGAGATTCGTCCCGAACTCCAAGAGAAGGCTGCTAAGTACAGAACAGAACTTATCGAGTTCATCGCCGAGCAGGATGAGGAACTTATGGAGAAGTATTTTGACGAGGGTGAAGATGCTATTGATGTCGACACTATCAAGAAGTACATCCGTAAGTGCACAATTTCCGGCGAAATGGTTCCCGTATGCTGCGGTACCGCTTACAGAGATATGGGCGTTCAGCCGCTCCTTGATGCTATCGTTGATTATATGCCGGCTCCTACCGACATCGAATCAATCAAGGGCGTTAACCCGGATACAGACGAGGAAGAATATCGTCATTCTTCCGATGACGAGCCGTTTGCAGCTCTTGCATTTAAGATTGCAACCGACCCGTTTGTAGGTAAGATTTGCTACTTCAGAGTGTACTCAGGTACAATCGAAGCAGGTACTCCTTGCTACAACTCTGTAAAGGGCAATAAGGAGAGAATGGGCAGAATTCTTCAGATGCACGCTAACCACAGAGAGGATATTCCTGTATGTTATGCAGGTGATATTGCTGCCGCTGTCGGTCTTAAGAACACTACAACCGGTGATACTCTTTGCGATGAAAATCATCCTATCATTCTTGAGTCGATGAATTTCCCTGACCCGGTTATCCGTGTTGCTATCGAGCCTAAGACAAAGGCAGGCCAGGAGAAGATGGGTATTGCTCTTGCAAAACTTGCAGAAGAAGACCCGACATTTAAGGCTTATACAGATGAAGAAACAGGACAAACCATTATCGCAGGTATGGGTGAACTTCACCTTGAAATCATCGTTGACCGTTTGCTTCGTGAATTTAAGGTTGAGGCAAATGTAGGCGCACCTCAGGTTGCTTATAAGGAAACTATCACGACAGAATCTATGTCCGATACGAAGTACAAAAAGCAGTCGGGTGGTAGCGGTCAGTACGGTCACTGTAAGATTCGCTTGTATCCTAACCTCGATGAAAACGGCGTAGGTAAGGGTTACGAGTTTGAAAATCAAATCGTCGGCGGTGCTATTCCTAAGGAATACATTCCGGCTGTTGACGCAGGTATTCAGGCTGCTATGAAGAGCGGTATCCTTGCAGGTTATCCGGTAGTGGATGTCAGAGTAGAGCTTTATGATGGTTCCTACCATGAGGTCGACTCTTCCGAAATGGCATTTAAGATTGCCGGTTCTATGGCATTTAAGGATGCTGCAAAGAAGGCTAAGCCTGTAATCCTTGAGCCTATGATGAAGGTAACTGTAATTGTTCCCGAGGAATACATGGGCGATGTTATCGGCGACCTTAACTCTCGTCGTGGACAGATTCAGGGCATGGAAGACAGAACAGGTGCTAAGCAGATTAATGCCAGAGTTCCTCTTTCCGAAATGTTCGGTTATGTAAACGACCTTCGTTCAAAGACTCAGGGCCGTGGACAGTACACTATGGAGCCGGACGGCTACGATCAGGTGCCGAAGTCAATTTCTGAATCAATTATCAGTGACAGAGCTAAGAAAGACTAATAATATTTATAAAAACACTTGATATTTACACTTTATTTTGTTAGAATATCAGTAACAAAATTTTTATTGAAAATTTTAGGGAGGAAATTCCAATGGCAAAAGAACATTTTAATCGTACCAAGCCACACGTAAACATTGGTACAATCGGTCACGTTGACCACGGTAAGACCACTCTTACAGCTGCTATCACAAAGTATCTTGCAAATAAGGGCTTCGCTAAGTTCGAGGACTATGCTGATATCGATAAGGCTCCTGAAGAGAGAGAGCGTGGTATCACAATTAACACTGCTCACGTTGAGTACGAAACAGAGAAGCGTCACTATGCTCACGTTGACTGCCCGGGTCACGCTGACTATATCAAGAACATGATCACCGGTGCTGCTCAGATGGACGGCGCTATCCTTGTTATCGCTGCTACTGACGGTCCTATGGCTCAGACTAAGGAGCACCTTCTCCTTGCTCGTCAGGTAGGCGTTCCGGCAATCATCGTATTCCTTAATAAGTGCGACCAGGTTGACGACGAAGAACTCCTTGAGCTCGTAGAGATGGAAGTTCGTGAGACTCTTGCTGAGTACGGCTTTGATGAGAACTGCCCGATTATTAAGGGTTCAGCTCTTAAGGCTCTTGAGGCTTCATCAAATGACGATCCTGCTTGTGCTTGCATTCAGGAACTCATGGACGCAGTTGATGAGTATATTCCTACTCCTGACCGTAAGGCAGACCTTCCTTTCCTTATGCCTGTTGAGGACGTATTCACTATCACAGGTCGTGGTACTGTTGCAACCGGTAGAGTAGAGAGAGGTCAGCTTAAGACTAACGATACAGTAGAGATGGTTGGTCTTGAGGATGAAATCAAGTCAACAGTTTGCACAGGTATCGAGATGTTCCGTAAGATTCTTGACTACGCTGAGGCTGGTGACAACATCGGTTGTCTTCTTCGTGGTGTTCAGAGATCTGACATTAAGAGAGGCCAGGTTCTTGCTGCTCCGGGTTCAATTCACCCACACACCAAGTTCACAGGTCAGGTTTACGTTCTTTCAAAGGATGAAGGCGGTCGTCATACTCCTTTCTTCAACAACTATCGTCCTCAGTTCTATTTCAGAACAACTGACGTAACAGGTGTTATCACTCTTCCTGAAGGCGTTGAGATGTGTATGCCTGGCGATAACGTTGATATGAACGTTGAACTTATCACTCCTATCGCTATCGAAGAGGGTCTTCGTTTCGCTATCCGTGAGGGTGGTAGAACAGTAGGTTCAGGCGTTGTTGTATCAATCAACGAGTAATCTTATTTACTGACTGATATAGAGGTTGTCGATTTTTCGACAGCCTCTTTTTTCTTTTCTCTTTAATTTTGCGAACATTTGTGATACAATATTTATACTGAATTTCAAGGTGCGTATTATGGATGAAAATAATCTTGAAAATTTAATAGGTATTGTCGAAGAGGTTACTTATTATAACGAATCTAACGGCTTTTGTGTTGCCGAAATAAATACAGGCGACGAGGGCGTTACCGTGGTGGGTGAACTCAGTGAACTTGCCGTAGGCGCAAAGGTTGAATGCCGTGGCAGTTGGACATTTCATTCATCGTTTGGCAGACAGTTTAAGGCGACAAGCGTTGTGCAGACTCTTCCTGCCGATATAGGCGGAATTTTACGCTATCTTTCGAGCGGAGCAGTTAAGGGAATACGCAGTGCAACCGCCGAAAAAATAGTTGAAGCGTTTGGAACTCAAACTTTTGATGTGTTGGAAAACGACCCGGTTCGCCTTGCAAAAATCAAGGGGATTTCCGCCGCTAAGGCAAGGCAGATTTGTATTGATTTCAAATCGCAGTTTGCCGCCAAAGAGGTGCTTATAGGGCTCACCAATCTCGGTATGAACCAAAATCAGGCAGTGAAAATATATAATATGTTTAAGGGTGAATCGCTTGAAGTTGTGAATTCAAATCCCTATTCTCTCATCGGTACGCAGACAGGCATAACCTTTGATAAAGCTGAGGAAATTGCAGAAAATCTAAACGAACGCCCGCCGTTTAATTATAGGGCTCAGGCGGCTGTGTGCTATATCGTAAGGCATAATTTGGGCAACGGTCATACCTGCATACCCAGAGACAGAATTTTTGCTCCTGCAAAATCTTTGCTTGAGTGTAATGATGACGAAGTGGAGATTGCAATTGATTCGGCGATTGAAAATAAGGCAGTTATACAAAAGAATATCGACGGCAGGGACTTTCTCTTTTTGCCCGACATATATGCCGCCGAGCATTCAATTGCAGACAGAATTAAGGTGATGACCGAATATCCGCCTATTCAAAATCAAATTGAACCGTCGGAGATTTATTCTTTTGAAACGAGCAGTAATATTAAGTTTGACGATAAGCAGAGGCTCGCCGTTGAAATTGCCGTGGAAAAGGGACTTCTTGTTCTTACAGGCGGACCCGGTACCGGTAAAACGACTACCGTAAAAGGCATAATTCAACTAATGAAAAATCGAAACCTCAAGGTCGCTCTTGCCGCTCCGACAGGCAGAGCCGCTCAGCGTATGGAGGAACTGACGGGTTATTCGGCAAAGACGATTCACAGACTTTTGGAGGTTGAGTACAAAGAGGGAATCGAGATGCAGAGCTTCGTTCATAATATTTCAAATCCGCTTGATTGCGACGCCGTTATTGTCGATGAAATGTCTATGGTTGATGTAACGCTGTTTTCGGCATTACTTGACGCTTTGCCTTTGCATTGCCGTTTGATTATGGTGGGCGACAGAGACCAGCTTCCTCCCGTCGGCGCAGGAAATGTACTGCGTGACATTATAGACAGCGGCTCTATCAGCGTTGTTGTACTCGATAAGATTTTTCGTCAGGCGATGAAAAGTAAGATTGTCACCAATGCACACAGGGTTGTTCACGGCGAAATGCCGGAATTTGATAACAGCCCCGAAAGCGATTTTTTCCTACTCAGAGAAAATTCAAAATACAGTGTTCCCGGAAAAATTGTTAACCTCGTGACTTCACGCTTGCCGTCGGGCTACGACTTTGACAGCGTAAATGATATTCAGGTGCTGTGCCCCGGCAGAAAAGGCGAGTGCGGCACGGAAAATATCAACACCCTTTTGCAGGCGAGGCTTAATCCGCCCGATAAAAGCAAAAACGAAATCAGATACAAAGGTACGGTTTTGCGTGAGGGCGATAAGGTTATGCAGATTAAAAATAATTATGATGTTCCGTGGTTTAAGTCGGGCGAAAACGGCAGCGGTGTGTTTAACGGAGACATAGGAACTCTCACCCGAATCGACAGGGCTAACGATATAATCAATGTAAAATTTGATGACAAAGAGGCTATGTACAGCGTTGAGAATGTTAAGGAACTGGAACTTGCTTATGCTATGACCGTACATAAATCTCAGGGCAGTGAATTTGACTGCGTAGTGATGAATGTGGCAAATATTCCGCCGAAACTTGCTTACCGCAATTTGTTTTATACAGCACTTACAAGGGCTAAAAAACTTTTGGTGCTTGTCGGAAACGAGCAGAGTATAAAGGCAATGGTGGATAACGATAAGAAGTCGAGACGCTACAGTGCGCTCAGATATTTTATTGAGAATGATGATGATTTGCCTCTCTTTAATTGACTTTTATATCGGGTTGTTGTAGTATAGATTATATTGAATTAAACGGAAATTTTAAGGTGTAAAATATGTTCGGTTATGATTTGGGTATCGACCTCGGCACGAACAATGTTGTTATCACAGTGCCCAATAAAGGCGTTGTTGTAAATGAACCGAGTTATGTTGCGTATGATACCGAGACGGAAAAAATGCTGTACGCAGGCAGGCGTGCGTACTATCTTCAGGGCAGAGAGCCTAACGGAATTACGGTTATTCAGCCGCTTAGAGACGGCGTTATCGGTTCTTATGCCATGACTCAGCAGATGATAAAATACTTCATCTCACGAGCAGTAAAAAAGAATATTTTTAAGCCGAGAGTTGTTGCAACCATACCGGCTCTTGCCACCGATGTTGATAAAAGAACTCTTGTTTCGGTTATTGCTTCGGCAGGTGCAAGGAGTGTTTGCCTTGTTGAGGAGCCGCTTTGCGCCGCATTCGGTGCAGGCATTGACCCGCTTCAGCCAAACGGTGCGTTTATTATAAACATCGGCGGAGGCACCACGGATATGGCGGTTGTGTCGCAGGGTGCAATGAGTCAGTGCGAGACCGTCAATGTCGCAGGTAATGCCTTTGACGAGGAGATAATGAGATTCATTAAGGAAAAGTACGATGTTCAGGTCGGTATTCGTACTGCCGAGGATATAAAAAAGCAAATCGGCGGAGCAGTTCCCAGAAACGAGGAAATCGTTATGGTGGCTAAGGGCAGATGCGTTCACAGCGGTATGCCAAAGAGCATAGAGGTAACCTCTAATGAGATTTACCATTGCTTAAAACCTCTGCTTCAGGAGATTTCTTCTGCGGCACAGATTATGTTTGAACGTACCTCGCCGCAACTTGTTGCCGATATTGTCACTTCGGGAATTATTTTGACGGGCGGTTCTGCCGAACTTTACGGAATGGACGAATTCTTTAAGCAGGAAATGAATCTCGATGTTACCGTGACACCTCATCCGAATCTTTGCGCAGGCAAGGGTGCAAGCGTTGCACTCGATAAAATGAGAATTCTTGACAGTTACGGTTATCGCTTTAAGACCAAAGAGGAAGTCAGAATAAGATGATACATTATTATTACGGCTTCGGTAAGGGCAAGACCTCGTCTGCCGTCGGCGCAGGAATGAGAGCGTACGGAGCAGGTATGAGCGTGCTTTTTGTTCAGTTTTTTAAGGATAATAAATCGTCGGAGCGTTCGGTGTTGCCGTTTGAGGTTTATCCGTCTCCCGAGTCTCTGCCGTTTAATGTCGGTGAGGAGTACAAGGCGTTCGTGAAAAAAGCCGTCGAATACATTAAAACCGCCGACAGCGATGTAATTATTCTCGATGAATTTGCGGATTTAATTCCACGCTTTATTTCGGTTGATGAAATGAAAAGTATTTTTTCTTTTGATAAAGAATATATAATCACGGGGCATAATTACTTGAATGAACTCGGCGATATTGCCGATTATGTTACCCGATTTGAAAAAATAAAACACCCTTACGATTCAGGCGTGCCCGCTCGTAAGGGTATTGAGTTTTGATTATTCAAGTATCATATGTGCGTAGGCGTTTTCGACCGTGCACTCAAATACAATATTTTTTATGCCGATTGCGCTTTCGTAGTCGGCACTTTTTTTGTGAGTGACAAAGATGTACGGGCAATTAAGTTTGCTTGAAAACTCAATTATTTCCTTCGGTACCGTCGCACTGTGATACATTTCAAATATCACTCCGTCGAGTAAATCGGTATTAATGCTTTTTAAGTTAATACCTACAAAAGGTTTTATAATCAGCACATTTTTGTCGCTGACTTTTTTCTTTTTTGCCGGCGGAATAGTTGACTTAATGCATTTGAATTCATCATTAACGTCTGCACTTGTGATGCAGTCACCTTTTTTAATTCCGTTGTAGGATACATATACACCGTCTTTGTGGGAAAGAAGATGCTTAACAGCCGCTTCAAAGTTTTTTATGCCGTTGCTGTCACTGCATTCTATGGGTTTGTCTGCGGCAACGAGAACAATGTTCTTGTCCCAAAATGCGTTTGCTATGATTGCGGAGGTGTAGGCGAGAGTGTCGCTTCCGTGGAGGATAATAATGCCCTCGTATTTTTCGCAGTCTATACCGTTTAAGCAGTCAATGAGGCGCCGCCACAGTTCTCTTGTCATATTCTCACTCAGGCAGACAAAGGGCGATACGCATTCAAATTCTGCGTTGCCTTTATAATAATCGAGTACCTTCAGCGGATTTTTGTCGGGCGTTATTTTATTGCCCCATATGCTTCCTATGGTACCGCCCAGTGCAACGACAAGTATTTTTTTCATTACCGATTTATAACCTTTCCGTTTTGGAATTTAATGTTAAGTTCTGTGCCGTCCTTTAACTTCAATCCCTTTGCATAGCCGCTCCATTCTTTCGGTATTGCACCTCTTGTGAGCATTTCGGCTATGCCTGCCGCTACGCCGAAGTTTCCGTCAATCTGAAACGGCGGATGTGCGTCAAACATATTGGGATAACTTCCGCCGCCCGGTCTTTTGATACCTCTCGGATTAATCGGACGAAGTTGGTTTTTGATAAGTGTAAGTGCATTTTGTGCGTCATCGAGCCTTGCCCAAAGACAAACTTTCCAGCCGAGAGCCCAGCCCGTTCCGTCAAAGCCTCTTGTAAGAAGTGACTTCTTTGCCGCCTCTCTTACCTCGTCGCTTTGAGGATATGCAGACGGATAAATGCAATATAGATGGCTTGCGTGTCTGTGGTGAATTTCGGTCTCCTTGAATTCCTCTGCCCACTCGTTTATTCTGCCGTCGCTTCCTATCGGAATGTCGAAAATCTCCGGCACATCAAAGCCGAACTCCTTGCAGTTCATAAAGAACTCCTGCAAAATTCCTATGTCCATTGTGGGCATATAAGTGAGTGCCGCTTTGTTACCGTTTTTATCAAGATAGCTGTTCTCGGGCGAAATTGTCGGACAGGTGACAAGTTTGCCGTCATGCTCTACAAGAAAATCTTTGTAAAAATCAAGCACCTTTTTGAAATACGGTTTCATATCTCTGAACAAAAGCTCGTCTTTTGTATATCTGTAATGCTCGAAAACTTCGTTTAGCATCCACGGCAGAGCCGCTTGCCAGCAAGCGTAGGTTTCAGAGTCGGTTTTTCCTATCGGGTCTCCTGCCGGATAACTTGCGCCCCAAATGTCGCTGTTGTGGTGTGCAACCGAACCGGAGCAGTTATAATAATCCTTTGCCGTAACCTCTCCGTTTATACACATTTTTTTGACCTGCTCAAAAAACGGGTCAAAGCATTCGCTGAGATTGCATATATCGGTGCACCAGTAATTCATCTCGGTGTTTATGTTAACCGTGTAACTTGATGACCACGGCGCACGAATATGCGGATTGAATATTCCTTGAAGCGTCATTGCATTTGTACCGGGTCTGGAGCAGGCAATGGTGAGATAGCGACCGTATTGGAAGAGAAGAGCAATAAGATTATTGTCGTCTGCGCCCTTTTTGAACTGTTTTAATCTCTTGTTTGTAGGTATATCCGCCCTCTCACTTCCGAAGTCTACTTCAACTCTGCCGAACAGAGCGGAGTGGTCTGTAATGTGCTCCTTTAAGAGTTCCTTGTACGGCTTTATGCTGTCAAAATGAGCCATAGCCTTAGCTAATGGGTCGCCCGACGGCATTGTCTTGAAATCAATATAGTTGGTTGCGAGCGAAATCAAAAGAGTAATATCGTGCTGATTGTTAACGCTTATGTAATCGTCCTCAAAGGTTGCGTTTCCGAGCACCTTTACAGCACCTGCAAATTTCATTGCACCTTTTCCGTAGTCAAATACATTGCCTGTGTTGTAGTACGGCGGCATACAAATTTCGGGAGCGTCACCCTCGATAATGAGAGTGTCCTCCTCGGTGCGGCATTTGTGCTTCAAGAGGCTGAACAGTTTTATCTTAGCCGTTATGCCTTTCTTGCTCTTTATGTTTATAACTAAAAGCTGAGCGGGATAACTTACAAAAACCGTTTCGCATACATCTGAGTTTTCGGCTGTCGCAACGGCGGTTGAAAGGTCGAGCGTTCTGGTAACACCCCTGGTTTTGCCGCCCTTGTATTCGATTATCAAATCGCCGAACGGAAGATATGCCTCACTCCAGTGACCGTGAAAATCCTCGTTTGCAAGGCGTTTTGCTTCCTTTCTGTCGCCGCTGAAAATTGCGTCTTGTAACGGTTTTAGATATTTTCCTGCGTCCTTTTTGTTTAAGTCTTTCGGATAGCCCGACCATAGACTGTCTTCGTTGAGTGCTATGCGCTCCGTCTTGAGGTTTCCGAAAACCATGGCGCCGATTCTGCCGTTGCCCAGCGGCAGTGCCTCCTCCCATGCTTTCGCTCTCGATTTATAAAAAAGTTTTGTTTGCATAGAATATAAATCCCCTTTGCTTTTATAGTTATATTTTATTATATATGCCGCTTTAATTCAAGTATTTATTGACATTTAGATGCGTTATGATTTGGCACGGCGTTTATATTACTTTTATATTTTTTACCGAATTGCTTTTGCTGTTGCTTTTTGCTCATTTTTGTGCTTGTTTTATTATAAGTGCTCAAAAGTGAGCATTTTTCATTTTTTATTTGTACTGTTTATACGTCAAAAGCGCTGTTCTTTGCACATATTTGACGAGAATGTCCACTCACTGTTGACTGATTTTGACCGAATGAGTATAATGAAAGTACAAAGAAAAGGTTGGTGCCGTGAAATGCTAACACAGGACAGAAGACAAAAAATCCTTGATTATATTTTGAAAAACGGCTCTGCCGCAGTCGGAGAACTGAGCGAAAAATTTGACACTTCCGAAAGTACAATCAGACGAGATTTGGTAGTTTTATCAAATTTGGGAAAACTTAATAAGGTACACGGCGGTGCAACGGTTTTGTCTCAGGAGTTTTTGAAAAACGAGGACAATGTAGAGCAAAAGTTTTCAAAGAATATAGACGAGAAAACGCTGATTGCAAAATATGCCGCATCGCAGGTAAACGATGATGATTTCGTTTTTATCGATGCAGGTACAACAACTTATCTTATGCTTGATTTCCTTAAAGGGTCAAAGGCGAGTTTCGTCACAAACGGCATAGAGCACGGCAAGCGACTTGCTCAAAACGGTTGCAAGGCATTTGTGGTAGGCGGTGAGATTAAGGCTAAAACAGACGCCATAATCGGACTTGTTGCCGCAAGTAATTTGCAAAAGTATAATTTTTCAAAGGCGTTTATCGGAGCAAACGGCGTGACCCAAAAGCAGGGCTTTACAACTCCCGACACCGATGAGGCTATGCTTAAGGCAGTTGCGGTAGAACGGAGTTTTGTCAGTTATGTTCTGGTTGATAATACGAAATTCGGCAAGGTTTCGGCAGTAACCTTTGCCCCTCTCGATGCCGCCTGTATAGTTTGCGACAAATGTGAGGATGATAATATTAAAAGTAAGTCTGTAGTTAAAGAGGTGGTTTGATGGTTTATACTGTTACACTTAATCCTGCACTCGATTATGTGATGCGAGTCGGTACGCTGAGATATGACGATATTAATCGCAGTGAGAGTGAGGATATTTATTACGGCGGAAAGGGAATTAATGTTTCCACTGTTCTTACCCGTCTCGAAATAGAAAATGAGGCACTTGGATTTGTGGGCGGATTTACCGGCGATAAACTTGTCGAGATGCTGAAAGCTGACGGAATAAGAAGCGATTTTAACCGTATCTCGGGCGGTCACACCCGAATTAATGTGAAAATTAAGGCGGATACGGAACTTGATGTTAATGCTCAGGGACCGTCGGTCAGTGATGAGGAAATAGCTGCTTTGCTTAAAAAACTCGACGATATAAAAAGCGGTGATGTCCTTGTGCTTGCAGGTTCGATACCTAAAAATCTTCCGAGCGATATTTACGAGCGAATTCTTGCAAAGCTCCAAAACAACGGAGTTAAATTCGTGGTTGACGCAACAGGTGATTTGCTCAAAAAATGCCTTGCTTATAAACCGTTTTTGGTTAAGCCTAATCATCACGAACTCGGCGATTTGTTCGGAGTCGAAACGAAGTGCGACGAGGATATTGTCATCTACGCAAAAAAACTTCAGGAGATGGGAGCAAAAAATGTTCTCGTTTCCCGTGGCAAAGACGGTGCAACTCTTGTTGACGAAAACGGAGATGTAACAACCGTAGGCAATGTAGAGGGAAAGCCGGTTAGCAGTGTCGGCTGCGGTGACAGTATGGTTGCAGGCTTTGTGGCAGGCTTCCTCAAAAAAGGCGACTACGCCTATGCACTTAAATTGGGTATGGCGTGCGGCAACGCAACTGCTTTCAGTGAACAGCTTGCAACAAGAGCCGAGATAGATAAAATGTTTGATTATTATGAAAAATTATAAATATTAACGGGAGGGTTAATGCTATGAAAATAATTGACTTATTAAAAGCGGATGCGATAAATCTTAATGTTAAGCTCGCATCTAAGAACGATGCCATAGACAGGCTCGTTTCGCTTCATGACGCAGTCGGAAATCTTACCGACAAAAATGAGTATAAAGAGGCAATTTTGCTCCGTGAGCAGCAGGGAACAACCGCTATCGGCGAGGGAATCGCAGTTCCTCACGCAAAGAGCGACAGCGTAAAAGTTCCGGGTCTTGCGGCTGTGACGGTTGACGGCGGCGTTGATTACGGTGCACCGGACAATAAACCGTCGGATATTATCTTTATGATTGCCGCACCTATGGACGGCGACTTGCATCTTGAAATTCTCTCGAGGCTTATGGTTATGCTGATGGAACCCGAATTTTGCGAGGCTCTCAGAAATGCAAAAACTCCCGAGGAATTTCTCTCGATAATAGATAAAAAGGAAAATGAAAAATATGCTCAGTCGGAGGAAAAAGAGGCTGAAAAAACGAATAACGCAAAATACAGAATTCTTGCCGTTACCGCTTGCCCGACAGGTATTGCACATACCTATATGGCTGCCGAGGCTCTCGAAAAGGCAGGAGAAAAAATGGGATATCCTCTTAAGGCAGAAACAAACGGCTCGGGCGGGGCAAAGAATGTCTTGACCGCTAAGGAGATAGAGGAGTGCGACGGTATCATCATTGCCGCAGACAAAAATGTTGAAATGGCTCGTTTCTCCGGAAAGCCTGTTGTTAAGACTTCTGTTTCAAACGGAATTAATAAGCCGGAAGAATTAATTCAGAGAATTGTTGACGGCAAGGCAAGCATATATAATGCCGATGGAGAACAAGCAAACAATTCTTCTGATGACGATCTCGAAAAAGAAAGTTTCGGACATAAGGTTTATAAGCACCTTATGAACGGCGTATCGCATATGCTTCCGTTCGTTGTAGGCGGCGGTGTGCTTATCGCACTCGGATTTCTTATTGATACGTTTCTCGGCAATGCCACTCTTCCGGACGGTTCTGCAAACGGTTCGTTCGGCTTTACTTCGTTTGCCGCTTCCGTTCCGTTTTGGATAGGTAAAGTTGCGTTCGGATTTATGCTTCCGATTTTGGCAGGATATATTTCACAGTCAATCGCAGACCGCCCCGGTCTTTTGCCCGGTATGATAGGCGGTATGATTGCGGCACAGGGCTATACCTTTAATTCGCTTTATGAAAATCAGAATTTAGTAGGCGACGGCACGGCTGTTTCGGGCTTTTTGGGCGCACTTTTTGCAGGATTTGCCGCAGGTTTGATAGTTAATCTTTTGAAAAAAGTATTTGCTTTTCTTCCAAAAGCTATGGACGGTATTAAGCCCGTGTTCCTTTATCCGCTGTTCGGCACATTTTTGGTTGGTGCATTGATGTGCCTGATTAATCCGATTATCGGTACTTTGAATACAGGACTTTCAAACGGCCTCTCCTCTCTCGGCGAGACTTCACAGATTCTTCTTTCAATCGTGCTTGCCGCTATGATGGCAACCGATATGGGTGGTCCGTTCAACAAGGCAGCCTATGTATTCGGCACCGCCGCTATTGCAGACGGTAATACTTGGATTATGGCAGCCGTTATGATAGGCGGTATGGTTCCTCCTATTGCAATCGCTCTTTCCACAACTTTTGCAAAGAAAAAGTGGAGTGCAGAGGAAAGAAAGAACGGCCCCGTTAACTATCTTATGGGTCTTTGCTTCATCACAGAGGGCGCTATTCCTTACGCTGCATCCGACCCGATCAGAGTCATTCCGTCCTGTATGGCAGGCTCTGCGGTTGCAGGCGCATTGACGGCAGTATTCCACGTAACCTGCCCGGCTCCTCACGGTGGCATATTCACATTCGCAGTTTGCGACCATCCGCTTCTTTATATTGTTGCCCTTGTAGCAGGCTCGCTCGTAGGCGGACTCGTTCTTACGGCTCTTAAAAAGAATAAAACACAAGCCTAATCATTGTTAAGTAACAGAGAGGATAATATTTATGGTATCAAAGGAATTTACAATTAAAAATTCTATGGGCTTTCATATGAGACCCGCAAATGTTTTTGTAAGCGAAATGACAAAATTTGTATCCGAGGTCAACATTAAATTTGACGGTAAGACGGTTAACGGAAAAAGTATTATGAACATTATGGCGGCTTGCATTAAATGCGGCTCGGTTATCACGGTTGAGTGCTCGGGAGCGGATGAGCAGGCTATGCTCGATAAGGCAAGCGAACTTATCGAGGGTGGTTTCGGCGAAGACTGAACGCCCCAAAATGAGAACTAAAAGCAGAAAGGACTGACAATTATGTTAAAAGGTATCGGTGCCTCTCAAGGCTACGGAATCGGAAAAGCCGTTGTAATAAAAAACGAAAGTCTCGATTACAGCTCCGTTAAATATTCCGACGCCGAGAATGAAAAGAAAAGGCTTCACGACGCAGTTGAAAAATACTGCTCTCAAACGCAGGCTCTTGCCGAAAATCTCAGCAAAAACGCAGGCGAGGAAGAGGCTGAAATTCTCAAGGGACATTTGGTAATGCTTCAGGACCCGTTTATGCTTTCTCAAATGGAGGATAATATCGATTCCGGCTCGGTTGCCGAAGCCGGAGTCGCAACCGTATGCAATATGTTCATAGATATGTTTTCCGGCGTTGACGATGAGCTGACACGCCAGCGTGCGTCCGATGTAAAGGATATAAGAGACAGTCTGCTGTCAATTCTTCTCGGCACAGAGAACGTTGACATTTCAGCCGTTGCGCCCGAATCCGTGCTTATAGCAAAGGATTTTACGCCGTCGATGACATCGCAGATTAACAAGGAAAATGTTGCCGCTATTATTACGGAAGTCGGCGGAGTTACCAGCCACAGCGCAATACTCGCAAGAGCTATGGGTATACCTGCCGTTCTGTCGGTTAAAGGTGTTACGGATTCTGTCAGCGACGGAGAAATGCTTATTGCGGACGGCTTTAAGGGTAAGGTGATAACCGATCCGAGCGAAGCCGAATTAAAGAAATATCGCAAAAAGAATGACGAATACCAAAAGGAAAAGGAGAGCCTCAGCGAATATTTCGGAAAGCCTACCGTTACAAAAAGCGGTGTGCTTAAAAAGGTTTACGGAAATATCGCAAAGGCAGAGGATGCCCAGAATGTTGTTCAAAACGGCGGCGAGGGTATAGGACTTTTCAGAACCGAATTTCTCTTTATGGACAGAGACCATGCTCCTACGGAGGACGAGCAGTTTGAGGCTTATTCCACCGTCGCAAAGGCTCTTGACGGAAAAGAGGTAATTATCCGCACCCTGGATATAGGCGGAGACAAAGCGGTTGAATATCTTAATATCGATAAAGAAGAAAATCCGTTTCTCGGCTTTAGAGCCATTCGCTATTGCTTAAAAAACACAGAACTTTTTAAGACTCAACTCAGGGCAATTCTGCGTGCCGCACAGTTTGGTAATATAAAGATTATGCTGCCGCTCGTTACTTGCGTTGACGAAATAAAACAGGCAAAGGTGCTGATTGCCGAGTGTATATCGGAACTTGAATCTGAGGGAAAAAGATACCGTGATGTTCCGGTAGGAATTATGGTTGAAACTCCGTCTGCCGCTATTATTTCCGACTTGTTGGCAGAGGAGGCGGCATTCTTCTCAATCGGCACAAATGACTTAACCGGCTATACTATGGCTGTTGACAGAGGAAACGCCAATGTGTCGAATCTTTATGACCCTACTCAGCCGGCTGTTCTTCGTGCCATTGAGATGACGATTAAAAATGCAAAAAAGGCAGGTATTCAGGTGGGCATGTGCGGCGAGGCTGCCGCAGACGAAAGGCTGATACCTCAACTTGTCGAATGGGGACTTGACGAGTTCAGCGTAAGTCCGTCATCGATTTTGCAAACGAGAAAAAATATCTGTAATTGCAAATGATTTTATATTGATTTTTACCGCCTCGATTTCGGGGCGGTTTTTGTCTTATTAAACAGTTTTTTTGATTCGATTTTGTGCAATAATGAGATATTCTTTTTATTGTTTGACTTTAGGATTTTTGTATTTTATAATATTTTTTAAGATGTTTATAAAAGAGGTTATACTATGCCCGAGAAAGCCGAAAATGTAAAAAATATTTATGCCGTTATCGCTATTATCGTTACTGTTGCGTGGTACGGTATTGAGCGAATTGCAGAGGTGTTCGTCAGTTTTAACAAAGCGAGTGCGGTTGTGCTTGCCATGTTGTCTGTCGTGGCGCTCGTTGTCGTTTTCTTTTTAATTGATTCGTGTACTGATTCGTTTAACGGTATGCTTGCATCTCTCGTTGCGTTTAAGATGATGCCCCCGTCGATAAATATTCTTTCAAAGCTGTCATACGATGCGTCATTTTTGTATTATTTGGTTCAAAAAGCGGCTGTCTTGCTCTTTATCTATTTGTTTATAAAACATTACAGAAAAGAGAAAAATGCAAAAATCAGCCCGTTTGCCGTGTTTATTTTGGCTTTTTCGGTTCCGTTTTCGCTTGGAATTTCGGACAATGTCAGCGTCTATTTGATGCGCTCGTTCGGCGAGAATATGCTTTTCTCATATTTCAGTGATTTTGTTTTTTATGCTGCGGCGATTTTTGTTGTTTGGCTTATTGCACTTAAAATCAATTATAAGGCACTCGGCTTCATCACCTGCTATGAACTTGTTGCTTTGTCCATTAACTTTTTGCGTAAGGCGTGCTATGCCGTTGTTCTTACATTAAGGCACGAGCATGTTTCTCTGAGCATTTACTGTTGGATGGTTATATTTGCACTGGGAATTGTTCTGTTTGCGTTTACCTATAAGCAACGCAAGAAAAGTGCGCTTATTGTATGATGATTTGTGCACAATCTGAATAAAACAGAAAAGAAGCAGATGTGATTTTTCGACACGCTGTAGGCTGTTGAGAAAGGTTCTGAATTTCGTTTCCTTGTGAAGGAAGATGTACGATGGTACCTCGACTGAGCAAAAAACGAAAAACGCAAAAAGTGCCGTAAACTCGATGTTTGCGGCACTTTTACAATCCCTCCGTCAACACTTCGTGTTGCCACCTTCCTTTACACAAGGGAGCATTAAGCTGTTAATTAATTTTATTGGCGTGCTTCAGGAGCTTTATCGACAGTCTGAAGCAGATGTGGTTTTTCGCATCTGCTTCTTGTTTTGTCTGTTATAAATCGTCTGCATCCTGAACAGGCTCTTCGGGAACGCCGTTGTAATAGGTCTCTTTTGTCATTCCCGTATATGAGCCGTTGTCATCCAGCTTAACCATATCAGGATGAATGAATTTTGACAGGTCGATTATTTCCTTTGTATTGCCTAAATCGTTTTCGCTTTTCTTTTCCTTTTTGCCTTTTTTCATAAAAAATCACCTCTGCATTATCTTTTGCAGAGGTGCTCTTTTTATACTTTTTCTGTCTGAACATTTGCGATTTTATCAAGGAAATCTTTGGTTGTTATAACCTGCCCCATATCGAGAAAATCGTCCATATTCATATTAAAATTATTAATAAAAAACGGTGCTCCCGAGTATTCTATATCTATGTGCAGTCGTTTTGCGTCTTCGGCGATTTGTTTTGTGGAATATGTGTTTATGTCATATTGCTTTTGGGCAAGGATTTCGCCGTTGTTTATATATTGCAGTATTATGTTTCTGCACGAGCGGGAAAGTGAAATGTATTTTGTGTGACTTTTTGACAGAGTTTGTCCCATTGTCAGTTGCGCTACCGCTTTGCAGGCGTCGGAATGAAGAAAGAATTCGTTGATAAATATATGCTCGAGCGGCGTAGTATCGTCGGGAACGATGATGGCGAGCACATATTTTGTAACCTTTTTTCCGTAAAGGTCTTTCATAAATTCCTTAAAATAGTACTGGCATTCCGAGATTTTTCCCGCAAATTGGTGATAGAAGGGAATATTAGGTTCCTCTTCTATACCCGGCATGTTGAAAACAACAAATTTATCATTGTCCTTTTCTTTTACCAATATACTTCTGTTTGCGATTATAATCGGTATTGTCTTAGGCATAGTGCATAACCCTTTGCATTGTTTTTGTTATTATACACTAAATTCAAATGTTTTTCAATAGCGGGCAAGCGGTTACAATTTAGTAACTTTTGTGGAATTCCTCGGAACATATGGTATAATGAATCTTGTTATGATTTTTGGTGAGGGGAGTTAATATGAACGACAGCGAAGTAGATAAGATTCTAAAAGAAATTAACGAAAATAAAAATAAAAAGCAGAAAGAACTTTTTAATAAATACGAGGAAAATCAAAATAATAAGACTAAGCCTTTGAGCATTGATGTGCCTCTTGATGAAAAACCTCCCGTTAAAAAGGAGATAAAGTCAGAGCCGATTTTTGACGAACCAAAGCAGATTGAGAAAAAGCAGGCAGACGCAAAGACCGAAAAAAAGGAGCCGTCACCGCAACAGAACACGAAGCAGGACTCACCTTTAATTTTAAGCGAAGAACCTCAAAATCCGGATTTTGCAGAAGATAACGGCAAAGAAGAAACGTCTCTTAAAACGTCAAAAAACGATGATGCGGACGAAACATCGGATAAAATCTCAGCCGATGAGAACACTTCGGACGGAGTATATTTTGCGGAATACGATGAGGAAGAAATGCCGCAGGAAGATTCTAATAAAAAACGTAATAAAATAATTATCGCCGCAGTTTGCATAGTTGTTGCGATTGCAATTGCACTGGGCGTTTACTTCGGATTTTTCTATAATAAAAAGACGCCCGAGTTGCAGACTACGGCACCTGATACTACGCAGCAGTCTACCGTTCCTGTAAAGCAGACGCTTAATCCGCTGACAGGCGAGTCGGGTTATGACGAGGGTGCTCTTAATCAAAGACCCGTTGCCGTTGTTGTGGAAAACGAATATTCTACCGCAGCCGTTAAGCCGCAGTGGGGCATATCTCAGGCAGATATAGTTCTTGAGGGTGAGAGCGAATTTTCCACACGTATGCTTATGTTCTGGGCTGATTATAATAAGATGCCGAAGCAGATAGGTCCGACCCGTTCCGCAAGACCTCCGTTCATACGTTTCAGCCAGCTGTTTAACGCAGTGTTTATTCACGCAGGGCTTTCTCACACGGCAGGCGGATATGTCGGCGCAGATACTGTTTTTGAAAACGAAAATGTTGACCATATTAATCTGCTGAGTCTCAGCGAAAGCGGTGAATATTTCGGCAGAGATTATTCAAGAACTAAGGTGGTTGAGCATACAGGTTATCTTAACGGTACCAAGGTCGCAAAACTTCTTGAGAGTAAGAAAATTGATACTAATCTTAATATGTCTAAATTTACCGCTCTCAGTTTTAATGAGAGCGAGAAAAAACTTTCCGATACGGCGGCAAACAGCGTGTCTTTTAAGTGGTCGTCTAATTGTCCCAAAAAAGCTGATTTCACATATGACGAAGCAAGCGGAAAGTATACCACTTCCGATTTTGATTCAAAGTACGGCAAATCGAATGTCGCTTGGGAAAATCTTATTTTTCTCCTTGATACAACCGAGTATGTGGTTAAGGAAAATTATAAGGGCTCGGGTAACAGCGAGACTTATTGTAACTATGATTTGAGCGGCGGAAAGGGTATGATTTGCTCCGACGGCACCGCACTTGAGATAAAGTGGGGAGTTACCGACGGTAAACTTTGGATGAAAGATTTGAGCGGAAATTCCGTTTCACTCAATCCCGGCAAAATTTATATCGGTTATGGCTCGTCAAATCACGGCGGAGCATATTCGCTGGGCACTTCGTCGAATAATAACTGAATTACTGTATGATAAAAGCGATGATAGGTTATCCTACCATCGCTTTTTTGATAGCCGAACTATCTCATCGACTCTTCATAAGCCTTGATCATTTTCTTGACCATCTGACCGCCGACTGAGCCTGCCTGCTTAGAGGTAAGGTCACCGTTGTAGCCTTGTTTAAGGTTAACACCAACCTCTGAAGCGGCTTCCATCTTGAAACGGTTGAGAGCATCCTTTGCCTCAGGTACTGTATTCTTAGCCATTATTGATACACCTCGCTTAAAAAGATTTGCAAGGGCAGATGTCGTACAAAAACGCTTTCGCCCTTGCAAAACATCATTTTCCTCTTGCAAGTTTATTTTGTGTACCATATTCGATTTTACAACTGAAAAATTTTTACAATTATTATTAACAAATTTGAATGTAAAAAGCATTCATTTTGGCTAATATATTGACATAAAAATATCCGTATGATACGATGAATTTAGATTCAAATTTTCAGAGTTGAGGCTAAATATGGCAGATACGATTATAATAATCAGAGGTAATTCAGGTAGCGGCAAGACAACTGTTGCAAATAAATTGTGTGATGAGTTGGGTGCAGAATGTATGTTGCTTTCTCAAGATGTTATCAGGAGAAATATATTGCACACAAAAGATGGTGAAAATAGTATAGCCGTTGATTTGCTAAAGGATTTAATCTTATTTGGAAAGAAATATAATAGTATAATTATTCTTGAAGGCATATTGAATTCTGTTTGGTACAAATCATTGTTTAATCTGATTCAAAAAAATTTTAATAGTATTTATACATATTACTATGATATACCGTTTGATGAAACTGTTAAAAGATTTCAAACTAAAAGCAATGTGAGCTATACCGAACAGGATATGAAGCGTTGGTGGAATGAAAAAGATTTTCTGGGATTTGATAATGAAAAAGTCATTTCAAAAGATATGTCTGCAGATGATACGGTTAAAATGATATTGAAGAATTGCACGAAAAATATCAGTTGATTTACTCCTCTCCAAGCAGACAATATCACAAATAATTTCTATTATCCAGCTTCATTTTACAGTATTTCACCCCTCTATTCATTAGGGGATTGATACCTGTTTTGGTAATGTTTTACAGAACTTTTCAGTTTGGCTTTCCGTATCTGCGATTGACTTCCACGCTGATTTTTCCCATCAATTTGCGATAGGTTTTGTCGTCAATCGCATTTTGATTCAGCAGCGTATTTGCAAAATGCTGCATCCAAAGTTCCGTGCTGATTTTCTCATCGGCAATGTTTTGTGTATTGATTTTCGGCTCACTCCTGCTTGATTTTTCAATACTATTATTGCCTGATGCTTTAGAATTTATTTCCTCTGTTGCCATAAGGCAACACGCCGTCTATGATTTTATATCTGCCTCCTTTAATTTGATTTGTTTTTCGTTGTGAATTTGTAGTTCATACTAACCTCCAATTTTGCTCACAGGCTCTCACAAATCGCCTGTAAGTCGTTTTTAGTTTTATTCCGACGAGTTACTCTGTTTTTGAGTAAACTCGTCAATTTTTCTTTACAGCGTTGCCAAAATTTCTTGCTTTTGAATAATCATACCGCAACGCTCAAGTGAATACGCAAAAGCCTTGATTTTCTGCGAAAAACAGCCTCAACTGCATACGAATTTCATATCATACGCAAAAGTATTACGAATTGAAAAGCCGACAGGCTTTGCCGGACGGCGTTTTTGGGCATTTTAATGCCCGAAAATCATACCCCTTTATCCTGCTTTAAAATCGACGGCTTGAAATTTGCTCAAAAACCCACTCAAAAGCCATCAATTTTCGTTTCAAAAATCATAAATTTTCAAAATCAAAGCCTTTCATATTCTTTGCCGATAAACCCTAAAGCACGGTGCATTAAATCTTGTTGACCGTGTATAGATTGCTCTTTTGCTCGCCGCCGATGAATCGTTTTGAGATAGTTATGTACCCGCCGCTTTCAAGCGAATGCAAAACTTTTCTGCAAGTAGATGCACACATCGAACAGCTTTTTGCAATCATCGGCACCGACCAAAAACTTTGCCCTGCCGAGTCCTTTGCCCGAACTAGAAAAGAATAAACAATGAACTCGTTGGGCGAAAACCGTTCATCAAAAATTCTGTTCGGCAAAAGAAAAAACTGACCACTGCAATTTTTATTCATACGAAAACCTCCTTCCAAATTATTCGAGAGAATATTTTGCCGAGTGAAAACCAAAAGAAAAACACCATTCAAAAAAATCCCTCTACTATACAGAGAAAAATCCTCATTTTGTTCGGGTGTTTTGCAAAATTTTTTACATTTTGTTTGCATTTAATTTCACCACAGCAAAAAAATACCCCTCTATAATACGGAGAAAAATTTGAGTTTTGTTGATGTGTTTTGAGAAAAAATTTTGACTTAGTACTAAAATTTACTCGTTTGTCAACTGCAATGTTGTTTGTATTATATAATTATGATATAATAATTATATTAAGAGTTTTACTAACTCGTGCAAGGTCTGGTATGGTGATTTGCGTGCCGTATGGTAATGGCAATAAAACGTCTACCGGCTTTTGGGAGGACAGCACACGTCTGCCGGAGTATTACAATGGAACTTATGAATATTTGAAAAGCTTGGGAATTGAAGAAATTTAACGGTCGTCAAAATCCCGAATTTGCAGAGGTGGATTATGAAAATAACATACATTAACCACAGTGGATTTTTGGTTGAAACCGAGAGCTGTTATTATGTTTTTGATTATTACAAAGGCGAGATGCCGAGGATTGACAAAAGCAAGGAAGTTGTCGTCTTTTGCAGTCATTTTCACCAAGACCATTTCAACCCGAAAATCTTTGAAATTCTTGATGATATAGGTGTGAATTATCAGGCTGTTTTGGCAAAGGACATTAGCAAAAAGAGGTATCCTGCCGGTGTGAAAGTCACGACTGCTTATCACGATCAAACCTATATTCTTGACAATGGCACACAAGTTAGTACGCTTCTCTCAACCGACAGCGGTGTTGCTTTTATCGTCAAGACAAGCGAGGGTGCAATTTATCACGCAGGTGATTTGAACGATTGGCATTGGGAAGGTGAGACGGAAGCCGACAACCGCCACATGGCCTCCATGTACCGTGCAGAGATTGATAAAATCAAGGGCGCTCATTTTGATGCCGCATTCGTTCCCCTTGATCCAAGACAGGAGGAGCATTATGCCGACGGTATGCTTTATTTTTTGAAACATGTCGATTGCGACGCCGTTTTTCCTATGCATTATTGGAACGAGCCGAGCGCGATTGATAGGTTTATCACCGAATATCCGCAGTATAAATCACGAATAAAAAATACAGAATTCGCAAAAGGAGAAGAAATATGAGCTTTAGAATGATTCATGAAAACTATAATGTTTCCGATTTGGATAGGTCGATTAAGTTTTATGGCGATGCGCTTGATTTGCACGAGGTCAGACGAAAAACGACCGACGATTTTATTATCGTTTATTTGAGCAATGATTCAAGCGATTTTGAGCTTGAGCTTACTTGGCTTAAAGAACATCCGCAGCCGTACGATTTGGGTGAATGTGAGTTTCATTTGGCATTTAAGGCAGATGATTTTGATTTGGCGCATAAAAAGCACGAAGAAATGGGTTGTATCTGTTTTGAAAATCCTGAAATGGGTATCTATTTCATCGAGGACCCGGACGGATATTGGCTGGAAATTTTACCGTGATTAAGTTACACTATAATAAAAAGAGTTGAGAAACACAATTTCTCAACTCTTTTATGTTTATGCAAGCAGTTCATTTAATTTTGAAACTATTTTTTCTTTTTCGCCGCTTCCTGTTGTGTTCAACCTCATTAGTGGTAAGTCATACTTTGCGAAAATGCCGTCCTTTATAATATCCCTTTCGTGTTGTTTAGTACCTTCCTTATGGAAAGCATATCCGTCAACCTCAATAGCCAATATAGGTTGCTTAGTAACCTTATTGTAAATCATAAAATCAACATGGCTGTCGGTATCGGTAACAAATCTTTTCTCATTATCATTAAGTTTATCAAGACTTTTAAAAATTTCCTTAAGAGGTAAATGTGTAATGAGTCCTAAATTTGTAAAATGATACTCTGAAAAAATGTTTTCAATAAGATTATATATTAAATTTTCGGAATCATAATAAGAAACTCTTTTTGCTTTTTCAAGGAGTTTTTTTCTTTCGCTTCGATATTGCGAATATAAATAATCAAAGATTGAATAAATATTGCTTTCGACAACATCATAATTGTTGTATTCTATATAATTCACTAAATCGCCTATATTTGTGTTTTCGTTTTTCTCATTTGGATTTATGATTATATAGAAATTTTTAATAGCTCTTGAAACCGCTACATTTAATAAATTCTTATCACTTGAAAATTCTGAAATTTCATCATCAACAGTTGACATTATCATTACATCCTTTTCTCTGCCTTGAAATTTATGAACGGTATCAATAAGAATTTCTTTATTGTCAATATTCTTTCTAATAGCTTCAACTTGATCCCTATACGGTGTAATAATACCGATTTGTGACGGATCAGAATCAATGCTCGGTAAAATATTTTGAGTTATCTCATCAATCTGTTTTTGATTAATATGACCTCTTGCATGGTTGCCTATAACAGTTTTAAATACTTTCAAGGTGTCATGCTCATCATTATCATTTGTCATTATGATTAATTGATTATCATAAAATTTTTTGTTGCAAAATCCAATTATTTTGGGGTGACAACGATAATGTTCTTTTAATAAAGTGACAGGAACATCTTGTATAATATTGCAAACAGATGATAAAAAACTATACTTTGAAAAATCATAGTTGCTATTTATGTGGAATTTGTTGAATATTATTTCGGTTTTTCTTTTATCTAACTCTGTAATAACATTTGGCAATTGTTGTCTGTCTCCAACAATAACAGCATTTTTGGCAATCGACAAAGCAACGGCGCCTGTTGCGACATCTACTTGTGATGCTTCATCCATTATAACATAGTCAAAATTATATCTGTTTTGATGTGTACCTAAATTCTTTCTTGATGAATATGTAGTGCTTAAAACAATCGGATATTCATTAACAAATTCCTGCGGATTAAATCTTAAATCTTTTAGTTCAAAAATCTTTCTTTTTGTATCGTTTCCGTATTTTTTATACAAAAAATCTTTGAATAAAACAGAGGAGTGTTTAACATAATCGGCAAGGAGAGTTTTGGCGTTTACCTGATCAAGTTCTGTTTGTATTTGAGAAATCTGCAATTCTATTTCGTTTATTTTTACTTTATAGTAATTTCGTTTTGCTATTGAAACAATTATGTTATCCTTACATTTTAGATATTGTCTGTTGTGCAATCCAAAGCAAAACAAAAACAGTAGCATATTTAATGTCTGATAAATACATTTATTTTGCAATTCAATCCTCGTCCAAATCCTTAATAAAAGTGAAGATTTAATATTAGATTTGCATTTTATATTAGGGATATTATTGTTAATGCATTGATCTTCAAAATACGACTGCTCTGTTTTTATATCTGATAATTCTTGTTTTAGTTTGGCAGATTTATTTTGATTTTTAAAAATAGTATTTAATTGTTTAGATTCATTGACGATTGTTGAACCGATTTCTGATGATTCGTTATCATTAATTTTCCACTTGGCGATATTCGGAAGTTTACCGCTTTGTTCAGTTATGAATTTTTCTTTATTCTCTGCTTTGCCTAATGGTGCAACTAAAAATCCGTAGCCGTATTTGCATAACTTTTCATATACATTTTCAGTTGCCGAATTGTTATTTGATACAATTTCAACTGTTTTTCCTCGAATTATAAGGTTAGCAACGATATTAAGAATTGTTTGTGTTTTACCCGTGCCCGGAGGACCTTCTATTACGCTGACTTGGTTGGTGAGAGCATTTCTTACAGCCTCGGTTTGGCTTGCGTTGCTGCCAAACGGGAATATAATCAAATTGTTATCGGCTATTTTATCGGATTTTCCGGCACTCAAATATTTAGCCGCAGCAGTGAATTCGCCGATATATTCTTTCATTTCGTTGTATTGCGCAGACAGAATCTTAATATCATCTTCGGTTTTAACGCTTATCTCATCGGCAATGAGACTTAAATACGAAAACACGTTTTTAGAACTATTTTCTAAAAGGCATGACTTTTCAACAATAATTTCCGATTGGTGAAATGTCTTTTCAAAATCGTCAAAAATAATATGGTAATATTGATTGTTAAATAAAGCAATATATTTAATATTAAAAAAGTTCTTATCATTGTGTTTAATTCTAACTGTTGACGGCGGTATTACAATCGGATCGCTGTACCATGCCACATTATTGTAGTTATAAGAAAATGTTTTCTGACTTGTGTAGAATGTTATATCATATTTTTTTGTAACGGAATTGTATTTGCAAAATCTGATATCTTTTGTTTTGTCTTGAAATATTCCGTTTTTTTGTATCATTATTAAATACTTTGATGTGTTCAAATAATCACCAACTTTTCTTTCGTTAAAAAATTTATAAAACAGTTAATTGCTTATTCGTAATTAAAAATATTAAATTGCAGTAGTTCCTGCTGTAAAAATGTCAAATTAGCCTGATGTAACTTTGGCCATCAATTGATGTAACAGAAGCTAAATTTGATTCATTTGCGGGTTTGAACAAATGGTCTTCATATTGATATACATAATCAAATTTCTTTATAAGTGTTTTTATACCATATAATAATTATAAGACATTTGATTTAATTTTCAACAAATATTCCAAAATTAATAATAGCAGTAATTTTTATTCAAAACCGCATATACTATTATCACTTGATATTATCACGGAATACCGTTATGATTTGATTAAGGTGGTGATAACGTGAATGTTAATTATTTAGTTGCCGAAAAGCAAATTTCTAAATACAATTTATCAAAATCAACAGGCATACCGTACTCTACTATAAGCGATATTTGCAATGGGAAAACTACGCTTGAAAATTGCAACGCTAAAACCGTTTATGAGCTGTCAAAATTTTTTGATGTTTCAATGGAAGATTTACTTTATAAAGACAATGATGTTCGTTATGATTTCGAGGCTTTTAAGAGTAATATTCGTCATCAACTTAAAGAATTGGGCTTCAAAAAATTCATTGTATTTGTTTTGAAAGCTGATAAAGTTACCGATTATATGAACAAAAAATGGTATCCTGAAGCATTGTATCTATTGGCAATGCTTGATTATGTCAGCAGGATAAATAATATTCCTATTTGCAAAAAATACAATTCATATCGTTCTGCAAAGCTTAGTGAAGTTGTTTATCCGGCAAGTGTTGTAGCCGAGGCAAAGGTTATGAATGATGAGAGCATTTTGAAGGATTCTATTACTAATTCTATACCTGAATTTATTCGTTTTAATATTGTTGAAAGCGAAGTGTTTGATGTTACTTGATTACAAAAAAATGAACCGAGAGGAAATACCTCTTGGCTCATTTTCGTGAGTGTGCAAGTTTATTTTGTGTACCGTATTCGATTTTACAACTGAAAAATTTTTACAATTATTATAAATGATCGTATAATAAAAAGCGTTACGGATAAGATCCGCAACGCTTTTTATGCGTAAATGTTAAATTATTTTACAGCTTCTTCTACTGCAACTGCGCAAGCAACGGTAGCACCAACCATCGGGTTATTACCCATACCGATAAGTCCCATCATTTCTACGTGTGCAGGAACTGATGAAGAACCTGCGAACTGAGCGTCGCTGTGCATTCTGCCCATTGTATCGGTCATACCGTATGAAGCAGGACCTGCAGCCATATTGTCAGGGTGAAGTGTACGGCCTGTACCGCCACCTGAAGCAACTGAGAAGTACTTCTTGCCATTCTCGAGACGCTCTTTCTTATATGTGCCTGCAACAGGGTGCTGGAATCTGGTCGGGTTAGTTGAGTTACCTGTGATAGAAACATCAACATTTTCCTTCCACATAATAGCAACGCCCTCGGTTACATCATTAGCACCGTAGCAGTTTACCTTTGCACGAAGGCCGTCTGAGTAAGCCTTGCGGAATACTTCCTTAACCTCGCCTGTGTAGTAATCCATCTCGGTTTCAATATAAGTGAAACCGTTAATTCTTGCGATAATCTGAGCAGCATCCTTACCGAGACCGTTAAGAATAACTCTCAGAGGCTTTTTACGAACTTTGTTAGCCTTTTCTGCGATACCGATAGCACCCTCGGCAGCAGCGAATGATTCGTGACCTGCAAGGAATGCAAAGCACTCTGTTTCTTCCTCAAGAAGCATTTTGCCGAGGTTACCGTGGCCGAGACCTACCTTACGCTGGTCTGCAACAGAACCCGGAATACAGAATGACTGAAGTCCCTCGCCGATTGCGGCAGCAGCCTCAGCGGCAGTCTTAACGCCCTTTTTAATAGCGATGGCGCAGCCTACTGTGTAAGCCCACTTTGCATTTTCAAAGCAGATAGGCTGAATTCCCTCAACGATTTTGTAAGGGTCAAAGCCTTTAGCCTGACAGATTTCTCTGCACTCTTCGATAGATTTAATATCGTATTTTTCAAGAACAGCAAGGATTTGCTTTTCTCTTCTTTCGTATGATTCAAATAAAGCCATTATAATATCCTCCTACTCTCTTATTCTTTTCTCGGGTCGATAACCTTAACGGCGTCATCAACTCTGCCGTATTGACCCTGAGCCTTTTCAAATGCTGTGTTAGCGTCGTCGCCTGCCTTGATGAAGTCCATCATCTTGCCGAAGTTTACGAACTTATAGCCGATGATTTCATTATCCTCGTCAAGAGCGATACCTGTAACATAACCGTCTGTCATTTCGAGGTAGCGAGGACCTGCCTTGCGTGTACCGTACATAGTACCTACCTGTGAGCGAAGACCTTTACCGAGATCTTCAAGACCTGCACCTACAACCAATCCGTCATCAGAGAATGCACTCTGAGTACGACCGTAAACGATTTGAAGGAACAGCTCTCTCATAGCTGTATTGATAGCGTCGCAAACAAGGTCTGTGTTGAGAGCCTCAAGAATAGTTCTGCCCGGGAGAATTTCTGCTGCCATAGCTGCGGAATGAGTCATACCCGAACAACCTACTGTCTCAACGAGTGCCTCTTCGATTACGCCGTTTTTAACATTAAGTGTGAGTTTGCAGGTGCCCTGCTGAGGAGCACACCAGCCAATACCGTGTGTAAAGCCGGAAATATCGGTAATTTCCTTTGCCTTAACCCATTTTGCTTCCTCCGGGATAGGAGCAGCACCGTGAGCAACGCCCTGTGCAACAGGACACATTGTTTCAACTTCGTGTGAGTAAACCATTTTCTAAACTCCTTACTTTTAATTTAGAATAAATTTATTAAAATTTACTGTATATATTATAACCAAATTTTCTATGCTGTTCAAGAGTAAATATTGATTATGTTTAATTTTTGACATATTTTACACAAAATCGATAAAAATCCCTTTTACATATATATAAAATTAAAAGTCTGTCTGCGATTACCGTTCGCAAACAGACTTATTTATCAGTCATTGCCCCATTCGTCAATAACCTTTTGAAGTTTATCGGGGCATCTTGTGGTGATGTTATCGGGCTTATTAACCAACGCACGGGTAATTTGATATTTTCTATTGACAGTCCAGACGGAGAGTTTATATCCGTTATCGTGCAGAAGAGAGGAGAGTGTTCTGGAGGCACAAATGTGATTGCAATTAATTCCGATTGCACCCGTTTGCTCCAAAATATCCAAAATTTCCTGCTGATAATTATCGGAAAAAATTCTTATTCTGCTCGGCCAATAGTTAATATAGTAAGCTATTCCCGGACAGCTTTGCTTTACCTTATCGGCTTGGTGCTCGTCTATTCCGGTAAAAAACGCACGTTCCTCAAAGCCATAATCTGTAATCATATCATAAAGGGCAGGGAGAACACGCACTTCTTTAATGTCGAGATTAAGCTTCATATCGGTTTGGCTTACTCGGTCGAATACCTTGTCGACCTCAACTCCGTCGTTGTTATTTGCAACAATATCGTGTGCCATAACAAGCGTGCCGTCGGGTCTTTGGCGTATGTCGATTTCACACACCTGCATATTATGAGAAATCGCCGTTTCGAGTGATTCCATTGTGTTATCCGGTGTGTCGAACGCACCCGTGTGAGCGGTAATCGTAAAGCCGTCCATAAAGCTGATTTCCTTTTCGTTGTATGTTTTGTTAAACGCATAGACCGCAACACCTACTATCATGGCAACGCTGACAAGAAAAGCGAATATCTGATAGCTTACTCTTTTTGCCCAGGTGCGGGTCATATTTTTTTTGAGAAATTGCTTAAATTTAGCCTTCTTGGATTTAATCTTTTCCTTGCGGCTTACGATTTCTGCCATATAATCACCTGATGATTCGGTTTATTTTACTTAATGCCGGAGTAGTTCGGTGCTTCCTTGGTGATAAATACGTCATGAGGGTGAGATTCTACAAGACCTGCACCGGTGATGCGGATAAATTGAGCGTTTGAACGAAGTTCCTCGATTGTATGACAGCCGACATAACCCATACCGGAACGCAAGCCGCCCATCATTTGATATACTGTATCGGACAACGCTCCCTTGTAAGGAACACGTCCCTCAACTCCTTCGGGAACGAACTTCTTTGAGCCCTTTTGGAAGTATCTGTCTGCCGAGCCGTGGTTCATTGCACCGAGCGAGCCCATACCTCTGTAAACCTTAAACTGACGACCTTGATAAATTTCGGTGTCGCCGGGAGCCTCGTCACAGCCTGCAACGAGCGAGCCGACCATAACAACGCTTCCGCCTGCTGCGAGAGCCTTTACCATATCGCCGGAATATTTGATACCGCCGTCTGCGATAACGGGAATACCGTACTTGTCTGCTCTCTCGGCAGCATCATAAATAGCGGTAATCTGCGGTACGCCGATACCGGCAACTACACGGGTAGTGCAGATTGAACCGGGGCCGATACCGATTTTAACAGCATCTGCACCTGCTTTAATAAGTGCTTCCGTTGCGTCTGCGGTTGCAACATTGCCTGCGATAAGAGATACCGACGGGAATGCGTTTTTAACCTTAGTTACATTATTGATTATATTTTGGGAGTGACCGTGTGCAGAGTCAAGAACGAAAGCGTCAACGCCTGCTTCGTAAAGAGCCTGAGCACGGATAAGAACATCATCGGTAACGCCGAGAGCAGCAGCGCAGAGAAGTCTGTCCTTACTGTCACGGGCAGTGTTTGGATACTTAACAGCTTTTTCGATGTCCTTGATTGTAACGAGACCGGTAAGTTTTCCGTTATCGTCGATGAGGGGGAGCTTTTCAACCTTTGATTTCATAAGAATGCATTTTGCCTCTTCAAGGGTTGTGCCTGCCTTTGCGGTGATGAGTTCGCTTTTCGGAGTCATCACGGTTGAAATTTTAACGCTGAAATCCTGGATGAAACGAAGGTCACGGTTTGTAAGAATACCTACGAGTGTACCGTCGTCCTCGCAAATCGGAACACCGCTGATTTTATACTTGCCCATAAGCATATCTGCGTCCTTAACGCTGTGCTGAGGGGAAAGATAAAACGGATTGAGGATAACGCCGTTTTCGCTTCTCTTAACCTTATCTACCTCTGTAGCCTGCTCCTCGATGGTCATATTCTTATGAATAACGCCTATGCCGCCCTCTCTTGCGATGGCGATAGCCATTCTTGATTCGGTTACGGTGTCCATAGCTGCAGTCATAAGCGGAATGTTAAGGCTGATGTCCTTGGTGAGTTTTGTCTTTGTCGAAACCTTGTCCGGGGTAACGTCCGATTTTGCCGGAATAAGTAAAACATCATCAAAAGTTAAGCCTTCTTTTACAAATTTTTCGTTATAAGCCTTCATAACAGTCCTCCCAATATTATTATTACTTACAAATTTTATCTATAATACCATTTTAAGAAAGGTATATCAAGCATTTTTTTATTTGTTGTCTCGTTTATTTACGGCATTGACTATGGCCGAAACGGTTTCATCAACCGTGTTTTTGTCGCAGTCAACGGTTATATCCGCATATTTTTCGTAAAGAGGCAGTCGCTCATCGTACATATCCTTGAGCGAACTTCCGTTTTTGAGCACTACGCCTCGGGTGGTGATGTTGTTTATTCTCTTGCACATAGTTTCGTAACTTAGGTGGAGATATACAACGTATCCGTTCTTTTTAAGATGTTTCATTGCCTCGTCGCTGTAAACCACCGAGCCGCCCGTTGCGATAACGGTTGCGTTTATGTTAAGCGAGAGAACGGCTTTTTCTTCTGCACTCAGAAAATAATCTATACCGTTCTCGTCGATTATGTCCTGAAGTTTTTTCTCCTGCATACCCTGAAGCAGGAGATCTGTGTCGAAAAAGTTTTTGAGCATAACCTTTGCCGTTAAAACGCCGCAGGTGCTTTTTCCGCTTCCGGGCATACCGATAAGTATAATGTTCTGTTTATTCATTCTTTATTTTACTCCGATTTTTTTGCAGTTAAAATCCATGGGACAGCCGTCGCATTTCGGCTTTCTTGCAGGGCAGGTGTCTCTGCCGAATAAAACAATTCTGTGGCAGAAGTCTGAACTTTCCTCGGCGGGAATAAGTTTTTTGAGAGCAAATTCTATCTTTTTCGGGTCTTTTTCGCACACCAAGCCTATGCGGTTTGCGATTCTTATCATATGCGTGTCTACCACGATTGCCTGCTTGTGATATATGTCGCCGACGATTAGGTTGGCTGTTTTTCTGCCGACTCCTTTTAGGGTGATGAGGTCGTCTATGCTGTCGGGAACGATTCTGCCGAAACGCTCACGCACGCCCTTTGCCATATCAATGATTGACTCTGCCTTGCTTTTATAAAATCCGCAGGAATAGATGATTTTTTCTATATCCTTTACATCAGCCGAGCAGTAGTCGTCTAGCGTTTTGTATTTTTCAAAAAGGGCAGGGGTGACAAGATTGACTCTTGCGTCGGTGCATTGAGCCGAGAGTCTGACGGCAACGAGAAGTTCAAACGGATTTGAATAATTGAGCGAGCATACAGCTTCGGGATATTCTTTTTTCAGCACCTCAACTGCGTTTAGAGCTCTCTCTTTTTTTGTCATAACTTTTTGCCTTTTACCTTTTGCCAATATTCCTTAAATTTCTGTTCGTTTTTGTTATTGCCGTAGTTGTAATACACGGCGTCTTTTATTTTGTCGGGCAGGTACTGCTGGTCTACCCAGTGATTCGGATATGGGTGGGGGTAGATATAATGCTGACCTTTAATCTCTGCGTCCTCGCCGTCATAGTGCTTATTTTGCAGCGTTCTCGGGATAGGTCCGAAGTTGCCTTTTTTTACATCTGCCATCGCCGCATCAATAGCCGCTTCGCCGCTGTTTGATTTTGGAGCGGAGGCAACCATTATAACTGCGTCCGCAAGAGGTATTCTCGCCTCGGGCAGACCCACCATCACAGCGGCATCAACGGCAGCCTTGACTATCGGTATAATCTGCGGATATGCAAGACCCACATCCTCGCAGGCGCAAACCATAAGCCTCCTGCATGCCGAGGGCAAATCGCCCGCTTCGAGCAGTCTTGCAAGGTAGTGGAGAGCGGCGTTTACATCTGAACCCCTCATACTCTTTTGGTATGCGGAAACTATATCATAATGCTCGTCGCCGTCACGGTCGTATCGCATAGCCGATTTTTGGGTGAGTTCGGATGCGATTTCGGTTGTAATGTGTTTTTTGTTATCTTTTGTGGGAGTCGCAAGATAGCAGTTTTCAACGCTGTTGAGTGCTTTTCTCACATCTCCGCCGCAACCGACGGCAATTTTTTTAACAGCCCCGTCGTCACAGTCTATTTCTATATTGTTTTCTTTTGAGAGAAAATCAAAGCCTCTTTTTACGGCAGGGATTATGTCTTCACTGCTGACTGACTTAAATTCAAACACCGTGCTTCTGGAAAGAATTGCGGAGTAGACGTAAAAGTACGGATTTTCCGTGGTGGAGGCGATGAGAGTTATTTTTCCGTTTTCTATGTATTCAAGCAGGGATTGTTGCTGTCTTTTATTGAAATACTGAATTTCATCGAGATATAAAAGAATTCCGTTAGGCGCCTCGAATGTGTCGAGTTGGGAAACTATGTCTCTTATGTCCTGAGTTGAGGCGTTTGTGCCGTTCAGCTTTCTGAGTGCACGCTTTGTCTTGTTTGCTATGATGGAGGCGACTGTGGTTTTTCCCACTCCCGACGGTCCGTAAAAAATAAGGTTCGGTATATCGCCGTTTTGTATCATATTATAAAGTGCTTTGTCGGGGGAAAGGAGATGCCTTTGTCCCACAACATCGCTCAAATCGGTCGGTCTTATTCTGTCAGCCAGCGGCTTATTCATTATTGTTCTCCTTTTTTGAAAATACACAGCCGCAGAAGTTTTGACGGTAAAGATTATATTCTCTGCTCAGTTCTATGGAACGCTTGTAGCCCTCTTTTTTCTTAAAATCGGAGGGGAGCCATTTTACTCCGTATTTTTCGGCAACCTCTAATCCGATTTCGTTAATTTTTTGGCTGTTTTTGAGCGGACTTATCGAGAGGGTAGTGCAAAAGTAATCAAAGCCTTGTTCCTTTGCAAGGTGCGCCGATTTTTCCAGTCGCAGTTTGTAGCATCGAAAGCAGCGTTCGCCGCCCTCTTTTGCATCCTCAAAGCCCTTTGCAATCTCTGAAAAGTCGATGTAGTTGTAATCTCCTTCGACGAGTTTTATTTCGTGCTTTGCGGGGAGCGAAGCAATAAGACGCTTTTGCTCGCCGAATCTTTTGTCGAATTCCGTTTTGGGAGAAATGTTCGGATTGTAGTAATATACGGTTATGTCAAAGTAATTTGACAGGTATTCGAGGGTGTAACTCGAACAGGGTGCACAGCACGAATGAAGAAGCAGGGTGGGCACTCTGCCGTCAAGAGAATCGATTATTTTATCCAGTTCTTTTTGGTAATTTATTTTGTTCATCAGCTTAAATAATATGCAGGATTGACGGGTGTACCGTCCATTCTTATTTCAAAGTGGCAGTGGGGGCCGGTAGAATTTCCCGTTGAGCCTGCGTATGCGATTACCTGACCCTTTTTGACGGTTTGCCCCACGCTGACCAGACGAGTCGAATTATGTGCATAAAGGGTAACTATCTTTCTGCCCTTTGCGTCTGTACCGTGGTAAATCATAATGTATCTGCCGTAGGAGGCATAGTTGCCCTTTGAGTTGCGGATATCCTCGGATTTTATTACAATGCCTTTTTGTGCGGCACAGACATTACTGCCCTGAGCGACAGGGAAGTCAATACCTGTGTGACCTCTGTACGAGCCGAAAGTTTCTGATGTTCTGTGAGATGAAGTAGGATAACTTAAATTAAGAACTCCGTTATTCATTACATATAAATCAGAATCTCCGCTGTTATAGTGTGCATCGCCCTTGTTTATTCCGGATGAGTCGGCGGTGGTTACCTCTTCGGGCGTTTTAAGTCCGCTTAAAAGGTCATCAATTTCCTTATCCACCCTTTTTATGAGTTCCTCGTCCTCGTATTTATATTCGGTATACATTTGCGTTTGTGCCGTATATTGTGCAAGGAGGGAATCGCTCTCCGCTCTGTCGGTGGCGAGCGTGATTTTCTTTGATGCTATTTCACTCTGATTTGCCTCAATGCTCTTTTGTTGGGCGAGAAGTTCCTTTTGTTTTTCGTTAAGGGTGGATTTATCTGTTTCAAGCGTATTTTTTTGGTTTAATATTTCCTCGTTTTGCGCCGAGATTTCGTCAATTTTTTTATTAACTTCATTCAGCAGAGCCGTGTCCGTTTTTGACACAGCCTTTATCATTTCGTATCTGCTGAAAAGTTGGCTTATATCCTTGCTTGTGAGAAGTGCAACGATAACGCTTCCCGAGCCCGATACATACATTGCTCTCATTCTCAGGCAGTAGGCGTTATAGGTGGTTTCAAACGAATCATAAAGTTTGTCGAGTTTTTTTGAGGCGTCATCAAAGGCACTCTGCACCGTCTCGATTTGCGTGGTTAAATCGTTTATTTCGGCGGTGAGTGCATCAACCTTTTCCGTTGCGTCTTTTACCTGCGTGTCGAGCAAGGTTAAATCCTCGTTTAAGTATCCGATTTTTTCATCGAGTGCGTTTATGTATTCTGCCGTCACTTTTTGCTCGGCAGAAAATTTAGAGAGTTTTTCTTCGCTGTCCTTGAGTTTTTGCGCCAAATCGGCTTTTTGGTCGTTTAGCATCTTTTCCGCTTCTTCTTTTGAAACGGTTGTTGACGGCTCGGTGGTTGTCTCGTCCTCGGCGTATGCAACCGCCGTGGCGGAGGTCATCGCTATTATCACCGAAAATAAAACGGCGAGTGCTTTTTTTAGGTTTGAGTTCAATTTAGTTTACCTCTTTAGATATGTGCTGTTACGGCAAGTAATATGCCGGATTTACTGCGTAACTCTGTGACGAGCCGCCGACTCTGACCTCAAAGTGGAGATGAGGTCCTGTTGAGTTTCCTGTGCTGCCGCTTGCGGCAATCTGCTCTCCCTTGCTCACATAGTCGCCTTCGGAAACATATCGGGCGTTGTTGTGTGCATAGAGAGTATATACGGTTTTTCCGCTTTTGTTAGGCTTATCGTGGCGGATTACTATATATCTGCCGTAACTGCAATATCCGCCGCCGTGATATGATTTGCCGCAGGTTTTGCGGTTGCAGGTGATGTCTCGGGAGATGATAACCGTACCGCTTTCGGCGGCAACTATTTTTTGGTTTACATTTCCGCCGGTAGAAAAATCACAGCCGGTATGACCGTAATATTCTCCGAAGCCGCAGGTTATGCTTTTGTAACTCGGGCACGGATAGGTCATAGAGATATATCTTGAAGTGCTTGACGGTTTAGTTGTGGTGGTTGTTGTGTTGTGATTTCCCGAGCCGCTCGGTTTTGTGGTTGACGGCTTTGTGGTCGTAGTTGTGGTTTCGGGATATTTTTTGTCCTGATCGGCAATGAGTTTGTCGAGCGCATCAATATCTGCTTGAGTCAGTTCGTGGTATTCGGTATATATTCCTTTTTCTTTTCCGATTTTATCGAGCGTTCTATTTGCTTCTTTCTTCTGTGACTCAATAGTTTCGCTCTTTGATTTCATTTCTTTTTGTTTGTCCGCAAGATTTACCTTTTGCACCTTGAGGTTTGCCGTATCGGAAATGAGTATGTTTTGAGTCTTTGTTAAATCTTCCTGCTTTTGTTTAAGTTCGTTTTGTGTTTTTATGATGGCGTCGCATTCGGATTTAACTTTCTTCATCAGTTTGTTGTCTCTGCGACTGACAGACGCTACCATTTCCATTCTCGTTAAGAGGTTTGAAAGTGAGTCGCTGTCGAGCATAAAGGTCAAAACGCTCTCCAAATTACCGCTGACATAGAGTGCTCTCATACGCTTTGAGTAGCCGACATAGGTTTCGTTGAATTCTTCTTGAAGTTTGTCTGCGTCTTTTTCGAGCGAGGAGATGTCCTCTTGTGTTTGAGTAAGAGTGATCTTGTTATTTTCTATACTGCTCTCGAGTTTTTCTACCTTGTCATTTGTATCCTTTGCCTCTTGCTCGGCGAGGGAATATTGCTTTTCAAGATAGTTCAGCCTTTCATTTAGAGCGTTCACATAATCCATGGTGTCGGAGCCTTGTTTCTCCAAATCGGCAATTTTTGCATCGATTTGGTCGAGTTTTTCCTGAAGCTGTGCTCTGTCATCTTCCTGAGAAGCATTGACAACAGATGCACCGCCGAAAGTAAAGCACGAAAAAATCAGACAAACGCTGAGAAATACAGAGAAAAATTGCTTAATTGACTTTTTCATACTAAATCGCCTCCATATATTCTTACTCACAGTATATTTTACCACATTTATTATTATAAGTAAAATAAAAATTATGTATTTTTTATAATGTTTACAATTTTATTTAACAAAAAATGCCACGGTGATTACTCCGTAGCATTTTTGACTGTATTTGATTAGTTATGCATATGTATTTCTTATAGGTAGTTCATAGGGTTAACCTGATTACCGTTAATTCTTACCTCAAAGTGGCAGTGCGGTCCGGTTGAGTTTCCGGTGCTGCCGCTTGCGGCGATAACCTGACCCTTGTTTACGTGATCGCCCACTCCTACATAAAGTGTAGTGTTATGCGCATAAAGGGTGGACAAGCCGTTGCCGTGGTCGATTACCAGATAGTGACCGTAACTGTAGTTAAGATTTTTTGCGATAATTACGGTACCCGAAGCCGCCGCATATACATTTGAACCTGACGAAACAGGGAAGTCTACGCCGCCGTGCCAACCGCCGCCGGAATATGTAGGAAAGCCTGCCGAGATTGTTCTCGAGTCTGTCGGATAGCCCAGCGAACCGTTACCGTGTGAGCCGCCGTTTCCGGTTGAACCGCTCATAGATCCGGTGCTGTGCGAACCGCTGCTGCTTGATTGATGTTTACGGATTTCAGCCGCAATCGCTGCCATTTCGGCGGAATTATCTTCCATACTTTCCCGATACTCACTGATTTGACCGTCGATGTTTTTCATTGCCTCGTTAGCCTTAGCCATCTCGGAATCAAGTTCCGACTTTGATGAATTTACCTCGCTGATATTTTGCTCGAGTTCTTTCTTTTGGCTTTCAAGTTTTGTCTTGTTGTCTTCAAGTTCAACCTTTTTCTTTTGCAGGGAAGCCTTGTCCTTTTCTATTTCCTGCATTTTCTTTGTAAGTTCGTTAAGGGTTTGGTTATCCTTGCGGGATACCGATTTAATCATTTCGCTTCTTGTGAGAATCGAACTGATGTCCGAACTTGTGAGAAGAACCTCAAGGTTGCTCGCCTGACCCGAAACATACATGGCTCTCAGACGCTGACAGTATTCGTTGAATATTTTGTCGTACTCCGCCTGCTTAGCGGCGATTTCGTCCTGAATACGCTTCATCTCCGCTTCGGTTTCGTCCATCTGAGTTTTTATATCGCTGATGCTTTTTTCAAGGTCGCTTTTTTGTGATTCCAGGGCTTTGATTTGGTCTTTGAGCACCTGAATTTTTTTATCGAGAGCCGCAATATATTCGTCTGTATTGCTCTTATCCTTTGAGAGAGAGTCGATTTTTTTCTGCGCCTCTGCATTCGCCTGTCTGAGTCGGTTAAGGTCGGACTGTGTGTAACTTTTTGCATAAGCTGAAAATGAAGTGCCAGCAATGCTGAATATAAAAATCACGGACAAAACTAATGATAATAATCTCTTAAATCGCACTTATCTCACTGCCTTCCTTATTCAAATATTTTCTCATCGTGATGAGTGAACCGCCTACGCCGCTTAAGATACCTATTGCTACGAAAACGCCGAGCATAATAAGCGCATATTTATTAAATTCGAGCGGAACGAGACCTATCGACGAGAATACATCGCCCAATCTGCTGACTGCCAGTTCGTAAATTCCCCAAACAGCACCGAGCGAGATAACGCCCGAAACGATACCGAGAATAACACCCTCGACAACGAACGGAAGCTGAACGAAACTGTTTGTTGCGCCTACGCTTTTCATAATGCTGATTTCGAGTCGGCGTGAGTAAACGGTAAGTTTGATTGTGTTTGAAATGATAAACAACGAAATTACAAACAGCACGGCGATAATTACAATCGCAATTACGCTTATGCCTCGTGATAGGGTGTCGAGTTTCTTTGCAAGGTCGGTGTTTTGACGCACGGTGTATATGTTATCGAGTTCTTTGATTTCATCTACCGTTTGGTTAAACTGCGACAAATCTTTTACCGTAACTTTATAGGCGTTGGGAAGCGGAATTTTGTCCGTTTCTTCCTTAAACAGTTCAGCCTGAGCGTCCTCCATGGTGGCAAGTTGCTCATCCCATGCTTCCTCTTTTGAAACAAATTCGACATTTTCGACATTGCTCATTGCTCTGAGTTCGTCGCCCATTTTGTCTATATCCTCCTGGGTGATGGAGGAGTCGATATCCAAAGAGTCGCTCTCGTTGCTTTCGGCGAGGGTCTTGTCTCCGATATATACCATAATTACATTTTCGGCTTCGATTTTATTTACGAGTGATTCTATATTGAGGAAAATCATTGAAGCGGAGCCGATGATTACCAGACAACTGAGCAGAACGCAGATTGATGCTATCGACATCATACGGTTTGTCCAGGTGTTTCTAAAGCCCTCTTTGATAAGGTATCTAAAACTTGATCCCGACATTACTGCTCACCTCCGTTTGCTAAATCGTTGAGGTCAACCTCACCGTCATTATTTTCTTTTTCGGATGAAACGGAATCTTCGAGATTGTCAAAAACCTCTGTAATATTTTCCTGTTTTACATCTTCTTCATAGTAGTACATAGCGGCGGGAGCCTTTTTGTTAATTTCCTTTGCGTTAAACTTTGCAAAGGTCGGGTCGGGCGTATCGGATACAACCTTGCCGTGCTGAATAACTATAACTCTTCTTTGGAATGTACGAACAAGATCGTGTTCGTGGGTTACCATTACAACCGTTGTGCCACTGTTATTAATCTTTGTTAAAAGGTCTACGATCTCGTGGCTCATTTCGGGGTCTACATTACCGGTAGGCTCGTCCGCAATTATAAGTTTCGGGTTGTTTACCAGTGCTCTTGCGAGCGAAACTCTCTGCTGTTCGCCGCCCGACAATTCGTTCGGCATCGATCTTGCCTTTTCGCTGAGTCCGACAAGTTGGAGAATGTAGGGAACTCTCTTTCTGATTTCCTTTTCGCCCGTGCCGATAACACGCATGGCAAATGCAACATTATCGAAAACGCTCATTTTCGGTATGATTCTGAAATCTTGGAAAACTATTCCCATGGTTCTTCTGTAATAAGGAACCTGTTTCTTTTTCATGGTGGCTGAAGAATAGCCGTTTACTATTACTTCGCCTTCGGTGGGCTTTTCCTCGTGCATAATAAGTTTCAAAAATGTACTTTTACCTGCACCGGAAGAGCCGACAACAAATACAAACTCTCCGTCCTCGATTTTTATATTAACCTTTTCAAGGGCGTGGGTGTCGTTGCTGTCATATATTTTTGTGACATCCTTAAATTCTATCACGACAATTACTCCTATCAAAATTCATCTGATTTTATAATATGACTATATGCCATACTTACTGATATAATATAACATATCGATGATTATATCAAGTCTTTTGCGTAATTTTTTTGTAAATTTTGTTACAGATATGTAAACATTTTAGGACGAAAAAAGGCGAAAAAACCGCCCCTCAATGCGATGTTCGCAATTTGGGACGGTGAAAAATATTTATTTTACAAGATAAAGCGGTGCGGTGTCGGTGTTTGAATTGTCGACATACCAACTGTTGCCGATTTTTACAACATAAACCTTTGTGTTTGCAACGACATCGCCGTTTTGATTTGTTACCTCAACGGTGCATTCGTCAACCGCTTCAATGCTGTCTGCGACGTTAAGATTATCAAATGCCTCTTTCATTGCCGAGGATTTTTCGTCGTCAAGCGTGTTTGCAATGGCTTCGTTGTTTTTGGCAATAGGAACAACTCTGTTCTTGTAACCTGTTGCATAAGCCTCGACTTCGTCGGCAGGCAGTTCCTTTGTGTCGGTTACGGCAGTCGTGAGTTTGTAGTCTTCGCCGTAAAGTTCCTGATAGATACCTGTTGAAGCCTTTTGAATAACGGTTTTTTTGTCGGCTGCAAGTTTCTCTTTCGTACCTGTCAATTTGTTTGCATAGGTCTGAACATTGGATTCAAACACGCTGAACATAAAGTCTGTGTCCATATAATCGTCTTGAAGAACAGCCGCTCTGACCTCTTTGAGCTTTGCAAAATAGAGGCTGTAAAACTCGTCGTAATTTTGAAGTCCGACTGTTTCCATAAGTTCTTCATAGTAGTCGTACATTGTGTTGTAAACTGTGTCGAGCATTTGTGCTTCTTCGTCAGAGCCTGTGCCGATTATTTCATTTTGCTTAACATCTTTGCCGTCATTGATGTAAGAGGTCATATAAGCGTTGGTTACAAAATTGCCGAATTTCTGCTCCTTTGATACGAGAGAAACTTTCAATGCGTTATAACCGTCGCCTGTCTGAACTATGGTGTCGGCATAGGATTGAGCCACCTTTTCGGGTGAAAAGGCATTGTATCTGGAGGTGAATGCAAATACGGTTAAGCCGACTAAAACGACTGCAACAAGAACAGCCGCAACTACTCCGTAAAGTCCTGCCTTAAATTCTTTTTTAGCCATACCGTACCTCCTATTCTGCTATGCTGTCGGCGTCGGATTCGTTAATTACTTCTTCTGTCTCTTTAGCCTCAGCCTCTTCCTTTGCTCTCTTTTCGAGCAAGGCTGCGGTGATTCTTTCCTTCTTTTCGCCTACCATATCGTAGAAGAGAATCGGGATGAATTGAAGAATAACGAAAATAGCCGGTATAATTGTGTATATAGCGAGGAATTTCATAAGTACCTCGTTTGACTGTTCTGCGTATGCAACACTCGGACTGGTGGAAAACTGATAGCCCGACCAGGTGTAAACGAGTACGGGAGCGAGCCATTTTGTGCCTGCCGATGCGATTTTTGAGAACAAGCCGTAACCTGCGTAAGCAAGACCTTCCTGGCGCTTACCCGTCTTATATTCCATCTCGTCGATACAGTCCGCAATCATAATGTTAGGCGTAACATTTGTGTTGCCGTGCTGAATGCCGCAGAAGAAATTGAGGATGAGAAACGGTATGATAAGGTTGCTGTTAAAGCCGATTCCTCTGGAAGCGAGGAACAGGATAGCCATAGCGGACGCACCGTATACACAGAAGATTATGTATGTCTGCTTGGTTGAGAATTTTTTGAGCACAAAGTTTACAAGCAGGGTGCCCACGGCGGTGCCTATTCCCATAGGCAGCATAAGCGCAAGTTTAAGCCCTTTTGAGCCGAGGAGATAAACTGCGATATAAAGCGATACGGTACCGTATACGCCTCTGCCGAATCCGAACAGTTTTGTGAGCGAAACCATAAGCAGGTTTTTGTTTGTGAATACGAGCTTAACGGATTCCTTAAGACTGACATTTTCGCTTGTATAGGGAACTCTCTCTTTGTTGTTGGCAAAGAAAATCATAACAAAAATTATCATTCCGAGTGCACAGACTGCGGTGGAAATGATGAGGTCAAGACCCTGACCCTCTGCGTTTTTATACTGCTGCTGACCCATAAGAGCCTTCATAATGAGCGGTACTACGATGATAACTACCTGACCGCCGCTTTGTCCTACCGAGCGCAGGAACGATGCGATGGAAATGGCGCTTGAACGCTCGCTCGGGTTAGGTGAGCACAGAGCACCGAAACAGTTTGACGGGGACTCTACCGCACACGAAATTGCCGTATAAAGCGAGTAAATTACAAACATCCATATTGTGGCGATTGTAAACGAACTTGTGCTTGGTGCAATGAAAACAAGCATGGAAATGATTGCAAACGGTATTGCTCCGAAACCGACCCACGGTTTAACCTTTCCGAGCGGCGTTCTCGTTCTGTCGACCAAAACGCCGATGACGAGCTCACACACTGCGCCGATGATACCGGCTACGCCGAATACGAGCGATACAACATTTGCAAGTTGGCTGCTGTCAAAGCCCTTGCCTTTGAATGCGAAGTCGGCGAAAAATGTCATTGTGTAATCGGGCATCCATCCGGTGAGCAGGGCTACACCGAACAGTCCTATACCGAAAGTGGCAATTTCGGACGGCTTCATGTACTTCTTTTCTGCCGGTGCGGCATTTTCTGCCACGGCAGCCTTTTTCTTGGACATAAAGTTGCTCCTTTTAGTAAAATTCACAGAATAGTATACCATTTTATTTTTAATCGTTCAATAATATTTTACATATATTTTATTTTTATTTAACATTATTTTGATGACTTGATGACGTAAAAAGAGAGCAGACCGAAACCGTTAAGGGCTTCGGTCTGTTGTGTTATTGTTTTTGGGGATTGTAGGACGGATTTAATTTTTTGATGACCTCCTCGGTCTTGTCGGGAATGCCCTTTATTTTTGATACTTCATCTCTTTTTACCCTGAGATATGTAATGCTGTATTTTGATGAATCAAAGGTTTTTGTTCCGTCAAAGAACGGCACCGAGTATCCGCCCTCGCTGATGAATTTCGATTTATATACGGACTTTGAATTAACATAGTAGGAGTTATAGCCGTACTCGCTGTCAACTCCGAACTTGCTCTCGAGTTCAAATCTTTCTCCGTCAAAGTAAAGTACCTTGCTTGTTGAACTCATCACTCTGCCACGCTGAGAATAGTTGAAGGTATTTATGCACAGTTTCTTTTCGTTTGCGTCATTCTTAATAATGTAATATGCGGTGTCCGTACTGTCCGAGAGATTGGATATACCCTCGCTTTGATATACATTAAGCGCTTTTTCGCCGTTAAATGTGTATATTTCGCAGAAATATTTTTCTTTTGCAACGGAGATGTATTCGCCGTTATCATTTTCGCTTCTCTCGTTTACCGTGCGTCGGAAGATGAGTAAAAGTTCGTTTGTACCGTCGCCGTTAAAGTCGATTAAATCGACTACCGCCAAGCCCGTGATGCACGGAAGTTCCGACATATTGTCGAGTGAGGCACAGCCGTATTCCTTGTTGTAATTTTCCACTATGGAATAGTAGGCGGAATTTATCGGCTCGAGCTGAGCTTTGCCGTCGGCGGAGTCGGAATTGCTTTCGCCTGCACTCTGCTCTTTGTTTTTTGAAAAACCGTCGATTACATCGAGGGTGGAGTCCACGATTTCCGAGGCGGTGGTTTCTCTCAGAACCGCAAATCGAATTTTTTCGAAATTGTCGGTTGCGTCCTTTTTGTGCATGGTGTATTTTAGCGATTCCTCGTCATATGACGCCTCGTCCTTTTCCTTAAATTCTTTGCCTGCCAGTCGAAGTATTTTTACATTTTCCGCTTTATCGCCGCTGTGCTCGGCAAGGTAGAATTGATTGTCATCGGTGTAGAGTGAAATCCAAATGTCGCTGTTTCTGTCGCTTCGTTGAAATACGTTCTTATTATAAAGCTGAATAAAATCGCCCGAATGAAAGCCCCAGACCTCAAGGTGATATGTATCGTTGTCATTATATCCGAGCAAAAGTTCTTCACTGCCGTCGGCGTTGAAGTCTATTTCTCTTGCAACGCACAGACCTGTGAGCATACAGCCCTTTACTCCGTATTCGCTGTTCATAAATTTATAGTTTGCAATGCCGTATTTTTCAGAATATTCGCTGCATACCTTATATGCTGCCGCACCGAATTTTGCCTCTTTGCTGTTTTGCTTATGTGTGGAGGCTGTTATGGAGACAGAGGCGATAACCACGGTGACGATTATTGTGAATAAAACGAGGAAAAAGCCAAACTTTACTGCATTGTTTTTTTTGTCGCTTTTTGTGAAAAATCGGTATACTTTTTTTGCAAAAATAAGAATGTTCACTCCGACAACGGAAATTACGTATCTCAGCACGGCAAGTATTTTTTTGCCGTCGATTTTTACCGATTTTGCTGATTTTTTTGACTTTTGTTTTTTTATTTCTCCGCTCTCGTCGATGTCGTCATCAAAGTAATTGTACCTTTTTTTCACTGCTCCGCCTCCTTTTATACTTCATTAATATATCACATGAACATAAAAATAGCAATATTTTATGTTATGCACCGAAAACGCAGCCTATTTCTTTGCTCGCTCCCTCGGGAGAAAATTGCCACTCGTCTATGTGGTCGCCGCTTACAAAATACTCTAATTCGTCGTTTGATTCCGCAGTGTCGAAAGCGTCAACTATAACGAGCTTTACTTTCATTCTCTCGGGCAGAATGGATTTTATGTATACCGATACACGCTGACCCGGTTTAAGACTTTCGCAAGGCTCGGCAAGTCCCGCAAGATTAGGCGTAAGTTCTACAAAAACTCCGTATTCTTCTATGCTCCTGACCGTTCCCGTTACGGTTTCGCCTACCGAGAATTTGTCTGCGTTCTCCTGCCAGGTGCCGAGCAGCTCTTTTAGGGAAAAGGTGAGTTTTGTCGCCTCACGCTTTTTGAGCACGGTACGGATTGTTTGGTTTATGTGCACCCTTTCCGACGGGTGCGAAATTCTCGATACGGAGAGCATATCTATCGGAATGAGCGAATTTATTCCTGCACCTATGTCGATGAATGCGCCGAAACTTTCAAGGTGCGTTACCTTTGCTGTTATTATATCGCCCACGCTCAGGCGTGAGATAAAGTCACGCATACATTCGAGCTGTACTATTCTGCGTGAGAGCACGGCATAACTTTTTCCCGCCTCGTCGGTTCCTATGCCGACTATCTTAAATGCGACGGGTTTATTAACTTTGCTTATGAGCGCAATGTCACGCACCGTTCCGTCGTTTATGCCGAGTGCGCCCTCGTCTCTGGGTATGATGCCGCTTATCACTCCCAAATCGATATGCAGATTGTGCTCTTTGTCGCAGAGCAAAACTTTGCCCTCGATTATTTCTCCCGACGCCATTGAACTTTTTATTTCGTCGAGAGAGTCGAATTTTCTGTTGCAAAAGGCTATGCCTTCGGGATAGTATTTCATCTTAATCCTTCCTTTTCTTCAATATTTAATACTATGTTCGGCGTATCTTAAATATGTTATTGATAAAGGAAATAATTGGTGATATAATATATAAGATTATAATAAATGGGGGACATCTATGAATATTCAGCCGGGAGACAGATTGACCATGAAAAAGCCTCATCCCTGCGGAAGCAAGGAATTTGAGGTGCTCAGAATCGGTGCGGATTTTAAGATTAAATGTCTGGGTTGCGAGCATGTTGTGATAGTACCCAGAAGCAAGATAGAAAAGAACATTAAGAATGTTAAGCCAAAGGAGGGTGAGGAGCAGGTATGATAGATAAACTGGAAGAAGTGGAAAAGAGATACGACGAGGTGAACGGCCTCGTGTGCCAAAGCGATGTCATTGCCGATATGGACAGGTACACGGCGCTGATGAAAGAACTTAAACACCTTACCCCGATAGTGGAAAAATTCAGGGAATACAAAAAAGCAAAGGCAAATTTTGAGGAGTCTAAGGAAATGCTCGGCGACAGTTCTCTGGACGAAGATTTTGCCCAAATGGTAAAAGACGAGTTTGAGCAGAGCAAGGCGGATATAGAGCGAATAGAGGAGGAACTTAAAATACTTCTTTTGCCCAGAGACCCTAATGACGATAAGAACGTTATCGTGGAAATCAGAGGAGGAGCAGGCGGCGAGGAGAGTGCGCTGTTTGCCGGCGTTCTTTTCAGAATGTATAGTATGTATGCCGAATCAAAGGGATTTAAGACGGAGGTTATTTCCGCAAGCGAGACGGGTCTCGGAGGATATAAGGAGATAAGTTTCAGCATAACGGGCGACGGAGCGTACTCGAGATTTAAGTTTGAGTCGGGAGTTCACAGGGTACAGCGTGTGCCCGAAACGGAGAGTCAGGGCAGAATACACACCTCTACCACAACCGTTGCGGTTTTACCGGAGGCTGAGGAAGTCGATTTTGAAATTCTCGATAAAGACTTACAGATTGATACTTTCCGTGCCTCGGGCGCAGGCGGTCAGCATATTAACAAAACTTCATCCGCCATCCGTGTAACGCATATACCGACGGGCACTGTGGTTGAATGTCAGGATCAGCGCTCTCAGCACCAGAATAAGGAAAAGGCACTTCTTGTTCTTCGTGCAAGGCTTTTGGATGCGGAGAGAGCAAAGCAGAACGCACAGATTGCAGGCGAGAGAAAGGCTCAGGTAGGAACGGGCGACCGAAGCGAGCGAATCCGTACCTATAACTATCCGCAGGGCAGGGTGTCAGACCACAGAATCAATCTTACGCTTTACAAGTTGGAGTCCATTCTTAACGGAGATATGGATGAACTTATTGACGCACTTATTACCGCAGACACGGCGGAAAAACTTAAAGCGTCGCAGGGAGAGGAATAATGAAAACCGAACTGCTGACAGTAAATGATGAGAATATAAAAAAAGCGGGCAGGATTATTGCCGACGGCGGACTCGTGGCGTTTCCGACCGAAACCGTTTACGGCTTGGGTGCGAATGCGCTCAATGACGAGGCTGTTAAAAATATCTATAAGGCGAAGGGCAGACCAAGCGACAATCCGCTGATTGTGCATGTAGCAGACAAAGCGGACATTGCCCGACTTGTAAAGGAAATTCCGCCAAAAGCAGAAAAGTTGATAAACGCATTTTTCCCCGGTGCTCTTACGATAATTATGAATAAATCCGATTTGATAGGCAAAACGGTCAGCGGAGGTCTTGATACCGTTGCCGTTCGTATGCCGAAGAACGAGATTGCACATAAACTTATTTTAGAAAGCGGTTGTCCCATTGCCGCACCGAGTGCGAACACCTCGGGACTGCCGTCGCCTACAAGGGCAAAGTATGTAATTGACGATATGATGGGAAAAATCGACGCAATAATCGACGGCGGCGACTGTGAATACGGAGTGGAGAGCACTGTTATAACTCTTGCGAGCGAGCCGCCTGTTTTGCTTAGACCGGGTGCGGTTACAAAGGAAATGATAGAGAGCGTTATAGGTGAAATCACCGTTGCACCGGCTGTGCTCGAAGGAATGAAAGACGATGAAGTCGCCGCTTCTCCCGGAATGAAGTATAAGCATTATGCGCCGAAAGCCAAAGTTGTTATGGTAAACGGCACAAAGGAGCAGTACGAGCACTTTGTCAATTCAAAGACAGACGCTTATGCTTTGTGTTATGACAGGGATAATGTAAATATTCCAAAGGTTACTTACGGAAAAGAAAATGACGACTTGAGTCAGGCGAGAGAACTTTTTGACGCACTCAGGGAACTTGACGAAAAGGGCGCAAAAAAAGTTTATGCCAGAACTCCGCATAAAGACGGAGTGGGTATGGCGGTTTATAACAGACTCATTCGTGCGTGTGCATTTTGTATTATAGATTTGCAAAAGCCGTTTACGATAGGCATAACGGGACCTACCGGAGCAGGCAAGGGCTATGTGTGCGATATTCTGAGGAGCAAGGGTTTTAAGGTTATAAACTGTGACGAGGTGGCAAGGAAAGTTACCGAAAAAGGCTCGCCTCTTTTGGATAAATTGTGCAAAGTTTTCGGAAACGATATTCTGCACGGCGGCGAACTTGACAGAGCATTGCTTGCAAAAAGAGCGTTTGATACAAAGGAGCACACCCGACTTCTTAATTCGATTTTGCACCCTGCGATTTGTGAGGAGTGCAAAAGACAGGCACAGGGCTTGACTGTTCTTGACGCACCGCAACTTTTTGAGGCGGGGCTTGAGGACGATTGCTACAAGGTTATAGCCGTTCTTGCCGATAAAGAGACAAGAATAAATCGCATTATGAAAAGGGATAATATTGACAGAGAGGCGGCTCTTTTAAGAATATCCGCCCAGTATGACGATGATTTCTTTATTGATAACTGCGATTATGTAATTTATAATAACGGCGGTGAAAATCCGCTGACTCAAACAGAAAATATATTGGAGGTAATCCTATGAGCGAAAAGACAAAGCAACTTAAAGAAATGCTGTTTAATAAAAAGGAAAACGGCATTGACTTTATGACTGATGATGAATTAAAGGAATGTGACGATTTTTGTGAGGGCTACAAGGAATTTTTGGGCTCGTGCAAAACGGAGCGTGAGGTTGCCGCTTGGGTTGAGGAACTTGCTCAGGCTAACGGTTTTCAGAAGTTTGATGAGTTCGGCGACACTCTTGAACCGGGCGAAAAGGTATATTATATGAACAGAGGCAAGGCTGTTATTCTCTGCGTTAAGGGCAAGAGAAGCATTAAGGACGGCGTGCGAATTTCCGCCGCACATATTGACAGCCCCCGTCTTGATTTGAAACAATGCCCTGTTTACGAGCAGGAGGGTCTCGGCTTCTTTAAGACTCATTATTACGGCGGAATTAAAAAGTATCAGTGGACTGCCATTCCGCTTTCGCTTCACGGCAGAATTTGCAAAAATGACGGCACCTTTGTTGATGTTCGTCTCGGCGAAGAGCAGGGCGAGCCTAAGTTCTGTATTACCGATATTCTTCCTCATCTCGGAGCAGAGCAGATGAGCCGTAAGGCTAACGAACTTGTTAAGGGCGAGGAACTTAATGTTGTAATCGGTTCAAGACCGTTTAAGGATGACGAGGAAAGCGAGAGAATTAAGCTCAATCTTCTGTCGCTTCTTTATGAAAAGTACGGAATTGTTGAGCGTGATTTTCTTTCTGCCGAACTTGAACTTGTGCCTGCTTTTACGGTGGACGATATCGGATTTGACAGAAGTTTAATCGGCGGCTACGGTCACGATGACAGGGTTTGCTCATATCCTGCACTTCAGGCGATTCTTAATATAGACGAGGCTCCCGAGTATACGGCAATCACCGTTCTTACCGATAAAGAGGAGACAGGCTCCGACGGAAATACCGGTCTTAATTCTTCTTATCTCAAATACTTTATTGAGGATTTGGCTCGTCTTGAGGGCTATGAGGGCAGAGATGTTTTGCGTAACTCAAAGTGCCTGAGTGCCGATGTTAATGCGGCATATGACCCCACATGGTCATCTGTATTCGAGAAGAATAATGCAAGCTTTATCAACAACGGCGTGTGCGTAACCAAGTTTACCGGCGCAAGAGGAAAGAGCGGAACAAGCGATGCATCGGCTGAATTTTGCAGTTGGGTTAAGACCTTGCTTGATGAAAACGGTGTCCTTTGGCAGACGGGCGAACTCGGCAAAGTTGACGGCGGAGGCGGCGGAACCGTTGCCATGTATATAGCGAATATGGATGTTGATACCATTGATGTCGGCGTTCCCGTTCTTTCTATGCATTCACCGTATGAACTCGTTGCAAAGATTGATGTATATATGGCATATAAGGCATTTTTGACCTTCTTTACTAAGTAAAATGATTTTAATCTGCCCAAAATGCAATACCGAATTAATGCAAATTGACAATTCGCTGAGGTGCGAAAATAACCACTCCTTTGATATTTCAAGGGAGGGTTATGTCAATCTGCTTATGTCGCAGAAAAGCGGCGACAAAATCGGCGACAGCAGAGCCTCCGCCCACGCAAGGCATTCGTTTCTTTCTAAGGGATATTACGAATGTCTTAAAAGAGCAATAGGCGAGCGAATGAGCGGCACGGTGCTTGATATATGCTGCGGCGAGGGATATTATGATACATACGGCGGCGAACTTTACGGCTTTGATATAAGCAAGGAAATGGTACGACTGGCAAAAAAGAGTAATAAAAGCGGCAATTATTTTGTTGCCAATCTTTCGCATATACCGATTAAGAGTGAGAGTATAGACACGGCAGTGCACCTTTTTGCTCCGTTTAACGAGTCGGAGTTTTTTCGTGTGCTTAAAGTCGGCGGTACTCTTTACAGTGTTATACCGGGCGAAAATCATCTGTGGGAGATGAAAGAGTGCCTTTACGATAAGCCGTATAAAAACGATGAAAAGCCGCCGAAAACGGAAAAACTTACTCTTGTCTCGAAAACAAAAATAACCGATACGGTGAATATCGGTGAGGAGGATTTGAAAGAACTGTTTTCTATGACACCGTATTTTTACCGTACTTCCGAGGAAAACAAGAAAAGGCTTGACGGCATCGGCGATACGGCGCTTACAGTCGATTTCGTGATTCTTGAATATAAAAAATAATAAGATTATAATGATTAAATTTAGCTGTCGTGCTTTAGCACGGCGGCTTTTTTATTTTTTACTCATATTTTACATTGGTTGATTTTGTTCTTAACAAAGCGGCGTTATAAAGATTGTAAAGACAGAAAGGAAATGATTAAAAGCAGGTGAAGAATTTATGAAAAATAATATGTTGATTTTGGCTTTTGCAATACTGTGTGAGATTGCGGGAAAAATAATGATAAATCATTATTGCGGACACATAACCCTTTTGGAATTTGGCGGATATTTGCTTTGCAGCGTAGGTGCTGCGGTGGTTATTTGTCTTGCGGCTGTTGTGATTGTAACAAGGAGAGAGGAAAAGTATGAAAGAAAAAATTGAGGCTTTTACATTAAAGCATAAAGAACTTTGGAAGTTTATCAAATTTACATTTACGGGTGCGAGCACCTCCGTGCTTGAACTTGCGGTGTTTATGTTTTTGCAGTATGTCACCTTTAAGTCGCTCAATGAAGTGCCTGTAACGGACAGTCCGTTTCTCGCATTTCTCGGAATAGAGTATAAGGGATATTTGTATTCGTATGCGATTTCTGCTACAATCGGTTATGCGGCGGCTTATGTTATGAACAGAAAACTGACGTTTCAGGCTGACAATAATCCTGTTTTTTCAACGGTGGTTTATGTGATTATGGTAGCGGGAACGATTTTGTTCAATACATGGTTCGGCGCTTATCTCGGAACGCTAATCAAAAACAACGGTTTAGATAATGCTTTTATGGAAATGCTTACAAAACTTGTGGTTATGACCGTTCCAACCCTTTGGACTTATCCTCTTAACAGATTTGTAATACACAGAAAGCGTGAGATTAAAACTGTATGACCGAGCAATTTGTCAAAAAGCACGAAGAACTTTGGAAATTTATAAAATTCAATATTTCTGTTTTAGTGACCTCTGCGATTGATATACTGTCTTATTTGGTGCTGTTGTATTTTGTGTTCAAAAGCAGTAACGGCGTTGAACTCGGCGACAATGCTCTGCTGTCGCTGCTGGGCATAAGATATAAGGGATATTTATATTCCTATCTCATATCTACCGCTTTGGGTTATATAAGTGCATATCTTATTAACCGCAGGGTTACGTTTCATTCGGATGTAAATCCGCTTTACAGTTCCGTGCTGTATATTGTGCTTGCGGTGTTTAATATACTTGTGAGTTCTTATATCGGCTCTGTTTTCGGTACATATATGTCGATTCATAATATGTCAAACCCGATAACGGAGATTATATCAAAGTTTGTTATTATCAACATACCGACCGTTTGGACATATCCGCTCGAGAGGTATGTTATACAGATAAATAAACCCAAGAAGAAAAAAATTATTCGCTACATAGCAAGCGACCTTGACGGTACGCTTATAAGCAGTAACAACGAAGTCTCCGAGGAAAACCTCGATGCAATAGACAGAATGCATAATGCGCTCGTGCGTTTCATTGTTTTGACGGGCAGAACTCTTTACGAGGTGCCGCTCGAACTCAGGCACAATGACAGCATAGACTATATAATCTACTCGAACGGAGTGGGCATATGGGACAGAAAAAGAGGATTGCTGAAAAATAATTTTATAGATGATGAAAAGGCGAAAAAGGTTTTTGAAATTCTGAGCGAATACGATACTTTTACAGAAATATATTCGGGCGGCAGACCGTATGTCGACGCTTCAAAATTTGACTTAGAGCATTTTTTGTACTATAAAATAGATAAGGGATTTATTCCCGAAATGAACAAAAGCAGGGTGAAAATACCGAGCCTGCGAAAAATAATTGATGACAGTAATGATAAGGTCGAAATGTTTGACGTCTTTTTCAGATATGAAAAAGAAAGGCAGGAATGCCTTAAACGGCTGAAAAATGATTTTAACGATTTGTTTGTTACTTCATCAATGAACAATAACCTGGAAATTGTACGAGCCGGAAACTCAAAGGGCAATACTTTGATTGAATTTTGCAATAAAATGGGTATAGATATAAAATCCGTGACGGTGCTCGGCGACAGCAGAAATGATATTTCCGCTTTTGAAACGGACGCAAAAGGCTATGCCGTAGCGAATGCATGCGATGAACTTAAAAATTTGGCGGATAAGGTTATATGCTCAAATGACGAAAATGTGATGAGATTTATGGAGAGGGAAACGGTTTATGAGTAATGCTATACACTTTTTGAATACGGGAGCAGGTGACTGCATTATTCTTGAGAGCAATAATCATTTTGCGATGATTGACTGCGCAGAGGATACCGAATATCCCGCAGATAAGCCGCACTTAAAGGCTAAAGGATATGAAAACGAGATACTTGATTATCTCCTGAAAAACTGTGCCGATGAAAACGGTAAGGTTAATCTTGATTTTGTGCTCGGCACTCATGCTCACAGCGACCACATAGGCGGCTTTGATACGATTATTTCGGACGCACGCATCAATGTCGGCAAGGCTTATCTTAAACCGTATGACGATAAGGATACCTTTATTTACGAGCGTGTGAGATGGGATAACGATATTGTTTATTCGCAGATGAAAAACGCTCTCGAATCAAGAGGCGTTCCCATTATTGAGAGTTTTGAGAAAAAGCAGATAATGCTCGGTGATTTCAAGCTTACATTCATAAACGGCGAGCGTAAAAAACATATTTTTAAGTACGGTGAAAATGTCGACAGCGTAGGCGTGATTTTGGAGTTTAGGGATTTTAGGGCTTATTTTGCGGGCGATATGAATAATAAGGCACTTGACGAGACTAGGTATGCAAAATATATAGGCGGAGTAGATTTGCTTAAAGTGGGTCACCACGGCTATCCGTATTCGACTACGGCGGGCTTTCTTAAAAAACTTATGCCGAAATATGCCGTTGTCTGCAACAGCGAAAAGAGAGTTTATTCACATGTTAAGTTTAAGTTGAAAAATATTTCAAAGTCAAAAATTTATTGCACCGTCGAATCGAACGGAGTAAAGGTCGTTCTTGACGACGGAGTAAAACTCATTGAAAATATAATGTGATATTATGAAATACAACATTAACGGAAAATTTAAGATAATGCAACTTGCGGACATACAGGAAATCCCGAACGTTTCTGTCGACACCGTTAAATTGATTGACAGAGCACTCGAGGAGGAAAAACCTGATTTGGTAGTTCTCACCGGAGACCAAATTAAAGGTTACGGTATGTCTTACGGCAAAAAGAGCGGAAATAAAAAGCAGGAAGTTTTTGATGTTCTGTCAAAAATTCTTGAGCCGGTTACAAAAAGGGAAATACCCTATGCCGTAACTTTCGGCAACCATGACAGACAGGTCGGAATATCCAACAAAGAGCAGTTTTGCGATATATATAAAAAAATCGGAAATTGTATCGGCGAGCAGGCTGAGGGTATAGACGGAGGCGGAACATATAATATTCCCATTTATTCCTCCGACGGCACGAGGGTTGTTAATAATATTTATCTCTTTGACTCGGGCACGGATGCAAAGGGCGGCGGATATGAGCCGTTTGATACAAAGATTATTGAGTGGTATAAATCCACCCGTGACCGCCTTAAAGAGGAAAACGGCGACTATGTTCCGTCGTTGGTTTTTCAGCACATTCCGATGGACGAATATTATAATGTGCTCAAAAGAGTGCCTAAGTATACAAAGCACGCAATCAGGGCATACAGAAAGCATAAGGGCGAATATTATGTACTCGGCGATGCGTGCCTTGACGGGGGCAATTTGCTTGAACCGCCGTCGGTGCCTAACGAGAACACGGGCGAGTTTGATGCAATCAGCGAGTGCGGAGATGTCAAGGCGGTGTTTGTGGGTCACGACCATAAGAACAGCTTTGTCGGCAGATATAAGAATGTTGATTTGGGCTTTACTCAGTCCTGCGGTTTTAACTGCTACGGCAATCGCACCGAAAGAGGTGTTCGTATCATAGAACTTGACGAGAACAGACCCTCAAGATACAGAACATATACGAGAACATACAGAGAATTGGTAGGAAAAAAACTCAGTCGTCCCGTGTTTGATTATATTTCGTATCTTGCGCCCGAGACCGTGGATGCGGCGATACCGCTCATTGTCCGCACGCTGGGAGTGATTGCGGCAGCGGCATTTTTGATTGCAATATTTAAGTAGATAAATTCGGTAAGACAGTCGATTTTTGTATTGAAAAATCGGCTGTTTTGTGTTATATTGTGAAAAAACATTTAAGGACTGTGCTATGGACGAAAATCAAAGAGCAAGGGATGTTGAACGCAGTATAAATAAAAAATTCCATAAGACAATATGGAGCAGATTTACCGCAGGGATTAACGAATATAATATGATTGAGCCGGGCGACAAAATCGCCGTGTGCATTTCGGGCGGTAAGGACTCTATGCTTATGGCTAAGCTGTTTCAAGAGTTGAAAAGGCATAATAAGTTTCCGTTTGAAGTGGTTTATCTTGTGATGGACCCGGGATATAACGAGCCAAACAGGCAAAAAATAGAGGATAACGCAAGAATGCTTAATATTCCGATAACTGTTTTTGAGTCGGATATATTTGAGTCGGTTGTGCATATAAAAAAATCGCCTTGCTATCTTTGCGCCAGAATGAGAAGGGGTCACCTCTATAATAAAGCAAAAGAACTCGGTTGTAATAAAATCGCACTCGGTCACCACTATGATGATGTTATTGAAACCATACTTATGGGTATGCTGTACGGCGGACAGGTGCAAACAATGATGCCGAAACTTCATAGTACAAATTTTGAGGGTATGGAACTTATTCGTCCTATGTATCTTGTAAGAGAGGATGATATAAAGCATTGGCGTGATTATAATTCGCTTGAATTTTTGCAATGTGCTTGCAAATTTACGGAGGCGTGCGCTCAAATGCAGGACAATCCCGGTGATGTGTCTAAGCGCCTTGAGGTGAAAAATCTCATTGCTCAACTCAAAAAGACTAATCCGCAGGTTGAGAGCAATATATTTAAGAGCGTTTCAAATGTAAATCTCAGCACGGTTATAGCGTATAAAAAGGACGGAATAAAGCACTCGTTCCTTGATTTTTATGATGAAAAATAAATAGGACTGCATACGAAAACGGACATTCTCTGTTACAGAAAATGCCCGTTTTTTATAATTTTGATTTTTATTTTACCGTTTGTTTTACACTTTTTTTGTAGATGAAGAAGGCGGCGATTGCCGTTATCAGTTCTGCAATCCAAAAGGCGTGCCATACGCCGTTTGCCGAGAAAATTTTGCTGAGAATAAATGCGGTCGGAATGATTATAATTGTGTATCTCAAAAGCGAGATGATGAGCGACGGCAGACCCTTGCTAAGTCCTTCGAGAGCACCCGACGAGGTGACCGATACAGCCGATACCACAAAACCTGCGCTGATAATTCGCAGTGCGTTTTTGCCTATTTCTACGGTCTCGGCGTTGGTCGAAAACATAGAAATAAGTTTGTCGGGAATTGTAAGGCAGATTACCGTGCCGATAAGCATTATTCCTGCGGTCATAATGAGGACGGTTCTGTAAATTTGCTCAACTCTTTTGTGCTCCCCTGCACCGTAGTTATAGCCGACAAGCGGTCGCATTCCCTGAACTATGCCGTTTGCAGGGAGGTAAAGGAAAGTTTGCAATTTATAGTAGATGCCGAGAATAAGAATATAAACCTGTGAAAACGAGGCGAGAACGGCGTTGAGCGATGAAATTAAAACGGACGGCAGAGCCAAATTGAGTATTGCAGGGATTCCGATTGAGTAAAGTTTTCCTATCATCTTTTTGTCGAATGAAAAATAGGACGGCTTTATTTTTACGCTTATCGGGCGGAAAAAATAAACTATAAGATATACAATCAGTGAAAAGGTCTGACCGAGTCCTGTTGCAAGAGCCGCACCCGTTATGCCGAGGGCGGGACTTGAGCCTACGCCGAAAATCATAATCGGGTCGAGAATGATGTTAACCAGACAGCCTCCCGCAAGGGCAAACATAGAAACTTTCATATTTCCGACAGACTGAAATATTTTTTCAAACGCCAGCCCCATAGACATTATTATGTTAAAGGCGAATACTATTTTGCAGTACCTTACACCCATTGCCTGTACTGTTTCGCTTGAAGTATAGGAGGCAAGAAATTTCGGCATTATCGCAGTGCAAACCACTGTTAAAACCAGTCCGTGAATGAGACAGAGCATAAAGCCTATGCTTGCTGCCTTGTCGGCTTTTTCCTTTTCGTTTGCTCCGAGGTGAAAGGAAATGACTGCGTTGAGTCCTACGCCGAAACCGATTGCAACGGCGTTTATAAAATTTTGCACGGGATATACAAGGGACAGTGCCGTCATTGCGTCCTCACTGATTTTTGCTACGAAGTAGCTGTCAACAATGTTATAAAGAGAGTTTACAAGCATTGATATAACCATTGGTAATGACATGGATATAACCAGCGGCAGTATCGGTCGTGTTTTCATAAAAGTATAATCTTTCATATTTTTCTCCTTGCTTTAATTATTGATTGCTTTCGTACAAATAAAAAAACCGCACGCTTAATTTGGGCGTGTGGCGAAAAGATGATTAATCCGGAAAAATCCACTGCATTGTTTTCGTTCGGCTGATTGCCGATGGATATATTATATCAATAACTTTTATTTTGTCAATATTTATTTTGCAAGAAGCTCGGGCAAAAGAGCGGCGAGTATGCCGAATATAACGCTGAGTAAAATATAAATTATTGCTGTCAAAACACAACCGCTTTTTATGAGATTTGCGGTTTCGAGCGAAAAGGTGGAAAAGGTGGTGAAGCCTCCGCATATTCCGACTTTGAGAAAGAGTATCAATTTTGCGTCGAGGTTTTGATTTTTTGCGGCGGTAAAGGCGATTATGCCTATAATGAGTGCACCGAGTATGTTTATTATAAATGTATTTATAGGAAACGAGTCGGGATTTTTTATAGGAATGAGGCTGATTAAATATCTCAAAACAGCCCCGATAAAGCCGCCGAGTCCTACGATTACACAGTTTAGCATTGTGTTACTCTCCGTTCTTTTTGATTAATATATTATAACATAAATATTTTTCTTTTCAAGAAAAAGAGCCGTTTCAAAATTTAATCGAAACGGCTCCGTTTTATTTACGGCATAAGCAATTTGCCTGATTTCAGCATTGCCAACATTTTGAGATTTTGTGCGGGCGTGCCTCTGTAATTTCTTATGCCGTTTTTGGCGGCGATTTGCTTACAGTAAGCGTAATCCGCTCTCGCTCCGACTGCTTTGAGCGAGTCTACAATGCTGATACTTTTTCCTGTATATCGCTTAAAATATTTTTTGGCGTTTGCTGTATCGGTGCTTGTCGGCAATGCCTTTTTCGGTCTGAGAACACCTAAAAAGTTAGGATAGGTGTGCCTTATTTTCGTCATGGGTTCGTGGCGTGAGCGTGGATAGTTCTGGTCGTAACTGTAAAAGTACGAAGTTGTTCCCACACCGTTTGCCACACAAACATGACCGAATCCCGATTTTGTTTTGAACACTCCGATGTCACCCTTTTTCGGTACAAAGGACGGAGTGTTTGAAATCCAGGTAAAGTTGTTTTTCAAAAATGCGCTTGAGTTTCGTTTCCTGTAAAACTCGATGGCGTTTCCTATCATGACGGGACGTATGCCGAGAACATTGTAAATATAATGATTTACCAAGTCAACGCATTGAACGCCGTAGACTCCGTCCCAGTCAATGCCTCTGCCGAGGTTTTTTCTTACCCATTCTTCAAATGTCATTGTTCGTCCCCTTTTCCAGATTCATAGCCGCCGCTATACCTGCCGACACGGCAGAAACAAGCAGACCGATAATTGCGGACTTGTCGCTTGCCTTGTTGCCGGTAAGGTTGATGTATACTGCGTTTACCGTTATGTATGCCAGTGCGGACTGAAGAAATGTGCGTCCTGCTCTGAGCAATGTTTCTTTTGTGATGATCATAATTCCTCCTATTTGTGTGCCTGCTCGTTAAGGTATTTTTCGAGCTTTGTTTTTGCCGTGGGAACGCTGTGGTTTGCGCCGAGTTGCTCTAAACCGTCCAGTGCGGCGGAAAGGCCGTAACATATCAGACGGTTTTCTTCTTTGAGATGGGAAATATCTTTGTCCTGTACGGCGTTTCGCTCCTGCTGAATTCGGGATTTTTCGTTAAGAGAGCAGATGTATTTTATTACTGATTTGATAATTCCGAAAAGGGTAATCAGCGCCGCCGCAACCGTTCCTGCGGTAATTATGTTTTGCGTTAAGCCTGTCACGCTTTCGCTCCTTTCAATATAAAAAGAGTGACGGCGTACGGCAGCCGTTCACTCTTCGGGAGACAATTATTATATTAGAGATGTTTTTTATTTTTTGCAACGATAAGTCGGAACAGGTGTCATTTTTGCACACTCAGCGTATGCACTATATGCACAATACTTTTAATAAAAAGACAAAAAATAAATCGGGAGAAATGATTTCTCCCGATTTACGGCATAATGTAGACTGCCGAGAAAGTCTTACTTTTTCTTGAATTTATCAAAGAAGCCTTCCTTGCCCGTTGTGTTTGCGACATAGGATTTGTCAAACTGTTTGAGCAAACGTTTTTGCTCTTCGCTGAGTGACTTTGGAATGTCAACAACAATATGAACATAAAGGTCGCCCTTTGATATGCTGTTTAAGCGCTGAATGCCTTTGCCTTTAAGACGGAATACTTCATTAGGTTGTGTGCCCGACGGTACGGTGTATTCGACATCGCCGTCAAGGGTAGGAATACGAACCTTGACTCCGAGGCAAGCCTCTGCAACGCTTATGTGCTTTTCGTAGTGCAAATCGTAGCCGTCACGAACAAAGTCCTTGTGATTTCTTACGATAATGCCTACTCTTAAATCGCCGGCAGGTCCGCCGTTTATTCCTGCATCGCCGAGACCCCTTGCGGTAACGACCTGATTATTGTCGATACCTGCGGGAATTGTGATGTCGATTTTTGACTTTTTGCGTACCTTGCCTCTGCCAGCACATTTAGGACACGGCTTTTCTATAATCTTACCTGTTCCGTTACAGGTACTGCACGGACGGGTTGTATTCATCTGGAAAAAGCCTTGACCCTGTCTTACCGTTACATATCCCGAGCCGCCGCAGGCTGTGCAGGTCTTAGGCGATGTGCCCTCTGCCGCACCGGTGCCGTGACACTGTGAACAGTCCTCAACCTTTGACACCTCAACCGTCTTTTTACAGCCTTTAGCTGCCTCCTCAAAGGAGATGGTAACGGTGGTCTGAATGTCTCTGCCTCGCTGCGGAGCGTTTGGATTTCTTGAGCCGCCGAAGCCTGATCCTCCGCCGAAGAAACTGCTGAAAATATCGCCCAGGTCTATGTCGCCGTCAAATCCGTAAGCACCGCCGCCGAAGCCTGATGCTCCTCCGCCCTGACTTGCCGCATAACTCGGGTCTACGCCTGCAAAGCCGAATTGGTCATACTTTCTGCGCTTGTCTGCGTCGGAGAGCACGGAGTATGCCTCGTTACATTCCTTGAATTTCTCTGCGGCTGACGGGTCATCCTTGTTTAAGTCGGGGTGGTATTTTTTGGCAGCCTGTCTGAATGCCTTTTTTATTTCGTCCTGAGTGGCGCCTTTGCTGACTCCCAGCACTTCATAATAATCTCTCTTTTGTTCTGCCATATAGAACTCCTGTAATACCATAGAACGGGCGACAGTATTTCAGTCGCCCATCTATTTTGATTTTGATTTAGATTAGTTATCGTCAACCTCTGTGTAATCTGCATCGGTGTAGCCTGCGTTGCCGCCCTGCTGAGAGCCGTCATTCGGCTGACCCTGCTGAGGACCTGCTTGTGCACCCTGAGCTGCCTGAGCTGCTTCGTAGAGTTTCTGCGATACCTCATAGAACTTGTTTGTCAAATCCTCCTGAGTGGACTTGATGGCTTCCATATCTTCGCCTTTGAGTGCTTCTTTAAGAGCGTTGAGCTTTGTCTCGAGTTGTGACTTATCGTCTGCTGAGAACTTGTCGCCGTCTTCGGAAAGCATTTTTTCGGTCTGATAAACCATCTGGTCTGCGTTGTTACGAAGGTCTACTGCCTCTCTCTTCTTCTTATCCTCTGCGGCAAATTGTTCAGCCTCACGAACAGCCTTATCAATATCGTCCTTAGACATATTTGACGAAGCGGTGATAGAAATGTGTTGCTCCTTGCCTGTGCCGAGGTCCTTTGCGGATACATGAACGATACCGTTTTCATCAATATCGAATGTTACCTCAATCTGCGGAACGCCTCTGCGAGCGGGAAGAATGCCGTCAAGATGGAACATACCGAGAGTTTTGTTATCTTTTGCAAATTCTCTTTCACCCTGGAGAACATGAACCTCAACGGAGGTCTGGTTATCTGCTGCGGTTGAGAAAATTTGTGATTTCTTAGTAGGAATGGTTGTGTTACGCTCGATGATTACGGTGTTTACGCCGCCCATGGTTTCAATACCGAGTGAAAGCGGAGTAACATCAAGAAGTACAAGACCGTCAACATCGTTATTAAGAACACCGCCCTGAATTGCGGCACCCATAGCAACACATTCATCGGGGTTGATGCCCTTGAAAGGCTCTTTGCCCGAGAACTTCTTAATTGCTTCCTGAACGGCAGGAATACGGGTTGAACCGCCGACAAGAAGAACCTTGTCAATTTCGTTCATTGAAAGACCGCTGTCGTTGATTGCCTGACGAACAGGACCCATTGTAGCTTCAACAAGGTCTGCTGTCATTTCGTTGAACTTTGCTCTTGTAAGAGTAGCCTCAAGGTGCTTAGGACCTGTTGCATCTGCGGTGATGAACGGGAGGCTGATTTGTGCGGTTGTCATACCGGAAAGGTCAATCTTTGCCTTTTCTGCTGCTTCCTTAATTCTCTGCATAGCCATCTTATCGCCCGAAAGGTCAATGCCGTTTTGAGCCTTGAAGTCTGCTACGAGCCAATCCATAATTTTCTTATCGAAGTCGTCGCCGCCGAGTTTGTTGTTACCTGCTGTTGCGAGAACTTCCTGAACGCCGTCGCCCATCTCGATGATAGATACATCGAATGTACCGCCGCCGAGGTCGTATACCATAACCTTTTGGTCATCTTCCTTATCAATACCGAAAGCAAGAGCCGCTGCGGTAGGCTCGTTGATAATTCTCTTTACATCAAGACCTGCGATTTTACCTGCGTCCTTTGTTGCCTGACGCTGTGAGTCGGTGAAGTAAGCCGGAACAGTGATAACTGCTTCTGTTACAGGCTGACCGAGATAAGCCTCTGCGTCTGCTTTAAGTTTTTGAAGAATAACGGAGGAAATCTCCTGCGGTGTGTAAGCCTTGCCGTCGATGGTTACCTTATAGTCGGAACCCATGTGACGCTTGATTGATGAAATTGTTTTGTCGGGGTTTGTGATAGCCTGACGCTTAGCGACAGCACCTACCATTCTCTCGCCGTCCTTTGTAAATGCAACTACGGACGGGGTTGTTCTTGCACCCTCTGCGTTTGTGATTACAACCGGTTCGCCGCCTTCGATAACGGCTACGCAGCTGTTTGTTGTACCTAAGTCAATACCGATAATCTTTCCCATAATATTTATCTCCTTTACAGTTATAATTAATTTTGTTTGTTATCAGTTGGCTGTTTTAACCATAGCCGGTCTGATAACTCTGTCATCTATTTTATAGCCTTTTTGGAAAACATCCGTGATAACATTTTCTTCGAGCTTTTCATCGTCGATATGCATTACCGCATGATGAAGGTTCGGGTCAAATGTATCTCCGCTTTCGCCGTAGGCTTCTACGCCGATTTTATTAAGCGTTTGCATAAGCTGGTCAACGGTCATTTGAACGCCTTTTTTAAGTGCTTCAAAATCTTCGCCCTCTTGGCTCAGCGCACGCTCCAAATTATCGATTGTCGGAAGAAATTCTTTTACGACATTGCTTTTTGCGTTGGTGTAGGTCTGTTCCTTTTCCTTTGCGCTTCTTGCACGGTAGTTGGCATATTCCGCAGCCGTGTAGGCAAGTTGTTTTTTTACATCGGCAAGTTGGTCTTCAAGGCTAGGTTCTTTCTTTTCCTCGACCTTTACATCTTCTGCCGTTTTGGTCTCTTCCTCTTCGACGAGTTTTTCTTCTTTTTCTTTTTTACTCATAATGTACTCCTCCTTCCCTAAGAAGCTTAGAACAGGTTTTTGTTATATAATCTATTCTCGGAAGAATAGAGTCATAGTCAATTCTCAGTGAACCTATGATGCCGAGCGTTGCAAGTTGGTCATCATAGTATTTGAATTTTGATACCGACATTGTCGTGCTTTTAAGTTCGTATACCGGATTTTCGTCTCCGATAAACAATACGTTGTTTAAGTTGCTTTTTGCAAAATTTGTGAGCATTTCATCGAGTTTTTTCTTTTCTGCCAGAAATGTCAGTATGCCATACACTCCGTCACCGAACTCCTCTTGGGAGAGCAGTTTGTTTTGTCCTACGATTTTCAGCGTACCTCGACTTGCTTCTCTGCACAGCGAACACAGTGAACTGAGCGCCGGAATCATATCGAACATTCTGTCTCTGAGCACCGGAGCGGTGGACTGAATGAGGTTCATATTAATTTCGTTGAGTTGAGCACCGATAAAAAATTCTCTTGTAATAATGTAAAACAGTTTTCTGAATTCATCGTCTATTACGCAAGGCATTTGGATAACCGACGATTTGATTTTGCCGCCGACGGTAAGCATTACGAGCATTACTTTTTTGTTTCCTGCGGGGATTAAATCAACGCCTTGCAGACAATCGTACTCGTCTTTTACCGTGCTGAAATATGCACAGCAACCTGAGGCGTCGCTCATTAAGTCTGCCGCATCCGACAAAAGCCTTTCGGGGTCGGAAGCGTTTACGCTGAGCACTTCGTCTATTTTCTGCTTTTCATAAGGGGTGAGTTCTTTCGGCGTCATCAGGTTATCTATATAATATCTGTACGATGCCTTTGTAGGAACTCTGCCGCCCGAGGTGTGTCGCTGACACAGGTATCCGAGTTCTCCGAGAGATGCCATATCGTTTCTTATCGTTGCCGATGATATAGCATACGGCAAAAGTTGGCACAGGGTTTTTGAACCCATGGGCTCGCCGGTTTGAATATAATGTTGAATTATCAGTCCTAATATATCAGACTGTCTGTTGCCTATCATATTCAAACCTCCTTTTGCTTATTAGCACTCTCAACACCCGAGTGCTAACTTTGTTATTATAGTATAACCAAAATTCATTTTTGTCAATAGTTTTTTTGATATTTTTTCAAAATTTTTATTTTGTTAGCAAATTATACGCTTAACTGCTAATATTATGTATTAAAAACAGTAATTGCAAAAGTAGAGGGATAATGCTATTATATAAGTATAAATAAATACATACATTTTATATATTCCGTGAGGTGATGGGTATGATTAAAATTACGCCGGATACAACATTAAAGGACGCTATGGTAAATCCCATGGCAAAGGATGTTATAGAAAAACTGTTTTTGGTTTTGCGTCTGCCTACCGATATGATTAACAAAGGCTTTGTCGGCAAGTTAAAATTTAAGTCACTGACTGCCTTTACTGCCGGTTTGCTCGATAAAAAGACGGTACGGCAAATCTGCGATATGCTTAACCTCGAAAAGGACGAAGTAATCACCGACGAGGGCGAAATGCAAAAGAAATGGTGGAAAGAAGCGATTATTTATCAGATTTATCCACGCTCTTTTTGCGACAGCAACGGTGACGGAATAGGCGACCTTAACGGTATTCGCAGTAAGCTCGATTATTTGCAGGAACTGGGCGTTAATGCGATTTGGTGCAGTCCGTTTTACGACAGCCCGAATGATGACAACGGCTATGATATTCGTGATTACAAGAAGATAATGGCGGAGTTCGGCACTATGGAAGATTTTGATAATCTTCTGTCGGAAGTTCATCAAAGAGGAATGAAGTTGATAATTGACCTTGTTGTAAATCATACGAGCGATGAGCACTATTGGTTTAAGGAAGCACTTAAAAGCAAGGATAATCCGTATCACGATTATTATATTTGGCGTGATGCAACCGACAAAGGAATCACACCTCCGAATAACTGGCTGTCTCTGTTCAGCGGCAGTGCGTGGAATTATTATGAAAATCTTAATCAGTGGGCTCTTCATCTCTTTACAAAGAAGCAGATGGATTTGAACTGGGAAAACGAGAAAGTACGCCAAAGCGTTTATGAGATGATGCTGTGGTGGCTTGACAAGGGCGTTGACGGCTTTAGAATGGATGTAATTAATTTCATCAGTAAGACAAAGGGTCTGCCGCAGGCTAATTCGTTTCTTGGTATGCTTACGGGCTTTAAGGGTGCGGAGTATTATTTTTACGGACCGAGACTTCATGAATTTTTGCACGAGATGAGAGAAAACACTTTCGGCAAATATGATGTTTACACTGTCGGCGAGTGCGGCGGAGCAGGCATTGAGATGGATAAAATGCTCACAGCCGATTTCAGGGGCGAACTCGATACGGTATTTAATTTTGATTTTCTTATGAATCAGGGTCATACGAGTTATGATTCCTACGAGTGCGATTTATATAAGGTTATGCAGGAGTTTGAAAAGTATCAGACCGATTTTACAAATCACTGTTGGCCTACGGTGTTCTTTGAAAATCATGATAATCCCAGAGTGGTTTCAAGATGCGACAGAACGGGTGCATACCGTGATGAGATTGCAAAGATTTGCGCTTTAATCGAGATGACGCTCAGAGGCACACCGTACATATATCAGGGTCAGGAACTCGGCATGGGCAATGTGGACTGGAGCAGCATTGACGAAATTAATGATGTTCAGGCTGTAAACTACTATAAAGAACTCGTTTCTAAGGGAAAGAATAAAGATAAGGCGTTTCGCCGTGCGGCTACGGGAACGAGAGATAACTCAAGGAGTCCGTTTCAGTGGAGCGACAGCGAAAACGCAGGATTTACGACAGGTAAGCCATGGCTGAAAATCAATTCGGAATACCGCAGAGTAAATGCCGAGGACGAGGAGAGAAGAAGTGACAGCGTACTGAATTTCTTTAAGAAAGCAATCGCATTCAGAAAAAATCACGAGGCTTTTGTTTACGGAAAATTTGTACCTGTTCCTAATGTCAAAAAACCTGTTTACTGTTTTTACAGAGAATACGGCGACGAAAAATATTATGTTGAGCTCAATCTGAGTAAGTCCGTTCAGCCCCGACCGGTTGAAACAACGGGATACAGTTTGATTTTGTCTACCAACGATAACACATTTGATGAACTCAAACCGTTTGAGGGCAGAGTTTATCGCATAAAATAAAACAAATCGAATCGGGCAAACAGAATACGCTGTGTCAAACGGTAAGGCGGCGATTTGGTACGGTTTGACCCTTGACTTTTAATATAAATGTTACATTGTGTTTCTTGACAAGGCAGTTATATATTTGATATGATAAAAGGCAGTCAATACGGCAGTACGGATTTTGCCGTGTGTAAAACGGAGTGATATTAATGAGAGAACTTGATAATTTATGTATGCGTTGCTTTAAGGAACTTAAGGGTGGAAATATCTGTTCTGAATGCGGCTGTGACAATGATGTGCCTAATGATACTATGTATCTTCCCGCAAAGACCGTGATTAAGGGTCAGTATGTTATAGGCGAGGTTAAGGAGCATCAAAGCGACTCCGTAACATATTACGGCTATGACGGACAGCTTGACAGACCGATTTTTATCAGAGAGTTTTATCCGAAGGGACTTGCAAGCAGACTCGAGGGAGCAAAGGAACTTCATATCCGCCAAAAGTTTATTCCCGATTTTGACAAGTACAAAAAGGATTTTTATAACCTTTGGACAACTATGGAAAAACTTCACTCGCTTTCCGCCTGCGTGCCTGTTTATGATGTTTTTGAAGAAAACGATACTGCTTATGCGATTATTGAACAAAACGACTCTATAACTCTTAGGGAATATCTCATCAGAAACGAAAACGGATATATTCTTTGGGACAGCGCAAGGCTTATGTTTATGCCTGTGCTTACCACCATCGAGGCTCTTCATTCAAACGGTATTATTCACGGTTCTATTACTCCCGATAATCTTCTTCTTTGCAGAGACGGTAAGGTAAGGCTTGCTCCGTTTGTTATTTCGGCAGCCGCCGATTCTTCCGGCATTCTTGAATTTACCGAGGCTGAGGGATATACTGCGCTTGAACAGTATAAAAATAATCATAAAATTTGCCCCGCTACTGATATTTACAGTTTTTCGGCTTGTATTTATCGTGCTTTGGTCGGCTCAAATCCGCCGAGTGCAATATCCAGAGAGGCTAACGATAAGCTGATGATACCGAATTCCATAGCGGAAAATATTCCTATGCATGTAATCAGAGCGCTTGTAAACGGACTTCAGATTTATCCCGAAAAAAGAGCAAAAGATATTGAATCATTCAGAGAAATGCTTAATGCCGCACCCGCAGTTAAGGCAAAGGCGGCTGTTCACGAGGACGTGTATCAAAAGGGTGCAAAGGGCGGCTATCCCGAATATAACGCAAAGGACAAATCGGGCGGCGAGAAAAAGCGTAATAATATAGTTATCGTCCTTATCGTGCTCATAATTATTGCAATCGGTGCTTCGATTTATGTGGTTAAATTCTCGGGTCTTTTGGACAACAAGGAGACCACTACTGCGGCACAGGTGCAGACCTTTGAGGTGCCTAACTTTATCTCAAACGGTTATACTCAGCAGGATATTCAAAATCAGGCCGCTTGGAACGATCAGTTTAAGTTTACGTTTCAGGGTGAGTATTCGACGGATGCAGAAGAGGGAACCATCTTTAAGCAGAGCATTCAGCCGGGAGAGGTTGTAAATCAAGGCACGGAGATTGTGCTTACGGTGTCTAAGGGCATACAGACCGAGAAAGTGCCTAATGTCGGTTCGCTTCCTCTTGATGAGGCTAAAAAACAACTTGAGGCTCTCGGATTTAAGGTAAGCACTGTTGAGATTTATAATGACGGCAGTCATACTAAGGATACCGTAAAGTCCGTGTCGGGCAGTGCTCCCGAGGCAGGCAGTGTTGCGGCTGTCGGCGAAGAGATTATTCTTCAGGTTTACGGAGAACCGCAGACTACAACCGAAGCAACGACAGAATGATTGATAATTGTTAATAAAGTCTCTTAATAACGGCAACCGTAAAGTTATAAATACGCAAATTTAATACCCAAAAAAGGGCAATGCAGGCGTTGATTTTGCATTGCCTTTTTTGATGCGAAATCATAAAAATTTGACAAAAGCGAAAAAATCTGCTATAACATATAAGGTTACAAAAAAGTTACAAAAATTACAAATAAGTAATTTTTATTGTAAAGGAGATTATATTATCAGCAGTTTTATTACAAAAGCGGTGTCGGTATTGCTCGTTGTTATGTTCATTTTGGGCAGTGCAATAACCGTAAACGCAGAGGAAGCCGCCGTTAATTCCGGCGAGCAGTTTTCGTCGGCGGACGCTCCTTTGGATGAATACAGAATTGTAAAAACCATCGCTCCCGAAAAGGTTCAGACGCTTAAGGTTGAAGTGAGCGATATAGGAGAAAGAAGCGCCGTTATATCCTGGCAGAGTGCAGAAGATTGCTCAAGTTATGTAATATACAGATATGACGACGACGGTCAGAGGGCAGAGGCTTGTGCCGTGACCAATGAAACAAAGGTTGAATTAAAAAATCTTCAGCCCGACACCGAGCAGAAGTTTGTTATAGCTTCGGGCTTTTCGGATAAGGCACTCGGTAATGTCAGTTTTAAGACAGAAGAGGAGACTCCGTATCTCACTTTGTCCGATGTGACTTCAAGCACAGTTGAGATAAAGGCGCAGAATATTCAAAGCGGTTCAAGCGTAGTGCTTTTAAGAGGCACGAGCGAGAGCAATATGAAAAAAATTACCGATATAAACGGCGATACCTATACCGACAAAAATTTGGATAACGCCACGGAATACTATTATTCTCTGGAGGTTACAACTCCGAGCGGAAATGTCAAAAAAAGCAACACCGAATCGGTAAAGACGCTCCTTTCCATGGACTTGCCGTCGGTTTCGGGCAGTACAAAAACTTATGCTCACTATACGGCGGTTACGGCTAAAAGTTCGCCGCAGTATAAGCTACTCAATTCATCGGAGTGTTACACCGACAGCGAGACGGGAATAAGAATGATAGGCGATTGCTACTGCGTTGCTCTCGGCTCGTATTACGGCTCGACCATAGGAACAAAGTATCGCATAACTTTCTCGACCGGAAAGAGCATTAAGGTTATCCTTTGTGACCAGAAGTCAGACCGTCACACCGATTCTAATCATCAGTATGCAGTAAAAAATGAGGATATTATAGAGTTCTATGTTCAAAAGAGCAAAATTCCGTCCGGCGTAAGAGGTAACTACGGAAATCTTGAACAGTTCGGCGGAAATGTGGTTTCGATAGAAAAGTATGTATAATTGACCGTGATTCATTCTATATATTAATGAGGTGAAAATATGTTTGAAGAAATTAAATTCAGCGATGTAAAGGAAAATGTTGTCGATCTTATTTCAAGGCAGTGGGCTTTGGTAACGGCAGGCGACAAAGACGCATATAACACTATGACTGTTTCTTGGGGCGCAGTGGGAGAACTTTGGGGTATGGATATGGCTACCGTTTATATCAGACCTCAGCGTTATACCGAACAGTTTTTGGACAGTAACGATTACTTTACCGTAAGTTTTTATCCGGAGGAACTCAAGCAGCAGATTCATTCCGTTTGCGGTTCAAAGTCGGGCAGAGATACAAATAAGGCAAAGGAAGCGAAAATCACTCCGGTGTTTGATGAGGCCGCTCCTTATTTTGAGGAAGCAAAACTTGTTCTTGTTTGTAAGAAAACGGCTAAGGGCAAATTCGCTCCCGACCAGTTTATCGATAAAGAAAAAATCGAAAAATGGTATGACGGAGATTACCATAATATTTATTACGGAGCAATCGAAAAAGTGCTTATCAAGAAATAAAATTAGTTGTTGATTTTATTTATTTTATATAGTATAATAATTTTCTAAGAGGTGCTTTTACACCTTCTGCGTAGCGTATGGGCCCTGTGCGACGGGATGCTACGAACCTTGTCAGGCGGGGAACCGAGCAGCAATAAGTGGATTATTCTGTGTGCCTCAGACAAGTCTGTACGCTGCGTAGAGGGTGTAGGAGCGTTTATTAATTTAGGAGGTAGATTATGTATCAGGTTTTATACAGAAAATACAGACCGAAGGTCTTTTCCGATGTTTACGGTCAGGACCATGTTACCTCCACTCTTAAAAATGAGATTAAAAACGGCAGGATTTCGCATGCTTATTTGTTTACCGGTTCAAGGGGAACGGGTAAAACCACCTGTGCAAAAATTTTGGCGAAGGCGGTAAACTGCGAGCATAATATCGACGGCGAACCTTGCAACAAATGCGAGGTCTGTAAAGGTCTTGATAACGGTTCTATTTATGATGTTGTCGAGATTGACGCCGCATCGAATAACGGTGTTGATAATATTCGTGAACTTAGGGACGATACGAACTATGCCCCCACGAGAGGTAAGTACAGAGTGTATATCATCGACGAGGTGCATATGCTCTCCACAGGTGCGTTTAATGCGCTTCTTAAAACCCTCGAAGAGCCTCCCACTCATGTAATATTTATTCTTGCCACCACAGAGGTGCACAAACTTCCGGCTACTATTTTGTCCAGATGTCAGCGCTTTGATTTTAAGCGTATTCAGCCCGAGACCATGGCAAAGAGACTTAATCAGGTTGCCGAGGCGGAGGGCATAACCCTTGAAAGCGATGCCGCACTTCTCATTGCGAGAATTGCAGACGGCGCATTGCGTGACGGACTTTCTATTTTGGATCAGTGCGCAGGCAGGGGCAAAACGGTTGATACACGCCTTGTGTCCGAAGTCGCAGGTTTGGCGGGCAAAGAGGCTATATATAAACTGTCGTCCTGTATTTCGTCAAAGGACAGCAGTACGGCTATGTCCGTTATCAGCGAACTTTATCAAAACAGTTATGATATGGAACGCCTTTGCGTTGAGATGATTAATCATTTTCGCAATTTCCTTGTTGCAAAAACGGTAAGAAAAAGCAGAGAACTTATAATTTGTACCGATGACGAGTATAATACGATTATTGAGGCTTCAAAGAAATTTACCGTTGAGGGCGTTATGTATGCACTCGATTTGTTCCAAAATACGCTGGTTGCCATAAAGGGCGGAGCGTCGGCGAGAATCGAGACGGAGATGGCTTTTGTAAAGTTGTGCGAGCCTAAACTTGATGAAAATATGTCGTCTGTTTTGGACAGACTTTCTAAGATGGAAAACGCACTCAGAGGCGGTACGGTTGTTTTTGAGGCACAGAGTACGCCAAAGCCCGAATCGACTGCGCCGCAGCATAAAATTCAGGAGGCTGAATCGGAGACTGCTGCTGCCGAAAGAGCAGAGGAAGTATCGTCGACAGAATCTACCGAGGCACCGCCGATACCGATTGATGAGCCGAAGCCTGTTCAGACTCAACAGCAGCAGACAGCATCACCTGTCAATTCGACAGAAACGGTTGAATTTGCCGAATGGGGCGAATTTATTGATGTGTTGCATACTGCGAATCCTCCGTTGTTCGGCGTGTTGAGCGGTTCAAAAGGATATGTTCGCGGCGATTTCTTTTTGATTGACAGTCCTAATCCGATGCTTAGAGATTTCATTAAAGCGTCTACTCATTCAAAATCAATTAAAAAGGCACTTTATGACGTTACGGGCAGGCAATTCAAACTCGGGCTCTTTAAGCGTTCAGGCGATAACGGGGCGGTTAAAAAGAGAGACCCGCTTGAGGATTTAATCAGTCAGGCGTCGAGCTCGGTTAATATTGAGATAAAATAAAGGAGAACATATATGAAAGCAAGATTACCAAAGGGAATGGGCGGCGGTCCGCAGAATATGCAGGCTATGCTTAAACAAGCTCAAAAAATGCAGGAGGACATTGAGGCTAAGAAAAATGAACTCGAGGCTAAGGAATATGTTGTTACCTCCGGTGGAGGAATGGTAGAGATTACCATGACCGGTAAGCACGAGGTTAAGGCTATCGGTATTAATCCCGAGGTTGTAGACCCCGAAGATGTGGAAATGCTTGAGGATATGCTTGTTGCTGCTCTTAATGAGGCAACCCGTCAGATTGACGAGGAGGCTGAAAGAGAACTTGACAGCGTGACAGGCGGTCTTAATATCCCAGGACTTTAAGGAGCAACTGACAGTATGGCATATAATTTGGCACCGCTTCAAAATTTAATAGATAAGTTTGAGCGTATGCAGGGAATTGGGCATAAAACCGCTCAGCGTATGGCGTTTTATGTTCTGGGTTTGTCCGATGCCGATGCCCGCAGTTTTGCGCAGGCGATTATAGACGCACATACTAAGATTAAGCAGTGTAAGATTTGCTGTGACCTTGCAGATGATGATTTGTGCCCTATCTGTAAGTCGGATAATAGGGATAAAAGTGTGATTTGCGTGGTTGAGGACCCGAGAGACGTTGCCGCCATTGAGCGAACCCACGAGTACAACGGTACTTATCATGTGCTCCACGGAGCAATTTCGCCGATGGATAATATCGGACCCGACCAGATAAGAATTAAAGAACTGCTTGCAAGGCTCGGCGACGGAACGGTTGACGAGGTGATTATGGCGACAAACCCGACCGTAGAGGGCGAAGCGACCGCTATGTATATTTCCCGACTTCTTAAACCTATGGGCATTACTGTGAGCAGGCTTGCTTACGGAGTTCCTGTCGGCGCAGATTTGGAATATGCGGATGAGGTTACTCTCTCCCGTGCCATCGAGGGCAGAAGCCTTATTTGATTTTTGAATTATGACCGAAAGGAGTGATAGACTTGAGCGAAAATATCATACAGATTGCAAATAACAAAAAAGCCTATCACGACTATTTTGTTTTGGAAAAATACGAGGCAGGGCTTGAACTTTTCGGAACGGAGATTAAATCAATTCGTGCCGGTAGGGTCAATTTGAAGGATAGCTTTTGCTCGGTTGATGACGGCGAGATGTATGCTATCGGTATGCATATTTCGCCTTATGAGATGGGAAACAGATTTAACCGTGACCCTATGCGAAAGAAAAAATTGCTTTTGCATAAAAGGGAAATTATGAAACTTTTCGGCGAGAGTCAGCAGCAAGGTCTGTCGATAATTCCGCTGTCGCTTTATATTAAAAACGGCAGAGCAAAACTTGAAATCGGACTTTGTAAAGGTAAAAAGCTTTATGATAAGCGTGCGGTTCAGGCAAAAAAGGACTCCGACCGTGCTATCGAGCGTGCAATAAAGGGCAATTATTGATGAAACTTACCTGCGTTCAGTGCGGCAAAAAGTTTGAACTTACGGACGGCGAGATTGATTTTTATCGTTCTAAGGGGCTGGATTTGCCGAAAAGGTGCAAGGATTGCAGAAACAAAAACAGCAAAAAATATGTTGTGACGCAAAAAGAGAAAAGACCGAGCAGCCTTGTTGCGGCGGCATTGTTTTTTTCGTTTGGCGTTGTCGGCGTGATTTTGGGCGTTTATGAGTACGGAGCGATTTCTTATTTTTGTGCGATTGCTTTATTCTTTTTATCGTTGTTTTTTTACTTAAGAAGAAATAAAACCGTACAATATGATTTATCTTTCGGCGATAAATACACTTATAAATTTTATGATGCGAATACATTTCTTGAGCATTATAAAAAGCACGGCAGTGATGTCGGGTGCAGAAGTATTGAGGATTATCTCAAAGCGGCAAACAGGGTAATTTGTGATAAAAATTCGTTGCATAAGACCTTGCCCGACGGGGATAAAATATATTATAATAAGAAAAACGGCGATTATGTCGTTGTGTCACATTCGGGCTATATTCGTACCTATTATAAAACGAGATACAGCCATTTCTCGAACCAATGAGCCGTAATGCGGCTTTATATATGGGGATGAAAGGATTTCGACAGGGTTGGCGAGCCTTGATCAGCGAGTAGCGGAGTTGCACCGCTTAAAAAGTAACAACTTAAAAATTAACTGACAATAATAAATCAGTAGCTCTTGCTGCGTAATTAGCAGCTTGCGTTCTGCCGAAGAGTGCCACGGCTTCGGATAGGGCGTCGACTCAGTGGCGAACATGAACGAAAGAATGTCTCGACTTTCGTCAGGTATCAGAGAATACCGTAGCGCATAGGCTGACTGCCGCCGATGCGTGAGGGGATAACTTAAAAGACAGCCTACACTCGTAGAGCCCTCGGTAAACTGATTTTGGACGCGGTTTCGATTACCGCCATCTCCACCAAAAAGCAATCACGAAAGTGGTTGCTTTTTTTTAATCAGCGGTAATCAAAAGTGCATATAATCAAAATTTTTGCAACGCAAAACATTTTGGCATAAAATCACGAAACAATCGCACAGCAAAGCACACGAAGGATGCATTGCGTAGTGCGGTTACCGCCATCTCCACCAACAAAGAATAATCCGAAACTTGTTATCATCGGTAACAGTTTCGGATTTTTTTTATAAATTCTATTAAATTATGCTTGATTTGTCAATTGCATTCAGCTCATCGGCAGAAAATGAAGTGTTCTGAATTGACTTGATATTATCAAGGATTTGCTTCGGCTTGGAAGCACCGATTAAAACGGAGGTTACAACTTTGTCCTTAAGCACCCAAGCAAGCGCCATTTCGGCAAGGGTTTGCCCTCTTTGCTCTGCAATTGTTGAAAGCGCTTTGATTTTTTCTATCTTGTCCTCTGTTATTGCCGATTGCTTCAAATATCTGTTATCCCTTGCAACTCGACTGTCGCTTGGAATACCGTTTAAATATCTGTTTGTAAGAAGTCCTTGCGCAAGCGGACTGAAAGCGATTATGCCCTTGTTAAGTTTTGCCGCAGTTTGCTTTAAGCCGTTTTTCTCAATTGTTCTGTCAAAGATTGAATAACGGTTTTGATTTATAACAAACGGGCATTTCAGTTCAGTTAAAATTTTGCATGCTTTTTCAAGATTTTCACCGTCATAGTTGGAAATTCCGACATAAAGTGCCTTGCCGCTTTGAACTGCCGAGGCAAGAGCTCCCATGGTTTCTTCAAGTGGAGTTTCAGGGTCAAGACAATGATGATAGAAAATATCAACATAATCAATACCCATTCGCATAAGGCTTTGGTCAAGGCTTGCAAGCAGATATTTTCGACTGCCGTTTCTGCATCCGTAAGGACCCGGCCACATTTCGTAACCTGCTTTGGTGCTTATTATCATTTCATCACGGTAAGCCTTCATTTCCTGATTGAGGATTTTTCCGAAATTCTTTTCTGCACTTCCAGGTTCGGGACCGTAGTTGTTAGCAAGGTCGAAATGAGTAATTCCGTTATCAAATGCCGTAAAGCAAAGTTGTTTCATATTTGAATAAAGACAATTATCGCCGAAATTATGCCAAAAGCCCAGGGATACGGCAGGCAATTTTAAGCCGCTGTTACCGCATCTGTTATAAACCATTGTGTCGTATCTTTTATCATCTGCAAAATACATATTTTTCGCCTTCTTATTTCTTTTCCCAGCCTGAATATAATGTCAGACTGTCGTTTATTGTGTCCTTATTAACATCAAATTGCTCAGTGCAATCCTTGTCTAAATACCAGCCCGTAAAGGTATAGCCCTCTTTAACGGGGTTTTCTTCAATATCAACAAGCTGACCGTACATAACCTTTTGGTTATCAATTTGCGAGCCTCCGTCCGTGTTGAACGTGACAGTAAATCCTGCATGGCTTACCGCAAAAATCATACAAGCAATAAGAACTGTGATTCCTATAAGAATAAGCTTATCTGCCGTTTTTACAGACATTTTTATGTTTCGATAAAGCCCTCCGGGCTTACGCTCTGTATTAAGAGACATAGTGTTATTATCGTCCATATTTTCACTGCCTTTCTAAGGAGGGATATAGCTGAATAATCTAAATTATCTGCGTGCAAGATACTTACGCATATCAATTGCACATGCAACAAGAATGATTACACCTTTGATAATATAAAGCATATTTGCTGATACAGAGAGGAAGTTAAGACCGGCAAATATAATCTGCAAAAGAAGTACGCCGATGACGATACCGCTGATTTTACCTGTACCGCCTACAAATGATACACCGCCGATTACGCAAGCTGCGATAGCGTCACATTCATAGTTAAGACCTGTATTTGCAGAACAAGAAGCAATACGAGCGCCCTCAATAAAGCCTGTGATACCGTACATAACACCTGCAAGCACAAATACCATAAGTATTGTCACAAATACATTTACGCCTGATACCCTTGCCGCTTCTTCGTTTGAGCCTACGGCAAACATATTTTTGCCGAACTTCGTTTTGTTCCAAACAACCCACATAATTGCTGTTAAGATTACGGAATAGAGAACATATTTAGGAATAGCAACACCGCCGATTGTGAAAAGCGTGCCGGTGATAAAGCTTGTGTATGATGAGTCAAGACCTGAAAGAGTCTGACCGTTGTTGCCGCCGATCATAAGGTACATAAGAACAGTACCGAATACGATAAGCTGAGTTGAAAGAGTAACGATAAACGGGTGAAGCTTAAATTTAGCAACGAAAAATCCGTTTACAAGACCCACAATCGCACCGATTGCAATTACTGCAAGAAATACAATCCAAAGCGGCATTGTATTAAGATTAGGGAACATCTTGTTGGCATAGCCTGTCATTTGAAGAAGCGAAGCCGCAACGCAGGCAGTAAGACCTACGCATCGGCCTGCCGAAATATCCGTACCCGTTAATACGATACAGCCTGCAATACCGAGAGCAATCGGAAGTTTTGCGGCGGTGAGCGAAACAATATTAGCTATTGACGATACGCTTAAAAATGCCGGAACTTTGATTGCGATAAAAATTACTGCTATTGCAATGATGATATACATTGCATTGTTAAATAATAAATCTGTGATCAATCTTTTCTTATCGTTCTTGTCTGCCGCCTTGAATTTTTCAACCCAAAGCGAGATACGTGAACGCTTAACTTTTTTTACACTTGTGTCAGCCATAATGAAATCCTCCTTATACATATTTAGCCGCAAGAGTCATAATTTCTTCCTGATTGGTAGTCTTGGCGTCAACCTCACCGGAGAGCCTGCCGCCCGACATAACAAGAATTTTATCGCATACGCCCAAAAGCTCTGCCATTTCGGAAGAAACCATAATGACTGTTTTGCCTTTTTTTGCAAGGTCGAGAATAAGCTGATAAATCTCGTATTTGGCACCTACATCGATACCTCTTGTCGGTTCGTCAAGAAGCAAAACCGTAGGCTCTGTCAAAAGCCACCTTGCAAGGATAACCTTTTGCTGATTACCGCCTGAAAGAGAACTGATTTTTGTTTCCTGATTAGGAGTTTTAACTCTTAATGATTTTATATATTCCTCAGTCATATCCTTCATTTTCTTTTTACTAAGGAAAGGACCCGACTGATATTTTTTCAAACTGGATATAACGGTATTTTCTCTGATATTAAGAATACCGAAGATGCCTGTTGCTCTTCTTTCCTCTGTCAAAAGAGCAAAGCCGTTTTTAATTGATTCGTGTGGATTTTTATTTTTAACCTCTTTACCGTCGAGGAAAATCTTTCCACTCTTTTTTGTTGTAATGCCGAATATCTGCTCAAGAAGCTCTGTTCTGCCCGAGCCGTCAAGTCCGGCAACTCCGAGTATTTCTCCTCTGTTTGCTTGGAATGAAACATTACTTAAATTGGTGTACTCACCGCTGAGATTTTCTACCTTTAATAAAACATCACCGATTTCATTATTCTTTTCGGGATAACGATTGGTAAGTTCACGACCTACCATAAGCTTGATAATCTCGTCCATAGTAAGCTCAGATGCAGGCTTAGTTGCAATCCACTTACCGTCACGCATAATCGTTACTTCATCGCTTATGCGCAAAATTTCTTCCATTTTGTGAGAAATATAAATAATGCCGCAGCCTCTGTCTCGAAGCATATTTATAATACGGAAAAGATGTTCAACCTCTTCTTCCGTAAGTGAGGAGGTCGGCTCGTCAAAAACAATAATTTTTGAATTATAGGAAACTGCTTTTGCGATTTCAACCATTTGTCTTTGCGAAACCGACATAGTGCTCATAACTGTTTTGGGGTCAACATTGATTTCAAGGTCATTAAACACTTTCATTGTTTCATCATACATTTTCTTTTCGCTTGTGAAAGGAAGGTATTTTGAAACTTTCGGAAATCTGCCGAGCCACATATTGTCCATAACATTGCGCTTAAGTGCTTGGTTAAGTTCCTGGTGCACCATTGCAACGCCGTTTTCAAGAGCTTCCTTACTGTTTTTGTAATTGACTTCTTGTCCCTCAACATAAATGTGACCGTTATCCTTACTGTAAACACCGAAAAGACATTTCATAAGTGTTGATTTTCCGGCGCCGTTTTCGCCCATAAGAGCGTGCACGGTTCCTCTTTTAACGGTAAGCTGAGCATGGTCAAGCGCTTTAACACCCGGGAAAGTCTTTTCTATATCAACCATTTTTAACAATATATCTTTGTCAGTCGCAGAAACGGATTTATTTATATTGTTTTGCATACGTATCTCTCCTATCTGCTTTGAATAGTACGGTTGAGGCAAAATGCCCCAACCGTATTTTGTAAAATTAATTTATATTATTCTGCCGATTCTGCTGTATAAGCTGAGTAAGGAATATTTACTCTCCATGTTCCAACAGTATTAGCTGAATCAATACCGTCAAGCTTGTTTGCACCGTCTGTAAGGAAATTCTTCATAATAGTTGTGATAGCTTCTGCCATACCCTGTGCGTCCTGCTTAATTGTACCGATCATTGAGCCTGACTTAATAGCTGACTTAGCAGCGTCTGTTGCGTCAACACCGAATACAGGAATAACTGTTGCGCCTTCCTTATTGTAGCCTGCTGTCTGAAGTGCAGAGATTGCGCCCAAAGCCATTTCGTCGTTGTTAGCGATAACAAGCTCAATCATATTCTTGTTAGACTCTGTATACTGAGCAAGTGCTGTGCTCATATAGTTTGTAGCCGCAGCCGATGACCATAAGCCGTCCTGGTCAACGAGATACTTGTTCTTGTTTGCTGCATCGTAGAATTCAAGGTCAGGTTTGCCTGCTTCTTCAAGAACTTTGTTAGCGTCCTCAACACCGTACTGCGTACGAGCGATTGCTTCCATATTGCCTTCTTGACCCTTGAACATTACATAGCTGATTTTGCCGTCGCCGTTAAGGTCAATCTTATCATAATTGTTTACAAGGTATTCACCGATCATTTGACCCTGCATGTGACCCGCCTGCTCGTAGTCTGTACCTACGAATACACACTTGTCATAGCTTTCAATAACCGACTGATCAACAGAACGGTTAAAGAAAATTACAGGAACATTTTGAGCCTTTGCAAGATTGATAATGTTTTGAGCCGCATCGTTTGAGCCTGTATCAACTACATTAACGATAAGCATTGATGAACCCTTTGCAAGTGCTGTTTGAACCTGCTCGGTCTGTGTTGTTTGGTTACCGTTAGCGTCATAGTCGTTGAAGGTGTAACCGCCGTCGCCTAAAATCTTATCCATTGAGGAACGCACGGTAGAAATATATGCGTCACTGAATGTATAATAGAAAACAGAGATTTCGCCCTTAACATTTGCAGCCGGTGAATCGCCGCCGTCCTTATTTGACGAGCAAGCCGCAAAGCCTACAACCATAACAGCCGCTATTAATATCGCCAATAACTTTTTCATCTTTTTCATAAAGATTACCTCCTTAAAAATTTTAGTTAAGTCATTCAGCATCTTTATTGTATCTTTGGCGGCTTTAGAATTGAATACAATTTTTTATTCAAAGTGTATAAAAAATTACGAATCTTATGAATTATTATATTGAAATTACTGTCAAAAAACATAAAAACGGCTTTAACAAGTCTAAATTGACTGTCAGAGCCGTTTTTAATATTTTTTAATTACTGCTTTCGTTAAAGCTGAAAAGTATTTTTTGAATATCCGGTGAAAACATATTTTTTCGTGTTACAACATAGGTGTCGGTTTCAATTGTGTTTGTTTGCGGCTTCTTGCCCGACAGTATTTCCGATGCTTTTGAAACCGAGGTATAACCCATAGAAAAAGGATTTTGAACAATCAGTGTATCTATTTCTCCGCTTTCAAGCATATTTACGCAGTTGACATTGCTGTCAAAGCCTATACCGAAAACCTTATCATTCAAATTTGATTCCTTTATTGCATATGCTACCCCGAGGGTTGACCATTCGTTGAATCCTATGAGTACATTTATTTGCTCGTGATTTTTAAGCAGCTCTTCGGCGCCGGCGGTTGCACTTTCTTTGTTTGATTCGATGTTAACCGTATCAACAATTTTTGCATTATCAATTTCGTCTATATAATCTGAAAATCCTTTTAATCTCTCTTTGCCGTTTTCGGTATTGGCACCGTAATTTACTATACCTATGTTAATAGACTTTTGCTCCTTGCACAAATCCACGACCTGCTTTGCAGCTTTTTTCCCTGCTTCAATATTGTTGGTACCTATAAAAAGTTCCTTGCCGTTTACATCAACATCGCTGTCAACTGTGATTACCTTAATTCCGTTGTCAATAGCTTTTTGGGTTGCGGCGGCATTTTTTTCAAAATCTATTGCTGAAAGAATTATAACGCCGGCATTGCTTGAAATTGCGTTTTCAATCATTTTGTTTTGGGTCTTGTAGTCCTCTTCGTTTTCAGGACCTTCAAATGTAATATTTACATTGTATTCGTTTGCCGCAGACATCGCCCCGTTTTTCATATCATTCCAAAAATTTGAGTCGCTTCCTTTTGTTATTATTGCGATATTATTGTTTTTATTGTCAAAATCGGCAGATTTTGCACAACCAAACAGAACTGCAATAAGGAAAACGGCAAGAGAAAGCAAGGCAGTTGCTTTTTTAATATTCATTTTCTTGTCCTTTCTCAATTTTCGGAATTTTAATTGTTACGGTCGTGCCAACGTCAAGCTCGCTTTCAATCGTAATTCCGTACTCTTCTCCGAAATATATTTTCAGTCTGTCATTCACATTTTTAACACCGATTCCTTTTGAGTCACTTCTGTCCTTTTGAAGAATGGTTTTGCATTGTTCCTGCGTCATTCCGAGTCCGTTATCCTTAACTATTATTACAATGTCTTTGCCTTGGCGACGAACAATAATTTTGATTTCGCCCTCGTCAACCATTCGGTCAAGCCCGTGATAAATGGCATTTTCAATAAACGGTTGAATTGTGATTTTGTTACACATATAGCCTAAAACGCTTTTGTCAACATCAAATGAATAGGTAAATTGGTTTTTGTATCGGTAGCTTTGAATAATTAGATAGCTTTCGGCGTGCTTGAGTTCGTCGCTTATTGTTATAAATTCATTGCCGTGGCTTATGCTTATTCTGAAAAGCTTAGCAAGCGCACCTACCATTTTGACTGCGTCCTTGCTGTTGTCCTGCTCGCACATCCACTGAATTGAATCAAGCGTATTATAAAGAAAATGAGGATTGATTTGAGCCTGCAAGGCTTTCAGTTCTGTCTTTCTGAGAACAATTTCTTCATTGTGAACCTTTTCCATAAGCGACTGAATCATAAGCACCATATGTTCAAACGACGCCGAAAGCGTTTTGAATTCCACAACATTGCTCATATCTGTTTTGTATTCAAATGATTCCGCCTGTTTTTCAAATTTTTGCATTGAATCTACAAGCCTTCTGACGGGTCTTGTAACAGTTCTTGAAAGAATAAAATAAACCAAAACCGATATAAAAAGGCTGAATAAAATCGCAAATGCAGCGCTGATAATTATTTGATTTTTTACCGCCTGTGTTATTTCATCATTAAAGCTTACGCCTACTACTTTCCAGTTACATGAGGAAAGGGATGATATGTTATAAATGTTATTTCCTTTTCTGTGTATTCCGTCTGAAAGGTCAAAGATTTCAGCGGTATTTTCCTTTTTCAGCCCCGAAAAAATAATTTGCTGCTGTGGGTGATAAATAATTTCGCCTTTTGAATTGATAATGTAGCAGTAGCCACGTTGACCGATGCTCACCTTATCGATATATTTTGCAATTGATGAAAATTTGAAATCAATTGCAACAAAAACCTGACGGGCATAAAGATTTGAATATTCTTTTTTTGCAATTGTTACAACCCATGGATATTTATTTTCATAAAGTGTGTTTACATGAGGCTGAGTAATTGCATATCCGTCTGTAAGACCGGAAAAAGCGTCTTTGTCAAATGACAAATTAGTAGGATTGTTTTTTATTTTTTCATTGGTGTCGTTTCCGTCTAAAAGCAAATTGCCCTGCATATCATAAAGCATTACGCAATATATATCATCTTCAAGTCTGGATGCTGTTGATATTGCATTTTGAAGTGACGACGTATCGGAACAACTGTTTGTTTCGGCACAAAGGTTGTCAAGCTTGTCTTTTATTGACGAAACATAATTAGATACGGTTTCGTTGGCTTGCGAGACGGATTGTTTGCTTGATACATATGCCGAATTAAACATTGAATTTTTGTAAAAGATTCCAAAAAATAATGTAGAAGCAAGAGTTGAAAATATAACGCCGAAAACAACGATTGCTATAATCAGCACAGACAATTTTATTTTATTGCGCTTAAACATCGCTTTTTCCTAAATGCTCCTCTCTGTATTTGTTCGGTGACATACCGTAATATTTTTTAAAGCAATAACTGAAATAGTGTTGGTCGCTGTAGCCGCATTTTTGTGATATTTCAAAAATTTTCATCGACGTACACAACAGTAAATCGCTGGCTGCTTTCATTCTGCGCTCTGTAACAAGGGCAACAAAGTTTTGCGACTTCGTTTTCTTTATAAGCGCACTTAAATAGTTTGGGCTTACGCCTAACTTGTCGCTTGCATCGGTCAATGATAAATCCTCATTCATATATTCATCATTTATAATTTGAAGTGCCCTGTCACAAATCGTTTCGCTTTCGTGCCTTTGTGAGCGTGAAATAATATCCCTTGCGTCAAGGCAAAGTGATATAAGTTCTTTTTTATACTGCTCGTTAAAATCAAATGACAGGCGAGAGGTGAAAGAATTATTCGATGAGAAAAGCTCTGATAATGCGTCATTGTCAGATAAAACGCTTACACATCTGTGCGCCGTTGCAAGTATTTGAATAATTAAATAATCTATTTCGTCACGATTTTTATTTGATAACATATTATCAAGGAATTCACTTATTTCTTCCTTGTTGCCTATTTTTAATAGCTGCTCAAGTTTGTAGACTGATTTTTCAACATTTTTAATCTCGTAAGTGCTTTTTCTTTCTTGGTCATTTATAAATCTGATATCTCCTGCGCCGTCGGAGGTGTATCGCCTTGCCGTGATAGCCTGAGCACAAGCGAGCGATAAAAGCGATGGACTTTCAACTGTTTGGCTGATACCTATTGTGCACTTTTGGCCAAAGAGCTTTTTTGCACTTTGCACAAGTTCTATTACAGGAAGTCTTAGCTTTGTTGACATTTCTTCTGCTTGGCTCGTCACAAGCGTAACAATTCTGCCGTTTACAAAAAAACTTTCACAATTCGCATATTTTCCCACAATGCTGTTTACAAAATCAATATGGTGGGATTCGGTACGGTTTTCGCCGCCGAATGTTTTGAATTTTGATACAACAACGCTGAAGCAGTCGTCGTCGCTGTTTATGAGCCCAAGCTTTTTTGCACAATCCTTTAGCTCCTGAGTTGTATGAATATCTTCGCCTGTTCCCAGAAGCAGCGGCAAAAGAAATTCCGTTTTTTTAAGTCTTAATTCGGTTCTTTCGTTTGATTTTCCTGTTTTGAGCCTTTCAAACTCTACGTCCATTTCCGCTTTGATTTTTGCAAATTCTTCGCTTATCTCGCTTGCGGAAATAGGTTTTAGAAGATAACGAATAACATTATATTTAAACGCTTCCTGTGCATATTCAAAATCATCGTATCCGCTTAAAATGACAAATTTTGCGGCAGGTCTTATTTCTCTTGCCTTACTTGCAAGTTCAAGTCCTGTCATAAGGGGCATTTTGATATCTGTCAAAATTAAATCGGGCTCCAGTTTTTCAAGAAGTTCAAGTGCTTCGATTCCGTTTTCAGCGTCGCCTATAACTTTAAATCCGGCTTTTTCCCAATTCACACTTTTAATAATAGCTTCTCTTTGACGTATCTCATCATCGACTACAAGTACACTATACATAATTTTCCCTCTCAATAAAATCAGTTATTTTGTGTATACTCATCTAAATTTATTATATATAAACTTAATTTGTTTATCAAGTATGTTTGAGTGATATAAATATGTTTGATGATATTAGTATATTTATTACATTATATAATATATAAACAGCATAAATATTTCTCAAATATTGACAAACCTTCGGTATGTTGGCAATTATATTTATAAGAATTTAATATTGTTCGGATTATTTATTTTTTGCAAAGAAAAAAGAACTCAAAATTAATTTGAGTTCCTGAAAAATGGTCGAGGTGACAGGACTTGAACCTGCGGCATCCTGCTCCCAAACGGACCTATGAAGGCAATTTCCGCTAAAAATAGCTTTTTCCGCCCCTTTCCGCCTGGAAAACCGCGCTCTTCGGCACTCTTATCTCCACTGTTTCCGAGTGCTCCGAAACGGTAGGTGGTCTGTTATGTGGTCAGCAGCAATTTCCGCAGAATAATACACACTACACGCCTTTCGTTATCACTCGAGAGGCGGTTGCTTTTTATACGGTTATTATAACTCTGAACAGCAGCCTGTTTAAGTTAATTTTGTGCAGACTATTAGCCGCCGGTTGCGCAGCAACCAAATATGGTGTATTATATTATCAATGAAACCGTTTTGGAGGGAAGTTTATGCCAAACGGCAGTTTTTCCAGTCATTATGTTCCGCGGTTGGTTTTGCGGAAGTTCAGTAATAGGCTTTGTACCTACAACATAAAAACCGGCGAGCTGCGCGAGAATATTGCCCCTGAGCATGCCTTTGCGCAAAACACTCTTTATGACCACAACACTGAAAGAGCACTGAATACAAAAGTCGAATCGCAATTCGGCAACCTGCTTGCCAATATACTGCTAAAAGCCGACCATACGGTTTCTCTGAACCGTATGCAGCTATTACAGGTCAAACAATTTCTGCTTGTTTCAGAATTGCGGACTATGCAAAATGAAGAATGGCTGCAAACGGAACGGCAAATGAAGAATTCTTTTGCTCCCGACTTTAAAGAACGCTGTATCGAAAGCGAAACGCCGTATGAATATTGGATGCGGACCGTTAATACTGTTTTGGATTCCGACGGTACACCTGCATCTATTCTGCAAAATTCCAATAAAACCTATCCGGCATACCGTTGGGCAAACATTGTTAACAGCGGATATATTGCCTTCTGGGATGCGCCGGAAAGCGGGGATGAATTTGTCATTACCGATATCGGTATGACATCGGAAAACGAAAAAGACTGGGGCGGCATCACAAGACATAATGATAAAAAGCTCTCGTGGCTGACAGACATATTAAACCGCACGACAAACGATGAAGAAAAAGATGTAATTGCAAGTTTAATAAAGTCGCTCAGACATTTCAGTGAAAACTTCATGATGTTTCCGATTTCGGCTAAGAGAATGATCGTGCTCATCAAGCCGTTCTATAAATTCAGATATGCAGGAATGAAATCCGGGTTGTCGTGTGTGCCTTTGACGGAGCTGACGGTGATCCCCAACGAAAGTCTTTTTGAGCCAAACCACAATTATTATGAGGCAACGAAAGGTGAACAAAACAGCGGCGTTTATTCGGAAAACGATCAATACATTTATGATATAAAGAAACTAGCTTCCGATGAAATACAGTATTGTAATGCGCTTTTTATGGACAGAATCAACGAATATCTGGGCTTTTCCTCACTCGACAGTGCATTCGGCAGTATAATCAAGTATAAACTGCTTAACGATCCGCCGTATACGCCGCGAGTAGATTATACACAACTTTACAGAATTATCGAAAAGCGATATTCCTGCAAATTGATTTTTCCCTATTGATTTTTTCAGGAAATAGGCTATACTGATATTACATATTTAAAAAACCTTCGGAGCACTGCGTTGTCTATGCAAGGGAGGTTTGCGAATATGAGTAATCGAAAAATCGATTATGTGACGGCAGACTATTTTCGGAGCATAGTGGACAAATCGGGGCTTTCGCAGGAAGAGTGGGCGACGCGTTTAGGTGTTACTCCCCGCTCGGTCGCCTATTATTGCTCCGGCCAAAGAACGCCGTCTGCCAAAAGATTTTTGCTGTTTCAAAAAATTGCCGAAAGTCTTTGAAAAAAACAGCGTCCCTACGGGTGAACAGGCCCACAGGGATGCTGTTTTTTGAACCGACGGTTCATAGTGCGATCCTCTTTTATGTGCGATAATGTGTATATCACTTATAAAGGAGGGCATCAAAATGTCAAAGTACAAAACGGTCAAAGTATGGAACAAGGTTTTCGGGAACCGTGAAACCGTTTTCGACTATGCCGGTCGCGAAATGCGGAAGTCCGCCTGTGGAGATCCGCACAGCGCCTATCATCCGACACTTGACCACATCCGTCCGCTGTCGCTCGGTGGCAGTGATGTTTCAGGAAATATCGTCATTTGCCATCGTGATACCAATGCAGAAAAAGCGGATAAATTCCCGCATTGGAAAACAAACAGCCAGCTGTTTCGCGCAGATCGCATAAAGGGCACACGCACGGATTACGAGATCATTAAGCTGTAAATGGGAGGAACGTATGTCGAAGTATTGTTTCAACTATGATTCCGGCGAATATGAAAATATCGAAAGAGACGGTTTCAGCATCGACCAAGGCGAATATGTGTATAACTGGGACGACAGTGAGTATCGCCGAGAAGAGGAGGAAGCCGAAGAAGAACGCCGCCGGAATGAAGAAGATTGATAAATAAACACTGTGTGAAAAATTGCTCCCAAGATTAATTCTTGGGAGCAATTTTTGTTTGTGCGGCAACTCAAGCATCTGTATTTATAAAAATAATTGCAGTCAAAATTTGCACCGCAGTAGACAAAGATAAGGGAATTACGAAAAAGCAAGGAGAAAATAGAAAACTTGCAATAAAAAGTTGATAAATGCTGAAATCGCAGTATTTATCTGCCGAAAGTTGTTGATATTTGGTGTGGAGTGTGGTATAATGATTTCCAATAATACAATGTACTAACTATAACTATTTATGAGGTGTAATACAATGGCCGCGAGCTATAAAAAATTATTCAAGCTTTTAATCGACCGTGATATGAAAAAGAAAGAACTCGCCGAAAAGGCCGGCATCAGCATCGCCACCATCACCAAAATGGGCAAAGACGGTGCTGTCGTCTCCAGCGACGTCCTCGTAAAGATCTGTACCGCGCTTGAGTGTACTATGGACGATATCGTTGAAATAGTTCCTGAAATTGGGGAGTACTGATATGGGAAAGAAAGTGATGACAAAAGTTGAAAAGAGCATCCACGAGGAGTCCGAAAAGATCAGTGAAGCTAGAAGAGCAATTAAAGCTCAAAAAAATATAATTGACAATTCAGATATTATACCTGAAGAGTTGGATGATAAAGATTGGAGGGAAAAAGAATTCTCATTTCCAAATAACACAGTTAGAATAGGTACGGTCTTTAGTGGAATAGGTGCAATTGAGCACGCGTTTCAAAGATTGAAATTGAAGCATAAGATTATTTTTGCTGGAGATATAGATGCTAATTGCAAAAAAAGTTACTTTGCTAACTACGAAATAAATGAAGAAGATTGGTTTACAGATGTTCGTGAATTTGATGCTTCAAAATATAGGGGTAAGGTGGATTTTGTTATTGGTGGTGCCCCTTGTCAGGCATTTTCCATGGTTGGCAAAAGACTTGGCTTTGAGGATGCACGAGGTACTTTGTTTTATGAGTTTGCAAGGGTTGTTAAAGAAACTAATCCAAAGGTATTCCTTTTTGAAAATGTAAAAGGTATGTTAAATCATGACGGTGGGCGCACTTGGAGAGTAATCCATGACATTTTTGAAGAATTAGGTTATGATGTTCATTTTCGAGTATTGAATAGCAAAGACTATGGTATTCCTCAGAATCGAGAACGGATTTTTTGTCTTGGTTTTAAAAACAAGACTGATTTTCATTTTCCTGCTCCTATTAAATTGGAGTATAGAATGTACGACTTTTTGGAGGATTATGTTGATACCAAGTATTTTCTACGAGAAAAAGGAATTAAATTTGTTACAAGCCAAAAAAACAGAGAAAAAAGTTATACACAAGTAAATGGAGATGTTGCGCTTTGTCAAAAGCGAAATCAGCAATTTAATTGGCATGGTGATTTTGTGTATCATCCAGTAGCAGAAGAAGAAACATTTGAAGAGGGATTTGATGAGTTTATTTTTGATGTGAAGGATGTCGAGGAAAAATACTATCTTTCTGAAAAGGTTGCCAAATATGTATTGGCTGGTGGTACTAAGAATTTTAGAACTTCCACAAAAACCGATCTTGATGTTGCAAGGCCGCTGTTACAAACAATGCACAAAATGCATAGAGCTGGTGTAGACAATTATGTTACGCATAAAGGAAGAATTAGAAAACTGACGCCACGTGAATGCCTCCGTCTTATGGGTTTTAAGGATTCCTTCAAAATAGTGGTTTCAGATACATCAATGTATCAGCAATCCGGAAACAGTATTGTAGTTGATGTCCTCATCGCAATACTAAAACAAATGGATATTACAAGGTATGGTGTTAACAATGAAGATTAATGGTGAAGTCTTACGTACAATATCAGTGTTTCCAAACATGATGACTGTTCCCGATTGTGTAGTAGTCGGCAGCAACAAGCTTGGACATGGGCACGGTGAAGCTAAATTTTATATTTCTTCAAAGGAAGACATGTACAGCTTTTATGGTGGTGAAAAGTTCACCGCTAGATGTTTCATGCTCAAGAAAGACCTGATTGCATACATGAACGCTATAAAGAATGAGTATCAAGAACCATCGCAAGAGTATGCTAAAAAGAGTGATTTGCCTCGCTTGTGGAATGAACGCATGTTGATGATAGAAGGTCTTGATGATGTCATCTTCTTTAATATCCATGACCAACATCAAATTGCGGGGTCGCGCGGATATATAAATTCTACTGATGACGGATATCAACTTATTCGGAAATTAGCACTGCCGCTAGTAAGTTATATATATGTTGAAAAAGTCGGACTCGAAAGTGATCCGCTATATTACTGGAAATTGTTTGTAGATTTTGAGGCTATTTGGGAAAAGCAGAATGGACCGCTTGTTTTCACTTATGGCAAATCTAAAACGGAAGAACAGCCTCAGGACAAGTCGAGCAAGAAAAAAGAAAATGAAGATCAGGCAATTCGTCAAGCTAGAGATGGTCAGGGTAAGTACCGTGAGCAGCTATTAGAACAGTGCAGATATTGTCCCTTTACAATGATTGCAGATGAACGTTTGTTGATTGCAAGCCATATTAAACCGTGGGCTGCTTCTACTCCGAAGGAGAAGATTGATCCATATAATGGGTATATCCTTTCTCCGCTATTCGATAAATTGTTTGATCGTGGTTTTATAACATTCACCGATAATAGGCATGTAATTCTCTCGGATTTTATCTCTCCTTTTACATGGAAACAAATAGGTTTAAAAAATGATATGTTTATCAAAGCTCTTCCTATGGATGAAAATCGTATTAAATATCTTGAATTTCATCATTCTTCATTGTTTAAGGGGACGATTGATAATATATAATGGATCTGCATGAAATGTAGGAATTGTAAGATTTGTCGAACACACTAATAGCTTATAAATACACTTGTGTTGATACATGGCCACAATATGATTGATGTACGCAATTATAGAATCAAAGTATAATGGCAAACCGCTGAATTCCAAACCCGCATCAAAACCTTTAGTTACTGGACGGCGCAAATTGTTCAGCATGAAATCGATCATTATGAAGGAATAGGAATTCCAGGAGGAAGTTAAATTGACACATAAAATCTATGAAATTACAGACGATATAACTGCCATTGTTCTTGATATTGACGAAGAAAATGTACAAGAGATAATTGCTAATAATGTGGTGTCAATTTGTGAGGGCAGTGCCGAAACAGATCTTGAAACTATAAAAATCAAATTAAAAGACTATTTGGAACCTAAGACTATAAAACAAAAAAGAGGTGCGATTGCTGAATTTTATGTTCATTTGTTTTTGAAATCTTTGGGATATAAGCAAAATTTCTTGTTTTTGAATTTAGAAGAGAATTCAATTAAAAAAGGCTTTGACGGGTATTATACATATAACTGTGATGAATGGATTGTAGAAAGCAAATCAGGAATCAATACTACACATCAAAATAAAATAAAAGAAGCTTATAGTGATTTGGAAAAGAAATTGACCACCAAAGAAAAGAACAACCCTTGGGAAAATGCATATAATCATGCGGCGCATATTGCAGTAGCGGCTGAGAAAACAATAATAGAAAAACTAAAAAAGTTGTCTAATGACTATATTAAAAATATACATTTACCTTTGACTGATTTTAATCTTATGCCGTGTGGTACAGTTTTTGATCATGATGCATCCACTGATGTGATAAAAAATACAATTTTTGAGCAAGTTAAGACCGCTATTGATTCTATGAAATACAAAAAATTATGTGTAATCGCAATTTCAAATAGATCATATAATGCATTTCTTAAGTTTATTGGATTGGAGGCGTAATTTTTGTCTAACGAAAAGCGAACGATGACTTATATTGGGAAAATTGATTTGCTAGAGAAAGCATATCGAAAACTTCTTGTCGGAGAGACTCTTTCTTACGAAGAAAAATCTTTACTATTAGCAACAGCAATATGTTTGTTAAAAGAATATGATTTGGACAAAACTAAGAAAATGTTTTTTGAACTTTCATATGAAATTATTGCGCGATATTCAATTTTTACAGGTGACTATAAGCCACTTTATGATTTTTCTATAAACTATGGTTTTTTTCCCATTGTAGATTATATCTTAGAGCATAATGAAGAATTCTCTCAAAGCGTAACAGATGTAATAAATAAGATTCATATAGATAAATATCGCATGGAAAAATTCATGCCAACAATTCAACAACATAATGCGTATGAAGGTGTTTTAAAAGACGAAAATAATGACATAAGTTTCGTTGCACCAACTTCATTTGGAAAAAGCGAATTGATAGTCAGGCATATAAAAAAAGTAAATACCCCTTCTTTAAAAGCCGCAATAATTGTTCCCACAAAATCACTTTTGATGCAAACATATAAGTATGTAAAAGAACAATTAACTGATAAGAGAATAATCTTACATGATCAAATGTATACTGGCGAACAATCGTATATTGCCGTACTAACTCAAGAACGTGCGCTTCGTCTATTAGAAAAACATAATACATACTTTGACTATTTATATATTGATGAGGCACACAATCTTTTCGACAAAGATATGCGAAATAGATTGCTGGCAAGATTGATTCGTTTATCACGAATGAAAAATACCCATTGTGAAATTTTATATTTTTCTCCATTAGTTGAAGCCAGCGATAATTTAAAAGTGTTGGGAACTACTTCTATTTCAGAATATCGAATTGATCATAATATAAAAATTCCTACATACTTTTTGTATCAAAACAAAAAATCATATGTTTATAACCGTTATTTTAATAAACACTATGATCTTTTTAATGAGTATGGATCGCCATATTTATATATCCTTAATAAAGCAACAGATAAAAACTTGTTGTACATTAATGCACCTAGACGTATGGAAAGCGTAACCTTGAAGTTTGCTAAACAATTACAATTGTCAGATATCGATTCGCCCATGATTCAACAAATTGTATCTTCTGTCAAAAAGCATGTGCATAATGATTTTCAAATGATACCTCTTATACAAAAGGGGGTAGTATATCTACATGGCAAACTTCCCGACTATGTAAAAGATTATATTGAATACAAAGCGGCTACAACACCTGAAATCAAGTATATTTCAGCAAATTCAGTTCTTCTAGAGGGCATAAACTTACCAATTACATCGCTTTTTATACTGGATGCACGCGGCCTCAAAACCAATAAATTGGTCAACCTGAGTGGTCGTGTTAATCGCTTAAATTCCATCTTTGGGACACATGCCAATATAAAGAAACTTCTTCCTCCTATCCACTTTGTCTCTAACGATGATTTTAGTGCTTCAATGAAAACTTATATTGAACGATTGCGCACTAATGATATCGTTGATAATATTGAAAACCCATTTTTGGAAAATTTCGATGAAAATACCGTCGCCCCCGAGAAGAAAGAACAGATTGAAAAGACTAAATCAGAGGAGGAAATCTATTTTTCGGATATTAATACTCCAGATGGATTGCTATATCAAAAAATGATTGCACTTGCGCTTAATTCACATTTATCCTTAAATGCAACCACAATCTGTGAGATTTTGAGTAGGATTCAAAATTTTAAGAATAATCGAGAGTTTTCGGATAAAGGCATTGTTCAAAAAGTGGTGAATGTTTTTCTTGACGATATTGCCGTTATTGACCACGAAATAGCACGTCTAAGAAACAAATATGCTATTGATTATTATGAAAACTATTTATCTGTAATGAGAAGACGTTCTTTGCAACAAAATATTCGCTATGAACTTGAATACTTTAAAACTCGAAAAATAAGCAGAGATCCATATATGTTTATGGGTTCATCATATGGTGAGGTTTATCGTCCTGAAGATGAAGAACGTAAACTCTTATATGTTGATTTAAGGCAAAAAAATGAAACAGAGATGTTAAATCTTGCCATCATCAAGTTAAAAATCGAAGACGATTTTTTGTCATATAAGTTTAACAAATTTGTTGAATTGCTTCATGAGTATGAGTTGATAACAGATGAAGAATATAACTTCACAACTTATGGTACGGAAGATGAGTTTGAAATAAAATTGGTGAAGCAAGGACTCCCGATACATTTAGTTTCAAAGTTAACAAGAGATCAGCAATTGTCAAATTTGCATTTTGACGAAAACAATATTGTTCACTGCAATTCTAGTTTTCACACTTACTATGAGTTATTGGATGATTTTTACCAGTATCAAATCAATAAGTATATTTATGTATGATTTTTTCTAGACTTCCGTACCGAACTGTGGTACTGTTGTGTACTGCAAAGGAGGTGCGAATATGGCACGAATAACAGTAGAAGAAGTTTACAACGGCGCAAAGTATGATGTGATGAGCGCGGCGATGGCAGAGTATCTCAGGAACGGGTGTCCACCGGTATACGACGAGCGTACTTGGCTTGAAATGCTGCTTGTCAAGCACGCGCTGATTGCGGCAATGCTATTGAAGAAGTACAGCCAAATGTCGGCTTTACTGGCGAACAGCCGCAAAACACAGCCTTTACACCTCAGCAGCCTCAAGGTATGTCTTATGCTCAGCCGACACAGCCGCCTAAAAAGAAAGTTGATATGCTTAAATTGTTGCAGCTTATAAGCAACACAATCGGCTTTGTTTCGGGTATATTGTCTATAATTTTTGGCACTAAAATTAAAAATTATAATAACACTTACTTAGGGTATGTTTCATCATTTGAATATGGTGGTGCAGCTTATACAGGTATTCAAAATGCGGCAGCTGATACAGGTAATAATGTAAAAGCAGTGTATCATCTTATTCAAAACAGCGCTATGTTTCTGCTTATAACTATCGGCTTGATAGCAATCTCCGTATTTTTTAGTAAGCTTATCAAAGCAGTTATGGATTTTAAGAGCAGCGAATAAGCCTTATATCCCGTAGCTTGAGGTAATCGGGTCTTTAAAAAGCGGGATTAGCGGCGGAGCAAAGGTGAAAAGTATAAATATTGCACTCATAATTATAAACAAAATTATGGCTGTTATGTTTACTCCTTTGCCCTGCATTTTTTCACTTTTGATTAAAAGATAATCAATCAAAAATGCGATAAATACGCCAATAAAAAATGAAAGAATATTGAGCCAATCGATATTTTTGCCCACTATTCCCGTGTAGGTGTAGAAAAATGAAAGCGTGGCTGCCATTCCGACAAATACACCGATAAATTTGGCAGGCAAAAGATTTTTTGTACCCTTCATAATAACGGCTTGTATAACAGTCCATATTAAATATGGAAAGAAAATTAATTTTAAATGCTCCCAAGGGCTTTCATTAATCGGGCAGAATAATGCCGCAATAACGCTTTTGTTTGTCAATTCATATACAAAATGCGCAAGCGTGCCGATAATGCTTACAAAAATGAAGCCGATAATATCATATTTTAATAATTTTTTGCTCATTTTATCACCCGATTTATTATATGTTATAAGTATATTAATTATAAATTGAAATATTTGCTCACTTCAGCTTTGAAAATGATGAAGTGAAAAACATTGAGATTGTCGGCACAGCAAGGCTTGTTCAGCGTGAATATGAAGAAAAGCTTATTATGACAATCACTTTGCGCTATTTCAGAAAAATATTTTATCCTTTACCTTTAAGAATTGCTCTTGCTTATATTAAATCTATAAAATATATATTAAAGGCATTGAAGTCGCTTGCCAAAGGGCAGCTGAACGTTTCGGTTCTTGATGCTGTGGCAATTACGGTTTCGCTTATAAGAGGTAATCGAAAGTGCATATAATCAAAATTTTTGCAAAAAAACGCGAAACAATCGCATAGCGAAGCACACGAAGGGTGCATTGCGTAGTGCGGTTACCGCCATATCCACCAAAAAAAAGACACCGTGCAGGTGTCTTTTCATTTTACCATAAATCCTTTTACGGAATGGTTCCTAAATTAATGTAATTTCACATCAACACGGAGGAACCGTCCCTTTGTGTTATTGCTCTTTTATTTCAAATTTTGGTTTAATTTGTATGTTGGAACGACCCGGTTCTGCGTATGCGTTTGCTAAATTTATCAAAATATTTTTGTTTTGAAGTACTTTTAACAAATCACTTTCTTTCAACGAAGTATTTTTTATTTCGATAGAAAACATCGTTTCAGATACTGATTTCTTTTCAGTAAGCATAGGTGCATCAAAACCTGTATAGATTTCTAAATCATCATCAGAGTATGTAATATTACCCATAACAATATCATAACCGGTATTATTTTCAATAATGATTTTGGCATGAGCCGTATTGATATTTTCTGAATATGCTTCAATAATAATGGTTGCATCAATTTTATTCTCGTTAATTTTTCTATTTATCATAATATTATTGTCAAAAATATCAAATGTACAATAGAAAAATATTATTGCAATAATTGAAAATATAGTGATACACAAAATTTTTTTCATCTTATCACCTAACTTTTTACTTCAATTCTATTAAATGTATTTTACATTAAACACGGAGGAACCGTCTCCTTGTGTTGTAAAAATGTGATGCAGAATTACTGCATCACATTCCGAGGCAATATATCTGTTTATTAATCATTTTCCTTTAGATACTCCTCATACGTCATCCAACTGTATTGGTAACTGAAGCTTCCGGAGTCTGTTACATAGGATTTTAAACCGAAAATTTTTTCTTCGTTCAGATTGTTGATTTTTACAATTGTATCAGGATACCACATATAGAAACTGTCACCATAATAAAAGCTATCATAGTTATCCATATAATCATACAGCAAATCGTAACTATAGCAATCCGAAGTCCTGTCAAATGCAGTTTTCATTTTGTTTGTACTTAAATCATAATAACCCAATAATAAATATCTTGAATCATTTTCATTAGAATCTACATATAAAATTTTATTATCATACAATCTTGGCTCATTGAATCCTACAGGCAATTCACATACGCTCTTAACTGTATTATCTCTAAGATTAACAGAATAAATTTCATTTTCAGTCATATCTGAATTCATAAAACTGCAATAATATATATTATCAATTATACCAAGCCCTGCAACATTTTTATCGCTAAGCTCAGCAGTTAATTCATATTCCTGTTCTTTATTGAAATCATACTTTGTATTTCCGTAAATAATACTTTTTTCAGACACAAAGAAATTATATATATAATCATCTGTTGAAAAAATCAGATCTTCCTTTTTGCTCTTTAAATCAAAAGAATATATTGCATTTTCGCCGTTATGATACGCATAGTAATATATACGGTTTCCGGTGACAGTAAAAGCATAAATGTTATCTTTTTCCGGAGTCAGAACATCCGCCTGTCCTAAATTATTCATATCAAAACAAGCAATACACACTGTATCTTGGTGGCTTGAAGTTACATAGTACAACTTTTCATTATAAATAAACGGATTTTTCATTCCGTGGAAATCATCAGAATAGCTATAATCATACAAGTCAGTTATAACATTATCTTTTTCCATAATTACAGATTTTTGTTTTGACAAAGCAAAACAGAAATAATCATTTTCTGCAGAAAAACAAACATTCTGAATTGCACCTGAATACATTTCATCATCCGTTTTATCAGAACAGGCACATAAAACTTGCATTATTACTATTAAAACTAAAAATATTTTTAATATCTTTTTCATTTTGTATCAAACACAGAGGAACCGCCCCTTTATGTTTCCCTTTTAGCACTTAAAGATTTTATAATATTCTTCTTTAGTTAATTTTGAGATTAAATAGTCATGATTATCTAAAAGATAATTTGTATTTTTACCTTTACAATAATCTTTGATTATGACAGTAGCAGTATTATCTATTGATAAATCGCCAATGTAAACATACATTACAAAATCATTATTTAATATTATTTGATTAGTATCGTTTGGTTCCCCTTCATCATATAAATATAATCTACTTCTATCATGGTATAATTCAGCATTTTCAAAGATGGTATTAATATCATTAAATTGCTCATTTTCTCTTTCATATGTATACGACACACCATTGCTTTTTATTGTATAAGAATTTATTATTTCTGTATTCAATTTTGTATCATTGTCAATTATAAACTCGTTAGTCGGTTTATTATATGAAACAATAAAAGCGACAATAAGAAAAATTATAATAATAGGTATCAATATATACTTTTTCATACTATACCTCACTTTAATGATTTAACCCACAACTTTTAACATAATTATAATATATTTTAGGATTAAAAGCAAATAAAGATTTTGCAGGATAATGTCTGTATATTTGCAAATAATCATCATATAGTACAACGCCCTTAAAAGAAGCCTCATATTTTAACCGCCAAAATACACCAAAACAGACTTTTATTTCAACTTCAAAGATAACGCTAAAAACCTGATATTATAAGAACTTAATACTGTTCGGATTATTTATTTTTTTGCAAAGAAAAAAGAACTCAAAATTAATTTGAGTTCCTGAAAAATGGTCGAGGTGACAGGACTTGAACCTGCGGCATCCTGCTCCCAAAGCAGGCACTCTAGCCAAACTGAGTTACACCTCGATATATGTAAAACTCCCTTAGGAGTGTTACCGATATTTCTTTTACGCATTTACCAATGCTTGAAAATTATATAACAAAGTGCCGGGTTTGTCAAGGACTTTTTCAACTTTTAAGATTAAATCGGAGTTATTCCTATTGTGCATATGAGGTATATGTAAGAAGTCTTGAAATTTTGTTTGAGGTGATATATTATAAAAGAGACAAAATAAGTTTTGAGAGGGATTAAACTATATGCAATGGGAATTTAATTTGCCTGTTAAGTTAGTCTTTGGTTCGGGCAAAAGAAACGATTTGGCAAAATACATTGATGAAATAGGCGGCAGCAGGGGAGTCCTTGTGTGCGGAAACAGTTTTTGCAAAAACGGCGTTGCCGATGAATTTTTAAGGCTCGGCGGCGGAAAAATAGTGGAGATATTTTCTGACATTCGCCCCAATCCTACGACAGATAATGTAAATGACTGCGTAAGGCTTATGAGGGAGGTCGATGCGGATTTTGCGGTGGCTTTGGGCGGAGGTTCGCCTATGGATTGCTGCAAGGCGGCGTGTGCGATTGTAAGAGGTGACGATAACATCGAGCCGTATCACAGTTTGGGCAAGCCGATTTCGGCAAAAGAGGCAATACCTATGATAGCTGTTACGACTACTTCGGGCACCGCCAGTGAGGTTACAAATATTTCGGTTTTAACGGATATTAATCAAAACTTGAAGCAACCGATGAATGACCCTGCAATGTATCCGAAAATTGCGGTAATCGACCCCGAACTTACTCTGACGGTACCGCCGCAGGTTACGGCGTCTACGGGGCTTGATGTACTTTCACATGCGATTGAAAGTTATTGGTCAACGATTAACCAGCCGATATGTTCGGCTTGTTCGATATATGCGGCAAGGCTTGTTTTTGAATGGCTTGAAAAAGCATATACAGAACCCGAAAATCTTACAGCCAGAGAAAAGATGGCGGAGGCTTCCATTGTTGCAGGTGTTGCTTTCAGCCATCCGAGAACAACAGGCTCGCATGCATGCTCATTTCCGCTGACTAACATTTACGGTATTCCGCACGGCGAGGCATGTGCGTTTACGCTCGACTACTTTGTTAAATTTAACGCAAAGCACGCTGACAGCGACGGCAGGCTTAACGCCCTGGCAAAGGACTGCGGTTTTGACAGCGCTTATGAAATGGCGGATGAAATTTCTGCAATGAAAAAGCGAATGGGAATGAGGAGCAGGTTGTCGGAAATCGGCTGTACTTCCGATGAACAAATCGCAGAATTGACAAAAAAGAGTATGTCTATGCTGATGAAACGAAATCCGATTGAGTTGAGCGAAAGCGATATAGGCGAAATGTATAATAAACTCAAATAATCTTTGTGCAAAAGCACGAATACATTTTAACAAATGATGTATTCGTGCTTAATTTTCATAAAATAAGTTGCTTTTTTGTTGAATTTGACAGTACCAAATGGTATAATTAAGGATGGTATTAATGGCGTTATTTTACGCTTGTTACGGTACTATATATTTACGGAGGTAAATTAAAATGGCAAGAAAAAAGAAAACCATGGATGGTAACAGTGCTGCCGCACATGTAAGTTATGCATTTACTGAGGTTGCAGCCATCTATCCTATCACCCCATCTTCACCTATGGCTGAAGAAACAGACGCCATGGCTGCAAAAGGCGTTAAAAACCTTTTCGGTCAGACTGTGAAGGTCGCAGAGCTTGAATCGGAAGCAGGCGCAGCAGGTGCGGTTCACGGCTCACTTTCGGCAGGTGCATTAACTACAACATACACTGCCTCTCAGGGACTTCTTCTTATGATTCCCAATATGTACAAGATTGCAGGCGAGCTTATTCCAAGTGTTATTCATGTATCTGCTCGTTGTGTATCAACTCATGCGCTTAACATTTTCGGCGACCATTCGGACGTTATGGCTTGCCGTCAAACGGGCTATGCTATGCTTTGCTCTGCTAATGTTCAGGAGGTTATGGACCTCGGTGCGGTTGCTCACCTTGCAACTCTCAAGTCAAGAGTTCCCTTCCTTCATTTCTTTGACGGTTTTCGTACTTCTCATGAGGTACAGAAGATTGAGACTTGGGATTATGAGGATCTCAGAGATATGCTCGATATGCAGGATGTCGCTGATTTCAGAGCGAGAGCACTTAATCCCGAACACCCTGTTCTTCGTGGCTCGGCAGAAAATTCAGATATTTTCTTCCAGCACAGAGAGGCTTGTAATAAATATTATGCCGATGCAGTTTCTGCCACAGAGGCATATATGAACAAGGTAAACGAAAAAATCGGTACAAATTATCAGCTCTTTAATTATTACGGCGCAGAGGACGCAGACCGTGTAATAATCGCTATGGGCTCCGTTTGTGATACAATTAAAGAGACGGTTGATTTCTTAAACGCAAGAGGCGAAAAGGTTGGTATGGTAAGCGTACACCTTTACAGACCTTTCTCTGCAAAGCACCTTGTAAAAGTTATTCCTAAAACAGTAAAGCACATTTCAGTTATCGACAGAACCAAGGAGCCGGGCGCACTCGGCGAGCCGCTTTATCTTGATGTTGTTGCCGCTCTTAAGGGTACAGAACTTGATTCTGTTCCTGTTTACGGCGGTCGTTACGGTCTCGGTTCAAAGGATACACTCCCCGCTCATGTTATTGCAGTATTTGCTAATATGAACGCAACAGAACCTAAAAAGACATTCGTTCTTTCTATCAATGATGACGTTACAGATCTTTCGCTTCCTATCACGGAAACTCCCGATACAACTCCAAAGGGTACAACCTCTTGTAAGTTCTGGGGTCTTGGCTCGGACGGTACAGTAGGTGCAAATAAGGACTCTATCAAGATTATCGGCGACCATACAGATATGTACGCTCAGGGATACTTCTTCTACGACAGTAAGAAGTCGGGCGGTATTACGGTATCGCACCTTCGTTTCGGTTCATCTCCGATTACATCGACATACCTTATTAATAAGGCTAATTTCGTTGCTTGTCATAATCCGTCTTATGTTACAAAGTACGATATGGTTCAGGACCTTGTTCCGGGCGGAACATTCCTGCTTAACTGCATTTGGTCTCCCGAGGAACTTGACAGTCAGTTGCCTGCTTCCATGAAGAGATATATCGCAGAGAACGATATTAAACTTTATACCATTAACGGTATTAAGATTGCCGAGGAGGTCGGACTTCCGGGCAGAGCATCGACAATTCTTCAGTCAGCATTCTTTACCATCAGCGGCATTCTTCCTGTTGAGGACGCAATCAAGTATATGAAAGAAAAGGTTGTTGCTAAGTTCTCAAAGAAGGGCGACGCAGTAGTAAACGCTAACTGTAACGGTATCGACAGAGGTTCTAAGGAAGTTATTAAGATTGATGTTCCCGCTTCTTGGAAGGACGCTGTTGACGAAAAGGCTGAACTTAATATCAATACAAACAGACCGGAAATGAAGAAGTTTGTTAAGAATATTCTTGATCCCGTAGGCAGACTTCACGGTGACGATCTTCCTGTTTCGGCATTTGTTGACAGTGCAGACGGTGTATATCCTCAGGGCTCTGCCGCATTTGAGAAGAGAGGAATTGCCATCTCTGTTCCCGAGTGGGACGCAACAAAGTGCGCACAGTGTAATCTTTGCTCTATGGTTTGTCCTCACGCTGTAATCAGACCTATTGTTATGAACGCAGAAGAGGCTGCCGCCGCTCCCGAGGGAACAACAATGATTAAGCATAAGAGAACAGATTATCAGTATGCGCTTATCGTTTCTGTTCTTGACTGCACAGGCTGCGGTTCTTGTGCAAATGTTTGTCCTACAAAGTCGCTTACAATGAAGCCTATCGCTTCTCAACTTGATGTTCAAAAGTCGTTTGACGCACTTGTAAATACTCCTGCTAAACCTGAAGTTCTTACACCTAATACAATCGGTGTTCAGTTCAGAAAGCCTTATCTTGAGTTCTCGGGCGCTTGTGCAGGATGCGGCGAAACACCTTACGCTAAACTTGCCACACAACTTTACGGCGACAAGATGTATATCGCTAACGCAACAGGTTGTTCGTCAATTTGGGGCGGTTCCGCTCCGTCAACTCCTTACACTGTTGACGAAAACGGTCACGGTCCTGCATGGTCAAACTCACTCTTTGAGGATAACGCAGAGTTTGGTTACGGTATGTACCTTGCTCAAAAGCAAATCAGAGAGAGACTTGCCGCAGACGCAGAGGTTCTTTCTAAGGCAGGTATTAAAGAGGCAGATGCTTGGCTTGCTACATTTAATGATGCTGCCGTAAATGATGTTGACGCAAATGCTCTTATTAAGGCTATTGAGAATGCTTCGCTTGACGGTGAGGCTGCAAGCGCCGCAGAGGCGGAGCGTCTGGCAGCGGAGGCGGCCGCCGCAAAGCGGCAGGAGCAGGTCGATGCCGCGCAGGCCGCGCATGACACAGTTGCTTACGGGGACAAATTGGGCCGCATCTGGGTCGAGGGCACCAAGGTGGACTGTGCGCTCTACTGGGGCGACAGCGAGAGCCAGTTCAGCCGGGGCGCCGGCTGCCGCGCAGAGAGTGACTGCGTGCTGCCCGGCGAGAACGGCACCGTTCTGATCGGTGCGCACACCGGCACCTACTTCTCAGACCTCGGTTCCGTTCGGCTTGGGGCAATGATCCATCTGGAAACCGACTGGGGCGATTTCACCTATCAGGTGACCGACATGCAGGTCATTCTGGAAACCGACATCGACAAGGTGCGTCTGGGGGCAACAGAGCCCAGCGTCGTCCTGTACACCTGCTACCCCTTCGGTATCCTGACCCACACGACCCAGCGCTATGCCGTTTATGCCGACCCTGTAAGCGCCGATGCAAGCGGCGTCATTCCGGCCGATACAACGGAATAAGACCATTGACAAAAGACGCCAAAGTTGCTACACTAATACTGCTGTGCAGCCATGGCGGAATTGGCAGACGCGCTGGTTTTAGGGTCCAGTGTCCAAGACGTGCAGGTTCAAGTCCTGTTGGCTGCACCATAAATAAAACAGCGCAGATTGGCATAATTGCTTATCTGCGCTGTTTTTTTGTTGCCTTGTGAAGAATGGCCGACATAATCCGCCTGTTGGCTGCACATGCTATCCCAAAGTGAGGGATGCAGATGCAAAGAAAATGGCGGTTGGCGGCGGCAGCGGCTGCGCTGCTGGCACTGCTGGGAACGGCAGTCATTGCCGGGCTGGCAGCGGCTTTGCCGGATACACTTTACACCGATGAACCGGCAACAGAGCTGCGCATCGCTTCGCTGCCGTACCTTTCTGCCCGCAAAAAAAAGGGCGCTGTGCCTGCGGACAGCACAGCGCCCGACACAAGCAGCAATGTTACGCTGGCATTGTTCGGCGTGGTTCCGGTCAAAACGGTGCGCGCAGTCACCACGGCGCGGCGCACGGTACAGCTGTGCGGTACCCCCTTCGGGGTCAAGCTGTTTTCCGATGGCGCGCTGGTCGTGGCATTCTCCGACCGGTACACGGCTCTGGGCAGCGAGAATCCCGCCAAGGCGGCGGGGCTGCGGCTGGGGGATCTCATCATCTCGGCAAATGGGCAGCCGGTGCGCAGCAATGAGGATCTGACCAGCGCCATACAGGCGGCGGGCGGTGCGCCGCTGACTGTGCTTTACAGACGCGGCGAAAGCCAATGTACGGCGGTGCTGACGCCGTCCCGGGACGAGAACGGCTGCTACAAGGCAGGCATCTGGGTGCGGGATTCGGGGGCGGGTATCGGGACGCTCAGCTTTATCGACCCCCTGCACGGCACCTTTGCCGGGCTGGGCCATTCCATCAGCGATGCCGACACCGGCGCGGAATTGACATTGCTCTCCGGTGAGATCGTGCCTGTGACGGTAACGGGCTGTGTCCGCGGCGCTGCAGGCAGCCCGGGCGAACTGCGCGGGGAGTTTGCAGCATCGCCGGTCGGCAGAGTGCTGGCCAACGATGCGGCGGGGGTATACGGCAGCTACAGCGGCCCGGCAGCGGGGCAAAGCGTGGAGGTTGCCAACCTGCAGGAGGTCACCACAGGCCCCGCCGAGCTTTGGGCAACCGTGGAGGGAACGGCCGCCAAAGCCTATGCAGTGCGCATTGAGCGGGTGACTATGACCGGAACAGACCCAAACCGCAATCTGCTGATCCGCGTAACCGATCAGACGCTGCTCGAAAAAACAGGCGGTATCGTACAGGGAATGAGCGGCTCACCGATTGT